>Ga0070706_100006172_pt1 | contig 11337 bp, 11 predicted proteins | sample KBSK5501metaG_FD_65476 | JGI IMG/M metagenome (GOLD analysis project Ga0070706, IMG submission 65476) | Corn, switchgrass and miscanthus rhizosphere microbial communities from Kellogg Biological Station, Michigan, USA - KBS K5-50-1 metaG | ecosystem: Host-associated > Plants > Roots >...
AGGCTTACTTGGACCCCGAGTATTTCGCCGGAGTCACCTTCGAGCTCGCTTTTCAGAATTTGGAAAAACGAGGCGGAGTTGTTCGTCGTATGACAGTGATGAATCACATGAATGCTATGTACCGGAGTTTGACCTGATGAAGACTCAGCGGCGCTTCAAGCCGGTGATTCGGCGCCACCCGCTCCTACGAGCGGACGTGGCGACCGTTCTCGTCGCGCTTTGCGCCGCGCTCGGGGTGGTGCAGTTCTATCGTCCTGAGACTGCGCTCGGCGGAACGCCGTTCGCCCATTTGGGCGGCGCCGCGTCCAGTCTTGGCTCTGCGTCCGACAATGCCTTTGGTCGCAGCGGCGAAGTCAAACTGCTGTTCGCCCTTCCCGGACAAAAGATCGAATTCCCGCTCGCCGTTGGTGGCGACCCGACATCGCTTACGTACGAGTGGACCTCGCTGCGGGGCGTGGAAACGGGATTCGCGTCGCACCCGATCGAAGGCGCCGACATCACGACTCCTTCGGTCCCGGGCTTCTACTATCTCACGCTCGTGCATGGCGGCGATCGCCAGATCATCAGCCAGCCCGCAGTGGCCATCATGCGGCCGTTCGAGGAGAAGCTCGGATCGATGCTCAACGGGTATCGCATCGGTACCTACCTGGCCGAGAAACTCCGCGGCAAGAAGGACAAGGAGCATCCCGACGGTTTCCTCGAGGTGTATCCGCAGCACCTGGATCTGGCGATCAGCAAGCATCTGAAGATCCGCGACTTCATCACGCACGACGATCAGGACGATGTGTGGCCGAAGTACATCGCGCTGCAGCCACGATTGCTCGACAAGCTGGAGCTGGTCGTGGCGGAGCTTGAGAAGCAGCAGGGCATCGCCGGAACTCAGCAACTCGAGCTCGATGTGCATTCAGGCTTCCGCACGCCGTCACACAACAGGCACGTGCAGCGCGCGGCGCGGGACAGCCGGCACCAGTACGGTGACGCGGCGGACATCGTCGTAGATGCGAACGGCAACGGCCGCATCGACCGCAACGATTGGCGGCTGGTCGTGGCGGCAGTGGAAGCGGTGGAGAGGAGTCATCCGGACCTCATCGGTGGGCTCGGCATCTACACGAGCCGGCGCTACGCGACTCCGTACGTGCATATCGACGCCCGAGGCACCCGCTCGCGTTGGCGGGGTTGATGGCTCGCTGTGCCTGCGGGCGCGGCTCCTCGCCGGCCGAGCGGGTTGGATGAGGTTCTCGGCCGGCGCGTCGCGCCGGATTTGCAGTAGACTATAGCGTATCCGCGCCGCAGGCGCGGCCGAGAACGATCGCCACGGCGACACCGCGGCCGAGAACAGGCATGAACGACCATCTCCGCGAACGCATCCTTCGCAGGCTCGAAGCGCTCAACGATGAGCGCGGATACCAGGTGCTCGACTACGTCGAGTTTCTCGAGTCCAAGTTCGCCGAACGGCAGAATCCCCAGGGCAACGCCTTTACTCGCTTCACGGAAGCGGTCGAAGATCGACTCCGCGCCGGCAAAGTATCGGCGACAGCAATCGCGGAGACGATGGGATTGTTGAATCGCGCGGCCAATGTCCTGAATGGCGCGATGGCGGCAGGGCGATCTGTGGCGACGGACATCGTAAGCGCGGCACAGAACGCCACGGTGCGGGGACCCGGCGGTACGACTGGTGCTCCATCGGGGCCTGCGCAGGCGACTCAATCGATTCCACCGAAGGAAGCGTCCAGCCCGGCGCACCATGTCAAGCAGCCGGGCTCAGGCGAGGAGCGACTGTAATGGTTGTGCCGAAAAGCGTGCACGCGAAAAGCGCGCACGATAGAGCACGGAGCCGCACGCGCGAAGTCGAGGGCACGCCCCGGACGGGCGCGAAGCGCACGGTGATGGGCTACATCAGCGAGCTTCCGCGCTTTCTGCGGCTGCTCTGGGGACTCATTACCGACTCGCGCGTCGCCGTAGTGGACAAGTTGCTGGTGGCGGGCGCCATCGCGTACATCGTGACGCCGATCGATCTGATCCCCGATTTCATTCCGTTCCTCGGCGAAGTGGACGACGTCTTCCTGCTCGTTCTTGCGCTGCGGCGTCTCCTGCGGAACGCGGGGCGCACGGTGCTGCTCGCGCATTGGACGGGCGACCCCGCCGAACTGCGTGATCTCAATCTCAGAAAGGCGTTGATGGCCGCAGCCTTCTTTCTCCCGCGACGCGTGCGCCGTCGGCTTCGCGTGCTAGGGAAAGCGTGACAACCGACTGGTGACCGATGCGCCGTCACGATACATTCCACCATGGCGACAGGAACTCGCACTAATACCAGGCCCGCGGTCCAGGATCGAACTGGAAGCGGGCCTTCGCGTAATGAGGAGCCACGTAGCGCCGCGTCGCGCGTGCGTCCAGAAATGGCTCTCACCTTTGATGATGTGTTGCTGGTCCCGCGGCACTCAATCACGCATCCAAAGGACGTGGTCACGGGTTCGCGGTTCTCGCGTGGCATCCCGCTGCAGGTCCCCTTCGCATCGGCTGCGATGGACACGGTGACGGAATCGGAGATGGCGATCGCGATGGCGCGCGCCGGCGGTATCGGTGTGCTTCACAAGAACATGTCGATCGATCGGCAAGCGGCGGAAACCGATCGCGTAAAGCGCAGCGAGAGCGGGATGATCCTGCGACCGATCACGCTGCGGCCCGACGACACAGTTCGTGCGGCGACGGCACTCATGGCCCGCTTCAGCATCTCGGGCGTTCCGATCGTGGACGACGACGACCGATTGGTCGGCATCATCACGAATCGCGATCTGCAATTCGAGCGCGATCTCGACCGGCCGCTGCGCGAAGCGATGACGAAGGATCGCCTCATCACGGCGCCCGAGGGCACGACGCTCGACGAAGCGGAGCGCATCCTGGCGCAGCACCGGATCGAAAAGCTTCCCGTCGTCGACAAGAACAGGGTGCTGCGGGGACTGATCACGGTGAAGGACATTCACAAGCGTCGCCGCTATCCCGAAGCGAACAAGGATCGCCATGGCCGACTCCGAGTCGCCGCGGCGATCGGGGCGGCGGGAGATTACCTCGCGCGTGCGCGCGCGCTCGTTGACGCAGGCGTCGACGCGATCGTCATCGACACCGCCCACGGACACAGCGAGGGCGTGTTGCGGGCAACGGCGCAGGTCCGCGAGGCCTTTCCGGACGTGCAGCTCGTCGCCGGCAACATCGGCACGCGTGAGGGTGCGCGCGCGTTAGTGGAGCGCGGCGTCGACGCCGTGAAGTGCGGCGTAGGACCGGGATCGATCTGCACCACCCGCGTCGTTACCGGCGTCGGTGTCCCACAGCTTACTGCGGTGTTGGACGCGGTGGCGGGTGCGAGCGACGTGCCCGTGATTGCGGACGGCGGCATCAAGTACTCGGGAGACATCGTGAAGGCCATCGCCGCCGGCGCCGGATCGGTGATGATGGGCTCGATGCTGGCAGGGACGGAGGAGAGTCCGGGCGAGGCGTTCCTGCTCGAGGGTCGTCGCTACAAGATGGTCCGCGGGATGGGCTCACTCAGCGCCATGCAGGACGGCAGTGCGGACCGCTACTTCCAGGAAGGGGAGCTGTCCGCCCGAAAGCTCGTCCCGGAAGGCATCGAGGGACGGGTGCCCTACAAAGGTCCCGTGAGCGACGTGTTGTACCAAATGGTCGGCGGGCTCCGGAGCGGAATGGGATACGTGGGCTGCGCCACGATCGAGGAACTGCGGACCCAGACCGAGTTCGTCCGCATCACGATGGCGGGGCTGCGTGAATCGCATCCCCACGACGTCACCATCACGCGAGAAGCGCCGAACTACAGCGTGTAGAGCGTCTCTTGACAGACGCGTGGGACCCGACACTTTTGTATACAATCTCAGGGCGGCGGGAGAAGCCTGCCGCCCATTGTCTTGTCCCATAACCGGGAGTTCGGATGAACTTGTTCCGACGCAAGAGCATTTCGGCGCTCCAGACCGAGGCCACGACGGACACCAGTCTGAAGCGAGCGCTCAGCGCCCTGAATCTGACGACGCTTGGGATCGGCGCCATCATCGGAACTGGAATTTTCGTCCTCACGGGGCAAGTGGCGGCGCAAAACGCCGGGCCCGCGGTGGTGCTCTCGTTCATTCTCGCCGGTATCGCGTCAATCTTCGCGGCGCTGTGCTATTCCGAGTTCGCGTCGCTCGTGCCGATGGCCGGCAGCGCGTATACCTACGGGTACGCCACGCTGGGTGAGCTCATCGCGTGGATCATCGGATGGGATCTCGTGCTCGAGTACGCGCTCGGCGCGGTCACGGTCGCCATCGGATGGTCCGGCTATGTCGTCAGCTTCCTGCACGACATCGGCATCAACGTACCGTGCGCGTTTTCGGCGGCGCGCGGCATCGTCGTGCGCTGCGCGGACGGCACGACGGCGACCGCGATCTTCAACCTTCCCGCGGTCATCATCATTGCGGTCGTCACCTTCCTCCTGGTCATCGGCATCAAGGAGTCGGCGACGGTCAACGACGTCATCGTGATGATCAAGGTCGCGGTGGTCATTCTGTTCATCGTCGCGGCGGCGAAAGCGGTGAATCCGGCGAACTGGCATCCGTTCATCCCACCGAGCACCGGTGTGCGCGGCGAGTTCGGTTGGAGTGGCGTCATGGCGGGGGCCGGAGTCGTGTTCTTCGCCTACATCGGATTCGACGCCGTATCGACCGCGGCGCAGGAGGCGAAAAATCCGCAACGCGATCTCCCCATTGGCATCATCGCGTCGTTGCTCATCTGCACGGTGCTCTACATCGTCGTTTCGGCGATCGCGACGGGCGTCATGAGCTACAAGAATCTCAACGTGCCGGATCCAATCGCGGTCGCGGCCGACGCAGCGGGGTTGGGCTGGATGTCGTCGCTGATCAAGCTCGGCGCGATCGCCGGCCTATCGTCGGTGATTCTCGTGATGCTCCTCGGGCAGTCCCGCGTGTTCTACTCCATGGCGCGCGACGGATTGCTACCGCAGTTCGTGCAAAAGACTCACCCGCGATTCCACACCCCCTACATCACGTCGATCATCACGGGCATCGCGGTCGCGTTCTTCGCCGCAATCCTGCCGATCAGCGACGCCGCGAATCTCGTGTCGATCGGCACGTTGCTGGCATTCGTGATCGTCGCGGTCGGCGTCGTCGTGCTCCGCGTGCGGGAGCCGGGGCTACAGCGCGCGTTCCGCACGCCAGCGGTGTTCGTCGTCGGTCCGCTCGGCGCGCTGTCCGCGCTGTACCTGATGATCTCGTTGCCGCTCCGGACGTGGATGCGATTGCTGATCTGGTTCGTTATCGGAATGGTGATGTACTTTGCCTACGGCATGCGCCATTCGCGACTCGCGACCGCTCCGGCAAACGAGTAAGCGAGCCAAAGTGCGTTATCTTGACGACGGCGCCCTCACGGGCGCCGTCGCATTTCCGGAATCTCGACTGTGACGGACACCAACCGATCGCGGGAATCAGTGACCCATCGCGATTTCTTCAACATCTCGGCCGAGCGACGGGAGGGCATTCAACGCGTCGCGCGTGAGCTCCAGCACGGGCGGAAGGTCGCGCTATCGACGCACATCAATGCCGATGGCGACGGCTGCGGTTCCGAGGCGGGCCTAGCGCGGATGCTGGCGCAACGCGGGATGGCCGTGCACATCGTGAATCCGACGCCGTGGCCGGACCTGTTCGACTTTCTCCTGACCGATGACGTCGAGGACCGCAGCGCCGACGGCGCGGACGCACTGAAAGTGATCGATCTTCTCATCGTGCTCGACATCAGCGACGTGAAGCGTTTGGGCGCGCTCGCGGACGCCGTCCGTGCGCTGAAAGTCCCCCGCGTCGTCATCGACCATCACATCGCGTCGGACGACCGCGCCGGCAACATCATTCTCGCCGACACAACCGCCTGCGCGACGGGTGAGCTGGTCTACGATCTTGCGTGCGAGCTGGGCTACGAGATCACTCCGCGCATCGCGAAGGCGCTGTACAGTGCGATCCTCACCGACACCGGCGGGTTTCGCTTCAGCAACACGACGCCGCGATGTCACGCGATTGCCGCGGACCTGCTGACGGTCGGCGTCGATCCCGAAGAGCTGTATCAACGCGTGTATGCGTCGGCGCCCGCCGGCCGCCTCCGCTTGCTCGCAGAAGTCCTCCAGACGCTGGGCGTGGACGAGCGCAAGGGACTTGCCTGGCTCTCGATGCAAGCCGGCGCCATGGAGCACTTTCACGTGCGTCAGGAAGATCTCGACGGCATCGTGGAACATGCGCGCTCGATCGCGGGCACACGGATGGCCGTGTTTTTCCGCGACCTCGGACACGGCAAGGTCAAGGCATCGTTTCGCAGTACCGGCGGCGTGGACGTGAACGCCTTTGCGCGCAAGTTTGGGGGCGGTGGCCACGCTCGAGCGTCAGGCGCGCTGATCGCCGGAACGCTGGACGACGTGCGCGAGCGCGTTCTCGCAGCAGCGCGCCAAGTCCTGTAGGTTGCGCGGTATGGCTGAGAAGCGGACATCGGACGTCGGAACCGGCCCGCGCCACGGCGCGGGGGCCCCGACATCGGGTCGCGCGCTGCCCGTCATGGATACGGGTCCCACTCCGAAGCCTGTCCCGGCGCAACAGCCGGTCGCGTATCCGGAGCTCGGGCAGGTCATCGCGATCTCGAGCGGCAAAGGCGGAGTCGGGAAGTCCACGCTGGCGACGAATCTCGCGGTCGCCCTCGCGAAGTCCGGTGCGCGCGTCGGCCTGATGGACGCGGACGTGTACGGCCCGAACGTGCCGCGGATGATGGGCGTGAATACGCCTCCGTCGGTCGTGAACGAGAAGATCGTGCCGCTCGAAGCCCACGGCGTAAAGCTCATAAGCCTCGGCTTCCTGATCGAACGCGATCAGCCGGCGATCTGGCGTGGACCGATCGTGATGAAAATCGTGAATCAGTTTCTTCGCGATGTCGCGTGGGGCCAGCTCGACTACTTCGTCGTCGATCTTCCGCCGGGCACCGGCGATGCGCAGCTCTCGCTCGTGCAGGCGACGCACGTGAAGGGCGCGATCATCGTGACGACGCCGCAAGAAGTCGCGGTCGGCGACGCGCTCCGGGGCGCCAAGATGTTCCAGCGTGTCAACGTTCCGGTGATCGGAATTGTCGAGAACATGAGCTGGTTCGAATGTCCGCACTGCGGCAAGCCCAGCGCGCTATTCGGTTCCGGCGGCGGCCAACGGCTGGCTACCGAGCTCGGTCTGCCACTCCTTGGACAGGTCCCGCTGTATGCCAAGGTGATGGAAGGCGCCGATCGCGGCGAGCCAATCGTGGTCTCCGACGCGCAGTCAACTGCCGCCAAGGCAATCTTCTCGATCGCCGAACGCGTCCGAAGCCACATCGAAAAGCCCGGCGGCGCGTGACGTCGATCCCGCGGGAGAAGCTCGAGATAGCGCGGCCGCCTGACGCTCGGGCGGCCGCGTTGCCGTTGGAGGAGGCGCAAGGATCTGGTGGGCCATCTCACTCACGGCCATCGGTCGTGGACTGGCGATGATCACGCTCTGGCGCGCGGGCGGCTGGAAGCACAAATCGGTGTGATGCCTCCCGTCATTACGCTACTCACTGATTTCGGCACCGCCGACGGGTATGTCGGTGAAATCAAGGGTGCGCTGATATCGGAGATACCCGGCGCGACGATCGTCGATATCAGCCATGACATTCCGGTGCATGACGTGGAGCTCGGGAGGTTGACCCTCGCGCGCTACTGGCGGCGCTATCCGCGCGGAACGGTGCACGTTGCCGTGGTCGATCCGGGTGTCGGCTCTGCTCGCGCGGCGCTCGCGATTTCGAGCGACGGACGCTATCTCGTGGGGCCGGACAACGGTCTGCTGTCGCCCGCGCTCCTGATGGGTGACTCGCGAGTGGTTGAGCTCAGCGTGCCGCCCCATGCATCGCCGACATTTCACGGCCGCGACGTCTTCGCGCCCGCGGCCGTGCAACTCGCGCACGGCGTAGACGTCGACGCGCTCGGTGCTCCCGCCACCGATCCGATCATCCGTCGCACGCCTGAGCCTTATCGCGAGGCCAACGGGCAGCTGGCGGGTGAGGTAATCGCGATCGATCACTTCGGAAACGCGATCACGAACCTCGTCGGAATGCGTGGCGCCAAGCTGCTCGTGAATGGCCGCGAGATCGCGATCCGTCGGAACTACGCAGAGCTCGAGGCGGGCGAGATTGGCGCCGTGGTCGGCTCGACGGGACTGATAGAGATCGTCGTCCGCGAAGGGCGCGCTGCCAACGCTCTCGCGCTCGCGCGCGGTGCGAAAGTCAGTCTCCGCTAGCCTATCCCTCTTTTGCGGTGACGACTGGCCGCCGGGCAGCGACCACTCCGGTGACGGGCGTCGGTGTCTGCCACGAGAGATCGTCGACCGGGCGCGGACGTCGCGCGCGCTCGCCGTCGCGATGCGTTCCCGCGCGCGTGAGGATCGTGGCCCCAAGGCCAAAGGTCAATGCGACCCAACTACCCGCGAGCGCAATTGCCCGGAGTATGGAGCCCGCGATCGGATTCCAAACAAACGCCGCCGCCAGGAACCAGAGTCCCAGATAGACGACAAGTCCGGCGAAGAGAGAGCGCAGGTGTACTGCGCGCGACTCCGCGGCTCCGCGGAAGAACGCGCGACCGGTGAAACGCGCGATCGCGATGAAGCCCAGCGTCAGCAACCCAGCAAGGGCGACGACGTAGGCCACCGCGGCGAACGGCACCAGCAGAATGCCGAGCAGCGTGACGACCAATCCAAGCACGAGGAGAAGAAGCAGCGGGATGGCCGCAAGCTGTACGAGTACTCCAACCCAGAAGGAGCGCGCGAACTGCTGTTCCAACGCGCTGACGACTCCATCGAGGTTTTTCTCCGCGAAGAGAAGGATGCCGATGCCGATCGCGAAGAGGACGGCGAACCAGCCGAGAGCCATTTTGAGCGCGCCCCAGGTAGTGAGAGGCGTCTCAGCCGCACCGCGTCCGCCCGCGTGCGCGAGAATGCTGCCGGTCAGTCCGCGAATGGACCGCACGTCTCCTTCCACGACGCCTCCTACGCTTCGCACCCGACCGTCGACGGCGACCGCGTTGCCGCCGACCGAGCCGCCGGGATACACGATGACGTCTCCGTGCAGCACAAGCGCGTTTCCGGTGATACGTCCATGGACCGCGAGATTCCCGCGCGCAACAGCCATCGTGCCCTGATGCGTGGTGCTTGCGGGCACGTCCTGACTGCCCAGCTTGAAGCTGTCGGCATCTGGCGCATGGATGCTGCCGAACAGACCGCGAAGAATGAGAATTTCGGTGCGTAGCCGTCCATCAAGTGACGGCTTGTTCCGCTGCAATGTGTCGACGGACTGCTGGGCGGGCGCCGCAGCGGCGAATGTCGTCGCGGCAAGCGCAAACATGAGCGCGCGCATGGTCAGCTCCGCGCGCGGCTCGAAGTGGCGATTAGTCGAAGTCCGAGGACTGTCGCTAGCGACGCGATGAGGAAGCCGCCGCCTGCGAGAGCGATCCCGAGAGGACCGATTTGCTGCACCGCCATGACGACCTGGGGGCCGAACATGGCGACGATGACCTCACCGACCGCGTCCGTGACTGTGCTTCGAGCTTGCTCGCCGAGAAGTCCGGTGAACATGGCGAACATGTCGCCACGGGTTGCGATCCACAGGGTTAGGCCGGTGACCAGAGACCCGACGACCGCGACGAGGGCCGCCGCCAAGGCACGAGCGGCCGGACTTGCCGGCGTCCAGCGAATGACGGCATCGCGCGCGGCCACGTGCCAGGGAACGAAGACCGGGACCTGGTTCATGACCCGGTCCGCGAGCCCGACCGGGGGACTGAAGAGCGGAACCTCATCCAGGGCGGCCACCACTTCCTGGGCTTCAGCCAGGCGAGCCCGACAGTCCGGACAGCCGCGAACGTGCTCGCGGAGCGGCTGTACGCCGAATCCGCTGTCCTCGTCCAGCAATAGGTCGATTTCGTTCGGTAGTAAGTGCCTGTGTTGCACGATGCCTCCGGGCTTAACTACGGTCGGACAGAAGTGGTGGTTTCAGAGTGATCCGGATCACGCCGGCTCTTCGGCAGGCGGCCCAGGGCCGCCCTCCCGCACATGTTCCAGGAGCTTTCGGAGCTCGTGCCGCGCGCGGTGGATGTAGGTCTTCACGGTCCCGAGAGGGAGATCGAGTGTGGCCGCGATCTCCTCGTAGGACTTGTCTTCGACATGTCGGAGCAGAATGCAGGAGCGGTATTCGGGTCTCAGGCGGGAGATTGCCCGCTCGATCTCCGATCCGAGCTCGCGCGCCTCGAGCTCCTGGAGCGGCGACTCAGTTTGCGTCGCCAGCTCGAACGACGTCGCCTCGGCGATGTCGGCCGACGTCGCGTGCGGCGACCCCTCCATGCTGACCGTATCGAGCTGGCGGCGTCTCAGATGATCGATCGCAACGTTGTTGGCGATCTTGAACAGCCAGCTCGAGAACTTGAACTCGGCGCGGTACTTCTCGATGTGCGTCAGGACCTTCACGAAGGTGTCCTGCGTCAGATCCTCGGCAAGCTCGCGATCGCGCACCATGCGGTAGACGAGCGAAAAGACGGGACGCTCGTAGCGACGAATGAGCTCACGATACGCCGGTTCGCGGCCCTGCTGCGCGAGCGCAACGACGTCCGCATCCGGCAGGTTCGCGAGATCGAGAACGGGAATCGGCGTCATTCGCGCGGTTGAAGATGCTTGCCGCTGTCCGGGTACGCCACGAAGTTGCACCATGTCCGCGACGGAGCTGCAGCAGGCAGATGAACGTAGCGCACGGGAGGCCGCGAGCGGCAGTCGCGACAAACGCGCCTATGTGCAGGCGATGTTCTCGAACATCGCGCCGCGCTACGACCTGCTCAACCACCTGTTGTCGTTCAACGTCGACAGGCGCTGGCGACGCTGCGCGATTCGACAGCTGCACTGGGACCGCGCGCCGTCGGGGCTATACCTCGACCTCTGCGCGGGGACGCTGGACGTCGCGGCGGAGCTCTCCGGTCAGCGAGGATTCGCCGGCCGAGTAGTCGGCGCCGACTTTGCCGAGCCGATGCTGCGTGAGGGGAAAGACAAAGCCCGCGGTCGCGCCGTGTATCCGGTCACCGCGGACGCGCTGACGCTGCCGCTACCCGAGCGGTCGTGCTCGGGTGCGATCGTCGCCTTCGGCGTTCGCAACCTGGCGGATCTCGACGGGGGGCTGCGCGAAGTCCATCGCGTGCTGGAGCCAGGCGGCCGATACGTGATTCTCGAGTTCACAACGCCACCGTCGCCCCTGATTCGCGCGGTGTATCAC
>Ga0070706_100006173_pt1 | contig 11336 bp, 14 predicted proteins | sample KBSK5501metaG_FD_65476 | JGI IMG/M metagenome (GOLD analysis project Ga0070706, IMG submission 65476) | Corn, switchgrass and miscanthus rhizosphere microbial communities from Kellogg Biological Station, Michigan, USA - KBS K5-50-1 metaG | ecosystem: Host-associated > Plants > Roots >...
GGCGTGAAGTTACCCTTGATCGGGTGTGTGAGTGGGCACGTCCAGGCGTCCTTGGGCGGGACACCGGGGCGGGCAGGTGGGGTCTGGGCTGCCGCCGTTGGAGGCGGCCAGCACAAGGACGGCCAGGATAAGGCGTGGGCTCAGTTCAGCCACCCGGCCTGCTGGCTCTCAGCGGCGAGCGGGGCGGCGAGGAGGCCGCCGGCCAACGTGCCGACGAAGGTTCGTCGTGAAATCACTAGATCACCTGACCGACCCGTAGCAACAGCGGCCGGAGATCGCGAGGCATGCCCGACCTCCAGCGTTCTAGGGCCGGTGGGCTGGTAGGCTCTCGGCACAAGTCTCGAGCGGACTCCTGTGCTGGATCAACGAGGGACTGTGAAAAGTCGGTGGTTGATTTCGCTGCACATGCTGGGGGGGTCAGTAGACGAGGACTATGCCGGGCAGATGGCGAGCCCGGCGGTCGGCAGTGCCGGTGTAGGCGTCACCATCGTGCGGAGATGCCGAAGAGGGCGGAGTGCGTATTCAGGTCACTGCGAAGCGTGGCCTTGGCTGCCGACACGCTGTCCTGCAGGTTGACGTCCGCGGCAACGTGGGTGAAGCGATATTCCGCGAACAGGACGAGGCTCTGGTAGACCTGAAACGCCAGTCCCCCGGCGGCTTTGTACCCGAAGGAGAGATCAGTGTCGGAGTTATGGTTTCGGAACAGCCGAGTGTTCCGAGGATCAACAGTGGTCAAGAAGAGCGGCGGTCCTATCGCAATGTATGGCTGGAGGAGGCCGTTCGGCGCATTGTCTTTCTTGATGAGGGGAAGCCGAAGCATCAGGTCGACGGAGAACGCTGTCTCCGTGATGTCCAACGAACCCGTGCCAACTTGGCCGCCACCACAACTGCCCAGGGAGAGGCAGCCTTCCACACGGACCGATTGAGGTCTGACGTTGGGGTAGAACTGGAAGAAATCCGCCGCGAGACCGAGGAACGGCAGGGAATCGAAGTAGTGACCGAAGCGTATGCCCCACGACAATGCGGTGTCGAAATCCACGTTTCGGAACGTGCTTCGACCGACTCCTCGATCATCGAGTTTGAGATCGTGATGCCCAGTAAAGCTCGGGCCAGCATAGAGGTCGGCGAACCACTCCGCAGAGGCGGGACGTCCGCCAAGTACGAGAGAGGCCAACCCGAGGAGGGCTGCCGCCAGGACCTTCCTTCCTTTCATGTCGGCTTTCTCCCCTGCGCACGACCAACAGCTACCAGAGCCATAGCGGCTGACGGTGAGAGGGAGCATAACCTCTCCTCGAGAGGCTTGCAAGGTCTCGCGCGCTCTACTGCTCCCGGTATAACCCTGCGGAGAGAGCAGAACTTCGTGGGCACTCAACTCGACAGGCTAGCGGCCAGGCGTCCTCAACGCTAAGCTGCTTCCTCAGCTAGCTCGCCGCCGCGTCGGGACACCCAAGCGCCCGCTGGACTGCATCCAGGCCTTGGACCGAGCTAGCGTGCTCGCGACTCGTACCCGGCTCGCCCTGGCGGCCCTCCACTCCAGGTTGCGCGTGAGCACGGAAAAAGTCCTGAAGCTCATGAGCGACGGCTTCCGGGCACTCGACGACATATCGAACGTCGATTCCGGTGCCGACTGGCCTCCCCGATAGAAGGTGCGGGCCTGCCTCCGGGAGGTTCCCGCTCGCGCGCCCTCCCATCAACACCTTCCAGGCGTCCAGCGTGAACTCGATCCTCATCCCCGGATCTCCTCCATGTTTTCGGATGGCAGCGCTCGGCCGCCGGGAGCTTCACTGCCCTTGCTGCGGGGCCAGTCGCGCCTCCCTCTCCCGCATCCGCTCCAAGAGCTGAGCGAACGACGACCGGCGAAGGATCGAATTGAACTGACTCCGATAGCTCGAGATCAGGCTCATGCCGTTCACCACGACGTCATACGCCGCCCAGCGCCCATCGGTCTCCGCCAACCGGTACTCGATTGGAACCTCCACACCGTTCTCGGCAGTCATTCGGGACCGGACCTGCGCGTATGAGCCACTGACGGACTCTCCCTGGAAGGTAATCGTCGCGAGAGGGTAGTTCCTGACTGTCGTCATGTAGGACCGCTCCAGGAGGTCCGTGAAGAGCCGCACGAACTCTTTCTGCTCTTCTGGGGAACCGTCGTTCCAGTGTTGCGCCAGCATGCGGCGAGCCATGTCATCGAAGTTGAACAGCCCCTCCGCCACCCTACGAATCTCAACCTGCCGATTCGCCTGGTCGGTGGCGTTCGCGGGCAGAGTTTGAACGATGACCACCACCCGTGAGACCGACGATTGGACGAGGTCGAGTGGCCGGAGCTGGCCGGCGAGCGGCGTCGGCTCAGTCTCCTTCGCGGTGGTCTGGGCAACGGCAGGATGCGTGACGCCGCATGCGAGCGCGGCCGCAAGCGACACGAGGGCCGACAGCCGGCATGCGCGGCGTCCCCAAGTCCTGAGGACCTGCGGGAGTATTACCCCGAATAGCACCTCACTCATCTTAGTCCATCCCTTCAACGGCCCGTGGGAGGGCCATGGCAAGACCGTCGTCTGACTTCAGAGAGTTAAGTTCCGCACGCCAATAGCACGGCGAGTGCCAACAAAGCTGGGTGAGCCATAAGTGCGCGATGTAGCTGGTGATGCGGCTTAGCGGCCGTTCTGCTTGGGGGAAGCTTTACCGGAACGTTTTACGCCTACTCGGTAAAGCACACCCGCCTCGAGACCCAAAGGGTTGCGACGGAGTCGAGGATCCGGCGTTGCGGGGACTTAGGTTGGGCCGCCGATAGAGCCGGTCTTGAGGTGTGTGATTCTGATCGAGCGGTCGTGTAAGATCCGCGTGAGGACGAATCACAGGAGGGACGTCAGTGCCGCGGGTACCCCCCAAATCGTTCGATTGTCAGGTCGTGTCCGAAACCGTGCGCGTTTCCCTTCGGCGACGGCCGCTGGTCGCCGGTCAGGGCAAGCTCTTCGTCTACTGCAGCGAACGGGAGTGCCCGTACGTCGACTCGAACGAGCCGCCCTGTCCTCTGACGCTTGATCTCTTCGCTGCGGAGATTCAGGAGCGCCTGGAAGAACCTTCAGACGGTCAAGAAACTTGACACGTCGTTGCACCCCGCCTAGCCTCGTCGACGGAGACACGTCAATTGGCGAACCACGACGGCGGCCGACGCCGCGCGCCCTGGCTAGGGCTCGATCCCGCCACGGCGCGCGTCGCATGGACATTGCTGGTGATTGGCACTGTTATCGCCCTGCTGTACGTCCTCCGGTACGTGATCTTGCTGCTGGCGTTCTCCGTTTTCTTCGCCTACCTGATCTTCCCGGTGGTCCGTGCGGGTCAACGCTGGGTCCCGGGGCTGCGAGGCCGGACCCGCGCGATCGTCGTCGTGTATCTCGTCCTGCTCGCCGTGCTCGTCGCCGCCGGCGCGCAGATTGGCCCTCGGCTCGCGGCTGAGCTCCGCGCCCTCGCCGACAAGCTCCCGGAGATCTCGCGGCAATCGGGAGGCGGGGTGAGCCTGGGCGGTCTGCTGCAGCACATCGGTCTCCGGGGTGAGCTCCTCGGTGAGGTCGAGAGCTTCATCAAGGCTCATGCGGGAGAGATCATCGCCTACACGCAGGGGGCAGCCGCTGCGGTCGTCCGCTGGGTCCTCGGCGCGTGGGTCATCGTCCTGATTCCGGTCTTTGCTTTCTTCATCCTCAAGGACGCGGAGACCTTCGTGGCGGCGGCGACGGGACTGTTCGAGTACGAGCGCCAGCGGCAGCGCTCCCTCAGAGTTGGCGAGGACCTCCACCATCTGCTCGGGGAGTACATGCGCGCGCTGACTCTCCTGTCCCTCATCACCTTCGTGGTCTGGTCACTCGTCTTTCTGGTCGCCCAGGTGCCGTATCCCCTCCTGCTCGCGGCTCTCGGAGGCGCCTTCGAAGCTATTCCCTTGATCGGCCCTGTGGTGGCCGGCATCGTCGTCGTCGGCGTGGCGCAATTCACGGGCTACGGCCATGCGCTCCCGCTCATCTTCTTTCTCGTCGCCTGGCGCGTGATCCAGGACTATGTGTCGAACCCGCTCGTGATGGGCCGCGGGATCGAGATTCACCCCGCGCTCGTGATCTTCGGCGTCCTGGCCGGTGGCGAGATCGCGGGCGCGGTCGGGATGTTCCTGTCGGTCCCGGCGATGGCCGCCCTCCGGATCCTCTGGCGCCACGCGCGGGAGACGTGGCGGCCAAGGGGCGAGTGAGCCTGAGTTGGGCACAACTTGGGCAAAGACCCCGGGCCGCTGTTGTCTGGAATCGGGTCCGCGCCTGGCCCCCGCCCGTAAGCTCGTACACCTCCATCGGCTCGGCGATCCCCTTGACTGACGTCGCGCCCAAGGGCTTGACCTCGACGAAGCCTTCGGCCAGTCGCAGCGTATCCGGAGTGACGACGATCGACCCCGGCAGTGCCGCCTGCTCCATCCGGGCGGCCAGATGGGTTGTCTGGCCGACCGCCGTGTAGTCCATGTGAAGATCGCTGCCGATGGCGCGCACGACCACCTCGCCCGAGTTCAGGCCCACGCGGATGCGGGCCGTCACGCCATGCTCCCGTCGCACCAACTCGGCGTACCGCTTGACCGACTCCTGCATCCGTAGCGCCGCATAGCACGCCCGCACCGCATGGTCCTCGTGGGCGAGCGGGGCGCCGAAGAGCGCCATGATCCCGTCCCCCATCACCTGGTTCACGGTGCCCTCGTACCGATGCACCGCCTCCATCATGTGCTCGAGGACGGGGTCGAGGAGCTTGCGCGCGTCCTCGGGGTCACGCTCGGCCAGCAGCTCCATTGAGCCCTTCAGGTCAGCGAAGAGGACGGTGACCTGCTTCCGCTCGCCTTCCAGCGCGCTCTTGGAGGTGAGGATCTTCTCGGCAAGGTGTTTGGGAGTGTAGGAGTCTGGAGAGGCAAAGCGGGGTTCCGCTCCTCCGGCTGCAATCGGGTGCGCGCATTCAGGGCAGAACTTCGCGGTCGGTGAGAGCCGGGTGCTGCAGTTCGAGCAGATCCGGGACAGCGGAGCGGCACACTCTTCACAGAACTTGGCCTGCGGGCGGTTCTCATACTGGCACCGGGGACACTTCATGCCGGGGCCTCCGAGTGGGTCGGCCTAGGAACGGTCGGAAAAGTGGCCCGAGCTTAGCCCGGTGCCGTCGGGGGGTCAAGGACAGCCCCGAGTCCGTCGTGGGATAGACGCAACAGAACAAGACGCCGGCTGCGCGCCTGTGTATTGCCTTCTTGTGATCCCTGGGTAATTCCTGGAAAAGCGAAGGGGCCGCACGGTGGCGGCCCCTTCTAACCCTTCGGATTTTTCGGTTGCGGGGGTCGGAGGGGACGCTTGCCACCCGCTCCTGCTCCAGGTCGGTCCTTTGATCTTTGCAGGGCGGAAGTACTGGGTCAGCGAGAGCGGGATTTGCCCGCTTGAGCGCGGTTGTACGCGGCGAGCGCGGCCTCGTGGTCGAAGTCCCCGGGCGCGCACACGTTCCTGAGTGCTATCGAAATACCGGTGCGCGTGTTCTTCATCGTGCCGTCCGACTGTAGCACCCATTCCTGAACGGCCACCGGCGCCGGTGTCAGGGCGCCTTCCCGGACAGCGTCGGCCATGGCCTTCTCGGCGGAGGGGGCTGCTCGCTTCGTCATTTCGAGGATCGCAGCCGGCGTTGCTGGCTTCTCGGCGTCTTCCGCCCTCGCGGAACCGTACAACCCGAGCCCAACGAGTGCCGCCAGAAGCCCGCGGACCAGCGCTCGCCCACCCATCAAACGCTTCCGTCTCCTGATAGCCATCGGTCCCGATAGTATAGATCGATCCTTTCGCGCTTCAACTCGAAAAGGCCGGCGATTCTCGTGGTAGACATCGCCCGCGAGCGCCTAACGGATCACTCTTTGCTGGCGGAGGTCTGAACTATCGGGGTCTTGCCGGCGAATATCTACATTTTCGCCTCCGATTCATGGATTCCTTTGAGTCGCAGGAGGCAGGCTAAACATAATGGCCCTCCCATCCGTCGAACTTCGTAGGAGGGCAGAAATATGGTCAGGAAGCTGCTATGGGTCGCGCTCCTCGGATTGCTGGCCGGGGGCTGTGTCGCGGCGGTGGAACCCGCCTACCCTGGATACGGCTATGCACCTTACTACGCGCCTCCCGCGGTGGTTGTAGGTCCTCCAGCCGTATTTGTGGCCCCGCCGCCAGTCGTCTTCGGTTTCGGCTTCCACCAGCGCTTCCATCGCTGGTAAGCAGCGGGCGCCTGGGGTCGGTACGGGGCCGGCATCTCCCGCGTACCGTACCAATTTAGGTGTTCACTGATGGCCGCAGACCGGGAGCCCGTTGCCTACACGCTCGGTGCCTCGGGCTCGTCGCCCCGCCGCGGGCCGCGACCGTCGTGAGGAGCTGCCGACGGGACCACAGGGACGGAGGATTCTCAGCCAGCGTGCTCATGCTCTTCCTCCTAGGAATGCCAATGGGATGCGCCCCAGCGATTCAGCCGACGCCGATCGGCCGCCTCCAATTCCCTCTGCCGGGCCACGTCCGCCGCGTGCTCGGCGTCATTGCGCTGCTCGAGTTCGGCCCGCAGCGTCGCGAGCGCCCGGCCCTTCTCCCCGGCCGGCGCCGCGTCGGCCGCCCTCACGGCCCGGTCGACATCTTCCTGCTTCTGCCGCAGGAGCTCCGCCGCGATCGCGCTCTCGCGAAGCAGCTGCTCCATCGAGGGCGAGCCCGGGGGCGCGAACGGCGCCGCCGCCCGGCCCGGGCTCATGCCCGAGCGGAGAAACCAAATCCCAGGTCCGGGCTCGCCCGCCAGCACGGCCGCGCCGCACGCCGCGTTCGCCAGATCGTCATGGGCGCCCACCCGGGCCGCGTGATCCACGCTCTCGCGCCCCGCACTCGTCGGGCGACGCACGAGCCCGATGAACTGCGCCAGCAACCGCGGATCGTCGGGGAGCTGGATCATCCGGCTATTGATCATCGTCATGGCGCGCACGTACAGCTCGCTCTTCGGATACGGGCTTGCTAGGTAAACCAGACCGACCTGACGAAACAGCTCGTCCGTGAACCCCTTGGCGAACGCATCGCCGGTGACCGAGGCGCAGCCGTAGACCCGCGCGGTCTCCGCAATCGCCCGCACGACCTCACTCGGATTAAACGGCGGCCTGTGCTCCCACACCCCGTCCACCACCTTCACCAGCTGGCCCGCAATCGTCTCCTCATGCGCGACGCTATAGGCCCACGACTCCTGTCCGCCCCCCGTCGCCGCGTCGTTGAAGACCTTGTAGGTGCGCCCGGGCACCGGCGGCAGGATCGGCTGCCCAATCCGCACGACCGCCCGCAAGGCCGCGTGCGTCACCAGGGCCGAAACGTCGTCCCTGAATTCGGCCAACCACTCGGAACGTGCCGCCTCGGGATCCCGCTCGAGCGCATCGCGCACCAGCGACTCGGGCAGCAGCGGGTTCATCGTCCTCGAGGCCGCCTTCCAGACGAGGATGCGCGGATCGTCGACGCCCCAGTACTTCTGGAATGCCTCGAACACCGGACCGCTCTGACTGAACGGCGTGGTCGTCACCACCAGCTGTCCGTTGAGCGTCGCCAAACCAGGACGAATCGCCGCCAGCACTTCGGAGGCCGGATTCGAGCCGTCCTCGGACTGCCAGAAGCTCGCTTCGTCCCCGATCGCCAACCCATAACTGCGTCCTCTCACGCGGCCAAAGTGCGCGCTCCTGACTTCCACCGTCACGCCGGTCCGTAAGTCAAAGCCCCAGCGTGTCTCCCGCGAGACGAGCGCCCGGAAGACGCTCCACGCCGACCGGCGAACGAGCGGACGCAGCTCGTCTGACTCCGTGAAGGGCGCCCGCGCATAGTTCAGGAGCACTCTGGCCTGCTCTCGATCAGTGGCCGCGAGTGCGATCACCGCCGTCTCACCCTCGGCCAGCTGCGGGTACCGTCGCACCGCTGACCGCACGGCCATCGCCCCCGCGAAGCGACTTTTCCCCGCGCGTCTTCCACAGATCACCCAGATCTCGGCCGGCGGCTCCGTCAGTGGGCGCGTCCGGCCCGTGCACTCGGTGTAGAACCGCACCTCTTGCGGGTCGAGGGCCACGCCGTCGATGCACTTGGCCAGCGTTCGCCAGGGCGCCCAGGATGGGCCGGCGAGCCCGCACACTGCCATCACCTCGAGCAGGCTGTCAGCCATGGTGGGACTCACCGGGGTGGGCGTGGATCCGGTCGAGCAGCTCGTCAACCGTGGGCTCGCGCTTCATGCTCTTTGCCGCCACCCGGGCCTCGTGCTCGAGCCACTTGACCTGGATGCGCGTCTTCCTGATCTCGCCTCGGAGGCGGCGCTCTTCCTTCGGGCGAGAGCCGGCCCCACACCGGGCCTCGAGGGCTTCGAGGGCCTGGCGAAGTCGCCACAGATCGAGATGGGCCGAGCCGGCCTCGCGCACCGGCTGGACGAGCCCACGCGGCAGCGGCAGGGGCACCCCCAGCCGATCGAGTAGGCCGAGCACGTATTCCCGGTACGCGTCTGCCTCTGGGCCCAGGTGCTTAGGCAGCACCCGCGGCAGGCTCGACCAGCGGAGCACGCGAACGTCCTGGCGCCGTCGCCGGGGTGCCGCCGTGGACGCTCCAGCCTGACTCCGTGGCGCCCTCGAGGCAGCGGCGGCCTTCTCGGGGCTCACGACGGCCTCCCGGTAGGAGTCCGCGACCCGTCGATCAGGCGGTCGAGATCGCCCCGGTCGCGAAACTTCTCAAGTAGCGCATCCAGGTCCCCACGGAGCAAGAGCACGGCGCGCATCCCTGGGATCCGAACCGTCGGCAGCTGTCCCTCCCGAATAAGCGCCCACAGTCGCCTGTGTGGGATCCCCGAATATGCCGTTGCGACATCAAGCGGAAGCCCCCGCCCCCAGCCCTGGGGTGGCAAAGACGCAGCAAAGTCGGGCGTCCCCGCCGCGCCATTGGCGGGCCCAGGAGGGGGGCACTGGATTCCCTCTCCAGCGGGCGAGGGGGACAGAACCCTCCGGGGCCGGCCAGCCGGGCGACGCAGCCGTTTTGAGGCGCTGGCTAGGGGCTTGGGCGAGCTCATGCGCGGGGTCCCGGCGGCGGAGGGGCAAGGCTAAGGCGGGGGGCCTCTGCGGAAAGCGCACAGTGCACAGTCCTATAGAAAAAGCTGTGTGTGCGCTTTCTCTGGGGCTTTGGAGAGCCCCCAGAGAGAAGAAAGCGCACAGAGGGTGTGCGGTTGTGCGGTTTCAGAGTGTGCGCTTTCATCGTGTTGCTAGGCCCCAGCGAGTGTGTTTGCCACGGCCGCCGCCTTCCTCGAAGGTGACGACGTGGTGCTGGCGGTGGAGTTCGCTGAGACGGGCGCGGACGGTTTTCTCTGGGGCGCCGGTGGCCTCGGCGATTTCCTCGGTGGTCAAGGCGCCCGGGGCGAGCACGGTCCGGATGCGCTGGCGGAGGGAGAGTTTCTCGAGCAGGTCGGCGCCGCCCTGGATGAGGGGGCAGGTGGAGACCGTCACCGGGCCGTCCTCGCCGTCGAAGGCGAACCGGAGGCCGAATGGTTTGCGTCGGGCCACCTCGTTGACCTTGGTGTGGTAGCAGCCGAGAAGCATCTCGCCGGGCTCGGAGTCCTCGGTGCGCTTCACCTCCCACACATTCCGACTCAAGTTGTGGTTGAACACGCTGCCGTAGATTCGGGCGGCGCCCTTCTGGTCGGCCATGACCTTCGACATGTGGGCGATCGCCAGGGCGGGGCGGCCGAGGCTGCGGACCGCGGCGAACGCCCCCACGGCGGTATCGGCGCCGGCGGTGTCCCGCCCGAACCCGCAGGCGGGCATCCAGGAGTCGATCACGAGCAGGTCGGCCGTGATGCGGGCGCATTCAGTGCGCACGCGAGCGAGGTCGGCCACGAGCGGACGGTCCATGCCGAGCCGGTAGATGGGAAGCTCCGTGGTGTCGATTGCGAGGCCCCGCCCGAGCCGGTGGAGGCGGTCGTCGAGGTCGTCCTTGGAACTTTCCCAGTCGAGATAGAGCGCGCGGAGGCCCCGGCCGGCCCGCGGATGAATGCCGGCGATCGTCCGGCCGGTCGTCCCGGCCAGACAGTTCACGAGGGCGACGTAGCCTTTCCCGGTCCCGCCGTCGGCGAAGATGAACGAGCAGTCGGAGTGCCAGACGAAGGGCTCGAGGAGGAACCGCGGGCCCGAGAACGGCCGCGCCTCGAGGCGGGCGGCCGGGGCGCCATTGCGCACCGCCCGCGCGGCTTCTCGGCAGACGTGCTCGACCAATGTCCCCCAGGGCAGGGCGCGGTGCTGCTGGGCCAGGCGCTTGACGAGCGTCCCCTTCGCGAGCGTGGAGGCGAGCTGAAGGCGCCCCCAGTGCAGTTCCCGCCCGCCAAGACTCACCGCCAGCTCGGCCGTAATGCCCTCTCCGTGCTCCCGCACCGTCGTCACCTCGATTCGCACGTCGCACCCAGGCCAGACGAACAGGAAATCGTCGCCCTCTCGGGAGACCGCGGCCGCGCCGATCGCCTCGGTGCCAGGCAAGTCGGCCAGGTCTGCCTCGGCGTGCCCGCTTGCGACGAAGTCGTCGGCGCCCGCCTTCGGACTCTTCATCGGCGTTGCTCGAGCGGCAGGAGCCGCACGAAAGGTTTCGCACCGCGGGCCCCGAGCGCGATGCCGAGGCCGTTGATCGCCAGGGCCACATCCGGGTTGGTCTGGTAGTCGGTATCCGGGAGCAGCTCGACCACACGGTCAACGAGGGGGATCGCGTCGAAGTCAGGGAGCAGATCCGAGTGCCCCTTGCCGTGCCAGCCCGTGACCCCGCAGATCCCGACGACGGGGAAGCCGAGCTGAGCGACCGCGAGCGCCTTTTTCTCGCCTTCGCAGATCCACAGCGGCTCGTCGCTCTCGAGCACCCGGCGGAGGCAGCTCGCGACGAAGTACAACCGAGGCGACGAGCGTTTGGGCTGCAGATACTTGACCGCGTGCCCCTTGGCGTCGGTCAGTGATGGGAAAACCTTCAGGCGGACGTGATCCATGAAGCCGCCGGCCGGGCTGCGGAACGGGAAGAGAAGCGCGGAGCGGATCTCCGCGAGATCGAAGCCCAGGAGCGGGCGGATCATCGCTGGCGGCACCGAGCGGATGAACTGCCGTCGAATCGTCTGGTCGGTGAGCGTGCTTTTGCGCAGATCCGCGAGGTGTTCGGGCGCGAGCGCTCCGTCGTAGACCGGAGAGAGTAGCAGCTCGAGGTGGGGATTCACTCGACCGCCTCTTCGGCGGCGAGCGCCGCGTCGAGCTCCAGGGACAGCGCCTCGTTCCAGGGCCAGCCGAGGTCGTCGAGAAT
>Ga0070706_100006176_pt1 | contig 11334 bp, 13 predicted proteins | sample KBSK5501metaG_FD_65476 | JGI IMG/M metagenome (GOLD analysis project Ga0070706, IMG submission 65476) | Corn, switchgrass and miscanthus rhizosphere microbial communities from Kellogg Biological Station, Michigan, USA - KBS K5-50-1 metaG | ecosystem: Host-associated > Plants > Roots >...
GCCGCGCGATGACCGCTACAACTATCTCTATTCAATGGATGAGTTGGAGCCCTGGATTGCGAGGATTAAAGAGATCGCAGCGAAGACGAAGGAGTCTTACGTAATCACTAACAATCACTTTCGCGGTCAGGCAGTGGTAAACGCCCTGGAGATTAAGGCTACGCTGAACGAGGAACGGGTAGTCGGTCCGGCGCCGTTGTTTCAGAAGTATCCAGCCTTGCTTGATTCAGCGATGCCCGAAGAAAGCGAGGAAGCGAAGGACCAACCCTTGCTTTTCAGTTAGGCCGACCCTCGCTTTCCTGGTCAGGTATTGAATCAACTTGCCGCTGTCTGCGCAATGGCCTGTGCGAACGCGATCGGCAAGCCGTCCGGGTCAATACAAACCGTCAGTTTGATCCCCTCGCCCTCTCGTTGCGTGGGCGGCATCACGAACCGGATACCTTTCTCCTGCAACTCCCGGTGGGTCTTGTCTACATCCTCGACGTTAAACCCAATTGAGCAACTACCAGCTTGCTTGGTAGGGTCTCCAGCCGTAGGTGCAGTCGCCGGAACACCGCCGCCGTGCAAGGCGAGCGTTGTTGCGCCTGTTTGAAACTCAGTCCAGTCAGGCGATTGAAATTTGAGCGGTATACCGAGTTTGTCTCGATAGAATTCAACCGAACGCTGCATATCTGAAACGACCACCATCGTATAGTCAATCTGATTAAACATTTTGCCTCCCTAAGCGGTTGCGAATAGATCGCTATCGGTTCACTTGCCCGGAACTATTTCTTCCTGGCCTTGCCGTCGCCCGTAGCGACGATGATTTCAAACTCGTCCTTCGTTAGCGACATCACGGAAAGTTGCGACTGCCTAATCAAGGGAAGTTGGCTCAATCGCTTATCGTAACGAATTGCGGCGAGGGGAACCGGGTTCTTGAGGGCCTTCACGGGCTTTAGATCAACTGCTACCCATTGCGCGTCGGTGGCGGTTGGATCCGCGTAAGCGCTCTTCACGACTTCCGCCAGGCCGACCACTGCTTTCTCTTTGCCCGAATGATAGAACAGGACGCGATCGCCTGTCTTCATTTCGCGCAGGTTGTTGCGCGCTTGATAGTTTCTAACGCCAGTCCAATCTGTTCGGCCATCGCTGACAAAATCTGTCCAGGAGTAAGTTTCCGGTTCCTGCTTGACCATCCAAAAGCTGCTTCTTGTTGTCTTTTTCATAGGCTTAGCCTTATCGATTGTTGCCGGGGCTGGTGACACTAACTTAAGATGTGCGCTCGCAAGATTAAACAAACCCGGATTGGAGTAACGAACAATGCCCAAGGAAGGAAGTGTCGCCCCCAACTTCGCCGCAAAAGACGCGAACGGCGAGACCGTTCGGCTTAAAGATCTGCGCGGCCAGAAAGTAGTACTCTATTTTTACCCTAAGGATGATACGCCTGGTTGCACCAAAGAGGCTTGTTCGTTCCGTGACGCATTCGCTGCCTTTAAGAAACGGGACATCAAAGTGCTCGGCGTTTCCACAGACAGTGAGGCTTCCCACAAGAAGTTTGCCGCCAAGTATAAACTCCCTTTTACGCTCCTGGCGGACCCGGATCATTCAATCGCAGACGCCTACGGGGTTTATGGCGAGAAGAAGTTTATGGGCCGCACGTACATGGGTGTGAAGCGGATAACTTTCCTTATCGATGAAAAAGGCAAAGTAAAAAAGGTGTTTGAAAAGGTCAAACCCGAAGAGCATGCCAGAGATGTCCTTGAAGCCTTTGAACAGGAATGACGACGACGTCCTTTCTGCGAAGGCTTCTGAGGATCTATTTGAGATCTGAGAACTCAGGGGGTTAGGCTGCCACCCACCCGCCAAGTTTCTCCGGTTCTTCCCCCTCCGGATTCCTACCCGGCATCAAACCCTGAATCGCGCTAAAGGAACTGGGCACGTCTCCCTTACGCTGCGGAACGTTGAACATTTCCTCCCGAATCGGCAACTCCGCGGAATCGTTAATGAAATACAATCGTGTGTTATCGACTATTTGGGTCTTTATCTCACGCGTCCACAAGAGTAAGTTGGCAATGGCATCGCCAATTTCGTCTTTTCCGAGCCTGGTCTCCTGGGCGATTTCCTTTTGCGTGCGCGCGCCTTTCCTAATTGCTTCCCGCACTCGCTCGACCGGCGACAGCTTACTTAAAAGTCTGGTGTAATTTGCCGAAGAAGGGGAATCCTCGCCTGATTGTGTTGTCCAGGAATTCTCGGAGATAGGTTGACTGACGTAGCGTTTGCGAGCCGATCTATATTCCTTAAGAGCGCGACGGCTATCAGTTACTTTTTTGCGGATGCAGCCCTTGCAATAGAGATTCCGGCCATCTTTTCGCGCTCGACAAACTCCAAATTCCGACAAAGGAAGATCTTGCGAACAAATCGGGCAGTTTTTGCGGTTAACTGCGGTTTCTTCTGTCATTTCAACGCTCCGATCAAACTTCTAGCTTCTGGGGTTCTCCGCTGGAAGGGAACACGAATCCCCTGGTCCGGGTTTTAGAGTTATTACCCGGCCACAGATCGGCGTTGAGTTTGATTGTTGGCGAAGGGTCCCTACTGCAACAGGGAAATCGCCATGGATTGCCTGAGCTTCTTCACTCTGGATGAAAGGGGCTCACATACCTGATGGAATCGCGTAGCAGGTCAGCGGGGGGCCATCGAAAACTTATAAGAGCGAGTAACCCGCAAACACAATCTAATCAGGTCCGACTTCAACGCTTCACTATCTGGCAATCATCGCTTCCAGCGAGGGAGTCGCATTATAGTGATCGAAAAAGTTTTTGCAACCCCAAAATCGATCCTTGGTGGTCCATCGCCTACAATGCGGAAATTTATTTCCATTGGCGCGGCCGGCCGGCCTTTTCGAAATGCAAACAACTCTGTTGCGAGAGGATATCAGATCACATAAAGAAAATTCTCAATCCTCAGAAAGATCGCGTTCCAACGATTTTCATTTTCGCAGTCTGCAAAATCTCCTTGAAAACAGCATCCTTTCTTCATACCCATAAACCGTTCGCCATCTGTTTCACGCAATACTTTCCACTCGCGCTCGCATGGTCCTACCATAAGTAGTTACGATGCAGACAATGCTTAGTGACGAATATGAGAAAGGCCGAAGTAGAGAAAAATTATTTGTCGCGTTGAAGCAGTCCGATCAGTTTTGGTGTGTGACGGCAGTCGAGTGCAACAGAACAGCAACCTGGTGCAACGTGAATACAACGCGTCTCAACGTTGAACAGTGAAGATCTGGAGGTGCGTTGTTTAGGTCAACGCGATCTCCGATCTTCCAGACGATAAACAAACTTAAGGCCCGACCAGACGTCGTTTATCGCGCAAACTTTTACGTCAACGAGGCCGGCCGCAAGTCCGATGTCGCGAACAGTGTTCCCGGAGAGGTCCGTGTCTATCCCGGATGCTTTTTTTGGCCAGGCTATCCAAAGCATTCCATTCTGCGTGAGTTTGCGGGCGAGTCTGGGGAATTCCGCCTTCAGCATTTTCTGTGAATCAGCGAACAAAACAATCAGATCAAGTGGTTTAACCAGGCTGCCTAAGCTGATGCTCACGTCGCTTGGCAGGGGCGCTAGCTCTTTTTGAATTCCTTTTGGGGGATTCACAAGGCCGGTCCGAAAGCCTTCTTTGAAGCCAAGTTTCTTTGCCAATGGTGTTCCTGAATAACCTGCCATTAAATCGACTCCAAAATCTACAGCGTCGTTCCGGACAACTCAGGCTAAGTCCTGTGCTTCCGCGGATTCTTTAAACCGGTTTTCAACTTGCTGTTCACTTCTCTTACAACTCGCGGCGCCAATCCGTCGTGCTCCCGCAGAAAAGTGCGTACGGATTTAGGATCGCGTTTGGAGAGTTCGCGCAGCGCCCACGATAAAGCCTTTACTACCATATCGTCGCGATCTGCGACCAGCATTTTGCAGATCATGAGTGTCCGACCGGTATCGCCATCGCCACCACGAGCTTTGTTGTTTAGCGCGACTGTGCTTACCACGGCGGTTCGCCTCCACCAGCGGTCGCCCGAAGAAGCCCAGCGCCGAATCAACTCATCGGAAACCTGCCCCTCGCGCCATGCGGGTCCCGCCAGGTAACAGGCAAATGCGTCAACCCCTTCCCAGCTGTCGTTCCCAGCACCTAACTCCGCTAGCGATTTAGCTTTCAAACTAGGCAAAGCCTGACGGTGATACAGAATCAGTTCGTAAGCAACGAATCGTGGAACCGCGGCGTGCCGCACCAGTTGCACAGCCAGAGTCACAACCAAACGCGCCGGAGCCTCCGCTAGCAGATGTGAAAACCCGCGCCTGACGTTTCGGATTGCCTCGGTCGTCGGACTGGTCAGCGCAGCAAGACTACTGACAATCTGACTCTCCAGATCGTCAATATCTTCGCCGCGAAAATCATCGCTGCTCGTCCGGCGCAAATCCTTTTGAATCGAACTTCTGTTCACCACAATTTCAAAATTTTCCACCAAAGGAACCCGAAAGCGACCCAGATCGGGATGTTCACCAGCGACGCAATCAACCCCAGCGACCACCATTTACGTTGACTCACATACCCACTGCCAAAATAGATCGGCGCGGAGGTTGTGCCAAAGTGAGTCAACGAAGCATCAAGGTTTGAGAAATAGGCTAACGACAGCACTGCAAGGTATGGCGGAGCGCCGGCAGCCAGAATCACCACCAGAAACGGTGTGTACATCGCGGTTGAATGCGCAGTAATACTGGCAAATCCGTAGTGCGCATAAAAGTAGATGAGCAGCAGCACTGCCAACGCCGCGCCCCACTTCCAGCCGACGGTAAAACTCGCAGCCGTTTCGGCGAAGCGTTTTGTGATTCCGGTCTCACCCAGACTTTCAGCCATCCTGACCAACCCTCCATACCAGATAAAAACATCCCAGGCACCCCGCTCACTCAGAATGTCTGCCCAATCCAGCACGCGGCTTACCAGTAGCACACAGACGCCAAGCAACGGCGGAACTGAATAATCGAGGCTTGCCAGGTAGGAAAGACTAGAGATGAATGACGTAAAAGGTACAACGCGGGCTATGAAGGGAATAGCGCCGGCAAGCCCGCGCACCAGCCACAGGCAAACAACCCCGACAAACACAATTAGCAGCAACTTCTCGGAGCGCGTCAGTCTACCCATGAGCTGAAGTTCGGCTCTGGCAAACTCCGCGGCGGCTGGGGTGTGTTTGATTTCCGGAGGAAAGACTCGGTAAAGCAGTTGCGGGATAACGGCGAGCGAGATCAAACCAGGCACCAGTGCGGCTAACGCCCAGCGCGTGTAAGTCAATTCAATCCCGGTGGTTTGTAGGGCAAACTTGGCAATCAAAACGTTTGACGCCTGACCGGTAAGAAACATCGCGCAGACGATCACTCCCGCCTGATACAGCACTACCATCAGGAAGGCCCCCAGGCGCCGCGCGGTTGAGCCCGGCCTCGATTCATAAGCTTCTGACAAGCTTTTGGCAATGGGGAAGATAACCCCGCCGGCGCGCGCACCAGTAGACGGGATCATTGTTCCCAGAAGCACCTCGGTTGAAATCAGTGCATAAGCGAGACCTAACGAATGATGGCCGATGGTGCGAATGAAAATCAGGGCGATACGCCGGCCAAGCCCTGTCTTGACCATGGCGCGCGAAATGAAAAATGCCGCCAAAACCAACCAGACAATCGGGTCGGCGTAGCCAGCCAGGGCACTCGCCACCGGTAACGTTCCGGTTATCGCCAACGCCGACACGCCGATGAGCACCATTGCTCCGCCTGGCACCGGTCGCACGATCGATCCAACAATGGTGGCAACGAAGATTGCGAAAAGATGCCAGGACTGGCTGGTGATTCCGGCTGGAACAGGAATGAACAAAACAGCTAGACCGGCAAATAACACAATCGCCCATCTAATTACTCGACTTTTGAACGATAGGTGTTGATCAGACGCGACTGTCGGCGGATCTACGTTCGGCGCGGCCTGCGGAGTTTCTTCCAAGTTTGTGAATCCTTTTAAGCCAGCGAAGCCTCTAAGTCCTGGAGAGCCGTTTCATTACTGAGTTGGGACGTTGTTTGGAAGCCTCGTTAAAGGTGGGCGATACTATTACGTGAAATAGTGTTTTAACTCAAGGTTTTTGCTTCTTTGCCGGCGAGGCAAGCGCTCAAACCTTTTTCGGGCTTAGCCTCGTAAATATGAGCGCGAGGATAAAAGCGACCTTTTATGAAAAACGAGATTAAGTCCAGCGAAATCACTGACAAAAAGGTTTATCTGAACCGCCGTCTCTTTATGCGTGGCGCTGCTCTGGCTGCCACTACAGCCGCGACCGGTCTTTTGTATCGCAAGTTTAATCCGCCGCCCGTAGAAAAACCGAAGGGCGAGACGCTCGTAACTGTTGCAAAATCCGTGGCTGAGAACGGTGTGCGCGATGGCTTTACCACAAACGAAAAACTGACCGCTATTGAAGACATAACGAACTACAACAATTTTTACGAGTTTTCTACGAGTAAGCAGGGCGTAGCTATTGAAGCGGCGGGTTTCGTCAGCAGGCCATGGGATGTTGCAGTTGGTGGGCTCGTAAACAAGCCCAGTACTTTTGGATTAGAGGAGCTGCTGAAATTTCCCCAGGAGGAACGCATCTACCGCCTGCGTTGCGTCGAACGCTGGTCGATGGTGATTCCCTGGGTCGGATTTCCGCTGGCAAAGTTGCTGGAAAAAGTAGAGCCCACTTCAGCGGCGAAGTATGTCGCCTTTCAGACCCTTTACGACCCGAAGCGAATGCCGAACCAGTCAACCGGAGTGCTTGACTGGCCTTACGTTGAGGGGCTTCGGCTGGATGAGGCTATGCATCCCCTGACTATCCTGGCAACAGGCCTTTACGGCGAAACTCTGCCGCCGCAGGACGGTGCTCCCATCAGGTTGGTGGTGCCCTGGAAGTATGGATACAAGAGCATCAAGTCGATTGTGAAAATAACGCTGGTCGCGGAAGAACCGCCCACAACCTGGAATATTCAGGCGCCAAACGAGTACGGGTTTTATTCCAACGTTAATCCCAATGTTTCGCACCCCCGCTGGAGCCAGGCGGAAGAGCACCGGATAGGCGAATCGACCTTTAGCGCTCGCGATACCCTGCTCTTCAACGGCTACGGGGAACAGGTAGCCCACCTGTACGACGGAATGGATTTGAGGAAGTATTACTGAATAGTGGTCAGTGGCCAGTGGCCAGTGGTCAGTTTAAGAACCCAATGGGTCCCTGACCTTCAAGCCCTGACCACTGACCACTGGCAACTGACCACTGCTTATGAACGACGTTCGCTTTTCAAAATTTGTCATCTTCACCAACGCCTTGGTGCCCTTGACCTTGCTCTTGTGGGACGTATATCACAAGCGCGTGGGCGCCAACCCCGGTGAGTTCATGACGCGCACGACCGGAATTATGACGCTGGTCTTCCTGATGATTACCCTCGCCGTTACCCCAGCGCGAAAAATCACAGGTTTAAACTGGCTCGTCAAATTTCGCCGCATGCTTGGCCTCTTCGCGTTTTTCTACGGATTTCTACACCTACTGACTTATATCTGGTTTGATCGTTACTTCAATCTCAGAAGCATCCCGCGAGATGTGGTAACGCGTCCCTTTATTGCCTTCGGAATGACCGCATTTTTTCTGATGCTGCCACTGGCCATCACCTCTACCAACAAGATGGTTAAACGGCTGGGGGGAAAGCGCTGGGGCGATTTACACAAACTTGTCTATGCCGCAGGCATCGCCGGCGCGCTGCATTTCTGGCTCTTCGTCAAATCGGATACCCGACTCCCGCTGACATTCGGCTTTATTCTCCTGCTCCTGCTGGGACATCGTCTATTTGTGAAGTTTTACCCGCCAGGTCCTTCAGTTCCCGAAGGCACACTGATTCCACGTAAGTAGCGTTTTGGAGCGTGCACTCCAAACACTGCGCGGTTTCGGCTAGAATCCGCACATGAGTGATCCGTTATCGCGTTTTTCAAACCGTTCTGACAACTATGCCAAGTTTCGTCCGGGGTACCCGGCCAGAGTAATTGAAATTCTTAAGCATGATTGCGGACTTAACGAGACAGGCGTTGTCACGGACGTCGGATCAGGCACCGGCATCTTGTCTGAAATGTTCCTGCAAAACGGAAATTCGGTCTTCGGCATCGAACCAAACGCTGCTATGCGCCAGGTTGCGGAAAGACTTCTCCGCAGATATGAGAAGTTCAGGAGCATTAACGCTGCCGCTGAAGCCACAACTCTGGAGACCGAAAGCGTAGACTTTGTTACTGCCGCGCAGGCGTTTCATTGGTTTGATCGCGCCCGTGCCAAGAGGGAATTCACGCGAATCCTGAAGTCCGCAGGTTGGGTTGTCCTAATCTGGAACGAACGCCGGTTGGATTCAACTGTTTTCCTGCGCGCCTATGAAGATCTTCTTCTTCGCTACGGAACAGATTACGAGAAAGTGCGGCATGAGAAGGTAACGGGAGAAATCGCCGAGTTTTTTTCACCGGAGAGTTTCGAGTTGCAAACGCTTGAAAACGCGCAACATTTTGATTTTGAGTCGCTCAAGGGCCGGCTGCTCTCCTCGTCATACGCACCCGATCAAGATCATCCAAAATTCGCCCCAATGCTTGAAGAACTTAAAGGCATCTTCGACGCGAATCAGCATGACGGCATCGTGAGCTTTGAATACGAAACAAAAGTCTATTACGGACACCTCCCACACTCCGTCTAGTTTGGAGGTTTGGAAACCACTCAAGCGATTTGCTGGGACCGGTCCCCAACAGATGTTTTTTATCTGTTGGGTGCTCGACCCGCCCGCAATGAGTACGAATCGTGAAAATGGATTCCCTGCGAAAGACTGCGCGCCTGCGGCGCTTGCGGGTGGGCGCCCGCGGTCCAAGCAAATCAGTTGAACCTCAGACCGCAGAACGCAGCTTGGTTTGCATCAGCAGACGACTTTGGTATCTTTAGCGCGCTTCCTGGCTGCAGACCGCCAAAACACAGTGATCAGCTGAAATGAATCTGACTAAAACAGCCCAACGCTACGGTGGCATCATTGAGCTGACGCTGCAAAAAGTCAGGTATTCCCTCCGCGGGCGATTTTCCCACGCTAACGAGCAAAGTATTCTGGCGAAGCACATTGAAAAACTGCTGCCGAAGGATCAACCAAAAACGGTCGTCGACATCGGAGCCGGGAACGGCGTGCGCTGGTCAAACAGCTACGCACTCTTGTCGGCAGGCTGGAAAGGGTTAGGTGTCGAAGCTGATCCGGAGAAGTTCGCGTTGTTGTCGAAGGCTTACGGCAAGTTTCCACATGCTCAAGCCGCCAATTCGCTGGCAGCACCGGACAATATTTGCGCTTTACTTCGAGCTTTCGAGATCGAGGAGAATTTTGGCGTTCTTTGCGTCGATATTGACGGCAACGACTACTGGGTTCTCGATGCGATTCTAGCGAACTTCCGACCCGGCCTGGTGGTTACGGAGATCAACGAGAACATCCCGCCGCCGATCAGATTTGTGGTTAAGTTCGATCCCGACTTTCAACTCCGATATCACTTCTATGGTTATTCTATCGCCGCTCTGGAAGACCTTTGCGAGCAACACGACTACGGCATTTTGGAATTGGAATACAATAACGCTTTCCTGGCCCCTCGAGAGTTTGGGGCGGCGCAATTTCACGATGCGAAGTCCGCCTACCGCGAAGGTTACCTGGACAGACCAGAGCGGAAAGAGCGATTTGTCTCCAATCTAGACATGGAGACTCTGCATTCGTTGGAACCCGAAGAGGGGATCAAGTTTTTGCGCGAGTTTTATGCCAGCGACGAGGGAAACTACTATCTGGCGGCAGACAGAGATTCATTCGAGGAACTCGTAACACGAAATATTAGCTTGACATCCTGACGCTTTGACTAATGCAGATCGTCGATCGCTATAATTCAGAGGCGCAGCGAGAGACAACTCAAGCCGCCGTCCATTTTTTGAAACTCTGTCATTTCGAGGGCGATGGTTTTGTACCCTGCGCCTCGCAGGGTCTGGTCGAACAGAGGATACCCAGCCGCTACCAGGACGTAATCGTTAACGCGCACACAGTTAGCCGCATACTCTTCGTCTAAATTCACGCGCACGAGCTCATAACCGCGAAACTCCTGCCGGTTTTTCAGCGCCTCGATTACTACCAAACGGTTATCCCCCAGATAGGCCAGGCCACTCTTCAAATGCAAAATGTTTTTCACGTTTCGTATGTCGACGGTGCTGGAAGTGTAACCGTAGGATGCCAGTAGTTCAGCCAACTGGCCGGCCCCGGCTTCGTTAGTTCGGTCCGAAAGGCCGATAAAGAAATGATTTCCCGCCTCGCAGATGTCGCCCCCGTCCACCGTACTCGGCTCTTGAATGTAAGCTATCGGCGGGCAAAGACGGGAGAGCGTTTCCCTGATGCTTCCCACCTCTCCCATGCGACTGGCCGCACCTGGCCGTGTGAGTATCGCCCCCGCCGGAATTAAAACGGCGGTATCTTCAACAAACGTCGAGTCGGGATACCTTTCGTCTGCCTCCAGATGGGTTAGCTCGAGCCCACATCGCTCAAGCGCCTCGCAATACGCCGCGTGTTGCTGCCGGGCCCGCTCATAATCCGGCGTGCCCAATGGGACACGGGTTAGTCCCTCAGCGTAATTTGTCCCTGGCGGACGAATGATAGCTCTACTAAACATTGTTTATGGGATGGTTTTGACTGGGACTTCAGTCAGCGCGGGAAGTGCGGCGCCTGGCTGCTACATATCCGACTTCTTCCGGGCCTTGACGTCAGTCATGACGATGGTGACTACCAAGGCGACTCCGGCGATGGCAGCGATAAGAAAGAAGATCATGGCGAAGCCCGGGTAGCCGAATATCTTGAACGGAGTCTCCACACGCATCAGCATTGCTGCGCCCACAATCAATGCGGCCAGGATTAACCCAAGACTGATCCGGTTAGCTACTTTCTGAAGACCCTCGAGCACAATCTTTTCGTCGATGGCATTTACGTCAACCTTAAACTCGTTGTTGCCGATCGTGTCGAGGATCTTGTTAACACGTCCCGGCAGTTTTTCTACGAACTCCTTGATCTCAACTACCCCACCAATCAAGTTGTTGGGCGCTATGCTCTGCATCAAATTGCGTTGCAGTATCTCCATTGCCCGTTGGCGAATGATTGCAGTGGGCTCGAAACCAGGATCCAGAGCAAACACAACCCGGTCCAGGTTCAGCAGTGTTTTCGCAACCATCGTGAATTCGCTCGGGAGCCGAAACCAACAGTCAGCGGAAATCTTTGTTATCTCGAGCAC
>Ga0070706_100006177_pt1 | contig 11333 bp, 10 predicted proteins | sample KBSK5501metaG_FD_65476 | JGI IMG/M metagenome (GOLD analysis project Ga0070706, IMG submission 65476) | Corn, switchgrass and miscanthus rhizosphere microbial communities from Kellogg Biological Station, Michigan, USA - KBS K5-50-1 metaG | ecosystem: Host-associated > Plants > Roots >...
TGGGCGTCCAACTCTCAAAGAACAGTCCGTTTGAGAATTTGCGCCCCTTCAGGCCCCGACTGCTATGCGTCAGTCCCTCATCATGAATGCTGAGCCATCTGGAGTGGAAAGATGCTCAGTGAGCTCGTACGTGCAGGAATCGAATCGACGTCTCTGTGCTGTCGCCTAAACGGTTGATGTGGCGATCCCAGCCTCATGGACAGAGTTTTCGCCGTCGTCTGAGCCGCAGGGCCATGGCCAGAGGACTATCGTTCAACGCCTGTCGTTAATCGCCCTTCCATGTCGTGATTGGAGTCGATCCGCAAGATCGGCCATAACTTGCTCTGCGGCCGTTGCGTTGAGGTGTCCATCGTCTGGTGCAAGTCGCCAAGGCGTCACCGTCACCGGAACAATTTCAACGGCGAGCCCTTCGTTGACGTAGTTCCAGTTCGCCTGGTACTGGCGTTGGGAAGTCCGGTAGTATTTGTTGTTGAGTATGTAGACTTGCTCGCTGTCGTCCAAGATGTCGTGACTGTTCGTCTGAAAGACGACGAACGCAGCTTGATGGGCCACAACGACGTCTCGAATGTGTTGCGTCAACGCGCGAGTAAGGTCGAGGCCATACTGCATCCGTTTGCTACGCGGTGTCAGCATGATCGCGAAATGGCTTTTTTCGGTATCGAGCTCTTCGTACCGCACCCGAAGATCTGTGTTCCACAGGTCCTGCCAGTCGGTACGCACCGGCCCGTCATAGCGATCGAGCGGCTGATATGGTTCGGGAAGGCCGCGCTCCCAACTCTTGTCACGCCACGGGAGGCTGAAAGCGCGCTGGAACAATGCCACCAAAGCGAGACGTGAATTAGCGAGCGGCTCGCCAAGCGACTCGCTCGGCCCACGAAGCTTCCCGGACTCATCGAGCCAGAACGTCGGTTTTGGATTCCGACTTGCCATATGGGTGTTGAAGACGTTGTTCCAGATATCATTCGTCGGCGACTGCCACAGCACGACAAGATCCGCGCGGTGCTTTGTGAAGTACTCTCGAAGTGCCAGTAGTTCTTGATCCTGACCGTAGCCGCCCGCGCCAATGCTGAAAACCTTGGCTCTCTTCCCGAGATGATCCAGACGAGCCTCGAGAAAGCGTTCGGGCATTGCATCGAAATTCAGACCGTATCCCTCGACCTGAGAGTCTCCTAACATGACGACCACATAATCTGTGTCGGAATACTTGATTGGGCGCCCGCGGAAGCCCAGCTCGTTCTGCTCGTTTCTCGGCGCAAATGCTCGCCACCCGCTCTGAATCGGCGCGGGTACGTATACGAGTTGCAAGACCATCGCACCTGCGAGGCTGGCCACGCCAACTGCAACCGCCCAGGCTGTCAGATGAACCGAGGTTATTCGCGGCCTGGTCGCGAGCAAATACGCACCAAGACCGGCCAGTGCGATGCGGAACGTCATCAGAGCGGGGGCACGCCGTATAGTCCCGACGATCGTACCGCTGGGAAAGATCGTGGCTTCCAGCGCCCTTCCGCTCAATAACAGACCGGTTCCGATCAGGACACATCCCAACGGAACCGCAAAGCTTCTTCGCCGACGTCCAGTCATCGTGCGCTCAGAAAAACATCGACGATCCGCCTGCTGGAGAAGCCGTCTCCGTACGGATTTGCGGCCTTCGCCGTGGAGTTGGAAGACGGCTCATCCGTAAGCTGGAGAACCTCGTCCAGCAAGCCGCGAGGCTGAGCGGTCACACACACGCGGCAGTCGACGCCGTCCTGTCATCCGGCCACGACCTCGCGAACCACCTCTAGGTACTCGTGACCAAATCGCCGGTCGGGCTCGAGATAGTTGCCTTCCCCCCACTCATTCCAGGATTTCACGAAAATCAGCCGGCGCTCCGGTGCTCGGTCCGCCACCGCGGCCACGGTTTCTTGCAGATGGCGCTTGAACAACGCTGGCGTGGAGTGATGTAACACCACACCCCGAAATCTCGAACGTGGGGTATTGTCCCAGTTCGGGACGACACAGGGGTACGTATCCGGGTCGGCGATGTCCGGCTCCAGAAAGAATGCCATCGCATCTGCGTAGCTGATCACGTTCGCGAATCGTCCCGTCGCCTTATGCATCCGATGAAGCGATTCGCGGTAAGCGAACGACAACAGCGTCCCAGCGGTCAATCGAGATGCGCCACCTCGTCGCAGATGTCGCCGGAGAATGTCTACTGGGCTGCTCATCCAGGATTTGAAGGTGTTACTAATCACCGCTCCGTCGAAACCGCTCTCGCGATAGTTCCACCCGACCTCATGTGGCAATAGATGGGCAACGAAGTGGAAACCCGGGAGTCCATACTTTTCACCAAGCTCTCGCCACTGCTCGATAAACCGAACACCATCCTCCAACAACAAAGGGCGATATACGACGAACAAGGGCTTGCCGTCGACCTTCACATGGCGCTCATCGCCGAAAGCCTCTAACAGTGCGAGGAAATGTTCCTCGATGTCCTGTTTGCCGGGATAGGTTTGTTCGACGAGCACGCGGTCGGACGCTCCGTGCCAGACGCCAGACCATGTCTCGTTCGCCCAGCACAGGCAGAATGGAAAGTCCGGACGGCGAGAAGACACGACCTCCGTAAAAGGCCGCTGCAGCAGACGTCGGCCACCGCCGAACCAGTAGTGGTAGTACACAAACCCTTCGATTCCTGCGTTTCGCGCCAGCTCAGCCTGCTGCTCGCGAACCTCGGCCACGCGCAAGTCATAAAAGCCGAGGTCCGCGGGCAACCTTGGCTGGTAGTGGCCTCTGAACAAAGGTCGCGCGCGCGCAACGTTCGTCCACTCGGTGAATCCCGGCCCCCACCATTTATCGTTCTCGGGGATCGGATGGAACTGCGGCAAATAGAACGCGAGCAGCCGAGCGTTGAGGCTTCCAGCCTGCGGCCTCTCCTCAGTCCTATTCAACACGGCCAGACGCGAGGCGGCCGCGCCCACTGCCCTCATACGCGCAGGGCTGGTGCCTTGGATAGCGACATTTTGAGAGCTCGCCACAGTCATTTCTCTGAAGCGCCGACCATTCGGCCGAAGCGCTGCGACGCGTCACCCCGGCGACCGCCGGCCGAACGAACCGTTTTCGCCACCAGATCGTCAAGCCCGTCAGCAACGACGCCAGGCCCGTACCTGTTTTGCACCAACTGGTCGACTGTGCGTTCGTATTCTTTCCGGTCGATCGTTTCCTGAAGCGTCGCAGCTATGGTCGCAGGGCTGTTGTCTGCCATGTACGTAATACCCGCCTCGATCTCCGGCTCGAGTGTCCCCATGCGAGTGGTAAGCACGTGAGCACCAGCTGCGAGATACTCGATGATCTTGAAGGCAAACACGTTGCCGGGGGTCTGGCTGACCACATGTGGATTGATACAGATCATTGCCGAGCACATAAGCGAGACGAGGTCGTCCCGGCTCACCAGGCCATGGAAGAAGATGCTAGGGCTGCCGTGTGCCATCCGACGCAGCTCCTCGCTCATGTCGCCGTACCCGGTGATATGTAGTTCCCATTTGCTCACCGGATTCATTCGCCACGCCGCGATCAACTCGGCAACTCCGTTCTCCTTGATGTGCGTACCGGAGAACAACACGATGTTTTTTCTTGCGCTATGCGGACGCCGACTTGCGGCCACGATGTCGTCTCCCACAACTCCACGAAGAAGGAGCTTCGGCACATCCAGCCGCACCTGAGACAGGAGAAACGGAGAGACTGCAATGCAGGCAGACACCGACGCCATAACTTCGCGGTAAGCTCGGCGATGATATCGCGCGACGAGTCCATCCGACAGCTCGCCCTCGACGCTACGAAATGTGTCATCCTCGTACTCGAAAATCACCGGGATGCCATGGCGGGCTGCATAGCGGGCACATGCGATCTGCGGTCGCTTGAGGTTGAAAATGATGATGGCGTCAAACGGAGCGATACGATCCCGCCGCTTCAGGAGCTGTGCCATTTGCACGCTCGCCCACAGCCCATTCAGTCGGCGGACGGCCAACGACGAGATATAGTGCACCGGAATGTCGCGATCGAACAGCTCTGGCTCTTCGAAGGCCGGGTAGAACCTCAGACGATTCTCGATCACCTCACCGTGGGAAAACACCTCGACGGAATGCCCCCGTGACCGAAGTAGCTTCGCGACCAGCTCGATCTTCGTTTTGTTCGACATGCTGCGGTTGGCGACGATCTGGCGTCTGTCGACGACAGTCGGGCCCTGATATGGCGTGACGTAGGCGATTCTCACGGCCTACTCGACGACTTTCTTACCCTGTTTTCGGGCATCGTACTGTTGCTTGATCCATTCGTACGTCGTCGCCAAGCCACGATCCAGAGGCGTGTCTGGCTGCCAGTTCAGTACCTGCTTGATGAATGTGTTGTCACTATTGCGGCCCGCGACACCTCTCGGGGCGCCGAGATCGTATTCGCGCTCGAGCGTCACGCCCGCGATCTTCTCTACCTTGCTCACCAGCTCGTTGATCGACACGAGCTCGTGCGATCCCAGATTGATTGGAGTCGCGACCAGGTCATCGCAATGCGTGATCATGTCGATGCCTTTGAGGCAATCGTCGATGTACGTGAAGCTGCGGGTCTGGTTACCATCACCCCAGATGCTGATGTTGCCGGTGCCGGTATCGAGTGCCTCGATGACCTTGCGACAAATGGCCGCCGGCGCCTTTTCCCGGCCGCCATCCCACGTTCCGAACGGCCCATAGACGTTGTGAAATCTCGCGATGAAGGTCTTCATGCCCCGCTCGTGCCAGTACTCCTGGCAGAACATCTCGCTGACCAGCTTCTCCCAGCCGTATCCACGTTCCGCCATAGCGGGATACGCATCGGCTTCCCGAAGCGCGCGAACGTTCGGGTCTTGCTGGAGCTGCGTGTTGTAGACACAGGCAGAGCTCGCAAAGAAGTATCGACGCGCGCCGGCCTTGTAGGCCGCCTCGACCATGTGCGTATTGATCAGGATGCTTCGTAGACATTCGACGCGAAAGCGTTCGATGAAGCCCATGCCACCCATGTCGGCAGCCAGGTTGTAGACTTCGGCCGCACCGCGGCAGACCGTGTGGCAGTTGTCCCCATCGCTGACGTCGAGACATATGCTTTCGACACCCGGGGTTTGCAGATACCAATCATAGAGCGGCTTCTTATCGACGGCCCTGATATGGGTGAAGCCTTTGTCGCGCAGATACTTAGCCAAGTTGCCGCCGATGAAACCGCCGGCGCCGGTGATGACGATCAATTCATCGCGGTCGATTCCAGAATCGTTCGCGGCGACTCTACCTTGACTCATTGGGTGCCAATCCTCCATCTACCGACACGTCTCGACCTGAATTGGTCAGCATTCTTGCGTACACCGCGCAGGTGCGGTCCGCGTTGGTCGCCCACGAGAATCGCTCCGCGCCATACCGTCGGATCTTCTCGCGGCTCATCTCGACATCCCTGAACAAAGCAGCGGAAAAGTAGGCGCGAATCGAGCCCACGAGACTCAATACGTCGCCGGACCGGAAGACGTAACCGGTTTCGCCCTCGACGACGTCCTCGGCAAGAGAACCGACGTCGGCGACGATAACGGGGACACCCTGGGCATAAGACAATGCAAGCACGCCGGATTGATAAATCCGCCGATAGGGCAGGATCGAGACATCAGCCGCTTTGAAAAAGTGTCCGACCTCCGCATCGGGAATGTATCGAATCTCTTTGCGGACGTGCTTCGTCACCTGCTGACCTTCGATGAGCGCTAGCAGCCTCTCCCAGTACGACTCACAACTCTTATCCCTCACCGGACCAGCGATGATGAGCCTGAATCGTTTATCTTCCTCGACCAGTTTCCCGAGCGCTTTGACCAGATCCTCGACACCCTTGTATGGCGCGATGTGACCGAAAAAGAGAAGCACCTTGTCTTCCGGCCCGAAGCCGAGGCGCGTCTTTGCCTCAGCACGAGTAAGCATCGAGGATGGGATGACGTCGTTGATCCCGAACGGCACCACGGTGACCTTGTCTTTCGACACCGTGAAGCTCTCGACGAGCTCGCGTTGCATCCGCGCGGTGTGAACGAAGACGTGGTCGACGATGCCATAGAGGAACTTCAACGAAGCCCAGTTGACGATGCTGTGCCTTCTGCCGTCGCGCGCGTGGTCGTTGACGTTGTGCGCAGTAAAGATCAGCTTCTTCCCAAGCAGCTTGAAATAGGCGTTCAATAGCGTACGCTCGAACACCGGGAATCTGCGAAACCACAGAATATGGAACAGTTTGGCATCCGTCTGGGCGGCGAATGCGATCACGCGCGCGTAATATTTGAGCACGCGCCACATTTTCGCGATGATATTCGTCGGTTCCTGGCCGCCAACGAGGTTATGGAACTCCAGATGCCCAGTCCCGACGAAGCGGCAATCGGCCAGCTCGTCGTTCCCGACACAGACCACATCGATGCCTCTAGCAACGAGCTGACCCAGAAGGCCGCGAGCGTAGGGCGGGTCTTGCCCCCCCGTCAGCACCGCGACTCTCAGGTGAGACGCTGTCTCAGCAGAGAATCCGCTCAAGGAGTTCACAGATCGTATGCCCGATGAGAATGTGGCATTCCTGGATGCGAGGAGTGGAGCTCGAAGGCACAGGTAGCCAGACATCGCAAAGGTGGCGCATCTTGCCGCCATCGGCGCCGGTGAGGCCTACGACGGTCATGCGCTTGTCTCGCGCGGAGTCGATTGCGCGAAGTACATTGCGACTGTTGCCACTCGTCGACAGTGCGAGCAGCACGTCGCCTTCGCGCCCGTGAGCCCCTACCTCACGCGCAAAGACCTCGTCGTAGCCATAGTCATTGCCGATGGCGGTCAGCGAAGACGTGTTGCCATGCAGGGCCAGTGCCCGCAGCGGCTTTCGATCGCGGAAAAATCGTCCAGTGAGCTCAGCGGCGATATGCTGGGCATCGGCAGCCGAGCCACCATTCCCGCACACCAGCAGCGCGCCGCCGTTCGCCATAGAGCGTGCGATCAGGCCTACGGCGCGATCGACCTCCGACGCCAGGCCATGCAGCGCGTTCGCGACGGTGAGATGTTCGTCCCAGATCTTTTCGATGCTTCGCTGGTCGCTCATTTCAGCGTCCATGTCCTCACACCGGGCTCCACGAACGTCATGTTGGCGAGCTGGCTTCCCGCCTTCCGAACAGCCTCCTGCACCGCGTAGCGGCGCAGCGGGTCGCACACAAACATCATGAAACCGCCGCCGCCGGCACCATTCATCTTTCCTCCCAGGGCACCAGCTCTGAGCGCGGACTCGTACAACTCGTCGATGACGGGATTCGTGATGCCCTTGGCCATTTGACGCTTGCTTTCCCACGCCAGATGAAGCAGTTCGCCGAACTCGCGGAGGTCGCCGATGAGCAGGGCTCGCTTCATGTCCTGCGTGAGGACCTTCAGCCGATCCATTGCATGAACGCTCTCCGTGCGGCGGGTCTCATAGTTACGGACTTGTCCCTCGATGATTTGATCGGAGAAATGTCCGCCCCCCACATATGCGAAGACGAGGCTGTGTTCGAGCTCCCAAATTGTTTCCGGGCGCAGGCGCAGCGGCACCACCAGCACGCTTCCGCCGGGGTGAAACTCGATCAGATTGAAGCCCCCGAAGGCCGTCGCGTACTGATCCTGCTTTCCCCCCTTGATCCCCACCTCGAACCGTTCAATGCGATATGCGAGATCGGCAATTTGATATGCGTTGATTGGCAGGCGCAGCAGATCGACGAGGCCGCCGACGAGCGCTACAGTAACGGCTGACGACGAGCCCAGACCCGATCCCGGGGGCGCGTCGTTGTGTAGCGTCACCTCGAGGCCGGACGTCAGCCCCTCGTGCCGGCGAAAATGGTCGATGACGCCCTTGGCGAGATCCAGCTGGCCGTCGTACACGAACGGGTCATCGATTCCGTAGCTGATGCTCTGGTCATAGTCGATGCTGCGAACGATAAAAGTGTCCTTGTCGGGCACGATCGTGGCGGTGGCATACCGGTTGATGGTGGCGCTCAGCACTACACCGCCGCGCTCGTCACAGTAAGGGGGAACATCGGTCCCACCGCCGCAGAAGCTGATACGGAGGGGTGCGCGTGCACGAATCAGCATGGGACGACTCTCCCCACCTGCTCGAAGATTGCGTCCATCACTCTGGCCGTCAGCAAAATCTGACTGTACGGAATGGGCACCGCCGTCTTCTCGACGATCGAGCGGTAGAACGCTTCGGTCAGGTTCTTCTTCCCTGCCTCCATATGGAACTGGTTCCGCATGAACAGCCGAGCGTTGCGACCGGCATTCGCGATGTACTCTCGCGCAAAGATGATCGGCGGAACAAAGCGCTCGACGTAACTCTTGAATGCCGTGCCCCGCAGCTTGACCAGCGTCTGTTGCGTCTCGTCCAGCACGAGCGCGTTTCGAGAACCGAAGACGCGGAACTGATTCACCACGGGGCGCATCCGAGAGGAGAAGGTGAAATAGGCCGTGGTGTTAGCCTCATCGACGATCATGACCCGCAGCTCGTCAAGCACGTCCTTAACGCCTCTGTCGGAAAGCGTCGGACTCGTGAAGGCGCGAGCGAAGACATATGGATCGGCTCCATGGAGGAACTCGGCGATTCGGGCGATTCCGTGACTTATGACGTTCTGCAATAGCCCACCGGGGAGGCGCCTCACCCAATGGTTGCTGTCCCCGAGGAACGCGCTCGCGTACGCGTCGCCGCTCAGGTCATATCCGTAGTAACTCTCCATATGAACGATGGACTCGCCGAGATACCCTCCACCCACGAGCTCTCTGAGCCTTCGAGCGGCGGGACTGAACTGCCCGTCGTGGCCGACCGTCAGCCGGCGTCCTGCGTCTTCGGCCGCCTCGATGAGGCTCTGGGCCTCGCGCGCGTTGATGGTGATCGGTTTCTCCACGTACACATGGCAGCCGTGCTCCAAGCAGCGACGCGCGATGTCCAGATGACTCTGGGGCGGTGTCGTGATGTGGACGACGTCGGGCATCGCGCCGCGCAGCAGATCGTCCAGGTCCACGAAATATCGTTCCGCACCGAATCGGTCGGCGAGCTGCCGTGCCATGAGCTCCTCACGGTCACAGACGGCGACCAGCGCACTTCCCGCGATCCGGCATATTTGCGCCGCATGGGCATCGGCGATCTTGCCGCATCCGATGATAGCGACCCTAAGCGACATCACACCCTCGTTGACGACAGCTTTCGAAGTAGCGCCGTAGGCCCTCGTCTGTTGCCACCTTCGGAGTCCAGCCGAGGCATTGTTTCAGCTTGGCGTTCGAGTAGCGGCTCCCCTTCCAGTACGCGTGCCAAGCGTGTCGATTGAACACTGGCGGAAGCTGTCCTTCCGACCACTCGGAATACCGCTCCCAGAGCGCGCACAGAGCGTAGCTGACAGGACGAGGCACCGGCACGGACCTAAAGGATCGGACGTGGCGCTTGTAGAGGCGCAAAAATCGCCGACTGGTAGGGAGGTCATCGTCGACGACGTTGATCACCTCGCCTTCGATCCCGCTTGTCAGCCCGGCCAGCGCGATCGCGTCGGCGCAGTTGTCAACATAGGTGAACGGAATGACGTTCGAGCCGCCAAGGTGCAAGAAGATGCCAAACGCTCCGGACCCAACGCGTCCGGTGATTCCTGTGCTACCTGGACCATAAACCGCGCCCGGCCGCACGATGACATACGGAAGTGCATACTTCCTTCCGTACTCGGTGACGAGCTCGTCCTGCTTCACCTTCGCATAGCAATACGCCTCACCACGGCCGGCTGGGTCAGTCTCGACCGGGCACGATTCGTCCAGGACGTCGCGACGAGGCTTATCACGGTTGGTGTAGACAGCGAAGGAGCTGATGTTCACGAAGCGTTTGAGATGGCCGTCACGAAGGCTCGCGTCTAGCAGATTGCGAGTCGTCACCACCGAATTCATGAAGGCGTCGGGATAGGACTTCTCCCGCATTCCTGCGGCGAGGTGATAGATGACAGCGACGTCCCGGACCGCCTTGTCGCAGTCCGCCGGCGAGAGCAGGTTCCCTTGAACGATTTCGACCCGGCTGCCGTACTGCAACAGGAACGTCTCGAGCGTACGGAGCCTGCTGGAGGGTCTTGCGAAGCACCGGACGCTACTGAAGCCGTGATCGAGCAGCGTAGCCACAACCCGACTACCAAGGAATCCCGTCGAGCCGGTGACAAGAATCGGCTCATCGCTGCCGACGATCGCGTTCAAATCAGTTTACCCGGCATGACGCGGCCTGAGCGGAAGAACGTAAAAGCGATAGTACTGAAGTTTGATGAACTCCTCCAACACTTCCTGAATACCGTGCCACGTCTCTGTCCAGTGCTCCGGCCCTATTCGACCGAATACCGGCACGCAGTGCACGGCTATCCCCGCCTCGCCGAAGACCGCTTGATAGACCAGAGACGACCGCCGACTCCGAAAGCCTGGAGCTACGACAATGATCGATTTGATCCGCTCTGACGCGAGGCGTGAGCGAATCTGCAACGCAGCGTTGAGAGCGATGGGTTCGGAGAACCCGATGGGGATCGTTCGCCACCTGCGGAGTCGCGCTTGCCGTGCCATCACGTCCGCGATGCCTTGTGAGACGGGATTTGCGACATTCGGCTCTGAAGAGATCTCGACGGGCACGAGAGCGACTGAAGCGATACCCGCCCTCTCGAGCGTTTCCGCTCGTTCGAAGAGAAGATAGTTGGGATCGAAGTTTTCGATCAGCATCGCGTCGACGGCTGTGACGTCCTCGGCACAGATCAGGCTTTGCGCAATCCGAGCAGTCCAGTATCGACTCGTGAGCGTGACCACGACCATCAATATCACGAGCGCAAGCGACGCCTTCCATACCGATCTCATCGACCTCATACGGGTTGATCACGAGACCGTCGCTCCGGCGTGCCGCGGTGACGCCGGCTCCAGACGATAGACGAGCTCGTCGCCATCCAGCTCCGCGTACGCGACCCGTGCTCGCTCGGCCTCCAGGCCTTCGACACGCCAACCGTCGCCATCACGCACGAGACTCATCCGGCTCCGCGCCCGCCACCAACGCTCGACGTCGCCCGGCAACGCGAGCCAGGAGCGTCCTGCTTCGCGCAATCGCGCAAGTTGATCGAGCAGACCGGAGTACGCGCGCCGGGCCCGGTCGTCCGTCTGGTAGTCGGGATGGACGATCAGGCTTACTAGACCGTGGCGGCTGATGATCGATTCGATCTGGTTCTTCCAGACGTCATTCGAGAAATCGTTCAGGATGTGAAACAGGGTATAGTCCTGCGTAGTCGTCAGCGGAAGCTCGACGACGTTTCCGATGAAATACGG
>Ga0070706_100006180_pt1 | contig 11331 bp, 8 predicted proteins | sample KBSK5501metaG_FD_65476 | JGI IMG/M metagenome (GOLD analysis project Ga0070706, IMG submission 65476) | Corn, switchgrass and miscanthus rhizosphere microbial communities from Kellogg Biological Station, Michigan, USA - KBS K5-50-1 metaG | ecosystem: Host-associated > Plants > Roots >...
GTCATGACGACGGCGCCGACAACGCCAGGCGATGCCGACGCCTACCCGTTGCTGTTCGGTCGCAGCGACGACTACGCCGCGCTCGTCAAATCATGGAAGGAGGCGGCCAGGACGCTCGCAAGCCTCGGCACTGCGGAGCTGACGCGCCTGCAAAAGAAGCTGCGTCGCGAGTACGACGCGCTGCGCGCGACCGATTTCTTTCCGGATGAGGCGAGCGTGGAAGCAGAGGCGGCCTGGACCGACTTCAACACCCGCCTCGAGCGCTTGCTGTCACCCGACGAGCCGCACGAAACCGAAGGACAAGTCCCGCGGCTGAATGTCGCCGAGTACCAAGGGCGGCTGTGGGCCACCCGCCGCCGACTCTGGGTCGACCGCGTCGCCAGCGCCTGGTTGATCCGCCGCTTCATCGATCGCGATGCCCGCTTCCAATGGCTGGCCAGACCTTCCGACTGCCCGCGCAAGGCACTCGGCTTCGATTTCGACGGCGCCACCTTCAGCCACGTCGGCGAGCACGTCACCTTTCAAACGCTGCTCGCCAGCTTCGGCCTCGAGGAGGACCGAGGCCTCGTACGCCTGGGTGAGATGGTGCACACGCTGGACGTCGGTGGCGAGCCGGTGCCCGAAGCGAAGGGCTTCGAGGCTGTGATGGCCGGAGCCCGTGAACGCCTGACCGATGACGACGCGCTGCTCGCCGAGATGGGTACGGTGCTCGATTCGCTGTATGCGCACTTCCAGCGCGAAGCCCAGCGTGGCGGCGACAAGTGAACAACACGATGAACGACAACACCAGCCTGACAGCCGCGGCATCCTCGTCGCCCAGCTACTCCCTTTGGCAGCTCGTGCGCTACATGCTCGCGCTGGGCACCTGGGGCTTCGGCGGTCCGGTCGCGCTGGTCGGCTACATGTACCGCGACCTCGTCGAGAAGCGGCACTGGATCTCGGAGAGCGACTACAAGGAGGGAATGGCCCTCGCGCAGCTGATGCCCGGCCCGCTGGCGGCGCAGCTCGCGATCTACCTCGGCTACGTGCACTACCGCGTGCGCGGCGCGACGCTGGTCGGCCTGGCCTTCGTGCTGCCGTCGTTCGCGATGGTCGTCGCGCTCGGCGCTGCCTACGCCGCGTACGGCGGCATCGCGTGGATGCAGGCGGTGTTCTACGGCGTCGGTGCCGCGGTGATCGGCATCATCGCGATGAGCGCCTACAAGCTCACCACGAAGAACGTCGGCACGGACAAGCTGCTGTGGGCGATCTTCCTGGTCAGCGCGACGGTGACCGTGATCACCAAGTCCGAGATCGTCTGGATCTTTCTCGGCGCCGGCGTGCTGGTCTGGCTGCTGCGCGCGCCACCGAAGTGGTTCGGCGGCAACGTGAACAGCGTGGCAGGGCCGCTCGCGGCCTTCTTCGCCGTCGATGCGATCGACTGGCACAAGCTCGGCCAGATCGGCGCGTACTTTGCGTATGCCGGCAGCTTCGTGTTCGGCAGCGGCCTGGCGATCGTGCCGTTCCTGTACGGCGGGGTGGTGCAGGAGTACCGCTGGCTCACGGACCGGCAGTTCGTCGACGCCGTGGCGGTGGCGATGATCACGCCCGGCCCGGTGGTCATCACAACGGGCTTCATCGGCTACCTCGTCGCCGGGTTCTGGGGCGCGGTCGTCGCGGCCGCCGGCACCTTCGTGCCGTGCTACCTCTTCACCGTCCTGCCGGCACCGTACTTCAAGAAGCACGGCAAGCGGCCCGGCATCGTCGCCTTCGTCGACGGGGTCACGGCTGCCGCGATCGGCGCAATCGCCGGGGCCGTGATCGTCATCGGCCAACGCTCGATCACCGACTGGGTCACCGCGGCACTGGCGCTGGCCACCGTCGGTGTGCTGTGGCGCTTCAAGAAGCTCCCCGAACCCGTCGTCGTGGTCGTCGCTGCATTGCTGGGCTTGGTGCTGCATCCGCTGATGGCCCACACCTGAACACAGCCCGAAGGAGACTGCCATGGACCTACAGCTGAAACCGCTGACCCTCGACTTGAACATGCTCCACGGCCTGTCGCCGAAGCTCATCGCGAGCCACCACGAGAACAACTATGCCGGCGCCGTGAAGCGCCTGGTCGCCATCCGCAAACAACTGAGCGAGCTCGACTGGAGCAGTGCGTCGGTCTTCGTCATCAACGGCCTGAAGCGCGAAGAGTTGGTCGCCGCCAACTCCGCGTATCTGCACGAGCTGTACTTCGATGCATTGGGCGGCGATGGCGTGCTGCCGTCGTGCGGGCTCTCGGTCGCGTTGACGCGCGACTTCGGCTCGGTTGACCGATGGCGTGCCGAGTTCACCGCGCTGGCCAAGGCGATGGGCGGCGGCTCGGGCTGGGCGATCCTCGCCTGGTCCTCGCGCGAAGGGCGGCTCATCAATCACTGGGCCGCCGACCACACGAACCTGCTGGCCGGCGCGACTCCGGTGCTCGTACTCGACATGTACGAGCACTCGTATCACATGGACTATGGCGCGAAGGCGGCAGCCTATGTCGACGCCTTCATGAAGAACATTCGCTGGGACGTGGTGTATCGGCGCTACGGCGCCGCCGTGGCCGGCGACGCGGTGCCGCTCGGCGCAGCAATCGGTGCCGTGGATCCCACCGCCCATCGTGTCATCGACGTGAGGCGTGCAGAGGACTTCGCGGCTGCAAGCGACATGCTGCCAGGGGCCGTCTGGCATGACCCGGCGCAGGTCGACGAGTGGACTCACGAGATCGATTCGCAGCAGCCGGTGTTCGTCTATTGCCTCAAGGGAATGGACATCGGCCGCTCGACGGCACTGGCGCTGCGCGCACGCGGCTTCGACGTGCGCTATCTGACCGGTGGCATCGAAGCGTGGAAGGCGGCCGGCAAGCCGCTGCAACCTAGAGGAGCCTCATCATGAAGTGGGTGACTCGGGAACGCCCGAAGATCGATCGCATCGCCTGCCCTTGGCTGATCGCGCGGTTCATCGACCGAGAGCCGGAGTTCCTGTACGTACCGACGAATCAGGTCCTGAAGGTCGCCGCCGAGACGGGCGCGGTGCCCTACGACATCCCCGGCGTCGAGATGAGTCACGACGGCGAATTGTGCAGCTTCGACGCGTTCCTGAGGAAGTACGCGCTCGAAGACGCAGCGCTGCAACAACTGGCGACGATCGTGCGCGGCGCAGACACTTCGCGCCTGGACCTGACGCCGCAATCGGCGGGCCTTTACGCGATCTCGCTCGGCTTGTCACACAGATACACGGACGACCACGAGATGCTGAAGCATGGTCTCGTGATGTACGACGCGCTGTACGCCTGGTGCCAGTCGTGCCAGGCCGAGATGCACAACTGGCCGCCGCAAGTCACGGCTTGAGCGGTCCTCAAGGAGAACTGCGTGTTGAATGGCACCGAATGGCAGACCACGCACATGCGCCGGCGGCGACGCTGCCGATCCTGGTGATGGACATGTATGAGCACGCCTACCAGATGGACTACGGCGCGGCGGCGGCGAAGTACATCGACGCGTTCTTCCAGAACGTGAACTGGGAGAGGGTGAACGCGCGCCTCAGCGCCGCCGGTGCCACGAAGACCTGAGCCGCTGCGCCGTGGCAGGCGATCTCGATGCGTGCGGACTTGCGCAAGGAGTAGCGTCCATGAAGACCACGATCACGATGGCATCGACCCTGCTGGCTGCGGGCGTGTCGGTCGCGCAGACGATGAATTTCGACAAGGATCCGACCGGCGTCCCGCCGGCCGATTGGACCTGCGGCGTAACGGGGCGCGGGAACTCGCGTTGGACGATCGAGCGCGACCCGGGCGCGCCGAGTCCGCCGAACGTGCTGATGCAATCGGGCACGGGCGATTTCCCGTGGTGCGTGCGAACTGGCACGTCGATCGCCGACGGCTTTGTCGAAGTGAAACTCAAGCCGATCCGCGGACGCGAGGACCAGGCTGGCGGCTTGGTCTGGCGCTGGAAGGACGGCAACCACTACTACGTCGCGCGTGCCAACGCGTTGGAGAACAACGTCTCGCTGTACTACACCGAGGGCGGCATGCGCAAGACGCTGAAGTACGTCGACGCGCCGGTGGCGTCCAATGCGTGGCATGTGCTGCGCGTCGAGTTCAGGGGCACGCACATTCGCGTGTTGCTGAACGGCAAGGCGGCGATCGAACTCGACGATGCGCACATCGCTGGTGCCGGTGCAGTCGGTGTGTGGACCAAGGCCGACAGCGTCACGGCCTTCGACGACCTCAGTTTTGGCGCGATCACGAAGCCCTGAGGTGGACCCAGCGTTCCGCGTGAGTCCTACGTTCTGGGGATGTGGTGCCGGTCGGGAGCGGTCCAGACTCCAACGTCGCGATTGAGCCGAGTTGGGCCAACACGCGGCGCGATCAACGGGAGAACCCATCATGCCGACGACTGCTGTTCCGCAAGCCACCGATTTCACGCTCGACGTGGTGGGCCGCTACACCTGCAATGGCCTGGACGAAGCGCTGGCGAGCGCAGATGCGACGCTTCGCCCGAACGCACGCCCGTTCGACGTGGTTGTCATTGGGGGCGGTTCGTTCGGACCGATCGTGGCACAGCACTTGTTTGCGAACGATCCGACGCGTACCCGGCGCATCCTCGTGCTCGAGGCCGGTCGATACGCGCTGCCGGAACACGTCCAGAATCTGCCGTCGCTGGGCCTGAACGCGCCGGGACCGACCAACATCGATCCTGGTTCCGCGCGCAACGAAGTCTGGGGCCTGCCGTGGCGCAGCGACGTGCCGAAGGGCTTCCCCGGCCTGGCGTATTGTCTCGGCGGCCGGTCCGTCTACTTCGGCGGCTGGTCGCCGCAGCTTCTCGAGTCCGAACTCCCGGGGGATCGGTGGCCGGCCTCCGTCATAGCTGACCTCAACGGCTCTTCGCCAAGCTCGCCGAAGTATTTCGCTCAGGCAGCGGAGCAAATCGGCACCAGCGCCACCAACGACTTCATCTCGGGTGCGATGCACACCGCGTTGCGCGCGCAGTTGCGTACGGGCATCGACAACGGCAAGGTGAGCGACGCCGTTCCGCTGGCTCAACTGCCTCTTCACCTCGACGGCGTACCGCAGGCGCAGAAGAACCTCTTCAAACTCGAGGCGCCGTTAGCGGTGCAGGCCAACGCGCCACGATCCGGCTTCTTCGCATTCAACAAGTTCTCCAGTGTTCCGCTTCTGATGGGTGCTGCACGGCGCGCCTACGCCGAGTCGGGTGGCGACGACACACGCAAACGATTGATGGTGGTGCCCAACTGCCACGTGATTCGCCTGATCACCGACGCCAGCGGCCCAGTGAGACGCGTGGTCGCCGTCGAAACGAGCGGCGGCATCGTTTCAGTTCCCGAGGAAGCCGTCGTCGTCGTCGCGCTCGGCACGATCGAGAGCGCGCGGATCGCACTGGGCTCATTGCCCGGCCTTCCCGGCGCGGATCGGATCGGTGCCAACCTGATGGCGCACTTGCGTTCCAACCTCACCATCCGAGTGCCGCGCACGTCGATTGCGGGCCTGGATCCGGCGATCAAAGAGCTGCAAGCGAGTGCGCTCTTCGTCAAAGGACGCCATGCCCACGCCGACGGCAAGTTCGGGCATTTTCATCTGCAAATCACGGCGGCGGGACTGGCGCAGCCCAGCGGCGATTCGGAAGCCGAGCTGTTCAAGAAGGCGCCCGATCTCGATTCGATCGCCGCGTTGCGTCACGCCACCGATAGCCAGATCGTGTTGACGATGCGCGGCATTGGCGAGATGCGCCCGGACAACGCGAATACCAAGGTGACCCTGGCAGGCGAGGTCGACGAGCACGGCGTCACTCGCGCCTTCGTGTCGATCAATCCATCGGCCGAAGACAAGGCGCTCTGGGACGCGATGGACAAGGCGTCGGACGATGCCGCCCTGGTCTTTGCGGGCGGGCAACCCTACGAGGTACTGATCGGCGGCACATTCCAGCCGGTTGCGGCGGGCCAATCGGCGTCGACCGTCTCGCCGTTCGCGGGACGGCGCGATGGATTGGGCACGACGCACCACGAAGCCGGCTCGCTTGCGATGGGCGTTGATCCAGCCACGTCCGTCACCGACGGCAACGCGCGCTTTCACCGAGTGCCCAACTTGTACGCAGCGGGACCGGCGTTGTTCCCGACCGTCGGCTCACCAAATCCGATGCTGACCGGGACCGCGTTGGCACGTCGTCTGGCAGATCACCTGGCTGCGCCCTTCGTCCCTGATGCGGGGTTCGTCGCGTTGTTCGACGGCGCGACCCTGCAAGGCTGGCGCATGTCCGCGATACACAACCAGCCCGGCCGCGACAATCCAGGACGGTTCGCCGTGATCAACGGCGCGTTGGTCTCGCAGCCGGGATCCGACATTGGACTGCTGTGGTACGAGCAGCCCACTCCGGCCGACTTCGTCTTGAAGCTGCAATGGCGGCGCTGGCGAGACGACGACAACTCAGGCGTCTTCCTCCGCTTCCCACACCCGGACAGCAAGGGCTATGACAACACGGCTCATGTGGCGGTCGACTTCGGTCTGGAAGTGCAGATCGACGAACGGGCCGCACCCGATGGGCAGTCGATTCACCGGACGGCAGCGATCTATGGCCTGAAGGGGCCGACCAACCCGAACGCCCTGCCCGTGAAAGGGTTGGGCGACTGGAACACCTACGAGATCAGCGTGCAGGGTCAGACCTACAGCGTGACCTTGAATGGCGTACAGGTCACGAACTACACGTTCATTGCGGGGTCGGACCCGCAACATCCTGATCGAGCGCTGCCCGGGACGAACGCTGCTCCGCGCTTCATCGGACTGCAAACTCACACCGGTCGCGTCGCGTTCCGGAACATTCAGATCAAGGCGTTGTAGACGAGAGGCCTCCGCGCAGTCCGGTCCCGGGCGATGAATTCGTGGCGCCGGCGGGTCAAAGAGTGGTCTGCTCTGGGACGATCCGGCCGTGGCGAGCCAGGGCCTGCCGCAGCTCACCGAGCTTGGGCGGCTTGCTGAGCACATGGTCGACGGACTCCGGGATATCTCCGTCAGCGATGAGGCGCTGCCCCCAGCCGGTGAGCAGCACGACCGGCGTGCCGGGCGAGGCCTGTTTCACAGCGCCGGCGACTTTGCGTCCGTCGACATAGGGCATGCCCAGGTCCGTCAGCACCAGCGAAAAGGTCTCGCCGGCAGCCTGCGCAGCGTGGAACGCATCAATGCCTGCCTGTCCCCCGTTCCTCGCGACCACTGCGTGGCCATCGGCCTCCAGCATGTCCTGCAGGGTCCTGAGCAGCAGCGGATCGTCGTCCACGAGCAGCACGCGCAATCGCTGCGCCGGTGGGTCTGCGGTGGTCGACGCACCCGACCCGTCGGTCACCGTCCCGGCAGGCGGCGGAAACCGAAGCGTGATGGTGGTGCCGTGACCCGGGGCGCTGTGGATGTCGATGTCGGCCCGGTGGCGCTGCGCGGCGCCGTACACCATCGCCAGCCCCAACCCCGTGCCGCGTTCGCCCTTGGTCGTGAAGAACGGCTCCAGGCAGCGCCGGCGCGTGTCTTCGTCCATGCCGAAACCCGTGTCGACCACCTCGAGCTGTGCGTGCATCGAGTCGTCGCCCGGATCCGACCCCGCCACGGCCCGCGTGCGCAGCGTCAGCTCGCCACCTTCAGGCATGGCGTCCACAGCGTTGAAGACCAGGTTGATCAGTGCCTCGCGGATTTCGCTCTCGACGCCCATCGCCTGCGGCAGGTTGGCGTCGAGATCGGTGCGCAAGCGGATCACGATGCCGCGCTGCTGCGGCATGTCGCTCCAGCGCGCGCGGGTGAGCTCCGCCACCTGTTGCACCAGTGGGTTCAGCGACAGTGGCCGGTGCGACAGTTGCGGCTCGCGCTGGCGGTAGAACTCGCGCATGCGCGCGACCGTGGAGGCCACGTCGTCGATCGCCCGGGCGATGGTCTGCAGACTGCTGCGGGCCGTTGCGCTCAAGCCGGGCTCGCGCTCGAGCAGGCTCTCGGTGTACAGCGAGATCGGCGAAATGGCGTTGTTGATATCGTGCGCGATGCCGCTGGCCATCTGCCCGAGTGCGCGCAGCCGCTCCTGTTGCATCACGGCCTGCTGCGTCTGGCGCAATTCGTCGTAGGCCTGCTGCAGCGAACCGTGCAGTTCGGCCTGTTGCGCGGCCAGTGCCACATGAGCACTCAGCTGGCGCAAGAACTCGCACTCGCCGCTGCTGAACGCATTTGGCTGCCGGCGCGCTGCGACGAGGACGCCGAATACGTGGCTCTCCGACTGCAGCGGCGCCACGACCAGCGAGCGCAGCCCACCGCGTGCCAGGCGTTGCGGGAAAGGAAACGAGACGCCTGCGATGTCCGCCTCGTAGACCAGGTGGCCCTGCACGCAACGCGACAGGCCGTTCTCGTCGATGGGAATGGCCGAGCGCTCGCTCATGGCCAGCTCCATCGCCAGCGCCTCGCTATGCACGCCCACGCGGATGACCGTCAACACCTTGTCGAGCGCGTCGTAGCGGCACACGCAGCTGAAGTCGACCGGCAATCGTTCCTCGAGGCTGCGCACGGCTACTTGATAGATGCTCTGCAGGTCCTGGCGCTCGCCGATGGCGCTGGTGATCTGGTCCAGCAGATTCAGCCGCTCGAGCTGGGCCTGCAGCCGCACTTCGGCGTGCTTGCGGTCGGTGATGTCGGTCGAGATGCCGAACACACCGTGCACGCTGCCGTGCTCGTCGCGCAGTGGGGCCTTGACCGAGAGATACGTGTGCGGCCCGTCGTCGAGCGGCATCACCTCCTCCTCGATGACGGGCGCCTGCGCCTCGAGTACGCGCTGGTCCATCGCTCCCACCGCATCGGCCGTCTCGGCAGGGAACAGTTCGTGGTCCGACTTGCCGATGATGGCATCGTCGCGCAGGTGGAACAGCTCCGAGTAGCGCTGGTTCACCAGCAGGTAGCGGCCTTGCATGTCCTTCACGTAGATCACTGCCGGCGTGTTGTCGATGATCGCCTGCAGCAGTTGCTGACTCTCGCGGATGGCGGCTTCAGCGCGCTGCCGCTCGACGACCTCGACCTGCAAGCGCTCGGCGGTGCGCGTGAGCTCCGAGGTCCGCTCCTGGACGCGCCGCTCCAGCACCTCGCGTGCGTGTTGCAGTGCGTTCGACTGCTGCTCGATGCGCTCGGCCATCGCGTTGAAGCTGTTTCCGAGTTGCCCCAGCTCATCGCTGCGGCCACCGTCCACGCGGGCACTCAGGTCGCCAGCGGCGATCGACGCCGTGGCCGCGGTCAGTGCACGAACCGGCCGCACGATGCCCGCAGCAACGACGAGACCCACGCCCAGAGCCAGCACAATGATGCCGCCGGCCAGCGCTGTCTTCTCCAGGGTCATTCGTTCGATCTGCGCCTCGATGTTGGCCGCGGGCGCCATGTAGAAGACGGTCCAGGGCACCGCCTGCAAGCGCCGCGCGACGCCATAGTTCCAGGTCTGGTTGACGGGGGCGAAGCCCTTGAACACCGACAGGTCGGGCGAGCCCGCACGCGAGCGGTCGAACTGGTCGGGAAAGGAGCGCACATCGTCGAGCAGGGCGCGCGTGCGCGTCCCGAAGCGCTTTTCGGCCACCAGCCTGTCGGTCGTCGCCGCGTCCAGCGCGCCTCCGGGATGAAAGACGATGTCTTCGCTGGAGGTATGCGCAATGCGGATGCCCAGCGGATCAAAAAGCACTGCGAAGCTACCGGGACCGGCCAGCCCGTTGGAGGTCTTCACGATGTCCCAGATGGCCTTGGCGCGCACGAGCAGCAGCGCCACGCAGGCGACCTGCCGGTCCGTGCCAAGTATCGGCATCAGGTAGGTGATCGATGGCTGTTCCCCGGCTTGCGCCAATGTGAGATGGATGTCGGAGATTGCCGCATTGCCCTGCAGGGCGGCGCGCACGTGGGGCCGGAACGTCAGATCCGCGCCGGTGATCGCCGGGTTGGTCGCGATCAGCACCGTGCCGCTGCGGTCCAGCAAGGCAGCGCCGCCGATGGCCGGGTCGCTCGCGGGGAACGTGGCCAGCAGGCCGGACATGGCGCCGCGCAATGCGGTCTGTTGGCCAGCATCGCCGGCGCAGAAAGCGGTGGTGTCTGGGGCGTGTGCGAGCCGGTCCACGGACCGTTGGTGGGCGCGATGGAAGCTGTCCACCCCACGCACCAATTCGTCGCCGCGCGCCTGCAACACCTGCTTCATGCCGTCGAGCAGCAGGGTTTGCGTCTGCCGGATGTCGCTGTAGGCGCCTATGACGAGCGGCACCAGCGAGGCGAGCACCAGGAGCGTTGCGAGCCTGGCGCGCAAGGACCAGCCCGGCAGGCGGAACGAAAATCTCACAAGCCCCGGTTGTCGCGGCACCTGGCTTCTCCTCCCTCTCCAAGAGATGATGATGCGGCCCCGAGGTCAGGCCAAGTCGCATCGTTGGACGAATGCCAGGCAGACACAATCCCCTGAACATTGAGGCCCGGAAGTGAGCGCCGGATGGGGATCCTGGCCGGGTCCAACCGGGAGCCGTACACGCATCTTGCTATTGCCGGCGGCCGCCGGCAATCAGAATCGACAAATGTCCTTGCCGACCCCAACCCTGCACACCGCTCGCCTGCGCTTGCGCCCATTTACGCAAGCCGACACGGACGCCATCTTCGCGCTGCACAGCAGCCCGCGCGTGTTGCGCTACTGGGACGCGCCGCCCTGGAGCGAGCGCGCGCAGGCAGAGCGCTTCATCGCGGTTTGCAAGCAGATCGCGCAGGAAGGCAGCGGTGCGCGGCTGGCGATCGCGCGCGCCGCCGACGGTGTGTTCATCGGCTGGTGCTGTTTGGTCAAATGGAATCCGGACTATCGCAGCGCGACGATGGGCTACTGCCTCGATGACGCGGCATGGGGCCAGGGCTTTGCCACCGAGGCCGCAGACGCCTTGCTGCAGTGGGCGTTCGACACGCTGGACCTGAACCGTGTTCAGGCCGAGACCGACACGCGCAACACGGCATCGAGCCGCGTGCTGGAAAAGCTCCGTTTCGTCCGCGAAGGCACGCTGCGCGAAGATTGCATCGTCGATGGCGAGGTATCGGATACCTGGGTGTATGGGCTTCTCAGGCGCGAATGGAAGGCGTCGAGGCCGATGCGGTGATGCGTCAACTCCAGATACGCGCCGCCGCTTCGACGCACAGACGCAACTTTGCGCGCTCGTCGGCTTCGGTGACCGGATTGCCGCCCATCGTGCTGGCAAAACCGCACTGCGGGCTGATCGCCAAGCGCGCAGCGTCGACATACCTTGTCGCTTCGTCGGCGCGGCGCTTGAGCGTGTCGATCGGTTCCAGGT
>Ga0070706_100006181_pt1 | contig 11331 bp, 5 predicted proteins | sample KBSK5501metaG_FD_65476 | JGI IMG/M metagenome (GOLD analysis project Ga0070706, IMG submission 65476) | Corn, switchgrass and miscanthus rhizosphere microbial communities from Kellogg Biological Station, Michigan, USA - KBS K5-50-1 metaG | ecosystem: Host-associated > Plants > Roots >...
ACGACCGGGGCCCTGGTGGTACCGACCCCCACCAGGGCTTTTTTCTTTTGCCTCTATCTGGTATCAGTGTCCGTCATCATGAAGACGCTCCTTCTCCTAAGACACGCCAAGGCAGAGAATCCCACGGCCGGTTCGTCGGATATCAATCGCGCTTTGAATGAACGTGGGAAAAAGGAAGCGCAGGCAATTGGAGCCTTCATCAGGAAACAGAACTTAACGTTTGAGCTGGTCTTGTGTTCACCTGCCGGACGAGCGCGGGAGACAGCGGAATTGGTTATGGCAGCAGCTGAGGCAACTGCGAACGTGCGTTACGACCAAAGGATCTACGAGGCCAGTCCGCGCCAACTTTTGGAAATCATTTCGGAAGTTGAAGAGGAGAAGAGCGCAGTTCTTCTGGTGGGGCATAACCCGGGAATGGAGGAACTTCTCAGAGCTTTAACGGCCAGAGAGGAGCCGATGGCCACAGGCACGCTTGCGAAAATTGATTTCAATTTTGATGAGTGGAGCAGGCTCGCCGAAGACAGCGGCAGCCTGGAACTAATTGTCAGGCCTAATGAAATTTGATTCTATACTTTCATTAGCACCACGGCTTTAGCCGGTGAAAATCTCAACGGTCACAATCGCCAGACAAAATCAGAACTGGGAGCGACAGCGACCAGCCAGGGAGTCAACTCATGTGCCGAATAACTGCGTTCCTAATCCGAAGGTTGTGACAGATGGCTGGTCGCTATCGCTCCCAGTTCTGATTTCGTGCAGCGAAAGTTGAGTAATAAGCTAAAATGCCCCACCACCTTAGGCCTAATGAACTGAATGCCGGCTGATTGCAGATCCGTGCTTCACCGCTCGCTTACAAACTCGCCGGCCGCAACACGCTTCTGGCTGCGTAGTCTCACCGCCAACATTCTGTAAAAGCAGCGCAGGCACATTCCATACGAGTCGTCGCTCGCGTTTTCTCTAATCTTCACTCCGCACGAAATACAAACCACTTTGAAACCGGGATCGATCTTCGGCAGTTGTTTCTTCATTTGTTCGAAATCCTCTACCTGGTTCTCGGAAAACTTTCACACACTAGGGTTAACAGGAAGTGGCGGGGTTATTAAATGGAATTTAAGAAATGACGATGTACTTGCGAAAGATGTCGATTCTGTGAGCGATAATGGGCAGATTGAAAACTTGCGGATGCCAACCCGGGACGGAAACGCAGGTGGCACTTGAAGGGGCGAGATATGATATAAGCCTCTTGTCCTCGCTTCCAGTATGCCAAGACTGTTTCCTCAATTCTTCAAGCCCAGTAATCTGGATGGCGCCAGAGCTAAGCAATTCCTATCACCCTCCGATGCTTTTCAGCAGCTCATAGGCGAGGCTCTCAAGGAGACAATGGGACATTATGTCCAGGTATCTCCAACTAAAGGTCGGGACGGGTCCATCGACGCGTTCGTCGAGGACGGAGCGAATCTGCCAGCGCCTTTTCAACAGTTGCCGCTCCCTCTAATTCTAGAGGCCAAATATCACGACGAGGAAGTCAAGGACCTCCGCGGAAATATTTTAGCTGGATGGACGCAAGTTCGATCAACTTTGGAGAAGGCTGCGCAGGCGGGGTGGACGGATCTATTTCAACCTTGGCGACATGCTCATGGATACGCTTACTGTGTCAGTGCATTCCTTCGTAATAAAGATACTCGTGACAAGCTAGCAGAAGCAATTCAAAAATTCTTCTTCGTTGAATTGCCAGCTCATCGACGCCCGCCCATCGAATGCATTCGAGTCGTCGATTGGAATGACCTGCGCGACTACTTAAATTCTTTACCTCGCCTTTCGGACTTGTGGTTGGGAATTGAGCTTGATTTGATAGTTGATCATGAGACCTACACCAAACATCTGGGCGGATTCCAAGAGTATTTACTTCCCGCAAAACTTCAGTTCATTCTTCCCGAAGAAAGCTCATCCTTTCATCCCGATCGCCTGATGGAACAGCTCGACGAATCGGACCAGAAACCTGGCGTGCTTCTAGTCGGGGTTGGAGGCGTAGGTAAGACTAGAACATGTCTTGAAGTAGCAACTAGGGCAGCGGACAAAGGCTGGAGAGTTTTACATATGCGGCGGGGAGAACCCGGGATTGACAATCAACGAATCGCCGAGGAAGTCCTCAAACATCGCGACATACGAACACTGTTAGTTCTCGACTACATAGATCAAATGCACAAGCTCGATCTGGGAAGTCTTCGGCGCAGCCTCATTCCTCAGGCAGGCGCTCGTGGTATTCGACTTCGTTTATTGGCAAATGCGCGACCCGGCTGGTCCAGAAGCAGCAATCCTGGGCGAGACGAACTGTTTAGCACTACAGAGGTTCGGCCAACGGATTCCCAAAAAGCTGAGATTACGCAAACGATGGTTATTCGAATCGCTCCCACCGCTTGTAATTTGCTCGGTTTGAGAGAGGTCATTAGGCTTTGCGGACACCGAGCGATTATAGCTTTGTTAATAGCAAGGGAACTGGAGGTCCTTGCCCAAACAGGCAAACTGCGAAAGATAAAAATAGAAAGCCTTAGGCCTGGAGATCTTGTGGCGTGGCTGAAGCGCCGGTTTGAAGAGAACGCACTCTCACTCAAAACCGAACCCACGTCGCTTCTCGCCGCGCGACCATCGAACGAAATGATTGCGGCCGCCGCATCTTTAGTGTGCGCACCCGGGACCAAAGAGGAATTAATTCTCGCTTCAAAGTGCGTTTTCGACTTTCTAGATTGCGAACAATCAGGGGAATATTCGGAATCTGTCGTGAAGACGTTGATGACCAACGGGTGGCTCGAGTTAGAAGGTTCGAATTACTCAGCGGCTCATGATGTTGTTGCCGACGAGGTGTTTGATCAAACGATACGATCTGAAGAGATCGTATTCAAAAAGGAATTCAACGCCATTCTGGCTTGCACGTTGGAAATCCCCCACGCCATCGGTCCCCTCGCTAGGTCTTTGGGCCGTCTAATCGGTGCTATCAAAGACGCCGAAGCCGTCCCCAGGGTAGAGGAATTCGCAAGACAATGGCTAAGCCTTCACGCCGTCTCACTTGGTGAGGTTCTTTCAAACGGAAGTCCAGACCTAACAGGCTACGCATTGGGGGCGGTATTGAGTGGTCCGCCTTGGGACGTTGCCGCGCTTCAACACTGGGACGACTTGGTTTCCCCATGGCTTTTCGCCCACTCCTCCACGGAAGACGCACGTCATGTATTGTACAAGGGTTTGCAGAACACCAACCCTGATCAGGTCAGATTGGTTATAGAGTCGGCGCTTCGCTGGTTAGAAACTTACTCAACTCGATTCGGTTCAGGACACGTCATTGGGCGTTTGCTAGAGCGTAGCGATCTGGCGGAAGGGGAGGCTGAGAGGGCTAGACGCTTTGCTATTCACTGGTTGGATGAACAACACGGCACATTGGAAACGAGATTTGTACTGGTAGCCCTGCTGGACCGCAGAGAAGATCTAGTGGGAATCCAATCAGAGACAGCAAGGCGGCTGGCGCGCGAATGGTTAACGGATCATCGCGATAGTCTCGAGGCGCAATTTGTTGTGAGAGCTTTACTGCGGCGAAGAGATCTCTCCGTGGCCGAGTCCCAGCAGACCAGCCAGTTTGCGCATCATTGGTTGGAAGAATATGGGAACGTTCTCGAAGCGGAGTTTGTCCTGAATGCATTACTAGAACGTAATGACTTGTCAGCTGATGAATCAAAGAAAGCGATAGCTTCTGCTTTCCAGTGGTTAAACGAACATTCAGACAAGCCCGAGGTTCGATGGGTTCTCCAGCCTTTACTTTTGCGCGATGATTTATTACCAGAAGCAGCAAACAAGGCTAGACATATAGCGTTGCAGTGGCTACACGAGAACTACCCTAAGCTAGAGGCTCAGTTTGTCCTCAGCGCTTTTTTGGATAGGAGAGACTTCAAAGATACGGAAGCCGCAGCAACAAGAGGGCTGGCTATCCAGTGGCTGGGCGCGCATCACCTGAGTTTCGACGCTCAATTTGTTCTCAGAGCGTTGCTAGAACCGGCGGAATTAACAGGCGAATACTCAGAGAAAGGAAGAGAATTCGCTACCGCATGGTTAGAGGAGTACCCCGAATACTTTGAGGCGCACCATGTGTTCAAAGTCGCCTTGGCGCGTCGAGACTTATCAAAGGATCAATCGACGAAAGCCCGGAGTCGCGCCGTTCAGTGGTTGGTGGCGTACCTTGATAAGTTAGAGGCACAGTTTGTTCTGAGGCGCCTGCTTGAGCGCCCAGACCTCACAGCAGAAGAGTCGATAAGCGCAAGAGAGTTTGCCTTCCGTTGGTTAGCCTCCCATTCGAGAGCGCCTGAAGCGAGATTTGTCCTTGCCCCGCTGCTTGTGCGTAACGATCTGACCGCGTTTCAATCGGCCAAATCAAGAAAGATTTCCTTCGAATGGTTGGAAGATCGTGGACTGACACTGGAGGCAGACTTCGTTCTCTCGGCACTGCTGGATCACCAGCATTTAACTCCTGATGACGCTGCCGTAGTGAGTGGCCGAGCAGTCGAGTGGCTGGAAGAGTTTCATGACACGATAGGGGCAGAATATGTATTAAAGAGGCTTTCCCGTCGGCAGAATGAGATACCCATCCCAACCAATGAACGCTTGGTTTCATTTGGAATAAGGCGGTTGCACAACGTGTTGGAAGAAGATGAGGCCACTCGTCTTCTTCGCCACTGTTTGGAATTCAAAATCAACGATCGGCAGGTGAAACGTGAACTCATCTACTTAGCAATAAAGTGGCTGGAATTGCACTTAGATAGCTTACATGGGGATTACGTCTGGAATCGCGTGCTCCGCGATCGTGTCGTTAGCGACGCGGACTGGCAAAACGTGAGCCAGCACGCATTGCATTGGGTTGAGCGTAAGACTATTTACGAACCAGACATCGATCGTACGGTCAATTCACTAATGTCTAGGCCTCATTTAATACCTAAGAACGAAGTTGAAGGATTGACCTCATTTGCACTCAACTTGTTGACTGTTCTCCAAGGCGAAAGTCGTCAGAGGTTAATCAAGAACCTACAAAGCCTATTGCGAACGATGGCATTAGGCGATCCGATCGCGAAAAGAATCCGAGCGGAAGTCCGAAAATAATCCCAGCCTAGTGTGGAGTCCTAGTTAAAGCAGTTAAAGTGACGTTCAGGTGACGTTCAGACTGTGCGGGGCTGTGGAAAAAATCTCTATTCACGCCGTTAACATTTTGGTAACATCGCGCCACTCGCGCCTTCCCCAACGGCGCGCAATGCGAAAGCGCCAGTGTCATAGATAGTCTGAACCGACGCCTACACAAAAGTTCGCCGGTCCAATCTGGGAGGAAGCTCAATGCTACCCAGACCACGCGGGACATCATTCTCTTCAATTACTCGGGCAGTATGGCTCGTCGGTATTCTCCTGCTTCTCCTGCCAATCGAATTACAAGCCGACCAGAATCGCAATAACGTGGTGTGTCGTGAAGAACTCTCGACGGCCCGGCGCGAAGAGTTGGCCAACAAACTGCGAAAAATTACTGGTCTGCCGGATTTGAAGTTTGATGACAATGGAATCCTGCGATCGACGGGCACCAGGACTGTCAGTGGAGGATCGGCGAGCGCGAAAGCACTGCTCGCTAGTGCAATCAATGGCGGCAACGTGGTGGTAATTGAAGACGCGAGCAACAGTTCAGAGGTGGCTTTTTGTCGCGTGATTCCCGGCCGGTGGAAAGAAAATGCCGCCGGCAAGCCGCCGGCGTTCGTCGTCCAAATTGATTTTGCGGATTTCGACCAGGTCGTCGGAGATGAGCCAGCGCTCGAAGCCTTTAATGTTGGTTGGGGATTCCTTCACGAACTCGATCACATCGTTAACGACAGTGCTGATGCGACTGCTCTCGGCGATTCGGGCGAATGCGAAGCGCACATCAATCAAATGCGCCGCGAATGTAACCTTCCGGAGCGCGCAGACTACTTTTCCACTTTGCTACCAATCGCGGACGGCACATTTCGAACTCGCCTGGTTCGGATAGCGTTTGAGCAACCGCTGCCCGCCGCGAACAAAAAGAAACGCTACTGGGTTGTTTGGGATGCGAATGTGATTGGTGGTCAGGAAAACAATGTAATTGCCGCGTTAAGATAACCCTTCGGTTGTTCGTCCAACCTCAAAAACAAACGTTTCACGTTGTCGTATTTATCTTCCGGTCGTAGCTTGTCGTGCGGATCGAGGCTTGAGCCTTCTTCGTTGGGCTTCGTCCGTGAACCGTTGCAGAGTGGAATGAATCAGCAGGAGGACTTGCTTGAGATCCTCCAGCTCGCGAGGTGATCTGCCTTTATCTGCCAGTAAAGCTGTTGCGATTTCGCTGCTTACCTCATGAGAGATTGCCATAGAGTTCACCCGCGATCTGAACGCGCCCTGAATTTGCTAAACGATTGGTTTACGAAGGTAGGCCATCCTACTCTCACGCTGTTACCACGATGTTAACAACATGTTAACTGTCGATTCTTGGCGTGCCTGCAGGGCACTTCTAACCAGTACCCCCCTTCTAGCCGGATTAACAAACATTTAAGGCGCAATTCACAGCACCTTAACCTCGCCTTCCTACAGTCTGGGTTCGTAACTTAAACAAGTCTGTGATCGGCTGTAGCCGGAAGATTCGCGCGTCTTCATTTTACGAAGTGAACAGTTTCCTAAAAATGCGCACTGCAATAATTCCAAATTCGAGGAGAAATACTATGCATAATCGAGTCCCCCAATTGCCGACCCGGATCCTCTTGATCGTCATCGCTCTGGCGGCACTATTCGCGTTGCCGCTAGCCGCAAATGCGCAGACCGATCAGGGAAGGATTGCCGGAACGGTCACGGACTCCAACGGCGCCGTTGTGCCGGGCACCGCTATCGTCGTGAAAAACGAACGGACTGGCGAAGAGCGTACAGCCGTAACCAATGAGGTTGGATACTTCATCGTTTCTGCACTTCGTCCCTCGACCTACACAGTCAGCGCCACCGCGAAAGACCTGTCCGCGAAAACCACGAACATCGAATTGCTGGTGGGCCAGGAATTCACCCTCGCGATGGTGGTGCAGCCGACGGGTGTGGCCGCTTCAGTCGATGTAAGAGCGGACGGTGAGGCGGCACTCGAGACCAGTTCGGCCGCAATTGGCGCTAATGTGAACGCGCGCGAGGTTGAAGGCCTTCCTATTAATGGACGCCAGCTGTCACAGCTTTATCTGCAGGCGCCGGGATCGGTCAACAGCGGATCGGGCACGTTTGGCGATATCCGCTTTTCAGGCCGCGCAGTCGAACAAAACATCATTCGTTACGATGGCATCGAGGGGACAGCGATCATCGACAGTTCACCCGGCAATCTTAACGGAGAAATACCCACGCCTTTCCGCCTCCAGTCTTCACTCGAAAACATCCAGGAGTTTCGCGTCGACTCAAATAACTATCCTGCTGAGTATGGCACCGGTACCGGCGGTCAGATCAACGTGCTAACCAAGTCGGGCAGTAATCGCTTTCATGGATCGGTCTTTGAGTACTTCAGAAACGACAAGCTCGATGCGCCGAACTTCTTTGACAACATCATCGGACAAAAGAGCAAGTTGCGACTCAATCAGTTTGGCGGCTCCGTAGGCGGTCCGATCAAGCGGGACAAGGCGTTTTTCTTTTTCTCATATGAAGGATACCGACTTCGCGCTGGTGTCAACTCGATCGAGGCGGTTCCGGGGTTAGCTTCACGCATATGTGCTCCGCCGCTCGGCGCCGGAACCATCGCTTGTAATGCGACAACCGCAGCCCTTATTCCTGCATTTCGTTCTACGAGCGCGGTGACTTTGCGAAGCGGACCGGATTTGTTCGACACGGTCCAACTACAAGCCAGTAACGTTGTGGATGAGAACACGGCCGCCCTGCGCGTCGACTATAGATTCAACCAGAAGCACTCCGCCTATTTTCGCTTCTTCCGTGATCAAGGCTCGAACCTTCAGCCGGATGGTGTGACGGGCCGGCAAATCTCGATTCGTCAAGTGCCGCAAAATGGCATCCTCGCAGTGCAGTCAATTTTGACGCCTACTCTGCTCAACGAATTTAAGCTTGGCTACAACAGCTCGTATTCACGCATTATCGGGATCGCGCCAACTGTGAACGGTATCGACTTGTCGAACCTTTCATTCAGCATCGCGGGCAGCGTCGCTGGTTTTTCGCTACCGGGGCAGGGCTCGAATGCGGGCGTCGCCACACCTGGAGGTCTAATACGAGCTAACAGCGCGCAAAACGGACGCGGTCAACCCTATACTCCTTATTCGTTATCGTTCATTGATAGTCTAAACTGGACGCGTGGCAATCACAGCGTCAAGTTCGGTGGGGAAGTTCGCCAGATTCGCTTGTATACAGATCGCCAGGGCGGTATCACCTACACGTTTGCAAACATCAATAATTTTTTGGCGAATAATGTTCAGTCAGTGCAGTATCTCGGCGACTTGTCTGCCCCTTCTCCGTTCTTCAATAATTCGACCGGGCAGGCTCACGCCAAACAGGAATACTACATCACCTATGCGCAGGACGAGTGGAAGATCAAGCCCAATCTGACCTTGAACTACGGCCTGCGTTACGAGTACTACACTCCACTGCGCGAGGCCGACAATCGGCAGATCCTGTTTGACATTATCACCGGTACGTTGCGCGATTCGAGTCAAGATCCTTTGCACTCGTCGAAGACCAACTTCGGACCGCGGGTGGGCCTCTCCTGGTCTCCGAATCCCGGAGGTACAGGCTTCTTCGGCGGCGGGAATACGGTGTTACGTGGAGGCTTCGGCATCTACTACGGTCCCGGCCAGACGGAAGACCAGATTCAGCCGATTGAGTCCAATCGCATTAGCTCCACGTTGAGTAATACAACGTTCCCGCAGGACCCAGTCGTCATTGCGGCGGCGTTTCTTAGTAATCCAAATAACCGGCAGTATCAGCCACGAGCCTACGCGCCGGAATACACGATTCCTGAGAAGGTTTATCAGTACAGCGTCTCACTCCAGCAAACCCTGCCTTACAAGATGGTGCTGACCGCGGCCTTTGTCGGCTCGCAAGGGCGCAACTTGTTCCTCCGCAGCGTCGCCAATCGCATTCTGCCCGGCCAGACATCGATTGTGGATGGCACAACTCTTCCTCTTGGCTTCGGCGTTATCAACCGAACAAACGCAGGCGGGCGCGTAATAGCGGTCAACACGGTCCGGGAGTTCTCTATCGTTTCCGGCACGTCGTCAGTGCAAAATCCTTTCGCTGAGATCGACGATAAGACGAGCGGCGGGCACGATAGCTATCGAGGGTTGCAAATGTCCCTTAGCCGGCGACTCAGCTCGGACCTGACTTTGAACTCGCAGTACACCTTCTCTCGCTCGTTCGGTAACACTTCCGGTTCGAACGAAGCGCGCACCGCCGCCAACAATGCGCGCGCTCTGAGCGAGTTTGACTATGACAACGGCTACAACAACTTTGACGTGCGCCACACTTTCAATTTGAGCGCTCTTTACGATCTGCCATTCGGTAAAGGTAAGAAGTATGACTTCGGTGGCGCAGGGAATGCCATTCTTGGCAACTGGGAGATCGGCGCCATTGTCAATGCACGTTCGGGAGTACCTCTCGAGATCGGTATTGTCCGGCCCGACGTTGTCATTCAATGCCAGAACGCGGCGGGTTGTGTTGTACCCACCGGTGCAGGCGGAGCGACGACAACATTTGCAAACGGCTTTGTGGCCCAACTGCCCGGCACGATCAATGCGGCGAATCCGCTGCCGCCGGGCTTCATTGCGGTGGTCAACACACCCAGTGGCGGCGCTTCGCGAAATGTGCGACGGCCCGATTTGATAGCCGGTGTCAGTCCTTACTTGTCCAATGATCGACTCATTCTGAATCCGGCGGCGTTTGCTACTCCGGCGCCCGGAACATTCGGCAACGTACCAAGGAACTTTTTGCGCGGACCTAACTTCAGGCAGTTTGATATCGTCCTGAATAAGCGCCTCAGGTTTTCAGAGTCGACGAATCTTGAATTCAGGACTGAGATCTTCAATATCTTCAATCACACCAATTTCGATATCCCGGGCTCGCGCTTGAATCTGGCGCTCCCGTCTGTCACTCAGGCTGCCGGAGTCTACACGGTGAGCACCAGCAACGTGGTTCAGCCGGGTCAGGCTTATACGCAAGCAGCGGCTGGCGGAACTTTTGGTCTGCTCCGACAAACAGTCGTTCGCGACGTGGGCCTGGGTACCAGCCGGCAAGTGCAGTTTGCGTTACGACTGAATTTCTAGGGGCGACAACTGCTCAAAAAAACGATCAATGGCAACAACTGAATTGTCGCTTACTGAAAAAGGGGATCCGCAGGTAGCCGGAGATGTTTACGACGACGGCTATCTGCGGGTTGAGCACAAGAACTACTACGTCGCCTGCGGTGGCCAATCGCTGAAGTTGCCGCGAACGGAGTTCTTAATCCTCTCGCGCCTGGCGCGTTCACCGGAGAGAATCGTCACCGCTGAAGAGCTTTGGGAATACGCCTGGGGAAATGATAAACCCGTGAACATGGAGAGCCTTCACGTCTACATTTACCGGCTACGCAATAAACTGAACCCTCACCGACTGCAAATTGAGACCATGGTTAATGTCGGCTACCGGCTGATTATTGGCTGAAACGACCTCGCTCGAGTTCGGCCCTCAGCTAACGAACTAGTTGTGTTTGTGACCTCTGTGTTGCTCAGCAATTTTCAAGAGGCAATACATATCATTTTCCTCGCAGCCTTCAGCCTCAACCTGGATCGTGGTATGTGTGATCCCGAAGTCGTGTTCTAACTCTTCGGCCACTGCCCGCAATACATTTTGACCGCTTCTGACGCTTTGTTCCTCTACCGTGATATGGCAACTACAAGCGATGATGCCTGAACCTACAGTCCAGACGTGGAGGTCGTGTACTGCTTCGACCCCGGCAACACCGCTTATGGCTCGCTCCACTGCTTCCATATTCAGGCCCTTAGGTATGCCTTCTAGAAGGACGTTGACTGACTCTTTGAGTATGGACCATGAACTCCACAGAATTAGCAGTCCAATCAGGATCGAAACCAGAGGATCAGCGATTGAGGCCCCAGTCAGAGCAACGATCACGCCTGCTGCAACTACGCCTGCCGCCGAGATTGCATCACCCAGCATATGCAGGTAAGCGCTACGTACATTCAAATCTTTTCGCGCGGCGTTGCGAAGCCACAGGCTGATCAGCGTGTTCATTACGACTGCTACTAACGCCACGATGATCATTGGCGTGCTGTGGACCGGCTCTGGATGACG
>Ga0070706_100006182_pt1 | contig 11330 bp, 13 predicted proteins | sample KBSK5501metaG_FD_65476 | JGI IMG/M metagenome (GOLD analysis project Ga0070706, IMG submission 65476) | Corn, switchgrass and miscanthus rhizosphere microbial communities from Kellogg Biological Station, Michigan, USA - KBS K5-50-1 metaG | ecosystem: Host-associated > Plants > Roots >...
GTGCCGCGCAAGCTGTGACGTACTGCACAGGCGCGGAAACCATGCCCGGCGTGACAGTGTTCCCGTACAGGCAGATGACCAGGCGACATCCAGTGAGATCACGCCGCAGAAAGATGCAGCGCCGGAACGTCGTCATCGGCGTGGGTGTCGCATTCGCCGCCGTGCTTGCTGTCGCCGTGCTCGTGGTGCGTCCGAGCGCTGATGGAACCCTCCTTGGTGGCGGTGACCCCACCCTGGCGGCCGCATACGCGGCGCCGGTCCGCGGTCAAGCCGACGCTGCGGTGACCATCGTCGAATACGGCGACTTCCAGTGCCCGAACTGTGGGGCATTCGCTCGCTTGACCGAGGCTGAGCTCGTCCGGCGCTACATCGACACAGGCAAGGCCAAACTGGTGTGGAAGAACTTCGCGTGGATCGGTGGCGAGTCCAAGCAGGCCGCGCAGGCGGCCGCGTGCGCGGGAGCCCAGGGAAGATTCTGGGAGTACCACGACTATCTCTACGCGCATCAGCGCGGCGAGAACGCGGGGGCATTCAGCGTGGCGAACCTCAAGTCGTTCGCTACTGCACTCGCCCTCGATCGCGCGGCCTTCGACCCGTGCTTGGACTCCGGCCGCTACCAGTCCGTCGTCGAGAAGGACGCGAGCGAAGTCCGCAGCCTGGGCCTGACCGGCACCCCGACCTTCATCATCAACGGAACCCGGATCGTCGGAGCGCAGCCCCTCTCGGTCATCGCGAAGATCATCGACGAGAAGCTCGCGGGCCGTTAGTGCCCGAGCTCTCCTTCGCGGCCGTGTTTCTTGGTGGCGTGCTGGCAATCCTTTCCCCCTGCAGCGCGCTGCTGCTTCCCGCATTCTTCGCTCTCGCGTTCGCTTCGCGCGTGCAGCTGGCGCGCGCCGCCATCCTGTTCTACCTGGGGCTTGCCACGATCTTCGTTCCCCTCGGACTCGGAGTGTCGTTCGTCACCAGTCTCTTTTTCGATCAGCGTTCCTTCGTGATCCTTGCCGCCGGCGCACTGCTGGTCGGTTTCGGGGTCGTACTGCTTCTTGGGAGCGGCTTCGCGATCGCGCCGCGAGCGGCGGCACGCCTGAACCAGGTTCGCGGGCCGTACGCTGCGTACGCGACGGGGTTGGCTTACGGCTTCGCGGGGTTCTGCACCGGCCCGATCCTCGGCGCAGTTCTGACGGTCGCGGCGAGCGCGGCGGCGCCGGTACTCGGTGCGGCGCTGCTCGCCATCTACGCCCTGGGGATGACTGCCCCGGTGCTTCTGCTGGCGCTCCTCTGGGACCGCTTGCGGATCGGGGAGCGCCGGTTACTTCGCGGCGCCGAGGTGCGCATCGGCGCGGTCGCGATTCCCGCGAGCCGCGCCATCGCGGGCGGACTCTTCGTGCTCATGGGCGTGATGTTCATCGTGTTCCAGGGCAGCTCGGCGCTCAGCGCGAGCTATGAGGCTCTGGGTTTGACCGAGCTGACACAGCGGGTCGAAGCCATGCTGCTCGGCGTACCGACGCGGTAGAACACGCTCATGCGAGGCCAGGACCGCGCGGTTCCCTCGGTCTCGATCAGCCAGATGCGTGAGATCGACCGACTCATGGTCGAGGAGGTCGGAGTCACGCTCGAGCAGATGATGGAGAACGCCGGGCGAGCGCTCGCGGAGCTCGCGCGGCGTGGCCTTGGAGACCTCGTCGGTCGGCGAATCGACGTCCTGGTCGGGCCGGGGGGAAACGGCGGCGGCGCTCTCGTCGCCGCCCGGCGTCTTGCGAACTGGGGTGCCGACGTCCGCATCGCCCTCGCCTCAGCTATCTCGAGGATGCACAGCGTGCCGGCCCATCAGCTCGCGATCGCGGAGAAGATGGGTCTCGAGACGATCGGATCGGGAACGCCACTTCCGGATTTCGGAGGGACTGCTCTCGTCTTGGACGGTCTGCTTGGCTACAGCCTCGCGGGTGCCCCGCGTGCCCGGGCCGCCGAGCTCATCGTCGCCGCGAACAACTCGCGAGTCCCGAACCTCGCTCTCGACGTGCCCTCCGGACTCTCGGCCGATACCGGGGATCCGTTCGAGCCGACGATACGAGCCCGCCGGACCCTCACGCTAGCGCTGCCGAAGGTCGGTCTCCTGCAGCCGTCGGCGCGGACCTACGTCGGAGAGCTGTTCGTCGCGGACATCTCCGTTCCGCCGAGGCTCTATGAACGCTTCGGGCTATCGGTGCTCGACCTGTTCGCGACAGAGGACATCGTCCGTGGAGACCTGAGCTGAGACCGGACGTGATTCCGCCGTCGGGTCAAGCGATGCCCTGCTCAGCCGCGAAGCTTGATGGTCGCGAGCGCCTGCTTCAGGTAGTCCTGCGCGATGCTCCGGTAGATCGCGACCTCTTTTTAGCCGCTCCTCCTCGGGGATCCGCGCGCCGATCGCTTCGAGCGCGGAGTTGACCCCTGCGCATGTAAGGGCGGAAGGTGCTCGAGCGGGAAGGGCGCACGGCCGGTATCGGTCGGCGCGCGCGGCGCGGCCGGCAGGGTGGCAGCGGGGGGCGGATTCGCCGGGAGATCCTTGACCGTGTCGAGCGCCTCGAGCAGCTCGTCCGTGAGTGGCCGGTCAGCGAAGTCGCGGCCGACATAGCGGTACGCGATCGAGGGACCCGGTCGATGATTTCCAAGCCACGCGCGGCTCTATTGGAGATCGACGACTACCGGGTGCTCATCGAGCAGTTGGAGCACCTAGACGACTCGCTCGAGGCCCTCTTGGCCCGAGAGCGAAGGGAGCGTGGCGACGAGACGTCGCGTCCGCTTGTCGATGTGATCAGCGATCGCCGCGCCGTTGCTCCAGGAAGGCCCGTGAAGAGGAAGGCCGCTCGCCGCGCGCATGCCCGCGTATCGCGTTGAAGTCCAGCGCTCCGGGGAAAGCGATCTCGACCGCCTGTCCAAGATGCTGTTCGATCGCATCAGCGCCCGACTAGTGGCCCTCGCCGAGGAGCCCCGCCCGGCCGGGGCGGAGAAGCTGACCGGTCTCGAGGCGTTCCGTGTTCGCTCTGGGAGTTATCGAATCATTTACGAAGTCGACGACTCCGCTCGGGTCGTAGTCGTAACGCGCATCCGTCACCGCCGTGAGGTGTAACCGCAAGTTGCGGTAGCGAAATGATTCCCGCCTGGCCTGATTTCGCAGAGGACTCATGCGTTTCCGGCATTGCTCAGGGCTCTTGCCAGATCGGCGGGCAGTGGGTGGCGCGCCTGCGGGTTGCGCCACAGGCTGGCCCGCGCCGCGCCGGGCTCGCCGGCCAGCCACACGGCACCGCTCAGTCGCTGGTAGTGCCGCAGGAAATCACGCGCGCCGGTGAAGCCGCGCTGGAGGAACAGCGCCTCGTCCTTGTGGGCCGCGCGGTCCTGCAGCCAGAGCATGGCCGGGGCCAGCGCATCCGCTACAGATGAGGGACCGTCGGCGCCGAGGACCAGCACGTTGATCATTGAAGGTGGCAACTGGTCCAGCTTGTCGCAGACGGCGCGGATCAGCCGGGCCTGATCGGCGGGCGCCTCGGGCGTCGACGCGGACCGGCGCAGCCGCTTTACTTCGACGTTGAAGCGCAGCTGGCTGCGGAAGGTCACGCGGAAATCAGGCGCGCGCTGGCTTGCGCCGTACGACTCGTACTCGAGCCCGAAGCGGCGCTCTTCGAGCAGGCGCAGGGCGATCGCCAGCTCGAAGGCCAAATCGCGCCGGCCCTCGTCGTCGCGCAGCCCGCGGGCCTTCTTCCGAATCTTGTTGCGATAGGTCTCGGCGAATACTCGAAAGCGCGGCGACGCGACCAGCCACGGGCCGACTTCGGCAGCCAGGGAGGAATGATCGGCGCCGAAGAGGTAGGCGATCAGCTCCTCGAGCGGGATCGTCGGACGCAGCGCTGTGGCCCTCAGTCTTCGGCCGTCGGACCCCCGACTCATGTAGCCAGTTTGTAGCCAAGGCAGGCAGCAGCCCATCTCCGGCCGCAAGGGAGCCTTGTGCGACCACGGGCTGCCGCTAGGACGTCACTGTTGCTTGTAGGCGGCCTCGAGGGTCTTGATGTCGAGCTTGCCCATCTTGAGCAGCGCGTCCATCACGGCCTTCGTGTTCCCTCCCTTGGGATTGCTCATCATCTCCTCGAGGGCGGCTGGGATGACCTGCCAGAACACGCCGAACCGATCCGTGACCCAGCCGCACGGCCCTTCCTGTCCGCCTCCCGAGGCGAGCTTGTTCCAGACTTCGTCGACCTCGCGCTGCGTCTCACAGACCGCGACGAGTGAGAAGGCATCCGTGAAGATGAAGTGGTCTCCACCGTCGAACGCTCGGTATTCGCGGCCGTTCAGCTCGAAGGTCGCGTTCAGGACCTTCCCCCCGGGGATTGGTGCGCCCGCTCCCCAGCGATCGATGCTCACGATCCGCGAGTTCTTGAAGAGCGAGACGTAGAAGTTCACCGCTTCCTCGGCCTGGTCCTTGAAGCTCAGGCTGGGCACGATGTTCCGCACCGCGATCTTTCCTTCGCGTGTCACCGTTTCTGTCGTGGTCGTTGCCGCCATCTCTGTCCCTCCTCCGTTGATTTACTGAAAACTCCGATTCGACTCCGGTGCTTAGACGGCGGCCGCGCTCGGAATTCATCGGTCCGGAAGTGAATAACTTCTGGTGGCCATCTTTGTCGGCGCGCCTCTACCATTTGGGTCGTGCAGGGAGCATCAGTCAGGGCTCGAGATGGTGATCTCGGGCAGGAGTTGGACCAGCATCGCGCCGAGTTGACCGCGTACTGCTATCGCATGCTGGCCTCACCGTTCGAGGCCGAGGACGCCGTCCAGGAGACCTTCTTGCGTGCGTGGCGCGGTTTCGAAAGCTTCGAGGGGCGCTCGGCGATCAAGACCTGGCTCCACCGGATCGCGACGAATGTCTGTATCGACATGCTGAGAGGACGGGAACACCGTGCGCGTCCGATGGATGTTGGTCCCGCGCGCGCGCCCGTGGAGTCCAACCTCAAGGTCCTTCCCGAAGTGACCTGGATCGAACCGATCCCCGACAGGCTCATCGGGCCGGAGCCGGATCCCGCCGACATGACCGTGTCACGCGAGACCGTGCGTCTCGCCTTCGTCGCCGCCTTGCAGCACCTGCCGCCGCGCCAGCGCGCTGTGTTGATCCTCTGCGAGGTCATGAGCTGGAAGGCGTCAGAGGTCGCGGAGCTTCTCGATACGACCGCCGCGAGCGTGAACAGCGCGCTGCAGAGGGCGCGCGCGACGCTGAAGGAGAGCGGCGTCAACGCCATCGGCCGCGCCCCAGTCATGGATGATGCCCAGCGCGCGCTCCTCGCGCGTTACGTCGAGGCATTCGAGCGCTACGACATCGACGCCCTCACATCGGTCATCCGCGAGGACGCGAGGCAGTCGATGCCGCCGTACGACCTCTGGCTGAGCGGCCGTGACGACATGTTCCGCTGGTGGTTCGGTCCCGGCTCCGGCTGTCGCGGGTCACGTCTGATTCCGACGGTCACCGCGAACGGCTCGCCGGCATACGGCCAATACAAGCCGAGTGCCACCGGCACTGGCTACGAGCCGTGGGCGCTACAAGTGATCGAGCTCGCGCCGGATGGCGTCGCAGAGATCACCTTCTTCTTGAGCACGAAGACGCTGTTCCCGCTCTTCGGCCTGCCGCTCCACCTAGACGCCTAGCTCACTCCGGCAGGACGTCCTCCAGGCCCATAAACGCGATCACATCGCGTAGCTGCTTCGACGCATGACGCAGGCGGACCTCGCACCCATGGCGACGCGCGCCGAGCTGGAGCCGCGCGAGCGCCTCGATGGCCACGCAGTCGCCCGGGATACCGCCGACGTCGCAGAGAACGACCCCGCCCGCGCTCACTTCGAGGAGTTGGCAGACACGCGCGTACAGGCCCGGTAGATCGGCCCGGCCGAGTGGCCCGCGGATCTCGAGTCCGATCCGAGGCGCGTGGGTGGCCATCGGGTAATAGACGAAGAACCCGGCGGGAACTCATCGGCGCGGAGGCTCCCTGGCCGGCTCCCAAAAGGTGCGATGAGTTTCCCCGCCCGTCGCGTCTAAGTGGCTGAGAACCGAAGGAGGTCGACCGGTGACCGTGATCGAAGCAACCAGGGGATGGCGGCAGCCGCGCGAGGCGATCCCCGTCCCGCGTGCTCTGTGGGCGGTCCGAGTGCTCCGTCGGGGGCGGCATTGGCTTGAGACGAACTCGACCGTGCGCGGCTTTGTGGCCCTCTTCGCGTTCCAGGTGCTGCTGAACGTGCTCGTCGTCGCGCAGGAACGTGCCGCGGCGACGGTCGCCTATGCGCCGAGCTTCGCCGCGAATGTCCTCCTTGCGGGCGTCACATACGTCGCGGTCCGCCAGCTCGTCGCGGGACGAAGCGCCGCGCTCGGTGTGGGGTATGCCCTCGGCGGCGGTGTCGGCGGCGTGGTCGGTCTCGTCGCAACGCGGATCCTCGGGCTCTAACTCGTGGAGGTTTCACCCGTGACACCGGAGAATCGCGCGCGCTGGCTCGCTCTGATGGTCCTCTGCCTGGGCAGCTTCATGATCGTGCTCGACACGACGATCGTGAACGTCGCGCTGCCGTCGATCCGGACGGACCTCGGATTCACCGAGAGTTCGCTCGCCTGGGTCGTGAACGCCTACATGCTCTTTTTCGGCGGCTTCCTTCTGCTCGGCGGTCGCCTTGGCGACCTCTACGGCTATCGCCGGATGTTCCTCATCGGGATCACCCTCTTCACCCTCGCCTCGCTCGCTTCGGGACTCGCCTCCTCGCAAGCCGTTCTCGTGATCGGACGGGCGGCGCAGGGTCTGGGCGGTGCGGTGGTTTCGGCGACCGGCCTGTCGCTGATGATGACGCTCTTCACCGATCCGGCCGACCGCGCGAAGGCGATGGGTGTCGTCGGTTTCGTCTCCGCTGGAGGCGGAAGCGTCGGCGTGCTCCTCGGCGGGATTCTCACCAGCGCGCTGGGCTGGCACTGGGTCTTCCTTGTCAACCTGCCGATCGGCGTCGCGGTGTACGCGCTCTCGGTCACGTATGTCCCCGCTGGTCGGCCGGGGGCGTCGGGCACCAGTCTGGATATCGCCGGAGCGGTCACCGTCACGGCGTCGCTCATGTTGGCCGTCTACGCGATCGTCAACGGCAACGAGGCCGGGTGGACCTCCATCCAGACCGCCGGTCTCCTCGCGGGGGCCGCGGTCCTGCTCTGCGTCTTCTTCGCGATCGAGGCGCGCATCACCTCTCCGCTCGTGCAGCTCGATCTCTTCCGTCGTCGCAACATCGCGACGGCGAATGTCATGGGTGTTCTGTGGGCCGCGGCGATGTTCGCATGGTTCTTCCTCTCGGCGCTCTACCTCCAGCTTGTCCTCGGCTACTCGCCACTGCAGGTAGGCCTCGCGTTCCTGCCCGCGAACCTGATCATGGCCGTCTTCTCCGTCGGGATCTCGGCGAAGCTCGTGATTCGCTTTGGCATTCGCCCACCGCTTGCCGCTGGTCTGCTGCTGGCCGGCCTCGGCCTCCTGCTCTTCGTGCGTGCCCCAGTCGATGGCAACTTCCTCGCGGACGTGCTTCCGAGCATGGTGCTGCTCGGCGTGGGCGCCGGCATGGCGTTCAACCCGATGCTCCTCGCTGCCATGAGCGATGTCGAGCCGGACCAGTCCGGTCTCGCCTCGGGTCTCGTCAACACCTCGTTCATGATGGGAGGCGCGCTCGGCCTTGCGGTGCTTGCGAGCCTCGCGGCCGCGCGCGCGCACGACGGCAGTATCTCGGGGCAACCATCGCTCGTCGGACTGACCGACGGCTACCACGCCGCCTTTGCGCTCGGCGCTGCCTTCGCCATCACGGCGGCCGCGCTCGCTGTCAAGGTGCTGCGCACCAGCGCGCACGCTCTTGCCGACGGCGACGGGGCGGACGGGACCCTGACCATCGCCGCAGCCGCCGACTAACCCAGTACGCGGTATCGAGAAGCGATGAGTTCCGATCTGCGTTCCGTCTAATCCGATGTGACCACGCGAGCGTGGTCGACAACGTGAAGGAGGCCTACGGTGGAAATACTCGTCTTCGCCTCAGCCCTCGTAGCATTGGCGGTTGCGTCCTACTTCTTCGGATCCGACAGTCATGTCTGGAGTCCCGTCCGGCAGTCTGAGATCGAGCGCTGGTCGCGCTGAGTCTGAGGAGTCGCAGCGATGCCGACCACAGAGATCACCGTCTCCGAGCACCTCAAGAAGATCCCGCCGGCCGTGCGCCCGACGGTGCAGGCTGCGCGGCGGATGGTGAAGGCCGCCGCCCCGAAGGCGAAAGAGGTCGCCTACCAGAGCCACCCCCCGCGCTCGAGTCGGACGATGTACAAGATCATCCGCTACGCCGTCGATGACGAGTACGTGGCCGCGATCGGCACGTTCCCGACACACGTGGCCCTGTTCTTCCCCCGCGGCCGCGAGCTCGATGACGGAAGCGGATTGCTCGAAGGCGGCGGGAAGGAATTTCGTTTCGTCAGGCTGGGCTCCCCGGCGGACGCCGAACGGCCCGCGGTGAAGCGAGTCGTGCGGAGGGCGTTCACGCTCGCACGCTAGACAGTGACGCGCGTCGGCGTCAGCGGACCGGCCTCGCGCGCCCGTCCCGCACCTGAAGCTGAGAGCACCTCTAACATCTAGTGCAGCTTGAGGGCGCGACGCGGCGAACCGCGCGTACCGTGGGGAGATCCCTAGAGCGTTTCCGCGTTTCAGCGTCGGTGGTGTCGCAGGAGGTGACAACGCGTCGGTGCGAGTTGGTAGCCCAAGGGACGTCAAAGACGGCCACATGCGCGTCTTCGATGTCGCGGGAACGAACGTAAACGTCGCCAGTGCGAACGGTCATCTCTACGCCTTCGACGACACCTGCACACATATGGGATGTTCGCTCGCGAACGGTCGTCTAGACGGGACCGTCGTGACCTGCGCCTGCCACGGTAGCCAGTTCGACGTGACTACTGGCGCGGTCCTCCGCGGACCGGCGCAGCGGCCAGTCCTTTCCCGAACCGTGCAAGTCAAGGGCGACGACCTCGTTATCGACGCGTGAGCCTGGCTACGTTTGGGCCGAATCCTTCAGGCTCCGCGTCGCTTGGCCCACTTTGACAAACGCACCAGCCCTTATCGAGCCGGATCGACCTCTCGGGCCACGCCTAACCGGCCTTTGACCGTCCGTGTGCCGCTTGGGGCCAACGCACCGATGTACACGCCAACGAGGACCAGCGCACCACCGAGGAGAAAAGTCCACGTGATGGTCTCATCTGCGAGCCACACGCCCACCGCGACGGTCACGAAGGGCGTGAGTACGAAGATGTAGGACGTCCCTGACGCGGTCCACCGCCGAAGCACGTACAAGAACAGGACGAAGACCGCGACCGTACCGATCAGGACCAGATACCAGAACGCGAGCCAGGTATCGAGCCGATTTGGCACGGACAGGCGCTCACCCGCGACGAAGGCCAAGGCCGCGAGGAACCCCGTCCCGATCGCCATCGCGACGGCGTTCAACGTGACGATGTGGACGGGCGGAATCGCCTTGGCGAGGACGGTCGCTTCAGAGGCGCACGCCGCTGCCGCGACGATCGCGAGCAGTGCCAGGGGCGGAACGGCCGCGCTCACCTGCTCTCCGAAGACCACCGCGATTCCGGCGAGGGCCAGAAGCGAGCCGAGGACCGGCCGGATCTGCCAGCGCTCCTGGCGGTGTGCCAGTGCAAGGAAGTACGTCATGAGCGGCGCGATCGCGATCACGACCTGTGCGAGTCCGGCCTGCACGTCCAGAAGTCCCCAGTAGATGAACGCGTAGCTCAGCCCGAAGTTCAGGATTCCGAAGACGGCGATCCCCGCGAGGGCTCGACCGCGCGGGAAAGGCAGCCGGAGGTAGAGCATGACCGCGTACATCACCAGTGTCGCCGCCGCAAACCGAGCCGCGGCGCCCCAGAACGGCGGGAGTTCTACGTTGCTGAAACGGATGGCGACCGAATTCGCGCCACCGAGCAGGATGATGGCCGCGAACGCGGCAAGAGTGGCGTTATCGGGACGATTGCTTCGCGCGATCAGCCCCAGACCTCTCGCGCGGTCTCGACGATGAGCTCGAGCTTCGCCTTCTGCTCGTCGGCCGTGAGCGCGTTGCCCTCCACCGTCGAGGAGAAGCCACACTGCCCGCTAAGGCAGAGCTGCTCCAGCGGGACGTACTTGGTGGCCTGCTCGATCCGCCGCTTGAGGTCGTCCTTCTTCTCCAGCGCTCCGCGCTTGGTGGTCACGAGGCCGAGCACGACGATCTTTCCCTTCGGCACAAAGCGCAGCGGCTCGAAGGTGCCGGAGCGCGCGTCGTCGTACTCCAGGAAGAAGCCGTCAACGCTCAGGCGGCCGAAGACCGCCTCCGCGACGTAGTCGTAACCGCCCGACGCGGCCCACGACGACCGGAAGTTCCCGCGGCACGAATGCGTGCAGATCGTCATGCCCGCGGGCCTGTTCGCGATGGCCTCGTTGATGAGCCGGATGTAGATCTCGTGCTGATGCTCGGCGTCGCCACCAAGCGACGCGATGTACTCCCGCTGGGTCGGATCGTTCAGGTACGCCAGGCTCGTGTCGTCCAGCTGCAGGTACGTGCAGCCGAGCTTCGCGAGCTCCGCGATCTCCCGCGCATAGACGGCTGCGAGGTCGTGATAGAAGGAGTCGAGGTCGGGGTAGATCTTCTCGTCGATCGCGGCACGTCCGCCCCGGTAGTGGACCATGCTTGGGCTCGGGATCGTGAGCTTCGGCGTGTTCTTCGTGACCGACTTCAGGAAGGCGAAGTCCTCGCCGAAGATGGTGCGGTCCAGTCGTAGCTTCTCGGCGACATGCAGCGCGGCTGGCGTGAACTCGATCACGCCCTTCTCGTTACGGAACTGGACCGCGAGGTTGCCGGCCGTCTTCTCGATCCCGCCGATCTGGTAGATGAAATCCATGTGCCACGACGCGCGGCGGAACTCGCCGTCCGTGGCGGATCGAAGACCAACCTCCTCCTGCATCTTCACGACGTCGCCGATGGCCTCGTCCTCGATCGCGCGAAGGTCGACGGGCGTGAGCCGACCCTGCGCGCGCTCTTCGCGAGCGCGTAGGAGCTCGGGCGGCCGCAGCAGGCTCCCGACATGGTCGGCGCGGAACGGCGGAGCGGTCCGTACGGTCATCGGGTCCAAGACTAGACTCGCGCCCATTCAGCGTGGGGAGGAAGCATGAAGCGTCGAGAGCTCCTCAAGAGGGCGGCAGCGCTCGGCGGCGCGGCGGCGGGAGGCTCGCTGCTAGCGGTGTGCAGTCCGGCGGTCACCGCGCCCAGCCCCTCGCCGAGCAGCG
>Ga0070706_100006183_pt1 | contig 11330 bp, 13 predicted proteins | sample KBSK5501metaG_FD_65476 | JGI IMG/M metagenome (GOLD analysis project Ga0070706, IMG submission 65476) | Corn, switchgrass and miscanthus rhizosphere microbial communities from Kellogg Biological Station, Michigan, USA - KBS K5-50-1 metaG | ecosystem: Host-associated > Plants > Roots >...
GCGCATAACTCCTCCTTCGACACCAGGTGGTCGCGATGCTCGAGCAAATAGCGGAGCACATGAAACGCCTTGGGCCGCAGGGGGATCGCCAGACCTGCCCGGTACAGCGTATAGAGCTGAGTATCGAGGAGACAATCGGCGAAGAGGTAGCGCATGGGGCCATCCTCTGTGCAGCGCCGGTCCTGCTGGCTGCGCCGTATGCGGTGTCAGGAGGTGTCGGGTGCACAGACGTCCACAGTATACCAGAAACGGAGGACTGGCTACATTGCAGGTAAATGGCAGCTTCTGGCCAGGCAACGGTCAGGTAGGCCGTGTCGAAGCCTGGTATGCTTGGAACTGTTCGCGGAGCGCGGCGCGACTTTGGCTGGTGCTGGACCGGCGTCGCAGGATGGGGGAGGGTCGCGCCTCAGGGGTGCCCTGGGGGGAAGGTCTCGGGCAGGGCGACTTGGGAAGGCTGGAGGGGAGTGCCATGCAAAAGGACAGCCCCAACGCCTGACGCGCTCTCATCCCCTCCTTATGGGGAGGGACATCCTGCAGGCCACCTTGTTGCAGTGCACCTCGAAAAGAACGACTCGTACCACTAACACAGATCTTGCACATCCCGTACGAAAGGAGAACAAACATGCAACGTGTAGGCGTATGGGCGCTAGGGTTAGGGCTGGTCATCACCGTGGGACTCATCACCATGAAGCAAGGATATACAGAGGAAAAAGACCAAACACCAACGTGCACCCTGAAAACGCTGAAAGGGCGGTATCTGTTTGCATTAAACGGAACGCTTCTCCCTCCAGCCTTCGGGGTAACAGAGCCGACGCTATCGGCTGCCGCTGGATTTCATATCTTCAATGGAGACGGCACGGGGACAGACATCGTGACATTCCGCCTCGGCGGTGCCACTGTGTTTTCGAATTCCTCCATACCCATCAGCTATACGGTCAATGCGGACTGTACGGGCAGCTACACAGTGGCAAGTGGTCCACCAACCTTCCCTTCCTTCGGTCTATTCATCGCGCCCGATGGCGAGTCCATCGCCGTCATCACGACGGATCCACCAGGCAATCAGGCGTCTGACATCTCTCGGAGAGTGTCACCCAAGTAGAACAGCGCAAGTCAGAGAAAATTGGGGTTGGAGTGGCATGGCCTTAAGATAAGCCTAATCTATAGTCTCACTGAGAGTTGTAAGGAATCGTAGCGTGTGTGGCGGCGCACCATCTGGACTATATCATGGCGTCTCCCACGCCGTTATGCCTCAGTCCATCTCCCTGGGCAGCTGCTTGACGAAAGACTAAGAGACTCGCAAAGGTGTCTGGCACGCATGGCACTGCTTTAAGGCAGTACCATGCCAGTCTGACCCCTATATTCGATCGAGAGGCACGGGCAGGAGACGGCTCACAGCGGCAGTTCGACGATGAGATCCCTCCACTCTGCACTCTCAGAAGCTGCCCACACCAGCAACAATTCCTCGATCGCCACACGAACACTCACGGTCTGAGCAATGATAAAGACTCCCGGACTGCTGTGATGAAGAATGAAATCAGCAAAATGCCTGGGCATCGTACGGCGGTCGTGCGTGACCAAAATGCGCCTCTCTTGCGCCGCGAGCGCGAGTACCTCAGGATCACGGAGCCGGCGTAAACTGGCTTCGTCTGCCATCTGGAAATCAATCCTTGGCTCCCGACGCAGCACCCCTGCGACAATCTCCGCATTGAGATCGGCGTCAGCCTGGAAGCGGACGGTCATTGGCGTGGCGTCTCGTGGGCCTGACGCATGTGCTCAAGACGTTGGAACAGGGCAGGATTGGCCGTCCGCGCCGCAGCGTTCAAGGCACTCGCCTGGCCGGCAAACGCCGCTTCGGCCTGCGCCAGATAGGTATCAATCTCCTGCACGTGCGCCAGATAAAAGGTAATCGCGCCGTAAATCTCCTCGAGCGTTAAGAGCGGAAACGCCCGTTGTATGGACTCGGGCGCCGCCCCGCGCTTGAAGGCGTAGACAAGGGAATCCAGTGAAATGCGCGTTCCCGTAATCCAATATCCACCATCCCGCTGTGCGACGTAGCTTTTTTCCATCATGGTCCTCGTATTCTCTTCCCAAGGACACCCTCGCATGCTCAAGCAATTGTACCATTGATCATATATGGTTGAAACACAATGTGCTGAGTCACTCTGCGTCCTGAGCAGGCGGGTCAGCGCCGTGCTACCATCACCGCATCCAATCGGCGACACGTTCCGCAATCATGATCGTGGTCGCATTGGTGTTGGAGCGGGTGACGTTGGGCATGATCGAGGCATCCACCACCCGCAAGCCCTGGATCCCATGCACTCGACAGTATTGGTCAACCACGGCCATGGGATCCGACGCTGGCCCCATCTTGCACGTGCCTGACGTGTGGTGCGCATTGCCAGCCGTCTGCAACAACCAGGCGTCGAGCGCTGCAGCAGAGGCCAAATCCTGCGCCGTCGGTGCTACGCATGCCGCGATAATGCCCTGAAAAGCCTCGTGGCGCAACAACGTAGCGGCCAGGCGCACTGCTTCTCTCAGCCGCTCCCTATCGTGTGGGTCTTGCAGGCTTTGATACTGAATCGTGGGGTGCACCTCAGGGTCAGCGGAGGCGAGCGTCAAGACCCCGGCGCCCACGGGCAGTTCTACCCGGCACCCAATCCGGCATACACCGGATGTATCGCCCAGTGGATGAGAAGATGTTGGCGTGATTTGTAAGTCGTTGCGAGCCTTGGAGCCTCTGGCGGTGCAGCGTAGGCTCACCTGATTTCGTGGCGCCTCTGCGTCGATAGCGAACCCATCGGCCACCCTGGCGCGCACCGACACCGAGGGATGGTTGCGAAGGTTGTGACCAACGCCGGGGACATCGCGCACCACCTGAATCCCATGGGCGCGCAGATGTGCCGCTGGCCCCAGGCCAGAGAGCATCAACAGGTGCGGCGAGGACACCGCTCCGCCACACAGGACGATCTCATCCGCTGCCATGATGAAGCGTTCGCCACCGCTTGTCACCGCAACGCCGGTGGCTCTGGAGCCGTCAAACAGGACGCGCCGGACCAGCACATGGCCTCTGATGGTCAAATTGAGGCGGTGACGATTGGGATTCACGTAGGTCAATGCCGTGCTCATGCGTATTTCGTGGGGATTGTTCAACGGCAGAGCACCTACGCCGGTGGCCTCCGGATGGTTCATGTCATGGTCTTCCGGAAAGCCTGCCGCCACACATGCCCGGTAGAAAGCCTCCTGAAACGGATCCCAGGAGTCACGCGGGCGGCGTCGCACCGGCATAGGGCCAGCAGTGCCATGCATGTCGTCATCGATGTCCAGGTCCGTTTCCAATTTCCGGAAGTAGGGCAAGACCTTGCGATACGACCATGCATCATTGCCCAGGGCGGCCCAGCTATCAAAGTCTTCAGGGAGGCCCCGGAGAAAAATCATGTGGTTAATGGCACTGGAGCCGCCAACCACCTTGCCGCGCGGCGAAGGAGCCGTTCTCTGTTGTTGGTAAATGGGCGAGTTCACGAACGACCAGTTGTGGGGGGCGTGTGCCTGAGATGCGGCCTCATGGCAGTGATGCTTGAGTTCTTCGGGCAGGCTGTCCAGGTCAGGGTAATCAGGTCCCGCTTCCAGCAGCAACACCGAACGATGGGGGTTTTCCGAGAGCCGCGCCGCCAGCGCGCACCCCGCCGACCCTGCGCCAACCACAATCACGTCGTAGTGCATTGCCAGTCCCTTTCTCTTTGTGAGGGCGGCGTTGGCACGCGCTCAAAACCCATAGAGCCGTACCGGATTGTCCACCAGGATCTTGTGGCGGATGGCCGGATCCGGCGCCCACACCGGCAGCTGGTTCAACAGCCGGCCGTCATCAATCTGCAACAGCGGTGTCACGTCCGTCGGCTTGCCCCCGGGTGGCGTCCCGGTCGGATGCGGCCAGTCCGTGCCCCAGACGACGCGGTCGGGGTTTGCGGCAATCCGCGCCTGGGCCAGCGGCACCACGTCGGGATAGTTCGGCGCCAGCTGCGACACGCGAGAGGCGGCGGAGATCGTGTCACACCGCCGTGCGAGCGGGCGCGCACCGTGATGGAGGGCATTATACCGCAGGGACCACTGCAAACTCTAGGAGCGCGTCTGCTGAGGATGTGCTGGGCATGATGCTACGCCAACACAGGGGGTGCCGCGCTGCCATCCTGCACAGGCATGCCTGTCCTGAGCCTAAAATAGGCATGCTCTGGAAAAGAGGAGAGAGCACAGGACGGTCATTCTGGGGACAGGGGGTTTTGCTTCGAACCTCGACATAGTGTACACGTGCGGGACTGGAAGGCCCGATGCTTGGCCCGGCGCTGTTCAGCGCCAGGGTTGCCGGAGCCTGGGCCGCATACGAAGCGGGCTCCGGCAAGGGATTCGCCGGCAAGGCAGACCGCCGGTAGGCCTGCGAGGCATCCAGAGGGCACTCGTATCCCGCAGGTCCCTGGTGCCCTGTCGGAGCGGAACGTGTTTCTCGCTTGCTTTTGTGCGTCTGACCTGACATCCTCCTCCGCAGGAAAACACTATGGGTCTCTCGCACGGACGAAGACCCTATACACCGATGCGTCTGTCCTCGACACCCTGTTCTCGCGGCGCGAGGGAGGAAGGGCCATGAAGGTCCGGTTCGGGTTCACGTGTCGAGGCCAGGCAGACCTGCAGCTCGACGCCTTCCCGCAGTTGGTGGATGATCTCGAACGGCTGGGGTTCGATTCGCTCTGGCTGCCCGAACATATGCTCAACGGCCCCTTCGATCCACTTGTCGGCCTGGCGCACGCCGCCGCGCGCACGACGCGTCTGAAACTCGGTGCCTACCTGATCGTGCCAGGGCGCAACCCGGTGCGGCTGGCGCGTGAACTCGCGAACCTGGATCGGCTCAGCGGCGGGCGGTTGCTGCTCATCATGGTCCTGGGCCAGCCCACAACCTCGGAACTGCTGGCCCAGCACGTCACCAAAGCCGAACGCGGCGCGCTCCTGGAGGAGGCGCTCCCCTTGCTGCGGCGCTTGTGGAGTGGCGACGTCGTCCACCACCACGGCCCACACTATCAGCTGCGTGACGCCCGGCTCTCCCCAACACCCGTGCAAATGCCGCTTGAAATGTGGTTGGGTGGGCAGCTGCCGGAGGCGTTGCGACGGGCCGGACGCCTCGGCGACGGGTGGATCCCCGGCCTGCTCACGCTCGCCGAGGCCGCGCAGAAACGCCAGCGCGTCGAGGCCAGCGCGGCGGAGGCCGGGCGCACTATCGACCCGGAGCACTTCGGTGTGAACCTCACCTATAGCCGTGGCCCTTTGCCAGTAGCAGCGGTCGAACAGTTTCGCCGCCGTCGTCCAGACCTCGACCCCGCGGACCTCATCCCGCAGAACCGCACGGCCTTGCATGAACGGGTCGACGCATGGCTGGCCGTCGGGTTTTCGAAATTCCTCCTACGGCCAGCGGTGCCCCCCACGGACTGGACCGCCGAACTGGAGACCCTGGCCGCGGACATCCTGGAGTACCAGACATGACGGTGCTGTGGGCTCCCTCTACGCCCTCCAGGCGCACACGGTGGGGTACCCCGGCTTCGCGGCGATGGCTGCGCCGGTTCCGGCCGGGAACAGGATCGCGTCGAGCTTCTCCCCCTTCATCACTGCATCGATGCCGTACGTGGCGGTGAGCGCCATGTCCTTTGCCCGGTCGGCCTCGTAGCGCGCGCGGTCTGCCTCAACATCCATCTCGTCCGAGATGTCGAGCTGTGCGCTCTGCAGGTCGTCTGATGCAGGGGTGTTTCCCTGCTCTCTCAGCGTACGGGTATGGGTACCCTGGTGCACGGACAGGAACGGCTTGCCGTCCATTTTCACGCCGCGAGCTCATACCGATGCCCACGCACAGCGGCTGAGATGGATGTCAAGCAATATATTACAAAACATGGCTAGAAGGTAGTGTTCTAGATGTGGAGATGGACTGAGATTGATGTCACACTGGGCCTTGACTTGACAGCGTTGAACAACAAGGAGTGGGCAATGACATGCATCTCAGTGCGATGTCCATATTGTCACAGTGCTCAGGTCGTCAAACGCGGCAAGACGCGCCGCGGAACACAGCGCTACCTGTGTCAGAACGCGGCGTGTACCCCACGGAGCTTTCTGCTCGATTACCGCTACCGGGGGCGGTTGCCTGAGGTGAAGCAACACATCATTGATATGAGCCTCAACGCCAGTGGGGTGCGTGATACGGCACGGGTGTTGCACCTCAGTACCGACACCGTGCTGAGTGAGCTCCGGAAGAAAGGAGCGGCGCTGGAATCGGTCAACACCGCGCTGCTGCGCACCGTGGCTCCAGACGAGATGATTGTGGACATTCAGCAAGCGGGCGAAGCTGAGATAGATGCAATGTGGAGTTTTATCGGCAAGAGCGGTGTAAACATGGCCATCTCCACATCTAGAACACTACCCCCTGGCGTCACCTTGACTCCCAGGGCAAAGCGCGCTAGAACTGGCAGCGTCGTTATCCACCACCTACGCACCGTTACCCTATGGCCATGTGGTACACAGGTGGTGCAGCACCGGGCATGCCACGAGCGCACGGGAGAACAGCGATGGCAGAGACAAGTTATCTCGAAAGCCTGAGCCACATTGAGGATGTTATTACGCCACCGGCAGCCCTCCGACAGGCCGCCTATTTACAGCACCTGGAACAGACCCAGCAACAGTCCATCGAGGACAACGAAGCCTTCTGGGCCAAGGTCGCTGGAGAGTTGGCCTGGTTTCGCCCGTGGGACCGGATCTTTGAGTGGAACTATCCGCGCTTTCGCTGGTTTGTTGGGGCGCAGTGTAACATCACGGCCAATGCCCTCGATCGCCACGTCAACTCCTGGCGCAAGAATAAAGTCGCTTTTGTCTGGATCGGCGAGGATGGCAGCGAGGTGACGGTCTCCTATGGGCAACTCCTGCGCCGCGTCAACCGGGTCGCGAACGCACTGAAATCCCTAGGGGTGGGGAAAGGCGACCGGGTCATCATCTACATGCCGCTGACCATGGAAGGCATCACCGCCATGCTGGCCTGTGCGCGCATTGGGGCGATCCACAGCGTGGTGTATGCCGGTTTCAGTGCTGGGGCCCTGCGTAGCCGCATTGAGGACGCCCAGGCCAAGGTGGTGATGACGTCTGACGTGACATATCGTCGTGGCCGGGCGGTCGATCTCAAAGCGATCACCGACGAGGCGGTAGGTGGCCTGGACTACGTCGAGAAGGTCATTGTACATCGCCGCCAGACGCCCCGCGTCGAACTGCGCACCGCACGGGAACTTGATTTCCACAAGTTGGTCGAAAGCCAGAGCGTCGAGTGTGCTCCAGAGGTGATGGACACTGAAGACCCGCTCTATATTCTTTACACCAGCGGCACTACGGGTAAGCCCAAGGGCGTGGTGCATGTACACGGTGGCTATATGGTGGGCACGTACTATCATCTCAAAGCGTTCTGGGACCTGCGCGATGAGGACGTGTTCTTCTGCACCTCGGACATCGGCTGGGTCGTCGGGCACAGCTACATCGTCTATGCGCCGCTGGTGGCCGGTACCACGACGGTGTTCCGTGAGGGGGCGCCGGATTATCCCAACCCGGGAGTCATCTGGAGCATTGTCGAGCGGCACGGCGTCTCGGTCATGTTCACTGCTCCGACGGCCATCCGCATGTTCATGCGCTACGGGCCAGAGTATCCCCAAAAGTATAATCTCACCAGTCTGCGCTACCTCACCTGCGCTGGCGAGCCGCTGAACCCTGAAGCCTGGCGTTGGGCGCACCAGTACCTGGTGGGGGCTGGGGCCTGGGGCTATGTGGCTGATAACTGGTGGCAGACGGAGACCGGTGGTCCCTGCCTGGGCACACCGCTCTGTCTGGATGCGCGTCCCGGCAAGGTCGGCAAGCCGCTGCCCGGCGTGGTTGCCGATGTCGTGGACCAGCAGGGCAACCCGGTAGCGCCCGGGCAGGGCGGGTTCCTGGTGCTCAAGCGTCCCTTTCCGCACTTCTTCCGCACAGTCTACGGTGACCCCGAACGCTACGAGCGCGACTGGGGGAGAATTCCGGGCTGTTACCTCACCGGCGACGTGGCCATCAAAGACACGGATGGCTACTTCATGGTGGTGGGGCGGGCTGACGACGTGATGAACATTGCCGGGCATCGCATTGGCACCGCGGAGGTGGAAAGTTCCCTGGTGAGTCATCCGGCGGTCGCTGAAGCCGCGGTGATTGGCAAACCCGATGCGCTCAAGGGTGAGGCAATTAAAGCCTTTGTGACGTTGCGGGTGGGGTATACCGCCTCGCCGGAGATGCTGCAGACGCTGCAGCATCATGTGCGGCACGACCTTGGTCCTATTGCCCAACCCAGCGAAATTGACTTTGTGGACAGGCTGCCGAAGACCCGCAGCGGCAAGATCATGCGCCGCTTGTTGAAGGCCAATGAGCTGGGTCTGGAGCCAGGAGATATTACTACCCTGGAGGACTGAGACCGACCTGCCGCAGTAGCCCGAGTAAATTTGAGTAATTTCAGAGGGCCAGTAGAATCTCCTCTTGGGAGGAGACAACGATGCTCGCCCCTACAGCAGTGAAGTGTTGGATCACTCGGGTCTTGTTGCAGAGATGTTCGAAGAGCTGGGGATTGGCGCGGTCATTAACCAAGCCACGCAGCAAAATCCAGAGACCCGTATTGTGACCGTGGGCACCGCCGTCAAGGCCATGGTGCTCAACGGCTTGGGTTTCGTGAATCAACAACTCTCCCTCGTGCCGACGTTTTTTCACAACAAACCGACCCAACGGCTCGTGGCCCCTGGCATAGAAGCCGAACAAGCGTTGGCTCGCCGTCCACCAACGGCCATGGACGTTCGGGGACAGGTGTGCTGGGGGACGCTCACAAGGGGGGACGAAGTACATGCCCCTGTCAGCTGGTACGCACTCGTGCCAAGCGCACGGTAGGCGCTCGCAGGCTCAGCTTCCCCGTGCCGCTCCAAAACTCGCGCCTGCCAGTCATCGCCTGGACATGCCCATCCCACTCCAGGGTGTAGGCAGTCAGCCCCAGCTTCACCGCCCTTTGCACTTTCTCTTGGGTGTCGGTGTCGGTGGCGCAGGCGCGGATGACGGCAATCTGGCGCGCCCCGTGCTCCACATCCTGCTCTCCATGGACGTGGTAGGTCTCGGCGGCACGCTCCGAGAAGCCATAGTAGCCCGTCAGCTCCCGATACACCTTGGCTGCTACGACAGCGTGCTGGGCTTCCACCAAGCTGAGCATGGCCAGCCCCTCCAAGGCTGACCGATGTTGGCAGCACCCGTTGATCGTCTCGATGGCGGCCAGAGTGCCTGGGGCGGGCTCGGTGCGATCAGCCTCCTCTCTCGTGATCCCGCCTTCCTCCAGCATTTGGAGCATGATGTCCATGTGGGTCTTTGGCCCTCCTAACTCCTCCTTGAAATTCGCCATGACGACGTCCATCACATCGTAACGCCGTTCGGCCACGGCGTTTATTAAGATGTAGCTCCAGTGTATGGGGTTAGTGCGCACGCGAAGATAATGCTGGAGTTCACCGAGGATGATCTGTTCTGGTGTCCAGCGGTGCTGGAGGATGCCATGGAACCAGGGATGCTGTTCCATGGGCACTTCTGCGGCGTAGCTCCAGAGTTCAGCGATAAACGCATCGGGGGACTGCACATGAGACATGGCGTTCACACCTCCTGTGAGAGGACGGCAATGAGCTGGAGCGGCCGTCGCTGACCACACGGGCAGCGCTCTAGCACGCCGCCCGTGAAGCCATGGCTGCCCGCGCCTGCACCCGGGGCAACAGTGAAGCTTAGAACTGATACAAGCGGGCGACGTTCGCCCCGGCAATCAGGACTTTCTCGTCCTCTGGCACGTCCGCCAGGATTGTGTCCAGAATCTCCCGGCTCTTCGGCCACGTGGACTCCTGGTGGGGGTAATCCGAGCCCCACATCAGATTCTCGACGCCAATAATGGCGCGGTCCCGAATACCCATCACATCTTCCTGGAAGCTGCAGAAGACGTTCTGGCGGAAGAAATCGCTGGGGAGCACCGCACCCTGGAAGCGGTACCAGTAGTCGCGGCGGGCCCGCTGGGTGTAGGTGTAGTCAAGGCGGTCCAGGAAGTGTGGAATCCAGGAGAGTTCCTGTTCGACGGTGCCGACCTTTAATTGCGGATAGCGCTCGAACACCCCGGCGAAGATCATGTCGGCCAGCGACATGCGCACCCAGTGATCCGTATTGGTGAGAAACGCCGGTGAGACGGTGTCCACATTCTGGAACCCGTGGAGCTGGTCGGGCCCCGGACGATATGTGGCAATATGCATCCCGAGGGGCATCCCGAGGTCTTGCGCCGCCGCCCAAAAGGGGGCGTATTCCGCGCTGCTGTAGGGCCGCTCCAGCCAGGGATAGGCGGCGATCAAGGCCCCCACCAGCCCGAGCCGCCGCGCCCGCTGCAGCTCCGCAATCCCTTCCTGGACCTCGTCCAGGTTGATCAAGGCCACGCCCTTGAGCCGGTGGGGATAGGCGTGGCAGAACTCCGCGATCCAGTCATTATAGGCGCGAAAACACGCCGACAGGAGCTGACCATCCCGCACCATGTTGTATAACACGAAACCCACCGTGGGATACACGACTTCGGCGGCCACGCCGTCGAGGTCCATGTCTTTCATGCGCTCGTCGGGCAGATAGCCCCCCAGCCGGATGTGCGCAAAGCGGTCGGTGCGGCTGAGCGCATCGGGCTCCTCAAAGCGCCGCCCCGTCTGGGAGCCAGCGCCAGTCCCCGCCACCTTGCGGCCGTCACAATACCACCAGTCGCCATCCTCCTGGGAGATGAGGCGTGGGGCACGGTCCTGAAACCTGGACGGCATGCGGCTGGTCCAGAGGTCCTGGGGTTCATATACATGACTGTCGGATGAGATCAACCTGTAGGCCGCCATCTTGCACCCTCCTCTGACTGCGAGTGCGGACGCTGACTCTGCTAAGGCTCTCCTATGGGAGCTAGGGGTGTATTGAAGCATAAGCGTGGGAGAGGGTCAAATACCATTGTGGTCAGGGTGGTTGCCTGTCCTAACAGAGCACGGCTGGGAGACACCTCGCCACCATCTTCTCAACCGCCAGAGGGAGAAGACCCTTCATACTGGACCAGTGCGCCCGGCGCTGGACAGTACTGCAGGCAGAAGCCATCGCCAGTACACTCGTCGGCCACCACAGCAAGCCAGTGGTGAAAGTCCTGGAACTTGGGGTGTATGGCCCCCACCGGGCATACTTCCCGGCAGAGGCCACAAGCGATGCAGTAGTCCTGGCTGATGTAC
>Ga0070706_100006185_pt1 | contig 11329 bp, 7 predicted proteins | sample KBSK5501metaG_FD_65476 | JGI IMG/M metagenome (GOLD analysis project Ga0070706, IMG submission 65476) | Corn, switchgrass and miscanthus rhizosphere microbial communities from Kellogg Biological Station, Michigan, USA - KBS K5-50-1 metaG | ecosystem: Host-associated > Plants > Roots >...
CACCGTCCGCAGCGTCCGCCCGCCCAGATCCTGTGACGCCTCGATCTGCGAGGCCGGGATCCGCTCCAGCGCCGCGTAGACCGGGATGACCATGTACGGCAGCCAGATGTAACAGAAGACGATGAACACGGCGGTGTTGCTGTAGATCAGGTTCAGCGGCCCGATCCCCATCTTGCCGAGTGCCCAGTTCAGCACGCCGTCATGAGTGAAGATCAGCAGCCAGGCGAAGACCTTGGCCAGGTAACTGGCCCACAGCGGCAACAGCACGCAGACGAACAGGACCGTGCGGGTGCGCGGCCGGGCGATCCGCGCCATGTAGTACGCGAACGGGACCGCGATGATCGCGTCCACCACCGTCACGCCGGCCGCCATGCCAACGGTCCGCAAGATGATCGTACGGTAGGCGGCGGTCCCCAGGATCGTGGTGAAGTTGCTAACGTTCCAGGTCCGCACGATGTTGGTGGTGAACGGGTTGATCGTCCAGAACGCGGTGATCAGCAGCACGGCCAGCGACGCGATGTAGATCAGCACGAACCACGCCAGCGGGGGCGTGAGCAGGAGGGTCGCCCGGGCCCAAGGCCTGCGCCACAGCACCGCCGAGATGCGCGACCACGGCCCTTCCGGAGCCGGCCGGGCCGGGGCCGCGGTCGCGGCCCCGGCCGATGTGGTCACGCCCATCGCCGGCCTGTCCTGCTTGTACCTACTTGATCTGCGTGTTCCACGCCGCCACCCAGTTGACATAGGGCACGCAGTCCGGCTTGCCGTTGTCGCACGTCGCTACCGGCGTCTTCCACAGCGCGATGGACTTGAAGTACGCGGTCGGGGCGTTGGCGTGGTACTGATCACAGGAACCCTTGGCGATCTGGTTCATGTAGCCGCAGGCCAGCATGTTGTCGGGCGTTTCACCGTAGCTCACGGCCTGCTCGGCCTGTACCTTGGGCGTGCTGATGTAGCGCAGCCACATGTAGGCGCAGTTCGGGTGCGGTGCTCGGGCCGCGAGCATCCAGGTGTCCGCCCAGCCGGTGGCGCCCTCTTTCGGGATCACTGCGCCGATTGGGAAATGCTGCGCCGTGAGGGTCGACACCTGGTACGGCCAGCTCGTCCCGACGGTGACGTCGCCGTTGGCGAACGCTGAGATCTGCGCCGGCGCGCTGCTCCAGTACTGCTTGACCAGCGGGTGCTGGGCCTTGAGCAGGTTCACCGTCGCCTGGAACTGCCGCTGGGTCAGCTCGTATGGGTCGGTGATGCCCAGTGAGGGGTCATGGGCTTTGAGGTACAGCGCGGCGTCCGCGATGTAGATCGGCCCGTCATACACCGAGATCTTGCCGGCGTACTTCTTCGAGTAGATGACGCTCCAGGAGGTCGGGGGCGTCTTGAACACCTTCTTGCTGTACATCAGAACGTTCGGTCCCCATTGCAGCGACACGCCGTAGTGGACACCGTTGACCGTGTTGAAAGGCGGCGACTTGAAGGCCGGGAAGAACTGCTTCCAGCTCGGGATCAGATTTATGTTGACCGGGTGCGCGTCGCCGGCGTAGATGATCCGAAGGTCGGCGTCGCCGGACGACGACGCCATGTCCCACTGGCCGCCGCCGCCATTCTTCATCAACGTGACGAACTCGTCGGAGGTGTTGGGATATGTCGCGTGGATCATGCAGCCCGTCTGCTGCTCGAACGGCCTCACCCACCCAGGCTGCAGGTAGCCGGCCCACGCGATGAGGTTGAGCTGGCCCTCGCCCTTGCCGATCTTCTTGAGCACCGGGAGGTTGGCCGTGGGCACGCTCTGCCCGGCGGTGCCCGATCCCTGCGTGGTGCCGCCGCCGTTGCTGCTCCCGCTGCTTCCGCAGCCCGCGGCGATGACGGCCGCGACGCTGAGCGCCAGCGCGGCCGATAGGGGGCGCGACACGCGCCGCCGGTGTGTTGTGGTCACTGGTTGCCCTCCCCAGAGCGTGAACCCTGATCGGGTCCCTGCGGAATAGTGAATGCCTGCTCGGGCCGCCAGGTGATGTGCACCCGGCTGCCCGTGGCGATGCCCGTCCGTGCCTCGGAGTTCTGCCTGCTGACCACCAGCTGGCCGCCGGCGTCCAGGTCCACCACGTAGCGGGTGAGGACACCCGCGTAGATCACATCGCGGACCCGGCCGGGCTCGGTGTGCGCGCCGGGCGGTGCCGGCTCGCCCTCCCCGGTCAGCGTGAGTTTCTCGGGCCGCACGGTGATCGTGCGGCCGTCCCGTTCGATGAGGTTGGAAACGCCGATGAAGCCGGCCACGAACGCCGTGCGTGGCCTCTCGTAGACCTCGACGGGGTCACCGATCTGCTCGATGCCGCCGCTGTTGAGCACCGCGATCCGGTCGCTCATCGTCAGCGCTTCTTCTTGGTCGTGCGTGACGTAGACAAAGGTGATGCCCACCTCGCGCTGGACCCGGAGCAGTTCGAGCTGCATCTCCTGGCGGAGCTTGAGGTCGAGCGCACCGAGGGGCTCATCGAGCAGCAGGACCTGGGGCTCGTTCACGATGGCGCGGGCGAGCGCCACGCGCTGGCGCTGCCCGCCGGACAACTGGGCGGGCTTGCGCGCGCCGAGCCCGGGCAGCCGGACCATCTCCAGGGCCCGGTCCACCTTCTCCCGGCGCTGCGCCCTCGGCACCCTCCGGACGCGCAGGCCGTACTCGATGTTCTGCCCGACCGTCATGTGCGGGAACAGCGCGTAGTCCTGGAACACGGTGTTGACGTTGCGGGAGTAGGGCGGCACCTCGGTGACGTCGGCGCCGCCAAGCTCGATCCGGCCCTCATCGGGCCGCTCGAAGCCGGCGATCAGCCGCAGCAGCGTCGTCTTGCCCGACCCGGACGGGCCGAGCAGGGTGAAGAACTCGCCCGCCCGCACCACCAGGTCCACCCCGGCGAGGGCGACCACGTCCCCGTACCGCTTCCGCAGGCCGGAGACGTGCACGGCGGCCGCTGCGGCGGCCAGGTCACCAGCGGCAGCGGGCGGCGCAGAGCCCGGATCCGTGATCATTCGGCTCGTTGTACCACGGTGCAGCGGCGCCCCGCAATGCGGCCGCGGCCCCTCCCGCGCCGGGCCGCAAGGGCCCCGCTGCGATGGCCGGATGGCTGGTCAGCGGGGGTTGCCCGCGATCCGCGGAGCGGGCCCCCTAGTCCGCCTTGCGGTCGGCCAGCGGCCGGCGCCTGGTGCGCACGTATCCGGACGGCCGGATCGGATAGATCAGCAGTTTGTGGAATCCGAGTCGGTAGACGTAGGCCAGGAACAGGTACAGCTCGTTCTGCGCCTCGGTTTCCAGCCGCTCGGCCAACTGCGGCAGATCGTCGGCCGAGTACTTGCCCAAATCACGCGTGGACGGATGCTTTTGCAGCCGGGCATGCGGCCGGGCCGGCGTCGTATCGAGGTTTATCAGCTGGATAATGCTGGTCTTGTGCTCGATGGATTCCCGCCAGCGGTTGAGCTGCTCCCCGGCCTGCTTGCTCCTTAATCTGGTGGCCACCTGCTTGTGGTAGTACTGCGCCGCCTCGGCCACCCGTTGCGGTGTTTTGGAGGCGGCTTCGAGCCTGGCATCGCACCAATCCTGCAGGTCGTCGCCCATCCGTTCGTAGAGCCGGCGGAGCGGGAACGTGACGGCCGCGGCCAGCGCCCGCAGCCGCGCGCGGGCCCGCCGGCGCCCCAGGTCCGCGGTCACCTGGCCGATCCACAGGCCGCTGGGCAGCACCAGGCCGAGAAAGAAGGTGCCTTGGTCGCTGACCGCCACGGCCGCCACGCCTATCCCGGTCGAGACGATTGCGGTAAGCACGATGACGGTCATCGCCCACCACTTGGCCCGCCGCCCGAACGGGGCTCCGGTTCGCCGGCAGCGCAGCCGAAGGAATGCGTAAGCCGACACCATGGACAGCACGAATGTCCCGGCGACCGCGAACCAGCCCGGCATGACCCCGACCCCCTTGCCATGCGCCCGGCCGCCATTACGGCGTTGAGCGCTCCCCTGGTCAATGGTCGCAGGTCATTCCGGATCCATCCAGGTGTAATCGCCCGTTCCCGGCGCAACCGCCCGTTCCGCTCGCCCGCCGCGGGGCCCGGAGCGGTCTCGCGGGAGGGGGATAGGCCTGCCGGGCGCCCCGTGCGGGTGCAATCGAATGCGAGGGCGGCTCCCCATCAACGGGGCCGCGCAGCCGTTCATCGGACTGTCTTCGCAGGTCAGTGGCGGGAACCAGGCCCGGCGGGCACCCGGGGGCGGCGGGCTCCGCGACGGCCGGTTGGCCGGCCCGGCCCGGCAGCGTGTAACATCTTGGTAACTCTTCGGTTGCGATCCCCCCGCTACCGGATAGTAAACTGTCGCTTGGGCGACACTTTCTTTAGTCATACCTATAGCTTTAGCTACAGCTAAAGACGCGACCTCGACGTACCGGGAGCTACACATGGGCCTTCGACTTGGCGTTACATCCGGCCAGGAGGCCGCGGAGGCCCAGGTAGACGAGGAACTTTCCCAGCTCGTCACGCAGCTCACGAACGAAATCAACTGGCACATGCACCAGCGCGGGCTCACCCGCGCGGACCTGGCCGGCCGCATGGGCGTCTCCCCGGGGCGGGTCAGCCAGGTGCTGTCCGGCGGCGAGAACCTCACGCTGCGCACGCTCGCCAGCCTCGCCACGGCCCTCGATGGGCGGTTCGAGCTTTCCCTCCGGCCGCGTGAGCCGGTGGCCGACAGCGGCCATGGCGACACGCGGCTCACGGCCACGGCCGCCACGGCGCCGGAGCCCCAGATGCCCAGTTTCCCGCAGGCCAGCGCGTTCTCGGCGTTCTCGCCGCGCCGCTGACCGCCACTTCGCACCACCTCCGGCACGCGCCTGCGGCCTGTCCCCTTGACCTTGCCGGGCCGCCGCACGCCGGGCCGCCGGCCCGTCCAGGCCCCGCGCTCTGCCACGCCATGCCGCGGCCTGCGCGCCGATGACATCCTTCCTCGCCCGCGGTGTCGGCGCCGCCGGTTAGGCTGCTGCGACTAGAGTCCCCCCGGTCGCTGGAGTGATTCCGCCATGCTGGTGCTGCACGGGTTCTGGGCCGCCCCCGACGGCCTGTGCCTGTGGGCGGAGGACTCCTGGCTTCCGGTCACCAGCACCAGCCACGCGCTCCGGTCGGCCCGCCCGCACCCGTTCGCCGCGCCCGCCAGCGTCCTCACCACGCTGCACGCGGGCAAGCCGGGCGAGGCGGAACTGCTGCTGCCGTCGCTGCGCAGCGCGCCGCTGGATTCACCGGAGCTGATCAGGACCACGCCCCGCCCGGCGGCGCGCTCGGAGCCCGTGCTGCTGCCCTGGGCCGTCCCCGTTGTCCAGCTTGACGCGGCCGCGGGGCTGGCCGCCGTCGGTGAGCGGGCGCCGGGCGTCCGGTACGGCGCCTCGATGGGCTATCTGGCCGGGCTGGCCGGGTTCGCGGCCGAACTCGTGGCCCGCGGCCGGGTGCTGCCCACCCTGGATCACGACGGCTCCGGCGCGGTGGCCCGGTGGCGCCCGGTCATCCAGGGACCGGATGTCGCCGCCCTGCACGCCCTCGCCGCCGCCATGCCCCCGGTCTGCCGCGCGGTGGCCCCCGGAGACGGCGACCCCCATCAGGCGATGGCGGCGGCGCTGGCCGCCCTCGTGGACGCGGCGGCCCGGGAGGCGCTGCCGGCCGGGCTCCATCTGGTGCCGCCGCGCCGGGGCCGCCGCCCGTCGCGGCTGCCGGCGGCGGACGCCTGGCTGACCGCGCTCACCGGGCCGGACGGCCGGTTCGACGCCGACCCGGGCGAACTGTCCGCGCTGGCGCGGGGGCTGGCCCCGTGGGAGGACATCGGCACCGGCAAGACGGGGCCGGCCCGGGCCACGTTCCGGCTCACCGAAGTCCCCGCCGAGCCGGATGAGGCGCTGTTCGGCCCTGCCGAAGGCTGGCCCGCCGGGACAGCCGGCGAGCGCAGCGCGGCGCCGACGGCCGGTGCGCTCACTGCGTCACCCGGTGAGCCAGTTGCCGATCGGGTTGCGGGGCCGGCCAGCCCGGCCGGCCGGCGTGAGCCGGGGCAGCCCACGAGCCTGGTTGGCGGGGCGTCCGGTGAGCCCGGCGGGGGACAGCCCGCCGGGTCGGTCCCCGGGGAACCGGGTCAGCGCCCGGCGGGCCCGGCTGCCGGGGAACCGGGTCAGCGCCCGGCGGGCCCGGCTGCCGGGGAACCCGCCGCCTGGTCCGGGGATGGGAGTAGTCCCGCCACGGTGGAGCCCGGCGGCCCTGGCGAGGGGCAGCCCGAGCCGGGCTGGCGGCTGGAGTTCCTGCTCCAGTCGATCGCCGACCCGAGCCTGCTGATCCCGGCCGAGCAGGCCTGGGCCGACGACGGCACCCTGAGCAGATGGCTGCCCCGGCCACAGGAATTGCTGCTCGGCGAGCTCGGCCGGGCCAGCCGGATCTACCCGGAACTGGCGGACGGCCTGCGCCAGGCCCGGCCCTGCGCCCTGGACCTGGACGCCGACGGCGCCTACCGGTTCCTGTCCGCCGCCGCGCCGGCGCTGGACGAGGCCGGGTTCGGGGTGCTGCTGCCGTCCTGGTGGAACCGCCGCGCCCGGCTCGGGCTCACCATGTCCGCGCACACCCCCACCGACGGCGTGGTGGCCAAGCCGGGCAGGTTCGGCAAGGACCAGCTCGTGGACTTCCAATGGCGGCTCGCGGTCGGCGAAGACACCATCAGCGAGGAGGAGATCGCCGCGCTCGCCCAGACCAAGGCGCCGCTGGTCCGGCTGCGCGGGCAATGGGTGGCCGTGGACCCCGACCAGCTCAGGCGCGGCCTGGAGTTCCTCGCACGGAACAAGGCCGGGCGGCTGGCCGCCGGGGAGATACTCCGCCTGGCCGCCAGCCATCCCGAGGACGCGGCCACCCCGCTGCCGGTCACCGGGATCCAGGCCAACGGCTGGGTCGGCGAGCTGCTGGGCGGCTGCGTTTCTGAAACCGTGCGGTTCATACCGGTGCCGGAGACCTTCCGCGCCACGCTGCGGCCCTACCAGGAGAGGGGGCTCTCCTGGCTGGCCTTCCTGTCCTCGGTCGGCCTCGGCGCGTGCCTCGCCGACGACATGGGGCTGGGCAAGACGGTGCAGTTGCTGGCGCTGGAGGCGGTGCAGCGTGCCGAGCACCCGGAGGACCCGCCGACGCTGCTGCTGTGCCCGATGTCGCTGGTCGGCAACTGGCAGCGGGAGGCGGCCAGGTTCGCGCCCGCGCTGCGCGTCTACGCGCACCACGGGCGGGAGCGGCTGCGCGAGGGGGAGCTGGCCGGCCAGCTGGCGGAGGCGGACCTCATGGTCACCACCTACGCCACCGCGACCAGGGACATCGAGGAGCTGGCCGGCTACCGGTGGCGGCGGGTCGTGCTGGACGAGGCCCAGGCGGTGAAGAACAGCCTGTCCCAGGCGGCCAGGGCGGTGCGGCGCCTGCCCGCCGGGCAGCGGATCGCGCTGACCGGGACCCCGGTGGAGAACCGGCTGGCCGAGCTGTGGTCGCTGATGGACTTCCTCAACCCCGGGCTGCTCGGGCCCGCCGACAAGTTCCGCACCCGCTACGCCATCCCGGTCGAGCGGCACGGCCAGGCCGAGCCCGCCGAGCGGCTGCGCGCGATCACCCGGCCTTACGTGCTGCGCCGGCTGAAGACCGACCCGGCCATCATCAGCGACCTGCCGGAGAAGATCGAGATCAAGCAGTACTGCCGGCTGACCACCGAGCAGGCGTCGCTGTACCAGTCGGTGGTCGACGACATGATGGAGAAGATCGAGAACACCGAGGGCATCGAGCGCCGGGGGAACGTGCTCGCGGCGATGGCCAAGCTCAAGCAGGTCTGCGACCACCCGGCGCTGCTGCTGCACGACCGCTCCGCGGTGGGCGCCCGGTCCGGCAAGGTGATCCGGCTGGAGGAGATCTGCGAGGAGATCCTGGCCGAGGGCGACAAGGCGCTGCTGTTCACCCAGTTCACCGAGTTCGCCGCGATGCTGCTCCCGCACCTGGCCGCGCGGTTCGGCACCGACGTCAGCTACCTGCACGGCGGGACCTCGAAGAAGCGCAGGGACGAGCTGGTGACCCGGTTCCAGTCCTGCGACGGCCCGCCGCTGTTCCTGCTGTCGCTGCGCGCCGGGGGCACCGGGCTGAACCTCACCGCCGCCAGCCACGTCATCCACCTCGACCGGTGGTGGAACCCGGCGGTGGAGAACCAGGCGACCGACCGCGCGTTCCGCATCGGCCAGAAGCGGAACGTGCAGGTGCGCAAGTTCATCTGCACCGGCACCTTGGAGGAGAAGATCGACGAGATGATCGAGGAGAAGAAGGCCCTCGCCAACCTCGTGATCAGCGACGGTGAGGGCTGGCTGACCGAGCTGTCCGCGCGGGAGCTGCGGTCGGTGTTCGAGCTGTCCGCGGAGGCCGTCGGTGACCAGTGACCCAGGTGCCCCGCGGCCGCAGCGCTGGTTCCCGGCGGAGCCGGCGCGCCCGCTGGCCGTGGAGGGCGGGCTCAAGGCGCGCAGCACGCGCGGCGCGATCGGGCAGACCTGGTGGTCCGGGCGGTTCATCGCGGTGCTGGAGGCCATCATCGTGGGCGGCAGGCTGGAGCGCGGCCGTAACTACGCGCGCCGCGGCCAGGTGCTTTCCATGGATGTGGCGGCGGGCCTGGTCAGCGCGCTGGTCCAGGGCAGCCGGGTGCAGCCCTACCGGGTCCGCGTCGGGCTCGGCGCGTTCGGCCCGTCCGAGTGGGACGCGGCCGAGGCTGCCCTGTCCGGCAGCGCCTGGTACTCGGCGAAGCTGCTCGCGGGCGAGATGCCGGAGGACATCGAGGAGGTCTTCGCGGAACTGGGGCTCGCGCTGTTCCCGGCCTCCGCGGCCGAGCTGTCGATGCACTGCTCCTGCCCGGACTGGGAGGTGCCCTGCAAGCACATCGCGGCCGTGTTCTACCTGCTGGCCGAGGCCTTCGACGAGGACCCGTTCCGCATCCTGGCGTGGCGCGGGCGCAGCAGGGACGAGTTCCTTTCCGGGCTGCACGTGGCCCGCGGCGGCGCCGTGGTGGACCCCGGCGGGCCGGGCGGGGTGCCGCTGGCCGGCTGCCTCGGCTCGTTCTTCGCGCTGCCCGCGCCGCTGCCGGTGACCAGCCCGCCAGCCGCCTCCAGCGCTTCGGTGCTGGACCAGGTGCCGCCGCTGCCTTTGGCGCTGCGCGGCCGGCCGCTCACCGACCTGCTCCGCCCCGCCTACGAGTCCTTCGCCGCCCCGCCGCCCTGAGCCGACCGCAGTTCTGTGATCAAGTGATTCTGTCCATAGCATTTATGAACAAACTCACTAGATCATGGAAGTGGCGCACCTGGGGCGGCGAGATCGCCGTGATCATGGCGCGCGTCGGGTTACTGCTCGCGGAAGCCGCCGAGGAAGCGGCGGAACAGGCCGCCCTCGCGGGGAAGCGCGGGCGCGGGCGGCGGCGCCACCGCGCGCTCCGTTGCGATCGGCTGGTCGTAGTCGGCCCGGGCGATGGCGTCGACGGTCTGCGCCTCGTCGAAGTCCTCGGAGCCCTCGATCTCGGGCACGAACCCGACCAGATCCCCGTCCTGCATGACCTGCGCCTCGAGCCCGATGGTGCCGTCGGTGTCCCATTCGGCCTGGCGGCCGTCGTGCAGGTTCACCCGCACCCCGAACTGATCCACGCCAGCTCTCAGCATGTGGGCATCGATGCCGCGGTCGCGCAACGCATCGACCACGCGGCGGGCCCGGTTCTCTTCCACCGCCCCAAGTTAGCTGGTCCGTGGGAGTGCAAGATACTCTTCGGGCCTATGGTGCAGCGCCTTGGCCCGTTGGCGGGAGACCCGCCGCCCGGTGATGCGCTGGCGGGCGACCCACTGGCGAGCCCGCCGGCCGCGCTCGGCGACGAGGCGGCCCGGCTGATCCTCCGCGAAGCCTTCGGCGTCACCGGTTCCCTCACCGCCCTCGCCGGAGAACGGGACCAGAACTTCCGGGTGGACACCGCCAGCGGGCAGCGGTTCCTGTTCAAGATCTCGAATCCGGCGGACACCGGGCCGATCCTGGACATGCAAACGGCCGCGCTGCGCCACATCGAACGGGTGGATCCCGGCCTGCCGGTGATGCGTGTGATCGCCGGCACCGAGGGGGACCCGTGGACCGTGGTGCCCGGGCCCGACGGCCGGGCGTACCCGGTGCGGCTGTTCACGTTCCTGCCCGGGCGGACCATGACAGCGGCGGACCTGCCCACGGCCGCGATCCGGTCCATCGGGCAGATCTCGGCCCGCCTGGGCCGGGCGCTGCGCGGCTTCTTCCACCCCGCCGCCGACTACGGGATCCTCTGGGACATCACCCGCCTGCCCGCGCTGCGCCCGCTGCTCGGGCATGTCTCCGACGGCGCTCGCCGGGCACAGGTGGAACGGGTGCTGGACCGGTTCGAGGCGCGGGTCGCCCCGGCGCTTCCCGGCCTGCGCGCTCAGGTGATCCACGCAGACCTGAGCCTGAGCAACATGCTGCTCGGGGAGGACTTCCAGGTCAGCGGGATCGTCGACTTCGGGGACATGACACATGCCCCGCTGGTGTGCGATCTCGCGGTCGCCATCGCGGACGTGCTGCACGGCCGGGACGACGCGATCAGCGAGGCCGAGGCCATGATCGGCGGTTACGTCGCGGTGACACCGCTGGACGACGAGGAGGCCGGCCTGCTCGCCGACCTGGTCGCGGCCAGGCTCGCCACCGACATCACCCTCAGCGCGTGGCGGCTCGGCGTCTACCCGGACAACGCGGCGTACGCCGCGGAGAGCGAAATCGGCGCGCCCGCCTTCCTGGACAGCATCGAGGCAGCGGGCCTGGACGCGGTCGCCGAGCGGTTCCGCGAGGCATGCCGCGGGCTGCCGTACCGCCGGTCGGCGACCGCACCGCTGCTGGCGCGCCGGCGCCGCGCGCTGCCCCGGTCACCGCTGTTCTACGACCACCCGGTGCACCTGGTGCGTGGCGAGGGGGCCTGGCTGTTCGACGCGGCCGGGCGGCGATACCTCGACTGCTACAACAACGTCCCCGTCGTCGGGCACGGTCACCCCCGGGTGGTGCGCGCCGTGGCCGAACAGCAGCGGCTGCTCGCCACGCACAGCCGCTACCTGCACGAGGCGGTGGTCGAACTCGCGGAACGGCTGCAGGCCACCCTGCCGCCCGCGCTCGACGCCGTGATCGTGCTGAACTCCGGGAGCGAGGCCAACGATCTGGCCTGGCGGATCGCCCGCGCCGCCACCGGGCACGCGGGCGCCGTCGTGAGCCACTTTGCCTACCACGGGCTGACCGAGGCCACGCACGCGCTGTC
>Ga0070706_100006186_pt1 | contig 11325 bp, 10 predicted proteins | sample KBSK5501metaG_FD_65476 | JGI IMG/M metagenome (GOLD analysis project Ga0070706, IMG submission 65476) | Corn, switchgrass and miscanthus rhizosphere microbial communities from Kellogg Biological Station, Michigan, USA - KBS K5-50-1 metaG | ecosystem: Host-associated > Plants > Roots >...
GACCGCCGCAATTGCCCTCGTCTCGTTCGTCGTCCTGCCCGAGCAATGGCGGACCTGGGTGGAGGTGGTCAGCCGAAACGCGCTGGCGGGCAAGACCGGTACATGGGCGTCGCTGCCCGTGCCCCTCTTGGTCCGGCTGCCGTTCTCGATCGCCCTGGTGGTCTGGGGCGCGCGAACGGATCGTCGCTGGACGGTGCCGGTGGCCGCGATGCTGGCGCTGCCCGCCCTGTGGTACGGCGGCCTGTCGATGCTCCTCGCCGTGATCCCGCTGCTGGGCGGAGACGCCGTGCTGTTACCAGCCGCCGGAGCCGTCAGGCCTTCACGGGAACGATGAGGCTGACCGTCATGCCGTCCGCAACCGATCCCGCCACGGTCCCGAGCTCGTGGATGCCGCCGTCGTCGCCGAAGACGTTGTCGCTCGCGAGCGAGACCTGGCCCAGGTTCGTGACGCTCTGGGCGTAGCCGTCGGTGGCGTAGACGAGGTCGCAGGCGCCCTTGGGCAGCGCGATCTGCGAGGTCGCGATCTTGTTCGCCTCCTTCGTCGCGGCTTCGAGGTTCGAATAGACCTCGAAATGGATGTGCGGCCAGCGGCCGGAGTAGCACGCCGGAAAGATGCTCTGGAACGTCACGACGCCGCTGCCGTCGGTCGCCTGGACCCCGCGCAGGTAGTTCTCAGCCGACGCGGCCTGCGAGTACAGCGAGTAGTTGCCGGCCTGATCGCAGTGCCACACGTACACGGCCGCGGCCGTCATCGGCGCGCAGTTGTTCGCGACATCCTGGATGGTGAGCTTGATCGTCAGCGGGACGCCCTTCGCGGTCGTTGTCGAGGAGCCGAAGCTGGAGCGGATGTCCTGGCGGACGATCCCGCTCTGGGCGAGGACGTTCGGCCCGTTCGAGCCATCCCCCGGAAAGGGGCCGGCCGTCTCCTCCGGGATCACCGCGCAGCTGGCGGCGGCACTCGCTGCCGCGGTCGCGGTGGACGGGGCGGTGGACGAGCTCGCGCTGCTCGACGTCCCCGGCGCACAGCCGACGATCGACATCAGCCCGGCGCTGATCGTGGTAAACCCGGCGAGCTTCAGGACCTGGCGGCGATCCAGCAGGGTCGAGAGGTCGTAGACAAGCCCACGATCGGTCTCTTCGAGCAGGTCGTGGAGCACCGCGCGCCGGCGCGGATCGATTGGCGTGACCATCGGGGCCTCCGTTCGGTGCCTCCGCTGCAGATGACGGGCGGTGACCGCCGGAGTCTCCCTGGGTCGACCTTGCAGAACGGTGACAGAAGCGGTCGCCTCAGGCGGACGACGACTGCGCCGCCGGCTGGGGACGCACGCGCAGCGCGACGACGATCGCGCCGACGAGGAAGACGACGGCGCCGACCCAGAACGGTCCGTTCGGCCCGGTGATGCCGGCGACGGTCCCGCCGATCGCTGGACCGAGGATCCCGGCCGCGTAGAGCGGCAGGTAGACAAGGTTCAGCGTCTGCGAGCGTCGCTCCGGCGGCACCTCGGTGGCCAGGAGGCTGAAGACCATGGACCCGACGATCCCGTTGCTGGCGGTGAAGACGAAGACCGCCAGGGCGAGGACCGGGATGGCGGCGGCGAGCGGCACGGCGAGGAGCGCCACGCCGCCGACGAGCATCGCCCCGATCAGGACGGGCCGGAACCCGATCCGATCGCCGACGACGCCGCCGAGTGGCGCCGTCACCGCTCCGACCAGGGCGGCCGTCCCCGCGACGAACCCGATCGACGACGCGAGCCCGGGGCCCGAACCCACGATCCCCTCGACGATCAGGGCCTGGTAGGGCCGGCTCATCTGGGTCGCGAGGAAGGCGACACCGTAGATCGCGAAGATGCGGCGGACCGCCGGGTCCGCGAGAACCCCGCGCAGCGCGCCGAACGCGAGGGTGAGGACGCGCCCCTGCGGGATCACCTCGGGGCGTACCTCGCGCGATCCGAACCAGACGAGGGCCGCCGTCGCGATCGACAGGGCGGCCGAGGACCAGAACATCCCGGACAGGCTCCAGCCGAGGCGATCGACGAGCAGGCCGCCGAGGAACGGCCCGACCGCGAAGCCGATCGGTCCGGACGCGCCGAAGAGGGCGATGATCGTCCCGATGCGGGCCCGCGGGACGACGTCGCGGATGCCCGCCAGCATGACCCCCGTATTGCCGAGCTGGAAGCCGATCAGCAGGAGGCTGAGCGCGAGCTGCCACGGCTCGCGCGAGAGCGCGACGCAGGCGAAGACCACCGCTTCGACGACTGCGCTGCGGGCGATGACGGCCTTGCGGCTGTACTTGTCCGCCCAGACGCCCCAGAGCGGCACGAGCGGCATCCCGACGACGAAGATCAGGGCGGAGAACAGCCCGACGAACGGGATCCGCTCGGAGTCCGGGACCCCCATCTCGCGGAGGTACGGAGCCAGGAAGGAGAACACCTGGCTCACCCCGAGACCCTCGACCATCGAGGTGATCCAGAACACCGCGACGATCCATCGCCAATCGGGTCGGCCAGGGCTGCTCGCGGGCGTGGAGGCAGCGGCATCGGTCGGCGGCTGGGACATGGCGGCGAAGCGTAGCGGGTCGGACATCCGCCGCGTGCGTCGCGTCGTAGACTCGGGCGAGGAGGAGGCGAGGATGATCGGTCGCTACGTGAACCGAGCAGTCGACGCGCAGGCCCGCTGGTCGAAGCCGTTCGGGGAGTTCAACCATCGCTGGCTGACCGCCCTGTTCCGGCCGATCCGGCCGGTCAAGGACTTCCTCGATGGGACGTGGCTCGGGCATCCGGTCCATGCGGCCGTGACCGACGTCCCGGTCGGGGCGATGACGGTCTCGATCGTCGCGGACCTGATCGGCCAGCCCCTCGTCGCGGATGTCGCGATGCTGCTCGGCGTCCTGGCGATGGTCGCCGCGGCCGTGACGGGCCTCGCGGACTATACCGACGTCGACGGCAACGCCCGAAACCGAGCGACCGTACACGGCACCCTGATGGTGGTCACGCTCGCGGTCTATCTCGTCTCGCTCGTGATCCGGGCCGGCAACCCCGTGAGCCGGACCATTCCGATACTGATCGGCATCGTCGGCTACCTCCTGCTCTCGCTCGCCGCGGCCATCGGCGGCGATCTCGTCTACTTGATCGGGACCCACGTGAACCGCCACGCCTGGCGGGGGACCGGGACGAAGTGGGTCGCGGTCGATCTCGGCGACCTGCCGGACATCCCCCAGGGCGGTCCGACGAAGCTCAAGGCCGGGATCAACGAGCTCGCCGTGGTCCGCGACGGCGACCGCATCCTGGCGCTGAACGCCGTGTGCGCTCACGCCGGCGGGCCGCTGGCCGAGGGCACGGTCGTCGGCGGGGACCGGCTCCAGTGCCCGTGGCATGGGTCCCGGTACCTGCTCGCCAACGGCCACGTGGTCCGCGGCCCGTCGATGTACGACGAGCCGGCCTACGAGGTCCGGCGGGCCGAGGGCGGCGGCTGGGAGGCGCGACGCCAGACCGCCTGAACCAACCCGGCATCGTGAGCGCCGCCGAGATCGTCGTCCGGGTCGCGAGCCCGTCGCTGATCGTCCTCGTTGGGGCGGCCGGATCCGGCAAGACGACGCTCGCGGCGCGCCTCTTCGAGCCCGATGACGTCCTCTCATCCGATGCGCTGCGAGCGGCGGTCAGCGGCGACGCGGCGGATCAGGACGCGACGCGGTCGGCCTTCTCGATCCTCCATCGCGAGGTCGCCCGGCGGCTGGCGATCGGCAGGCTCGTCGTCGTCGACGCGACGAGCGTCGAGCGGCACGCGCGCCGCTCGCTCCTCCGCCTCGCCGCGGCCGCTGGCGTCCGAGCGACGGCCATCGTCCTCGCCCTGCCTGGCGACCAGGTCCATGCACAGAACCGCGGCCGGGCGGGCCGGTCGGTTCCGACAGACGTCGTCGACCGGCACCTGGAACGCATCGCCGGGTGGGACAGCCGCGGCAACACCACGGGGATCGTCGAGACCTTGAGCGCCGAGGGCTTCGCGTCGGTCGTCGTCATCCGATCCGCCGAGGAAGCCGCGTCCCTGCGGATCATCAGGGTCAACCGTCCGTGACCCGCCCGAAGGCCCGCGCTCGGAGCTCCACCCACACGCCGTTCCGGAGGTAGACGTCATCGCGGCAGACCTCGAGGGCCGCCTGCTCGTCAGCCGCACGAAGGACGATGATCGATGCGGTGACATCAGCGAAGGCGCCGGCCTCGACGACGATGCCCTGCCGTTTCAGGTCGCGGAGCCGGGCGATGTGCTCGGCGCGGAACGGCACGCGGGTCTCGGCGGCGTCGGGCGCGTAGGTCGCCTCGACGAGCCAGACCGGCTCGATCGGGCCGGGCGCGCTCGGCCCCCCAGATGTCGCGTCCACGTGATCGGTCATCGCGATCCTCCAGGGCCTCGGTCTTGCCGTCAGCCGGCCGCCGAGGCCGATCCGCCCGCGATCAGCGCGATGGCGAGCCCGGCCATGATGATCCCGGCGAGATGGCTCCGGCTCACCCGCTCGCGAAGAAGCACGATCGCGAGGACGACGGTCGTCACCGGATAGAGCGAGGACAGCGTCGCGGCGACGTCGAGCCGGCCGGCCTGCGTCGCCAGGACATAGAGGCCATTGCCCGCCAGGTCGAGCAACGCGACGGCGACGAGGGCGGGCCACACCGGACGGGACACCTGCCACGGTCGTCGCCCGGCGAGGGCGATCGCGGCCAGCGCGACCAGCGCGGCTGCCTTGATCGCGACGAGCGGCCACGCGACGCGATGCTCGGGGAACGCCCCAACGGCGACGTTGAACAGGCCGAGGCCGAGGCCGGCGATCAGCGCGTACTCGACACCCGACCGACGACCCGACGGATCGTGCGATCTCGAGACCAGGACGACGGCGATCAGCGCGAACGCGATCCCGATCAGGACCTCGCCACCCGGGATCCCCTGCCGGATCAAGCCCACCGCGACCGGCAGGGACGCGGCGATCAGCCCGGTGACCGGTGCGACGACGCCCATCCGGCCGACGGCGAGCCCGGTGTACAGGGCCACGATCCCGGCCGCCGCGAAGAGCCCGGCGAGACCGGCCAGGAGGAGGGTCGCCGAGCCAGGCAGCGGTTCGCCGAGAAGAGCCGCGACCGCCACCATCACGAGCACGCCGATTCCATCGACGCCGATCGCCAGCCCGAGCACGGGCGCCCGGCGGCCCGTCCAGCCGCCGCCGAAGTCACCCGCGCCCCAGGTGACGGCGGAGCCGAGGCCCAGCAGGACGACCGCGAGCCCCGGCCCGGCCGGGTCAGCCGTGGGCCGCTCCCGCGATCGCCGCCTCGTGCGCGAGGTCATCGAGCTCCGTTGGTCCCGCGAGCTCGACGACCGAATCGGCTGCCGAGTGATAGCGGTCCGACGTCGTCAGGTAGATGATCTGGAAGTCCTGAGAGATCTCCCGGAGGAGGTCGAGCGCGCGCGTCGCCCGGGCGTCATCGAGCGTCACGAACGGATCGTCGAAGATCAACGGCGGGCGGCGATCGCCCGTGACGAGCCGGACGAGACCGAGCCGTGCGGCGAGGTAGACGAGGTCGAGCGTGCCCTGGCTCAGGGCCTGGACGTCGACCCAGTCGCCCTTCTCGGGGGCGAAGAGCCGCAGGTCGAGCGTGCGGTCGTCCACCGCGACCCGCCGGTAGCGGCCGCCGGTGACCCGTTCGATGTCGGCGACCATCCGCCGCTCCAGGTAGCGGGTGGCGGTCTTCATCGTCGCTTGCTCGGCGGCCTCGATCTCCTTGAGCGTTCGCTCGTAGACGCGGGCTCGGCGCTGGAGGATCGCGAGCTGCTCCTGCCAGGCGGCGAGCCGCTCGACCTGTCCCGCGACCTGCTCCGCGTCGACGATGTTGGCCTCGACGCGCGCGCGCGCATTCGACTCGTCATCACGAGCCCGCTCCAGCGTCAGCTCCAGGTCGCGGACCTCGACCTCGAGCCGCTCCCGGGCTCGCGGCTCCTTCGCGATCGGCCCCAGGGCCTCGAGCGCGTGGGTCTTCTGCTCGATCTCGAGGGCCGCGGCGTCGCGGTGGGCCGGGAGCGTGTCCGGCGACTCCTTGCCGACGAGTCCCTCGAGCTGCGCGGCGAGCCGGTCGATCCGGCTGACGTGGTCCTTCTCCTCGGCAAGCAGGTGCTCGGCCGCGGCGAGGTCGGGCAGGCCGAGGCCGGCCAGCTGCTGGGCGGTATCCGCCTCGGCGACGCTGAGCTCCTGCTCCATCTCCGACCGCCCGCGGAGCCGACGGTCGATCTCGACGTCGCGCATCTGCTGCTGCATTCGATCGCTCCGGCGCAGCCAGAGCGCCACGAACGCGAGGATGAACCCGACCCCGGCCGCGATCCCGCCGAGCAGCTCCGGCACGGTCCCAAGGTCCACGGCGTTGAGCGTCCTAGCCGCGAATGAGCCACCGGCGACGAGCAGGCCGGCGACCACGAGGAGCACGGCCGCCCTCGACAGCGGTCGCCAGGTGGGTTCAGGGGGAACCTCGAACTGGACCTCGATCTCGCCCGACAGGATTGCCCGGAGCTCGCTGATCTTGGCGTCGAGGATTCGCAGCCGGTTGACGATCTGCTCGAGCACGGGCAGGGGGTTCGCCGAGGGATGGGAGTCGTGGAGCTTGGCGAGCTCATCGGAGACCTCGACCGCGTGGCGATAGCGCTCGAAGCGCTCGCGTGCGCTCAGTCGTTCGGCGGTGAGCCGTTCGGCCTGGCGCGCTTTCTCGAGGAGCGAGCGTCGCTCGGCGAGGGTCATCTCGGTCTCGGCCCGGCGTTCGCGGGCGCCCGACAGGGTGTCCCGATCGCGCTCGAGCTGGACCAGCGCGGCATCTCCCTGCTCGACCGCCGCCGTCGTCTGCTCGACCGCCTCCTCGACGACCTTCAGGCGCCCGGGGTTCTTGGCGCCTTTCGTGTTCAGTTCGAACAGGGCCCGTTCGAGCTTCCGTCGGGCTCGCGAGGTGCCCCGATCGGCGCCACTGATCGACGCCTGGAGCCGGTCGCGGAGGGCGGCCTCGTCGCGGTCGAGGTCGGCGAGCTCGTGGTGGCGGACGGACGCGGTCGAGCGGAAGAACGCCTCGCTCGGGATCCCCGTCAGCTCCGCGACGGCCTGGTCGGCAAGCGTCGGGTCCGTGATCGTCTCCCCGTCGACCTGGAGGCGGACGGTGCCCTTCGCGCCACGGAATGCCTTCTCGAGCGTTCCGGTCCGGGCGCCGCGTTCCTCGTCCTCGATCTCGAACTCGATGGCGATGACGGGCCGCGCGTCGTTGCCCGCGTCCCACGATCGCATGCCGTCCATGTCGACGCCGCCGCTCGTCACCTTCCGGGTGAGGACGAGCTCGATGGCCCGCTGGATCGTCGTCTTGCCGGCCTCGTTCGGGCCGTGGACGACCGTGAGGCCCGGCGAGAGCGGGATCTCCAGCTTGCGGTAGCGACGGAAATCGTGGACGGTGAGCCGGGTGATCCTCACAGGGTCACCTCGTGGCCAGCGAGGAGCAGGCGGCCGAGCCGGAGGACGTCCCGGAGCTCGGTTGCCTCGGCGATCGCGGTCTCGGACCCATCCGCCTCGAGCTCCGCGATCCGACCCTCGACGTCGCGGATGAACGCTCCCGGAATCGTGTCCGGCGATGGGAGGTTGCCCTGGGTCAGCGCCGGCAGCGACGTGTCGCGAACCCGGAGCCGCAGGAACGAGCCCTTCAGCTGGTCCTCGATCTCGTCGGTGGACAGGTCCAGCTCGTCGGGGCGCACCCCGGTCAGGCGGACGTCGAGGATCAGGTCCGGGTCGCCCCTGTCGCCGAGCAGCCTGACCAGCGCCGGCTGATCGGGAAGCGTGGCCGCGTCGACGTCGAGCTTTGCGAAATGCGTCCTGCCGACCGTCCGTTCGTCGACCTTGACCGAGCGCGTCGTGCCGACCTCGTCGAGCTCGATGAGGAGCACCTTCCCGGCGCCATCCTGGGTCACCGCGACGGGCTCGGGAGCTCCCGAGTACGCGTAGGTCGTCGAGCCGGCCTGGCCCTTCTGGGCGGAATGCCAGTGACCGAGGGCGAGGTAATCGAGGCCCGTCGCCTCGATCTCGGCGCGGGTCACGACGACCTCGTCGCGATCCGTTCGACCCGGGATGGCCAGGGCCCCGTGGACCATCCCGACGTGCCACTTCGCGGTGCCGTCGCCGACCACCTTGAGATCGCGCAGCGGGCTGTACGGCGCCCGCTTGGTCGCGAACACCGGACCGTGGACGACGAGATCGCAGGACGACAGGTGGACGCTCGGATGGTTCGGGTTCAGGACCGTCACGAGATCGTCGTCCACGGTCGAGCCCGCCATCGCCTTGAGGTCGTGGAGGCGGTAGAGCGACGCACGATCGTAGACGTCGTGCGTGCCGGGGATGATCACCGTCCGGATCTTCGCGGCGACGAGCCGCTTCAGCTCTGCGGCGACGCGCTCGACGGAACGCTTGGGTTGCGTGTTCGAGTCGAAGAGATCGCCGGCGATGAGGACCACGTCGACCTTCTCGACGATCGCCAAATCGACCGCAGCCTTGAATGCGGCGAACTGCCGTTCGCGCTGCGAGGCGGCCTGCTCGCCGAGATCGGCATGGCGCGCGCCAAGATGGACGTCGGCGGTGTGCAGCAATCGGAGCATCCGGTGGCGTTGCCCTCCAGTCCGTCGCCTGGCGAGTCGGGCTGGCCCAGATCGCCTGCCCGTCCCTGGCCGGCGGGTCTGGAGCGAGCGAGGCGCCCCCTGGCCCTCGCCCGCCAGCTCGACTCTCGGCGGCCATTGTGACAGGTCGACTGTCACGGTCGCGAGCCCCGCGACGCTCGAATCGGCTGCGGGAACGGGCGTCGAATCGTCTCGAGCCGCGGTGCCTGGATGTCCCGCGGTGACGGCCGTCCACACCTGTTCCGGGGCCTCCCGTGAACTGTCGTGCGGCTGCAACGCCGGTTTCGAGGGACCGGTGTATGGTGCCGCCATCGAACAACCGGTGCGCCCCGAGACAGGGACTCCATAACGGCACCTGGGTAGCAGCGCCGGACCTTCCCGACGCACCAGCGGATCCCGTCTGCCGATGTGGCCGCCCCGAGCGCCCGGTCCACGATCGCGCCAGAGGAGAGGAAGGTTTCGTGACCTACGCTGACCGAACGCTGACCTGCGTCGACTGCGGAGTGGAGTTCATCCACTCGGCCGCCGACCAGGAGTACTACACGCAGAAAGGCTTCGCGTCCGATCCGAAGCGCTGCGCCAGCTGTCGCGCCAGCCGTCGGGCGAGCCGGGAAGCGGGCTACGACGTCCGCGACATCGGCGGTCCGCGCGGCTATGAGCGCGGCGACGACCACGTCGCGCGCGAGTATTTCGCGGTGATCTGCTCATCGTGCGGCAACCAGGCGCAGGTCCCATTCAAGCCGCGCATGGATCGTCCCGTCTATTGCTCCGATTGCTTCCGGCAGGTCAAGCCCGACTGACGCCTGTCCTGACCGACACGGTTGAGCGGTGGCCAGACCCGCGCTCCCGTTCTCTCACGATCGAACGCCCCGGCCAGCGGCCGGGGCGTTCGCGATTCATCGCGAGCCTGCCGATGCCGCGCTCAGAGGCGGAACACCTCGCCGCGGCGGAAGCGCTCGCGGCTGCGGCCGTGCCAGACGGTGACGCGGCCGCGACCCTGGACCTGCCACGCGCCGTCTCGGCCGACCGCCGCGGTCTCCTCGTCGATGCCGATGACCGGCAGGCCGCGCGGTGCCTGAAAGACCAGGAGCGCGGACATCGCCTCCGGAAATGCGTCGTAGTGGGGGATGATCGTGGCCCCCGGCACGATCCCGAGTCCACTGCGCCAGCGCAGGGGCCAGAGCAGGCGGCGACCGCGCAGGTCCCAGTGCCTGCCCGCGAGGGTCATCGCCCCGGCCGAGCAACCCGCGAGGATCGCTCCCCGCTCATGAGCCGCGACGAGGGCCGCACCCACCGGTGACGACGCCAGCGTCTCGGTGAGATGGCCAGGCTTGCCGCCTGAGAGGTAGATGAGATCCGCCTCGCCGATCGCCTGGACATGAGCCGGGTCGTCGGCGTCGAGCCGATCGCGGACGAAGACCGGCTCGACCTCCGCGCCGAGCGCCGTGAAATGCTCGACCCCCAGCGAGGCCCAGCGCCGGAAGACCTCGTCGCCATCGGGCCACGAAGCCGTCGGGAGGAGCGCGACCCGCGGTCGACGGCGCCCGGTCGCGGCCAGCAGCCCGGCGTCGATCTCGGACATGGCGGCCAGGAACTCACCGGAGCCCACGAGGGCGACGAGTCCCTGCATGCGGGTGAGGATACGCAGGGCTGTGCGAAACTGCCGGGACATGACGCTCGCCCGACGCTGGACCCTCCTGGCGGCCATCGTCGCCTCGGGGATCGTCTTCCTCGACAGCACCGTGGTGAACCTCGCCCTCAAGCGAATCGGCGAGGAATTGCCGAGGATCACCTCGATCGGCGTGCTCGAGGGCGAGGCCTACATCGGCAGCGGCTATCTCGCGGTGCTCGCGGCGTTGCTGATCATCGCCGGCGCCCTCGCCGATCGCTACGGCCGGCGGCGGATCTTCATCATCGGGCTCTCGAGCTTCGGGGTGATCTCCGTCCTGTGTGGCATCGCGCCCACGGTCGAGTTCCTGATCGTCGCCCGGCTGCTCCAGGGGGCCGCCGGCGCGCTCCTCGTGCCGGGTTCGCTTGCGATCATCACGGCCGCGTTCGACGGCCCCGCTCGCGCCCGCGCCTTCGGGCTGTGGGCGGCCGCGACGTCGGCACTCACCCTCCTCGGGCCGATCCTGGGTGGCCTCCTGGTCGACAACCTCACCTGGCGCCTGGCGTTCCTCCTGAACGTGCCCCTCGTCGTGATCGCCCTGTGGGCCGCGATCCGGCACGTCAACGAGTCGCGCGACCCCGACGCGGACGTCCACTTCGACTGGCTCGGCTCGATCGTCGGCGCGCTTGCGGTCGGCGGACTCGCGTATGGCGCGATCCGTGGCCAGCAGACGCAGTGGGCCGACCAGGCCGCGTGGGTGTCGCTCGCTGTCGGCGCGGTCTGCCTGGTCCTCTTCCCGATCCTCATGGCGACCCGCAAGCACGTCCTCGTGCCCCTGTCGCTGTTCCGCAACCGCGAATTCGCGACGATCAACCTCGCGACGTTCCTCATCTACGGCGCGCTGTACGTCTCGTTCACGTACACCGCGCTCCTCTACCAGGGAACGCTCGGGTACAGCGCGACGGGATCCGCGATCATCGGGATCCCGAGCGGGGTCCTGCTCGCGACCCTCTCCGCCCGGGTCGGCGGGTTGACCGCCCGATACGGTC
>Ga0070706_100006189_pt1 | contig 11322 bp, 13 predicted proteins | sample KBSK5501metaG_FD_65476 | JGI IMG/M metagenome (GOLD analysis project Ga0070706, IMG submission 65476) | Corn, switchgrass and miscanthus rhizosphere microbial communities from Kellogg Biological Station, Michigan, USA - KBS K5-50-1 metaG | ecosystem: Host-associated > Plants > Roots >...
ACTCGCCGGACGTCGGGCATGAGCGAGATCGCGATGAGATAGCCGATGAGGAGCACAAGGCGGATCACGCCCTCGGTGACGTTCAGCAACACGGAGCTCGGGATGGTGGCACGTGCCAGATTGGTCGCCACGTACGGGACCCCGATGAAGAGCACGAGCGCGGCGAGGAGCGCGCCTCCGATGATCACGTTGTTTGCGCCGGTGCTCGAACGCTCCTCGCCTTCGAGCTGCACTTCCGCGGACCGCATCAGCATTCGCAGTCCGTAACTCAGCGATTCCCACAACACCACGATCCCGCGCACGAACGGCAGCCGCGCGAGCTGAGAGCGCAGGAGGGGCGAGCGCAGCGGCTCGCGATAGCGGTAGATATCGCCGTTCGGCCGCCGGCAGGCGAGCGCGACGGTCCGCCGTCCCCGGATCATGACCCCCTCGATGACCGCCTGGCCGCCATAGTTGGTCGGCTGCGGCCTCTTGTCGGTCACGCTTCGACCGCCGACCGGCGCGGCACCTCGTGGCAGCCACGGCACCGCGCCTCGTAAGCCTCCTGCGCGCCGATCACGATGATCGGGTCGTCGAAGAAGGCCGGCACCCCGTTCACGATGCGCTGCGTCCGGGTCGCGGGCTCCCCGCAGACCACGCAGATCGCCTCGAGCTTGTCGACGCGTTCTGCGAGCGCAAGCAACACCGGGACCGGCCCGAAGGGCTCACCGCGGAAGTCCAGGTCGAGCCCGGCGCAGATCACGCGCCGCCCGCTCACGACGAGCGAACGAACGATATCGACGATGCCCGGGTCGAAGAACTGGACCTCGTCGATGCCGACGACGCTCGTCTCCGGCTCCACCGAATCAACGATCTCCGCACTCGAGCGCACCGGCCGCGCGACGAATGAGTCGCCGTCGTGCGAACGGACGACCTCGGCGCCAAAGCGGTCGTCCATGGCCGGCTTGAAGACCTGGACCGCCCGGCGCGCGATGATCGCGCGCTTCACGCGCCGAATGAGCTCCTCGCTCTTTCCGCTGAACATCGATCCGACGATGACCTCGAGACCGGCATGCGCGCCGGTCGTGATTCCGCTCAATCTTCGGCTCCGCCGAGAGACAGGCTCACGGCTGGCCGACTCGCTCGTCGCCCACGCGCGCTTCGCTCGCTGTCCGCTTCGCGTCCGGGGGCCCCTGCCCCTGAGCACACTCCTCGCTCGACCTCGTCGAGCACCTAACGGTGCGGAGCGGCCTCCGCGGTCGCGGACGGGGCCGCCTGTTCTTTCTTCGCGTAGCGCTTGGTGAAGCGCTCGACGCGACCTTGCACGTCGAGGATGTGCTGCGTGCCGGTGTAGAACGGATGGCAGCCTGCGCAGACCTCGACGTGGAGCTCCGGCTTGGTGGACCCCGTCGTGTATGTGCGGCCGCAGGCGCAGATGATCTTCGCCTGCATGTACTTGGGATGGATCTTTTCTTTCATGGGATGACCTCTAATTCGCGATGACGCTGACGCGGCGACGATCGTCGCGTGCGGGCTTGAACTCCACGGTCCCCGCGATGAGCGCGAAGAGCGTGTGGTCCTTGCCGACGCCGACGTTGTTTCCGGGGAGAACACGGGTGCCGCGCTGACGGACGATGACCGTCCCCGCGTTGACGCGCGCGCCCGCGTATTCCTTGACGCCCAGCCGTTGGCCGGCGCTGTCTCGTCCGTTGCGGGTCGAACCCGCGCCTTTCTTGTGTGCCATTTGCTATGCCTCGATCTTCACAATTCGGAGCGTCGTCTCGTCCTGGCGGTGGCCTCGCGTCTTCCGTGACCGCGTCTTGTTCTTGTACTTGAACACGCGGATCTTCGGGCCTCTTCCATGCCGGACGATCTCCGCCGTGACCTTGGCGTCGCTGACGAAGGGCGTCCCGGCGCGTACGCGAACCCCGTCGGCGACGAGCAGCACCTGGTCGAAGGTCACCGTATCGCCGGGATTCGCCCTGCGGCGATCGACGGTGATCTGGGCGCCTTCCTCGACCCGGTAGCTCTTCCTGCCGCTCTGGACGACCGCGTACACGGACTTTTCGACCTCTCCGAACAGAAAAAGTCGCCGCGCATCACGCGCGACGTAAGAAAAGTATAAAGGATGCCGACTCGTTTCACTCGTCAGCACCTATACGTGCACCTCCTGACGGAGGCGCGGCAGCGGACGGCCGTCTTCTGGACGGCCGTCCGCTGTGCCACTCGCTAGGCCGGAACCGGCGCGCGCATGGTCGCGGGAGCGTCCGCGAGCCGCATCTGGTAGGTGGCGATGGCGAGCAGTGCGGAGAGACCCATGATCGGCGCGGTGAAGGCAACGGGATGGGAGAACGGACCCGCGTTCGCGCTCGGTGGGTGAGCAGCGTGTTGCGATCGATATCGCCGATGATCTTTGTCGCGTTGAAGAGCCCGATGAGCGCGGTGAGCGCGAAGATGGCGAGCCCGTATTGAAAAGCACGGATGGTGCCCTGCGGATACGTCATGAACCCTCCCTCTGGGTGGGAGGCTAGCGCGCGCGAGAGTCCAGCGCGACGACCTGCACGTTCTCCGGGAGTGACCCGCGAGTCACGGAGAGCTTGGGGACCGGGGTGAGCTCCTTGACCCCGAGCTCGTGTAGCAGCCGGTCGAACGGCGTGTCCTTCTTCTTGTCGTCCGGGTCGTACGACATCGGCACGACAACCTTGGGCTCGAGCTGGTGGATGACCTCGGCGGCCTTCGCCGCCGTGAGGTTCACTTCGGCGCCGGAGATCGGCACGAGCACGATATCGACGTCGCCGAGCCGCTCGAGGTCCGCGGCGGGGAGCTCGTGCCCGAGGTCGCCGAGATGGCAGACCACGAGATCGTCGAGGCGTATCGCGAAGACAGTGTTCCGTCCGCGAGCCGTGCCTTTCTCGTCGTCGTGATACGCCCCGATGCCGGTGACCAGCACCTCGTGGATCTCGTATTCCCCAGGTCCGCGGAGGACGACCGGCTCGCCGCCGACGCTCTTGAGACTCGAATGCCCGGGGTGGTCGTGCGAGATCGTGACGATCGCCGCCTCGGTCTTAGGGATGGCGTGCCCAGATTTGGGGTCGGGCGGATCGGTCAGCACGACGCCTTCGCGGCCGCGCATGCGAAAACAGGCGTGGCCGAGCCAGGTGAGGTCCATGGAGTGGGCCGAGAATACGCGAAACACGGCGCCGGACCACCGGGTAGAGCGAGTGACCGGGCGGGGTCCTGGCCGTGCAACGGAGGCTCGGCTGACCGGCACCGACCAGGACGTCGTACGGGCGTGCCTCGCCGGCGACGCCGACGCCTACGCGACGCTCGTCGAACGGTACGGAGGCCGCGTCTACAACATCGCGCTGCGGATCACAGGCGACGCCGACGCGGCGAACGACTGCGCTCAGGAGGCATTCATTCGGGCCTATCGCGCGCTTCACCAATACGACATGGCGCTTCCATTCGGGCCGTGGCTCTTTCGTATCACCACGAACGCCAGCCTGAATCACGTTCGCCGCTGGCACGCGCACGAGGCCCCGGTCGAGGAGCTGCCTGAGTCGCCGGAGGAACAGGACGCAGGGCCTGAGGCCACTGCGTTGCGCCGCGAAGAGCTCGGAGAGGTGGTCGCGGCGATGGCCGAGCTGCCTCCGGCGTACCGCGCGGCGCTCACGTTGCGCCACATGCAGCAGCTCTCCTATCAAGAGGTCGCCGAGGCTCTCGGCATCCCGCTCGGTACCGTCAAGACGCACTTGCATCGCGCGCGGGCTGCGCTCAAGGTGCGCCTGGCGGCACGGATGAAGGGGAGGTCCGCATGAGCCGGTACGCGCCGTCCGACATCGAGCCCGGAGAGCGAGCCACCCAAGAGCTGCTCTCCGCGGTGCCGCCCCAGGCTCTCCCGCTCGGCTTCCGCGACGCGGTCATGCGGCGCGTCGCCTCCGGCGAAGCGGTCGGGTGGGAATGGATCGTCGCGGGCGTGCTCGCGCTGCCATCGGTGGGCTTTCTCATCTATCAGGTCGCGATCCACGGCAACGAGTTCAGCGCGGCGCTGAACAACGTCGTGAGCGCGGCGTCCGCGGAGAGCGCTGACGCGTTCTTCTTCATCGACGGCACCACGGTGCTCGCGCTCGTGATCCTCGGCGTCGCGAGTCTCATCGCCGCGCACGCGTCGATCGTCGCTCCCGTGCGGCGGCACGCGAGCCGGTGAAGCAGCGCGACGCGATGCTCGTGCTCGCCGCGGTCGTCCTCGCGGTCGGGGTCTCCGCGATCCTGCTCGCAGGCTCGCTCGCCAGCACGGCGAGCACGTCCGGCCGCCGGCCGGGGATCTTCTTCGATCCGCGCAACAGTCCTCCCCCCGCGCGAACGGTGATCGAGGCGCAACAAGACCTGCCGGTGCCCCTGCGGCCGATCGTTCCGGTCCAGCGCGGACTCTCCGATGTCGCGCGCGATGCCGCGGGCTATCTGCTGATCCTGCTCGGGACGTCGGCCGTGCTCGTCCTTGCGCGCGAGCAGGTGGTGAGCACGTACCGCGCGTCGCTCGGCGGCTGGCGCGCGCAGCTGCGCGTCCTCGGCAGCGGCCTCGCCGTCATCGGCATTGGCGCGTCGGCGGCGGCGCTCGCGTGGATCGTGCTTCTGGGCTCCGTTTCCAACTTTCGTAACGCCGGTTTCATCGCGGTCCCAGCCGCGCTTCAGGTGGGCCTCGCCGCCTTCAGCGTGACGCTCGTGGTGGCCGGGCTCGCGGCCCTCGTGGGCTTCGCCGCGGCGTCGTGGCGGTTGGGGGACGCTCTGTTCCAGCTCCGGGGGCTTCGCCGCTACGCGGCAAGCGTTCCGGCCCCTCTCATCGCCCTCTTAGGCGCAACCCTTATCTATGTCGCGTGGCAGCTTCCATATCTGGGCGCTCTGGCGGTGGTCGCCGCCCTCGCATACGCGCTCGGCGCGGTGGTGACCGCACGCCTCGCGCATTCCGCCGACGCGCAAGTAGCGCGGCAATAGCCGAGCACCGAGAGAGTGGCTTCATGACTCAATCGACGATGGTCGGCGGATCGAGCGTGACGAACGATATGTTCAGGACCCTTGACCTTTGTGGCCGCCTCGATATAGTTCGGATTCCGAACTATTTGGTAACCGAACTTATTAGTCAGGGCGATCACAGGAGAAATGGATCGTGACCGTATTCAGAGGCGTCCTCACGACGTGGCCCGGGCGGCTGCTCGCGGTCGCTCTCGTCGCGGCCATCGGCGGGGGCGCGCTCCTGGCGTCGCGCGCCAACTCGCAGCCGACGAAGCAGGAGTTGCGCACGCAAGCGGTGACGAAGGGCTCGGTCACCCAATCGGTCGCGGTCTCCGGGTCGGTGGCCGCGTCGGGGCAGACGAAGCTCGCGTTCAAATCGAACGGCAAGGTCGCCGCCATCTACGTTTCCGTCGGCCAGCAGGTGGCCGCCGGTCAGGCGCTCGCGCAGATCGACCCGACGGACCTCCAGTCTGCCTTGACGAAAGCGCAGCAGGACCTCAGGTCGGCGCAGGTCAGCTATGACCGCGCGGTGAACACGGCGGCCGACGCGCAGCGCAACCTCGACCAGACCATCCAGTCGACGCAGACGGACATCGCCACCGCGCAGAACACGCTCGCGAAGCTCAAGGCGAACTACGCGAACGCGAAGGGCAACGCGCTTTCGTTCGGCGGGATCGTCTACTCCGACCTCGGGAGCTACCAGAATGGGCTCGACGCGGTGAAGACCGACGTCGACATCGAGCAGAACGATCTGAGTCAGGCTCTGCGCGACCCGGCCGTCGGGCTCAACGCGCAGAACGACGTCCGGAGCGCGCAGTCATCGATCAACAACGCCTACGCGCCACTCTCCACCGCGCAGAGTCTCGTCTCGAGCGTGCTGAAGCCGGCGATCGACGACTTCCAGCGCTCGGTCGATGGGATCGGGGCGTCGATCGCGGCATTCGACTCCGCTCTCGCCGCAGGAACGGACACGACCCGGGCGAGCTCCGACTTCCAGCAAGCCATGCAGAGCTACAACCTCGCGACGTCGCGGCTCACGAACGCGATCGACTCGGTGAACTCCTCCCTCGCGTCCATCTCGAGCAGCATCACCGCGGCGCAGGCGAGTCTCAACACGACGAACACGCGCACGCAGACCGCGCTCGACCGCGCCCGGACCGACCTCGCCACCCTGCTCACCGCGGTCACCAACGAGCAGCAGCTCGCGAGCTCCATCAAGACGAAGATCACGCAGGCCGGGACCGCGCTCAGCACGGTGAACGACGCGATCGGCGGCGCGATCGTGAACGCGATGACCAACATCGACTCCGCGGTCCAGCGGGCCACGACGAGCGTGCAGTCGGCGCAGAGCAACCTGACCGCGCAGCCGTTCAACCTCGCGAGCGCCAGGACCGCGGTCGACAACGCCGCCACCAACGTGCAGACGGCGCAGACGAACCTCGACGCGGCGACGCTCACCGCGCCTGCCGCGGGCGTCGTGTCGTCCATCGCCTCCGCCGTCGGCGAGAACGCGGCGAGCCCGTTCCTGGTGGTCTCGCAAACGAGCGCGATGGTCCTGCACGGGACGGTCGGGGAAGCCGACGTCGCGAAACTGAAGCTGAGTCTCGTTGCCAACGTCACCGTCGACGCGGTCGGCGCCGGGACGCGGATGACGGGGAAGGTGACCTCGCTCGACCCGGTTGCCACGATCCAGCAGGGCGTACCCGTGTACGGGGTCGACGTGACGATCGATCTCCCAAACGCGTCGGTGAGGCCGGGCATGACCGGGACCGCGAACGTGATCATCGCGAGCCGACAGGGCGTGCTCACGGTTCCCAACCTCGCGATCCGCAGCGCCTCGGGCCGGCGCTACGTGCAGGTCCTGAAGGACGGCGAGGCGGTGGACACGGACGTGACCTTCGGGATCGCGAACGACACCGTGACCGAGGTCACGAGCGGCCTCGCCGAAGGCGATCTCGTCGTGCTGCCGCAATCGCGCGCGACCACCACCGTGCGGCCGGGCGGCGGCCCGGGCGGGCAGCCGGTGTTCATCGGCCGATGAACCAGAGCGTCGTTCAGCTCCGCGGGATCACTAAGACGTATCACATCGGGCGCGAGATCACCGTGGACGCGCTCCGCGGTGTGGACCTGGACGTCAACGCGGCCGAGTTCCTCGCGATCATGGGACCGTCGGGCTCGGGGAAGTCGACGCTCATGAACATCCTCGGCTGCCTCGACGTCGCGGACGCCGGAACGTACGTCCTCGCCGGCGAGAACGTCGGAAAGCTCTCCGACGACAAGCTCGCGGCGATCCGGAACAAGCACGTCGGCTTCGTGTTCCAGACCTTCAACCTTCTCTCCCGCCTCAACGCCATCGAGAACGTCGAGCTGCCCCTCATCTACGGCGGCGATCGCCATCAGCGGAGGGAGCGCGCGCTCGGGGCGCTCGAGCAGGTGGGCCTCGGCGATCGCGTGCATCACCGCCCGAGCGAGCTTTCGGGCGGCCAGCAGCAGCGCGTGGCCATCGCCCGGGCGCTGCTGAACGATCCCTCGATGATCCTTGCCGACGAGCCGACCGGGAACCTCGACTCGCGATCGAGCGCGGAGATCCTTTCGGTCTTCCAGCGCCTGAACGAGACGGGGAAGACAGTCGTCATGGTGACGCACGAGCCGGACGTGGCGGCGCACTGCAAGCGCATCGTGCGCATGCGCGACGGCATCGTGGCCCGTGACGAGCTCGTCCCTCACCCGCGTCGGGCGGAGGACGAGATCGCCGCCGGGATCGGGGCCGCCGAGTGAAGCTCTACGACTCCTTCCGCTCGGCGCTGCAGTCGCTCGTGGTGAACAAGCTGCGTTCGGCGCTCACGATGCTGGGCGTGATCATCGGCGTCGCCGCAGTGATCGCGATGGTCTCTGTCGGCAACGGCGCGTCGGCGAGCGTGCAGGCCACGATCCTGAATCTCGGATCGAACCTCGTGACCGTGCAGCCGCAGTTCGGCAACGACCAGGGACTGAAGGGCGCGGGAGCCCAGGCGCAGAACCTCACGCTCGACGACATGCGTTCGATCCAGAACCAGCTCGGCGGCTCGATCACGGCGGCCGAAGCGGAGCAGCAGACCGGCCGGTGGCAGGTGACCGCCGCGGGGCAGAACTGGAACACCCAGGTCACCGGCGTGACCGAGGACTATCCGACGGTGCGCGATTGGAAGCTCGATAGCGGCGAGTTCTTCACCACTTCCGACCTCAACGTGAACGCGCAGGTCGCGATCCTCGGGACGACGACGGCGCAGAACCTTTTTGGCGACGCCGACGCGGTCGGGCAAACGATCCAGCTCCGGCAGCTCTTCGGCGGTGGCAGGGACCAGCGCGCGCGGATCTTGAACTTTCGCGTGGTCGGCGTGCTCACCACGAAGGGCAGCACCTTCGGTTTCAGCCGCGACGATCAGATAGTCGTACCGCTGACGACCGCGCAGCACGTGCTCACCGGCCGGCTAAACGTCGTGAACGCGATCGTCATCAAGGCCACGTCGAGCGACACGATGGACGCGACGACCAGCGACGTGCAGAACATCCTTCTCCAGCGCCACAACATCTCGGATCCCGCGAGCGCCGACTTCACGGTGACAAATCAGAACGACACGCTCGCGGCACTCTCCTCGGTCACGGGCACCTTCACGCTGTTGCTCGGGGCGATCGGCGGGATCTCTTTGCTGGTCGGAGGGATCGGGATCATGAACATCATGCTCGTCTCGGTGAATGAGCGGACGCGCGAGATCGGCATTCGCAAGGCCGTCGGCGCTCGGCGCGGCGACATCCTCACTCAGTTCCTCATCGAGGCGATGGCCCTTACCGGCCTCGGAGGCGTGCTGGGCATCCTTCTGGGATGGGCGATCACCGAGGTCGTCCATCGCATCCCGCAAGCGGCGAATCTGCCGCTACTCATTACGAGCGGCACCGTGATCATCGCGGTCGGTGTGTCCGTCGCGATCGGCGTCGTCTTCGGGCTCTACCCAGCGCTGCGCGCCGCGCGGCTCCATCCGATCCAAGCGCTTCGGTACGAGTAGCGGTCCAAGGAGAAGACCAGATGAAGAACACACAGCTCGTGATCGGGGTCATCGCGGCAGTCGCGATCGCGGGCGGCGGATTCGCGGCGGGGATGACCTACGAGAAGGCACAGACGCCGAGCACCGCAACAGCCGCGGCGCAGCCCAGCGGCCGGGCCGCCGGGGGTCGGCAGATCATCGGCGGTGCCGGCGGGAGCGGTGCGTTCGCCGGACAGATCCCGATCATCGGGCGGGTCCTCGCGGTCAATGATGGGTCGATCACCGTCGCCGCGGTCGAGCGCGGGCAGGGCCAGCAGGCCGCGGGCGCTTCGCCGACGACGACCTCGCAGATCGTGCTCGTCGGCGCAAGCACGCGGATCGTCAAGACGACGGAGACCGATATGAAGCTCGCCGACCTCAAGGTGAACGACCAAGTGACCGTCGTCGGCACGACCGACGGCACCGGGATCGTCTCCGCCAACGCGATCGTGGTCGGCGGTACGAACGTGCTCGGCCAGCTGTTCGGATCGCAGACCGGCACCCCTGGCGGCTTCGGCGGGCGTCCTGGCGCGAGCGCGAGCCCGAGCGCGCGACCATGAGCATGTGAGGTCGATGTCCGCGAGCGGTCCGTCGCGTTTCGGCGACGAGCACCGGTCGTGGCTCGAGATGCTGGAGGCGGTCGGCGCGCCTCCGCGTGGCCTTCCTCTTCCAGACAGGGCGAGCGCGCCGGCGATCCTCCGGCGTCTGGGCGTCGATGAGATCGACGCGGCCGAGATCATGGCCGCCTGGCCGCTGCCGTCGGACGACCCTGAGCTCTGGTGGTCGCTCGAGCGCGCGTATCACGCCTTCGTAAAGGACCTCGGCGGGATCGAGGTAATCCGATGGCCGGATCTCCCCGGGGCCTTCGGCGCCACGGGCCGTTTCTTCTACGTGTACCTGTTCCTGGCAGCGCTCGCCGACGTGCGCGGTTGGCATGAACGGCGGGGCATCCCGGACGACGTCTCTTGGACGACCCTCGCCGACCTGGGACGCAACCTCACCCGCGACCGGCGCCTTCTAGGGAACGGCGGGCTTCGGACAAGTGCGTGGCTGACGCTGCACTTCCGCGGAGCGATCTATGCGCTCGGCCGGCTCCAGTTCAATCTCTCGCGATTCCAAGGAAGTCCCGCGCTCGGGATCCACATACCCGAAGGGGGTCGCCTCTCGCCGGACGCCTGCGACGCGTCGCTCCACTGGGCACGGGAATTCTTTCCGGCGCATTTTCCGGAATCGCCGTGGCGGGTTGGCGTGTGCTACTCATGGCTCCTCGACGATCAGCTCGCGGAGTACCTCGACGAGGGCTCGAACATCGTTCGGTTTCAGCGACGCTTTCGGATCGTCGGTGACGGCTCCGAGGGTGACGCCGACATCCTGCGATTCGTGTTCAAACGGATCGCGCCGGCCATCGACGAGCTCCCGCAACGGACCAGGCTGGAGCGCGCGATCGTCGCGCACCTTCGCGCGGGAAGGCACTGGCGCAACCGAACCGGCTGGCTCGAGCTGTAAGGCCCGCTACGCGATATTGCCCCAGGTAGCTGCAGACCTCCCTGGCCCGCTGTCACATCTTGTCCGGGGCGCTGACTCCGAGCAGCCCGAGCGTCTGACGGAGCGCGACCTGGACAGCCTGCACGAGACGCAGCCGCGCCTTCGAGCGCGGGACGTCGGCTTCGTCGACGACGCGATGATCGCGGTAGAAGCCATGGAACGCGCCGGCGAGCTCGAGCGAATAGGTCGTCAGCTGGTGCACACCGTAGTGCTGGCGGATGTCGTCGATGAGCTCCGGAAGCCGCAGGGCCAGCCGAACGAGGTCGAGCTCGCCCTTCTCCGTCAGGAGCGAGACATCCCCCCCGTCGGAAGAGATCCCGCGCTCCGCGGCGGTGCGGAGGATGCTCGCGATGCGCGCGTGCGCGTACTGAACGTAATAGACCGGATTCTCGTTTGATTGCTGGATGGCCAGCTCCAGGTCGAAGTCGAGCTGCCGATCGGCGCTCGTCTGCAGGAAGAAGTACCGCGTCGCGTCCTTGCCTATGGACTCGACGACATCCTCGAGCAATAGGAACTGCCCAGTCCGCCGGCCCATCCGCTTCAGCACGCCCTCGTGGAGGAAGCGGACGTACTGGTAGAGGACCACTTCAAACTTCTCGAGCAGGCCGAGCAATTTCATCGCGGCGCGCATCTGGATAAGGTGGTAGTGCGTATTCGCGCCCCAGATGTCGATCTTCTTGTCGAACGCGCGCTCGCGCAGCGACTGCACGTGGTAGGCGATGTCCTT
>Ga0070706_100006191_pt1 | contig 11321 bp, 4 predicted proteins | sample KBSK5501metaG_FD_65476 | JGI IMG/M metagenome (GOLD analysis project Ga0070706, IMG submission 65476) | Corn, switchgrass and miscanthus rhizosphere microbial communities from Kellogg Biological Station, Michigan, USA - KBS K5-50-1 metaG | ecosystem: Host-associated > Plants > Roots >...
GATGGGAAATTACGATCACCGTACGCCCGACAATCAAGGTATCCACCGCGCGCATCACCTCGACCTCAGCTTCGACATCCAGGGCAGCCGTGGGTTCGTCCAGGATCAGGATCGGCGCATCACGCAGGATGGCACGTGCAATGGCCAGTCGTTGTCGTTGGCCACCGGAGAAGTTCTTGCCCTGCTCGCGCACCAGCGTATTATACCCGTCGGGTAGCTCCATGATTGTCTCATGCATCTGCGCTTGTTTCGCGGCAGCAATAATGTCAGCATCAATGGCTCCTGGTCGCCCAATCTCGATATTTTCACGAATCGTGCCCTCGAAGAGCACCGAGTCCTGTAAGACCATACTCACGTTATCACGTAACACCTTGAGTGGGTACATGCGGTTATCAACGCCGTCGACTCTCACAGAACCTTGCTGGATCTCATAGAAGCGCGGGATCAGCTTGACCAGCGTGGTTTTGCCACCACCAGACAGGCCCACCAGGGCCACTTTTTTCCCGGCAGGGATCTGCAGGTTGATGCCCTTGAGCACGGGTCGTTCTGGTGTATAACCAAAGACGACGTTCTCAAAGGCGATATCACCACGGAGCTTTGTCGGCCCGTGGAAAGGCGTCGTACTCTCAATCACTTCTGGCGCCTGGTCCAGCACTTCCTGGATACGCTCAGCGCCTGCAGTAGCAACATTGTAAAGGTTGGTCAACTTCGAGAGGTCACGTATGGGCTGGTAGAGCAACTTGAGGTAGAAGAGGAACAGAATGATTAAACCGGCATCGATGGTACCGGGATGAAGTTGAAAGGGACCGGCATTGAAAGGGTTGCCTGCCGCAACGTATCCTCCCACACCGAGTATCGTAGCGGTACCGAGAGCGACGAGGAGGGCGACGAGAGGCGTGAATTGGGCTTGCAGGCTTCCTGCACGCAATCCTGCCGCTCTGCTTTCACTCACACGACCTCCGAAACGCAAATCCTCACGTTCCTCGCGCGTGAACACCTTGATCACCGTGAGGGCATTGATGTCCTCGGTGGCTACATCCGCCACTTTCCCGGTCGCCTTCGCTTGCTTTTTGGTCGCTGCCTTGATGTTTCGTGTATAGTACAGGACAATCACGGCGAGGGCAGGGACGATGGCGAGAGAGAGAATGGTAAATGGGACACTGTAGACCAGCATGATGGCAGCGACGCCTCCGATCGTCAAAATGCTGACCAGCAAGTCGACCAGGCCATCTGCGACGAATTTCTCAATGTCAGAAATATTGCCGGTGATGCGCTGGACAAGATCTCCTTTCTTCTGCTTGCCATGCCAGTCGAGCGAGATGCGTTGCAGGTGCTGAAAGAGTTGCTGGCGTAACTTCGCGGTCAGGCCGTGTGCAATATTGGCGGCGAGATAGAGGTCAATGTAGACCAGCAGCGCACTCAATACAGAAAAAACGACCAGCACGATCACGGAAAAGACGATCACGCCAACAACGCTATGATGGGTGGTGTCGGGGTTGACCAGGGTCCTTGGATCTGATGGGTTAACCGGGCAGGGTGACGTAGGGGGTGGCACGGGCTGATGGGCTCCCGGTGGTGGGTTGAGCGATGGGTCAAGTACAGGGGTATCGAACAGGCCAAGCAGCCCGGGATTGTCATTCAGGCCAAGAAAAGTAAAGGTACAGGCCGGGTCGTTACCGGGATTTTGGGCCTTACTCGGAATCCATTTGAGCGCCTGGAGTGCAAGAATATCGCAGCTAGCCTGCGTGATCGCCACTAAGATGGCAAGCACGGCCAGAAAACGATACCCTTTCATGTTGCGGTAGAGAAACCTGGCTAAAAACATTGTTCCCTCCTCGCCTCGTGTGATACTTTGGCAATTTCACTATTCATCTCATGGTTCGCCCATTAAGTATGAAAAATGCTACTTGCTTTCAGCCTTCCGGGTAAGGATGTAGAACTTGTAGCCATCAATTGTGCTCTTATTTTCGCATGCTGCTTCTCAGGTAGGAAAGACGCGTCTTTGCTCTCTAGTATACTCTGATTGTCTCACCTATTCAATGAGATAGGTCGTAAAGTTGTAAAATGGCTATCGGTAAAATTATAGGAATAGCACAGGACGCCTGAGATAACTCCCAGATTACAGAATAATAGGAGAAGTTCGAAAGGGATTTATTATCAAATGGTAAACACTCTATGAGGAGTATTTTTAATTCAGAAATAAGAAGTATTGCTCCAGTGCAATAAGCTCACATATCCTCATAACTCGCCACGATAAAGCCGCATACCTTTCAGTACGGGTTCATCCATTGGCTGCATTTCGAATTGGGTTGCCAGGCTCTCTGATGCAGGGTCATTTACAGGCAGTAGTGCCTCAAAATAGACCGGGAAACCTTGTTGTTGGGCTTCGAACTCAAATTCGGAGGCACGTATACGAGCATGATTGAGAGCGCAAATGAGCAAGGCCTGGCCAGCGCCGCGTCGTCGATGCTGTGGAAGCACAGCTCCTACACAGAGGAAGTGATACGCATGCAGGCTGCGGCGCAATTGTAGCACAGTATAGCCTACAGCTTCTCCCTCAAGACCATCCAATACATCTCCCTGGCCCCAACTATTCAGTTCATCGTCATCATCTGTGATCAGAAAGATATTAGATCCAGCTTCAAGCTCTGGCTGTGCCAGCCATTCCTCGAAGTCGACTGTGCTCATCGGCTCTATACCATCAGTTTGTGCAGCAAGTTGCTGTATCAATACAAGCGTTGGGAGATCACCCTGCCGGTAATTACGAATACGCATCTAAGCAAATCCCCTATTAGTAGTCACATAATCATCATACAGCGCAACATATTGAGATGCAATACACTTTTTCAGAAACACTCTTCACTTTTTCTCACTTACTCATGAAAGGCCATTAGATTTGAGACAAGTCAATGAGCATCGGCAAAAGGCTGCATCGAGCGGCTGAGGTTAGTCTCAGAAAACGACCGATCAGCATATGTCTCTCAGGAAGAAGCTAATTTTCACTCGCTAGCAACTCAACCGATATGTAAGATATACTTTACTAATCAATGTCGTTTCATTACCATCGTTCGTCTTCTGTGACAAACAAAATTGATTCCATAAACAACTAACTCATCATTGAACTAGCCAAAGGAGCCTTACCTTGCCTGACCTCACCCATTTAGAGCGTATTCGCCAGCAAATGCCTGCCACCATTTCACACATTTACCTCAATACAGGTACCTTCGGCCCCCTACCTGACTGCGCAATAGAAGCTATACAGGAACGCATCCAGGAAGATTGGCGAAATGGCCGGTTAGGGGCAGCAGCATTTGAAGCCATGGGAACAATCTATAGCAACGCACGCAGCGGTGTAGCTCGCCTCCTGAACGCTGATGTAGAAGAGATCGCCCTGACAGATAATACTGGCGAAGGCCTTAATATTATCAGCCATGGAATAAATTGGCATGAAGGTGACGAGGTTATAACAACCAATCATGAACATATCAGTTTACTAGCGCCTTTATACCAGTTGCGGGACCGCTACGGGATTGTTATTCGCTTTGCTGATATCGGTCCGTCGGCAAAACTTCCTGTTCTCAAAGCCATTGCAGACCTGGTGACCCCACGCACACGCCTGATTTCTATCTCACACATCGCATGGACAACAGGCGCAGTTCTCCATATCAGCGAAGTCGCATATATGGGACGCGAATGGGGTATACCTGTACTGATTGACGGTGCGCAGTCTGCTGGCGCGATCCCTGTCGATGTGAAAGCTCTGGGTGTCGATTTCTATGCTATTCCCATGCAGAAGTGGCTATGCGGACCCGACGGCACCGGCGCGCTCTACGTTCGCAAGGATATGCTCAGGTATGTTTCACCAACCTATGTTGGCTACTGGTCTACCAAGCATGAAGAAGGGTTGGAATGGGAACTGCTCGAGAGTGCTCAACGCTTCGAGGTGGGAGGAAGGCAAACCGCAGCCATAGCCGGCCAGGCAGCAGTACTGAAATGGCTTGAGGAAACAGTTGGTCACCAGTGGCTATTTGAGCGTATTGCATCCTTAAGCGCATATGCTTATAAGGTCCTCAATGAAGTGCCTGGATTAACCATACTTACACCCCGGCAGGGAGAGAGTGGACTGGTTACTTTCAAGTTAGAGGGACGTGACGATACTGAGGTAGTTACGTATCTGCGCGACAAACACAATATTTATATTCGCAACATTCCCTCTACAAAATCAATGCGCATCTCAACAGGATTCTACAACACAGAGGAGGAAATTGATAAGCTCGTAGCCGCTCTGAACGAAATGTAGGGGCGACCCTCGCGGTCGCCCGGTTTCGGCCGTGAGGCTTCGGTCGCCCGGTTTCGGTTGCGGGTCCGGCCACTTGAGTTCGGCCGCGAAGCTTCGATCACTTGAGTTCGGTCGCTGGTTCTGCCTCCAGGTATGCATTGCACCTGTTAGGCAGCATGACTCGGCGAGTATATTCCCAATGACAGAAAGGAGCAATAAGAGGTGAATACTCCACACCCTAAACGATCCTCGTTAGCGGACCATGTGGTTCTAATCGGCGGGGGCTCGACCAACGCCCTTACAGCTGTGCACCTGGCAGAGCGGGGGTTCCGCGTCACCATCCTTGAAAAGGCAAAAATTGGGAACGGCTCATCAAGTCGCTCAGCAGCAGGTATCCGTGCACAGTTCAGTGTAGAAGAAACAGTAGTCGGGATGCAATACTCCGAATGGTGGTATACACAGTTTCACCAGATTCTGCAAACGCCATCTGAAAGTAGTCAGCCCGTTATTCAACAAAATGGATACCTCTTTCTGTACGAAGATCCGGAGCAAGCAGCACCGGCCTGGAAGCCTGGCATACGAAGTGCAGTCGCACAATCATGGCAACAGGCCCAGGCTAATGTTGCGATGCAGCAAAAGGTCGGCTTGCCAGTCGAATTCCTGTCCCCTCTGGAAGTCAGTGAACGCTGGCCGCATCTCGAGCCTGATCGTCTCGTGGGTGCGACATGGTGTCCAACCGATGGATTTCTCTTCCCTCAGATGATCTACATGGAAGGCTTTCGACGCGCACAGGAGTTGGGCGCCGATTTGATGCAGGATACGGAAGTAATCGGGGCAACGCTTCGCGGAGGTCGCCTCATCGCTCTTGAAACGACAAAAGGCCAAATTGAGGCAGACTGGTTCGTCAACGGGACAAATGCCTGGGCGCCACGACTCAGCCGTCGTATTGGTGGGATGCCCCTCCCTATTTCACCACTCAAGCGCTATCACTACTTCCTAAAACCGGACAGGCCAATTATGAGCCGGGATGAATGGCTGGGGTTACCGATGACCATCTACGGCATAGGTGCCGGTCGAGGAGCACATAGCCGTCCGGAGAATGAACTGCTGATGCTTGCCTGGGCACACGAGACCAATCCCGAACCCAACTTTAGCGATGAAGACCAGGATCGGATCGATCCACCCTTTAATCACAGCAACGGCATTGACAACTACGGCTACGCCATTCTCGAACAGATGATGACTTTTGCTCCACGTTTAGCCGAAGTCGGTGGATTGATGGCGACATCTTCCGGCTTCTATGGCACAACACCCGACGCAAATCCCTTCATCGGCATTGATAGCAACCTTGGCAATCTTGTTCACGCTGCCGGTTTCTCCGGCCACGGTTTAATGCACGCGCCGATTACCGCTCTATTGGTAGAAGCCATCATAGCCGGAGATATCGAGGATGGGCAACATGTTCGTCTCCCATCCCCTTTTGAAAGGCATACTATCAACCTCAGTACCTTCGATCCTGCTCGGGCACTCTTACCATCTAAAAAGGAAGCACTTGTTCTGTAGAATATCAAAACCCACAAAAAAACCCCCCATGTGGGCGGGCGAAACGGCGACGTCCTATTTTCCCGTGGGGCTGCCCCCAAAGTATCGTCGGAGCTGAAGAGCTTAACTTCCGTGTTCGGGATGGGAACGGGTGTACCCTCTTCGCTACTGTCACCGGTTCACCTGCACATACAGGCGGATTCTCTTGACACGGTGTATAGTATCACAAGTAGGAAAGCCTGTCAATAGCCTTTTTCTTGAGTTTTTCTGCACACGAGAAAGGTGGCTCGTTTTCCAGCTTCCGAAACAGGATGCACTACCAATAAGTCCCCTTAGCTGAAGCAATACCTGTGGTATACTTCCATTAACACGAGAATTGGGATCGTCAGCAAGCGAAAGCTACTTCCACTAACAGGGAGCGATAGAGTGTTCGAGACACTTGAGCAGGCGCGCCAGTAAGGGGAGTATCTTGCAGCTTGTACGTTGACTGATACAGCCATAACACTCCCTTTGTTGACGCGTTAGGAGGTCATGTTGGTTCCGACCCTGCACATACGACTGCTCGGCGATTTCAGCCTTTTCTACGGCGACCAACAGGTGACGAGCCTCAACTCAGCGCGCCTACAATCTTTGCTCGCCTATCTTGTGTTGCATCGCGATGTTCCCCAACATCGCCAACATCTTGCCCTCCTCTTCTGGCCCGACGCGACCGAGGCTCAGGCCCGTAATAACTTACGCCAACTATTGCACCAGTTGCGCCAGGCACTTCCAGATGTTGAGCAATTCCTGCATACTGATACAAGCATGTTGTACTGGCGCCTCGACACGCCTTTCAGCCTCGATGTCGCTGAGTTCGAACGCGCGCTACATCAAGCAGACGCGGCCGCGCTACGGAATGACCAGCATCTACTGCGAGCCTCTCTAGAGCAAGTGGACAGCTTGTTTCGAGGGGAATTACTACCCAGTTGCTACGATGAATGGATCATGCCTGAGCGGGAGCGGCTGAGCCAGTGCCACCTGCAGGCACTCGAACACCTGCTACGTCTGCTTGAAGTTCAAGGCGACAACATCACTGCGATCCGTTATGCCCAGCGCTTGATCCGCTTCAATCCCCTCTCCGAAGACCTCTACCGCCGCCTGATGCGCCTATTTGCGCTGAACAACGACCGCGCCAGCGCGTTGCGCGTTTACCACACCTGGGTAGCCACCTTACAGCGCGAACTGGGGGTCGAACCAGATCCGGCGACCCGCGAAGCTTACGAGCGACTATTGCACCTGGAAGCGCCGGACGCGCAAGCCATCGAACGTCAACCAGCATTCGCCGCCATACCAACGCTGATCGGACGAAAGCTGGAGTGGGAGGATCTGCAAGTTGCCTGGCACCGCGCTACCAACGGAGAACCCCACTTCGTCCTCGTGACCGGGGAAGCGGGCATTGGCAAATCACGGTTGGCCGAGGAATTCCTGCTGTGGGCGAGCCAGCAGGGCGTAGTCACCGCAAAGACGCGCTCCTATGCCGCTGAGGGCCAACTTTCGCTCGCACCAGTCACGGATTGGCTACGTAGCGATGATCTGCGATCGCACCTTGGGCAGCTCGACATGGTGTGGCTCACCGAGGTCGCGCGCCTCCTTCCGGAGCTACTAGCTGAACGGCCAGAATTACCACGCTACGAGCCGGTGACCGAGTACGGTCAGCGCCAGCGCTTTTTTGAGGCGCTGGCGCGCGCAATACTCGTTGTACCACAACCGTTACTGTTGTTGGTCGATGACTTGCAATGGTGTGACCAGGAAACGCTTGAATGGCTGCATTTGCTGTTACGCTTCGACCCAATGGCGCAGCTGCTCGTCGTCGGGTGCGCCCGCGAGGAAGAATTGCCACCGCACCATCCATTGCGCACCCTGCTGCTGCATCTGCGCAACACAGCGGGTGTGACAGAAATAATGCTCCAGCCGCTGGATGCGGCGGAAACTGCGAAACTGGCCGTACAGGTGGCAAAGCGTGAGTTGGATATGGACTCGGTCATGCACTTGTATCATGAGACCGCGGGATATCCCCTGTTCGTAGTCGAAATCGTGCGAGCTAGCCTGGAACAGGCGCCAGCTAGCGCGCCCGAGGTCGGTCGCCTCCATGAGCAACCGCCTATCGACGATGCACAGACACTCCCGCCGCGCATGCATGCCGTGCTCGTCGGTCGCCTCCTGCAACTATCGACACCTTCTCACGAGTTTGTCGAACTGGCCGCGACCATTGGCCGCGAATTCACATTCGACCTCTTGATCACCGGGGGCCTCGCCGATGCCGACAGCGCCGTACGCGCGCTTGATGAACTGTGGCATAAACGGATCGTGCGCGAACACGGAGCGAATAGCTATGACTTCACCCACGATAAACTGCGCGAGGTCGCCTATGCGGAGATCAGTGCTCCACAGCGCCGCTTGCTGCACCGTCGCGTCGCGCAAGCCTTGGAAGCCCTGCATGCCGAGGACCCCGACGCTGTCAGCGGCCAGATCGCGTCGCATTACGAGCGTGCGGGCATGATCGAGCAGGCGCTCCCCTTTTATCAGCGCGCGGCAGCCGTGGCGCAGCTCGTGTATGCGAACCTGGACGCCATCAGCTTGCTGTCGCGCAGTCTGGAACTGCTCGAGCGACTGCCTGCCGGTGCGAAACGCGACAAACAGGAACTCAGCCTGCAACTCGCGCTGACGCCACTCTACCGGGTGACCAAAGGCTGGACGGCGCCAGAACTGGAGTGTGTGCTCGATCGCGCACTGGCATTGTGTGACACGGTCGGTGACGACACACAGCGGGCGCAGACGCTCTATGGATTGCAGTCTGTATACGTCGTGCAGGCAAAACTCGAAAAAGTGCAATTGGTCTCCGATGAGCTGCATACGCTGTATCAGCGCTCACTCGGCTCTGCGCCACCACCGGTTGCCGACATGATGTTGGCCGGGGCACGGCTGCACCTGGGCAGGATCACCGAGGCAAACGAGCAATTTGCCGAGATGATCTCAGAGTATAATCCTGGTCAACTCCTCTATTATCAAGAATCGCAGGGATGGGACTTTGCAGCACATGCGCGGGCGTGGCAAGCACATGCGCTCTGGTGCCTGGGCTATCCGCAGCAGGCGCTCAGTCGGGGACATGAGGCGGTCAGGCTTGCGCAAAACCTGGTGCCGCCTTTCAACCAGGCGCTGGTGTCAGCCTACCTGGCCATGCTGCAGCAGTTGCGCGCCGACGAGGCAGTTGCAAGGAAGCACGCCGAGGAAGCGCTGTCGCTCACCAGCAAGTACCAGGCCTCCTACTACCGCGCCTGGGCTTCCATCCTGGTTAGCTACGCACTGGCATTGGAGCTGCCCGATGAGGAGCACATCGGGCGTTTGCGTAGCTCGATCTCTGAGTTTAAAGCATCGAGCGCCAGATTGCGTCTGCCCTACTACCTCTCGCTGCTCGCGCAGGCGTATGGGAAAGCCGGACGCTTCGAGGAGGGGCTCGCGTGTATTGACGAGGCGCTCTCTGAAGCGCGCGCACACAACGAGCGCTGGTGGAATGCGGAATTGCACCGGCTGCGGGGTGAGTTGTTGCTCGCGCACGGCGCGGACGCATCGGATGTCGAAGCGGCGCTGCTCCGCGCTATCGAGATCGCACGATCGCAACAGGCCAGGTCGTTGGAACTCCGCGCGACGATGAGCCTGGCACAGTTGTGGATCACGCAGCATCGCTCCGACGACGCCAGGCGGCAACTAAGCAACGTGTACACCTGGTTCACAGAAGGATTTGAGACGCCGGACCTGCAGACTGCCCAGTTCCTCCTCGCACAGCTGTAGCCTGTCTACGCATGCATTGTGTCCTGAAATAACGCTTTGCTAACGCGCTTCTGACCCCAGGCATCCAGATACATCTTGAAAACAGCATCTCATCTTGAGTCACCAAACGTTTTGCTAACGCCACCCATGCTATTCTTCCTGAAGTCGACCTGGGGATACGTATGATAGCGACTGTTGCTCTGTCTGTCATGCAACGTTTGTCGCAAAATCATCGCTTCCGCATGCGATCGAGACGTTGACGTTGCTTACGCAACAACATTGATAAGGAGAATAATATGAAGGAACAACAAACCACCACCGTCGCTTTGGAGGAAACGGCGGTCCAGGAACTTGCATCGCGCCTGCGCGGCACGCTGCTTCGCCCCGGCGATGCAGGCTACGAGCAGGCCCGCCTCGTCTACAATGCCATGATCAACAAGTACCCCGCGCTGATCGCCCGAGGCAAAGATGTCGCCGATGTGATCGCTGCAGTCAACTTTGCGCGCGAGCACGAGCTGACGTTGGCCGTGCGAGGCGGCGGGCACAACGGCCCCGGCCTGGGCACCTGCGACGACGGCCTGGTGATCGACCTCTCGGACATGAAGGGGATACGCGTCGATCCGGTTGCGCGCACCGCGCGCGTCGAAGGCGGCTGCACCTGGGGCGAGGTGGACCATGCCACCCATGCCTTTGGGCTGGCCACACCCAGCGGCTTCATTTCGACGACCGGCGTCGGTGGACTGACGTTGGGCGGAGGCATCGGCTACCTCTCGCGGACCCTGGGCCTGACGATCGACAACCTGCTGGGCGTTGATATGGTGCTCGCCGATGGCAGCTTCGTCACGGCCAGCGCCGATGAGCATGCCGACCTGTTCTGGGCAGTGCGCGGTGGTGGCGGCAACTTCGGCGTGGTCACCTCGTTTCTGTACCAACTGCATCCCATCAGCATGGTCTATGGCGGGCCGATGCTCTGGCCGCTCGAGCAGGCGGCTGACGTCATGAAGTACTGGCGCGACTTCATCTTGAACGCTCCCGAGGAGATCAACGGCTGGTTCGCGTTTATCACCGTGCCACCCGCACCACCTTTCCCGGAGCAGTTTCACCTGCAGAAGATGTGCGCGATCGTGTGGTGCTACAGCGGCGCGCTGGACCAAGCCGATGAGCTCTTCACACCCATTCGTGCCTTTAGACCGCCGGCGGTGGACTTCGCCGGGCCGATCCCGTGGCCGGTGCTGCAGAGCCTGTTCGATGCGTTGTACCCAGCTGGCCTGCAGTGGTACTGGAAGGCCGACTTCTTCACCGACCTGAGTGAGAAAGCGATCGATCTGCATGTCAAGTACAGCGCGCAACTGCCGACGATGCACTCGACGATGCACCTCTATCCGATCAACGGCGCTGTCCACCGGGCCAGTGCGAGCGACACCGCGTTCAGTTTCCGTGACGCCAACTTCGCCGAGGTGATGGTCGGGGTCGATCCCGACCCGGCCAACAACGCGCGCATGATCCAGTGGGCCAGGGACTACTGGATGGCCTTGCATCCCTATTCGGCGGGAGGGGGCTATATCAACATGATGATGGATGAGGGTGCGGACACTGTGAAAGCGGCGTACCGCGACAACTACGCCCGGCTGGCACAGATCAAAGCGAAGTATGACCCGAGTAATCTGTTCCATGTGAATCAGAATATCATGCC
>Ga0070706_100006192_pt1 | contig 11320 bp, 9 predicted proteins | sample KBSK5501metaG_FD_65476 | JGI IMG/M metagenome (GOLD analysis project Ga0070706, IMG submission 65476) | Corn, switchgrass and miscanthus rhizosphere microbial communities from Kellogg Biological Station, Michigan, USA - KBS K5-50-1 metaG | ecosystem: Host-associated > Plants > Roots >...
GGGTTGATCGGCAGCCCCGTGCCCGACGCTGAGCGATGGAATGCGATGTACTTGCCGTCCGGAGACCAGGTGGCGGAGCTGCCCCGGGTTAGCATCGTCTGGTCCTTTCCGTCCGCCTTCATCAAGAACAGGTCCGAGGTGTTAAGGGGCTCCCCAGCGACTCGGGCCCGGTTGCTGTCGAACACGATGCGTTTTCCGTCCGGAGACAATTTCGCCATCCCGTCACCGGCGTTGTCATCCGTCAGACGCCTCGGGTTCGTGCCGTCCGGGTCCATCAAGTAGATTTCGCTAGTCAAGAGCGGATTGCCGGCGGGGTTGTCGCGTGTACTCGAGAAGGCGATTGTCGACACCAGACACTGCTCCGCGGTCGCGATGCCCGCGGCGACAGCGATCATGACGGCTGCGATTGCGACTACGGTCATCCGCTTCATGTGGACCTCCAAACAGAGCCGGTTGAGCTTCACGGCGCGGCCCAGACGCCGCGATGTCCCGTTTTACTTCCGGCCGCGTCAGACTCTCGTGAAGCAAACGTGGGCGACTTAACGCACACTTCCCCATGCCCTTTTCCACGGGCACCCCTTCCGCAGGCCCTGCCTGTGCAGCTTCACCTACTGCCTGCTTGCCTCAGAGGGGTTCTGGCCTTGGTCGGTCCCCGCAGAGTCGATCATTTCCCCGATGGCCCGGCTAACCGCGTCTAAGCTCTCCACGCGCACCTTCAGCCCGGTCTTCACCTGCTCAATGACTCCGGTGATGCGCCCGACCTTGTTACGGGTCAGGCGGATTACGAAGGTCATCATTGAACCCTCGATCGCGACTCTCCCCTCCGCAACCTTTAGCTGGCCACGCGATGGATGCGGTCCCCGTCGGCTACTCATCGACACCCTTGTACTCGTTGGTGCGTTGATGCGGCGTTCTTAGAGGCGTTGAATATTCGTTGAAGCGCGTGACAGTCTCCTTGCCCCGATGCCGGCACAGGCACTAAAGTTGGGGGCCACGGGAAGGGATCACAGATGGGGCGGCTCACCCTTGCGCTCCTGGGCGGCTTCGAAGCACGACTGGACCGTGGCCCCCGGCTTGTCATGCCGGCGAAAGCTCAGGCACTCCTCGCGTACCTCGCAACGCGACCGGGCCAGCCTCACCCGCGCGAAAAGCTTGCCGCACTTCTCTGGGGCGGCACCGCCCCTTTCATACCTGATACGAACGTGATCGAGCGTTGCACGAAGAGTTCCGCCGCCGCGTGAAGACGCAAGGCTCGCTGCCCGGGGAAGACGCCCCCGTCGTCCTGCTCTTCAGCCTCGTGGTGAGCGGCCAGATTAAGCTGCGCCGCATAGATGGCTGGCGGAAAATCGCCGCAGTGCTGAGCCAGCCGCCGGCCGTGGCCGCATGACGCATCGCGCTTTGCCTCACAGAGCGACGATCTCGCGCGAGGCCGCTATCTCTCTCTATCCCCCAGCGACGGCACATTTCTGCTACGGTGTGACCGCGTCGCGAATACCGGAAGAGCGCGCTTCGCTTTTCCACATCACGCGGGACGCCACCACACGAGGTGCCGAAGTCCGTTCAGCATGATTGCTTCCTTTCACCTGAGCGAGTGGATGCCTCGCACCTGGTCGCTAAGCGGGCCCTCAAATCTAGAAGCCCACCGCTGCATAGATATCCGTCGAGTTGTTGCCGGTCGCTTGGAGGGGAGGGTTCGACCCGGCGGTCCCCAGCACGAGAGACGGCTCCAACGCCGAGCACGAGAGGTCCAAGCAGTTCGTTGCCGCGAAGAAGGCGACGAAGGACTCGCCTGCGGCCGCAAGCGCCCCGTAGTCGCCGACGAAGTATCCTGGGCCCCACGGGGCAGCGAGCATGTTGAACGGCCCTCTCACGTGCTGTGCCGTGACGGCCGTGTCGATAGCGTGCTGGTCCGGGGACGTGACGGCAGCCGGTGCGAAGCTCTTGATCCAGTAGCTGGTCGGTTCCGAACCAACGGACGTCCGCTCCAGCTGGTAGTACGCGATGCCCACCCTGTGGTCCGAAGCCACTGCGACGGACTGGTTGAACGCCTGTGCGCCGGGCGTGGGCGTGTCCACTCGCTTCGGCTCGCTCCAGCTGACTCCACCATCGATCGAGCTGGTGATCCCGATGGCAGCCGGACCTCCGAACTTCCGTGTTTGCCAGGCGACGTACAGCTGCCCCGTGGCTGGATCGATCGCAGGCTGGGGGAAAATCGACGGGGTGCGCAGCCCCGTCGGTGGGTTGCCGCTTTCGGGGTTCACGTTGCGGGTGTCGATAACCGGCACAACCGTGATCCCGTCGACGACGTGAAACGGCCCCTGCCATCTGTCACCCATGTCGTCCGACCGTGAGAAGGCGAGGGAGCGCGTTGCCGGAGTGGTCCCAAGGTCGAGAAGTAGGTAAAAGTCGTAGAGCGTGTCAGTTCGGGAATCGACGACGATGACGTGCCCCCTCGTCCTGACGTTCCGGCCGAGCTCGATGATTGGCCGCAAAGGGGCCCACGTCTTCCCTCCATCCTTCGTCTTCGAGAACCATGCGACCCCGAACAGGATGTCCGGCGCGGCGTCACGTCCGGATTTGTCCTGCGGCGATGGGGACAACGTCCGCTCCCACACGGCGTAGGCGACGCCCGCGTGGACGGGATCGGAGGTCACCGAGTCCTTGTCGTTGAGGAACTGGTGGTTTGGAGCGAGGTCCTGCTTGACCACGGTCTCATCCCCCCATGTCTTGCCTCCGTCAGTCGAAGTCGCGGCCAGGATCGCGGTGACGTTGCTGGTCGTGCTGATGCCAAGCGCGGTCGCGTACGCGACGCCGTCGGGGCCGATCGACACCCAGGGGTCCGATACCCGATCGAAAGGGAGGCCGCCGGCGCAGGTGCCGAATGGCAGCGCCGACATGCCCCAGTTGGAGCCGCCGTCCATTGAGTACGCGGCCAGAATCGCGCGCGCACCTTCGCGGTACCAGCGGTCCTGCTGGTAGACCCCGATGATGTTCCCTGGGTTGACGGGGTTCACGGCAACCCGGGTCTCGACCTTCGAGTTCTCAAAGTTCGGATCGGCACCTTCCTGTCCGGCTGTGCACCCCGAGAACGGACTCGTCGGCGAAGAGACTGGAACGACCGATTGGGCTTCCGTCGTCAGCGGCGCGAAGGCGACGGTGGCAGCGATGGCAATCGCGCTTACGATTTGTCGCCTCTGGACGCGTTTGGCGCCTTCTTGACCTCGTCCAGCTATATCGCCTCGCATCATCCTTAAGAACCGCAACGCAGTCATCTTGCGCCTCCCTCAGGCTCAAGTGAGTTATGGCTATGTTCTCGAGCCCTTCTTGGACATTTGCCCCTGACGACACCCCAGGCTGCCAACAGATTGATGCCGGGGGGAAAAGTCAGTTGTCTCTCTTCCTTGCCGTCCGCATTCATCACGAAGAGTTGTATTGTTCGTGGCCCCGACACGGCTCTGTGGAATACGATCTTCTGGCCATCGGGTGACCACGTGGGGGTCGCGTCGGTGACGCTGTTGAAGGTCAGCCGGGTCTGGTTTGTTCCGTCCGCGTCCATCGTGCAGATTTCGAAAGTCGGCACCCCGGCGGAGTCGGGATCGCCTAGCCTGCATTCGGCCACGATGCGTGTCCCGTCCGGCGACCAGGCGGGCGCCCGCTCCTCGAAAGCGCCGTGGCTCAACTGCTTGACCACTCCAGTGTCTAGGTCCAGCACGTGGATCCGCTGAGACGGGTAAAGGAACGGAGGCTGGGTGGGAAGCTCGGTGTCAGGTTTGCGCGTGAAGACGATCTTTTTTCCATCGGGGGACCAGTCCGGGTCATCGTCGATCTGGCCCTCACTGTTTGTGATGTTGATCGGCTCCTCCATGGGCTCGTCGTCGTCCGGGAGCCTCAAGACGAAGATCTTGCTGTCAGTTGTCGCGGCGCCCGGGGTGGGGTTGATCGGCAGCCCCGTGCCCGACGCTGAGCGATGGAATGCGATGTACTTGCCGTCCGGAGACCAGGTGGCGGAGCTGCCCCGGGTTAGCATCGCCAGGTCCTTTCCGTCCGCCTTGATCAAAAACAGGTCGGACGTGTTAAGCGGCTCTCCAGCGACTCGCGCCCGGTTGCTGTCGAACACGATGCGGTTTCCATCCGGCGACAATTTCGCCATCGAGTCACCGGCGTCGTCATCCGTCAGACGCCGCAGGTTCGTGCCGTCTGGGTCAATCAGATAGATCTCGCCAGTCAAGAATGGGTCGCCCGCGGGGTTGTCGCGTGTACTCGAGAAGGCGATTGTCGACAACAGACACTGCTCCGCGGTCGCGGTGCGCGCGGCGCCAGCGATCATGACGGCAGCGATTGCGAGCACGATCATTCGCTTCATGGTCGACCTCCAGTCATTCCAGGTTGAGCTTCACGCCGGCCCAGACGTCGGCGAATGCGCCTGAACTGAACGAGGTCCTTCGTGTCATCGCGAGCCTCCTGTCTCAGGGGGGGTCTGGAGGTCAGTCCCGGGGGAGTCGATCATTTCCCCGATGGCCCGGCTAACGGCGTCTAAATCGTCCACGCGCGTCTTCCGCCCGGTCTTCACCTGCTCAATGACTCCGGTGATGCGCCCGACCTCGTCACGGGTCAGGCGGACGACGAAGGTCATCATCGAGCCCTCGATCGCGACTCTCCCCTCCGCAACCTTTGGCCGGCCACGCGATGGATGCGGTCCCCGTCGGCTACTCATCGACACCCTTGTACTCGTTGGTGCGTTGATGCGGCGTTCTTAGAGGCGTTGAATATTCGTTGAAGCCCGTGAAAGGTCTCCTCCGATGGTTCTTGTCCCGGCCCGGCACAGGCACTAAAGTTGGGGGCCACGGAAGGGGTCACAGATGGGGCGGCTCACCCTTGCGCTCCTGGGCGGCTTCGAAGCACGACTGAACCGCGGCCCGCGGCTTGTCCTGCCGGCCAAAGCTCAGGCACTCCTCGCGTACCTCGCAATGCGACCGGGCCAGGCTCACGCCCGCGACAAGCTCGCCACACTCCTCTGGGGCGGTACGGGCCAGGAGCAAGCACGGAGCAATCTCAGGCACACCCTGTTCACCATTCGTCAGACCGTGCGTGGTCTCTCGCGAGCGGCCCTCGTCGCTGAAGCGCAAGCAATCGCCTTGGAGCCGGCAGCCGTGGAGGTCGATGTCGTGACGTTCGAGAAGCTGGTGGCTGACGGCACGGCGGAGGCGATCGAGCGGGCCGCGACTCTCTACCGGGGCGAGCTACTCGAAGGAGTCAGCGTCGACGAAGCACCGTTCGAGGAGTGGCTTTTGGCCGAGCGCGAGCGGTTGCGCGAGCTCGCCCTCGAAGCGCTCGCCCGCCTGCTCGCCCACCAGTCCAAGAGCCAAGCGACAGAGCGCGCGATCCAGACTGCCATCCGTCTTCTCGCTCTCGACCCACTTCAGGAGCCCGCGCATCGAACGCTGATGCGTCTCTATGCGCGGCAGGGCCGAAGAAGCGCCGCGCTGAAGCAATACCAGGTCTGCGTCGGCGTGCTACGACGTGAGTTGGGCGCTGAGCCCGAGCCCGAGACGCGTCGACTGTATCAGGACACTCTCCAGGAACGTGTGAGTCAGTCGGCCGAGCCGCAGGCGCGCCTCAGTCGTACGACGCCTCGCCCCCGCCAGGCGGCGCCCGTGGATGAGGTGCCGCTGATTGGACGCGAGGGAGAGCTGGAGCAGCTCCGGCGCGCGCTCGACGAAGTCCGCAGCGGACTTGGCCGGGTCGTCGTGATCGTGGGTGAGGCAGGCGTCGGCAAGAGTAGCCTCGTGATGGTTGTTGGTGCTGACGTCCGCGAACGAGGCGCCCGCATGTTGCTGGGGCGCTGCTACGAGAGCCAGCAAATCCTGCCCTTCGGTCCCTGGGTCGATGCCCTTCGCGCCGGCATCAGCCAGGAAGCCGAGACGCTCCAGGAGCTCGCGCCAGTATGGCGCGCGGAGCTCTCCCGTCTGCTGCCAGAGATCAGTGCGTCGGACCTCCCGACGCCGAGTGACGATCTTCTGAGGCTTTTCGAGAGTGTTGCCCAGCTCGTCGAGCGTCTCACCAGCCAGGGCGCTCTGGCGTTGGTGCTGGAAGACGTCCACTGGGCCGATGAGATGAGCTTGCGACTCCTTGCGTTCGTCGCGCACCGGACGCAGAAGATGCCCGTGCTGATCGCGGCCACGGCCCGCGAGGAGGAGTTGTCGAGCGCGCCCGTTCTCCAGCGCGTGCTCGACGAGATCGCGACAGGGCCGCATTTCGTGCGCATGCCGCTGGCCCCGCTTTCGCGCGGCGACACAGCGGCACTCGTGCGATCGCTCGCTCGCCGTGGGAGCGACGAGATGATGGTCGCGCGTCTGAACGACCGCCTGTGGGCGGCGAGTAAGGGGAATCCGTTCATCATCGTCGAAACCATGCGGGCGCTCGACGAGGGGGCCGTCACCGAGACGGCGCCCACGCTGCCCCTGCCGGAACGGGTTCGGCAGGTGATCGCTGGGCGTGTGGAGCGACTGAGCCAGCGTGGCCAGCAGTTGGCGGCGGTGGCGGCCGTGATCGGGCGCGAATTCGAATTTCCCGTTCTTCAGACAGCCGCTGGTCTTCACATTCGCGAGGCGGCCGAAGGCATCGAGGAGCTCGTGCGGCGTCGTGTTCTCCACGGCGTCGGAGAGCGATTCGACTTCACTCATGAGCGAGTCCGTGAGGTCGTCCACGACCGGCTCCTCGCGATTCAGCGGAAGGTTATCCATGGCCAACTAGCGAAGGCCATAGAGGAGGTGTACGCCGAGAATCTGGAACCTCACTATGCGGCCCTCGGCCTGCACTGCAGCAACAGCGAAATCTGGGGGAAGGCCGCGATGTACCTTCGTCAGGCCGGCATCCAGGCGGTCGCGCGCTCGGCCTATTCAGAGGCGGTCGCATTCTTCACGCAGGCACTCGAGGCTCTTGCGCATCTCCCGGCGACCCGGGAGGCGACCGAGTTCAATATCGACATCCGGCACGACCTCCGAAACGCTCTCAACCCGCTCGGAGAGTGGGTGCGCATGGGAGACCACCTCCACGAGGCCGAGGGCCTCGCCCGGACGCTCGGCGACCAGCACCGTCTCGGGCGGATCGTCAACAGCATGGCGAACCTGTGCATGGTCACGGGCGACTACGACGCGGCCGCCAGATTCGCGCAGGAAGCTCGGGGTATCGCGCGAACCCTCGGCGATCGCTCGATCGAGGTCGTCGCAACGATGTACCTGGGCTCGACGCACTCCGCCAAGGGCGAGTTCAGCGACGCGGCCGCCTTCCTCGAGCGGAACGTCGCGCTCGAGGGCGACCTTCGCTACGAGCGCTTTGGGACGGCCAGCATCCAGTGGGCGTGGTCGGGGGCCCACCTCGCCGAGGTGCTTTCGGACGTCGGCCGGTTCGACGAGGCCATCGAGCGAGCCGAGGCCTCAGTGAAGATTGCGGACGAGGCCGATCATTCGTTCACGCTGAACTTCGGGTTGTTCGCGCTCGGCCGCGCCTACCTCCGTCGCGGGGATCTCCCGCGCGCGACCCGGGTCCTCGAGCGGGGCCTCGACCTCTGCCGAACGCGGCGCGTCGTCTTCGGGATGGCGTTCGTCGCCGCAGCCCTTGGCGTTGCCTACGCGCTCGCCGGCCGGGCTGACGAGGCGGTCCCCCTGCTTGCGGGCGCCGTCGAGGAGTTCCGCCGTCGCCCGAATCACTTCCGGCCGGCGGCCATTCCTCTGTATGCGGGGATGACCAACCTCTTAGCTATGCGGATCGACGAGGCCGCGAGCCATGCCCGAGAAGCACTGGCGCTCACACGCCGGCTGAAGGCTCGGGCAGCCGAGGCTCATGCCCTCTGCCTCGCTGGTGACGTCGCGTCGGCGGGCTCCGCCGAGGACGCTGCCGGCTACTACCACGACGCGCTCGCGCTCGCTGGCGAACTCGGCATGCGTCCCCTCGTCGCCCACTGCCAACTCGGCCTCGGCAAGCTACACCGCCGCACGGGTAAGCGGGAACAGGCGCAGGAGCACCTCACCACCGCGATGACGATGTACCGCGAGATGGGCATGGCGTACTGGCTCGATAAAGCAGAGGCGGCGCTAAACGCTCTACGGTAAGACGCCCGTCAGGCCGCGAGCCACCCCTGCCCATATGTAGGCGGGTCAGGAAACCATCGCTAGGCCCTCAAATGGGACAACCGGGAACACGTCCCACTGCCAAATCCCGTTGGGGCCACTACGCCGCGAGCGGCACAAATTCCTCAATCACAAACCTCCACGCACGGTCGCTTCCCGTTCGGGATTCGAACCCGTGTTATCGGAAAGCTCCGGACCCCCAGGTTCGGGGACAGCGCCGGATAAACCCAACGGCAACGGCAGGCCCATGTTCATGTTCGGCGTGCAAACGATGTCGATCGCGCATATCGCATTCGAGAATTGCACCTGTGTAAGGAGTGGCAGCGCCCTCGCCTGACCGTTAGCGCGTCGGTCGCGTGGCTGCTTCGATCGGGATCTCACGGAGCCCCCGGACCTTGACGACCTCAGGCGCGAACCGCCCGCCTACGGCTACCCCGCCCGGCAGCGGACCGTAGAGCTCGATTCCGATCGACGAGATCGCGCGCGGTCTGTCCTCGGTTGCCTCAGCGGCCTTCACTGACACGATTGCGAGGATCGTTCCTGTGTCCTCCGGCAGGTCCGGCAGCGGCTGACGATCGAACGTCGTGTTCGGGAACACGCTCTTCATCGCTCGCTGATGGACGTCGCTGTGATACCAGTCGACGAGCGCTTTCTTGCCCTCGAACCACGCGAAGATGACCTGCCGTCCGCTCGACGTCTGTCCGGTCTCGACGCCAAGACACCCCGGCGCCGCCTTGAGCGCATTGATGACGTTGGGAAAGCCTGCCGATGGAACCTGCGCGGTCGCGGTGTTCGCCCAAGCACACAGCCCTGCGAGCGCCAGGGAGATGACCATCTTCATCGCGAGACCTCCTTTTTCTACCCTTCGAGGACCCACCCGTACTGCGTGAGGCTCGGCACCGCGCCCTCGTTCAGGTACGCCGCCTTCAGCTTCGACACGAAATCCGTCGGCACCGCGTTGCGGTGGGCATTCGGATCGATGCCATAGACGCGTGCCGCGTTGAGCCCGAGGATCTGTGCCTTGACATCCGGCGTGAGCGGGCGATAGCCGAGGCGTTCCATCAGCAGCTCCGGCATCGTGAAGCGACGGAAGGCCTCGATCTGCCACTGCGGCGAGCCCCACCAGATCGAGTCCGTTCCCCAGAGCACGTGGTCGGCGCCGAGAGTCTGGATCAGCATGCCGAGCACGTGGCCGCACAGCATCGGAGCGGTGATCACCATCTGGCCGAACGTCGAGCCCAGCTCGGCATAGATGTTCGTCAGCATGGGATTGCGCCGGCGGATGTCGCACAGATCCGTGACCCAGTCCACGTGCGCCGGCGGCTCGAATCGCTCCGGTGGCGCGGCGATCCATCCGGCGAGACCGAGGAACGCCGCGTGATACACGATGAAGTTGAGGTCGGGAAAGTCCTTCGCGGCGCGCTCGATATCGCGCGGGTGCCAGAAGTCGTGCACGCCGCCCTGGAGTGGCAGACCCTTGTGGAGGCAGATGTTCTTGATGCCGAGCCGCCGCGACGCCTCAAGCATCGGGTAGACGACCTTCTCGTCGTCCACGCGCCAGGGCTTCGGTGGATTGCCGAATGCGAGGCCCGTATAGCCTTTCCACGCGCCAATCTTGAGCTGCTCGGCTTGCCGCTTCATCTCGTCGAGGTCGCGCGGTCCTTTGTTCGGCGTGATGAGACCGTGGGCGACGAGCCGATGTGACGCAGCGAGCTGGTTGATGACGTCGCGCGTGCGCGCCATCTCGTCGGGCGGCAGAATGTTGGTTGAATCGGTCGCGGAAGGAATTCCGCTGAGGACCGCGACCGTCGTATCGCTATCGAGGAAGATTTCCTTGATGTAGTTTGCGAGGTAGAGCTCGTCCATCGTGCCGCGATCCTGGGCGAGGGCCGGGTTCCATTGACGTCCCAGGGCACGAAGCCTGAGAAGCGGCGGGAACTGTCGCGGCGACGCGACGTGGTGTGTCTGGATATCGAAGATGAACTGCCCCGCCGGCTTTCGTGCATCGGCGGCCGCCGCCTCGAGGGCCTCGACGGAGTCGACATCGAAGATGCGCCCGAAGACCGCGTTGAACGCGAGAAACGCTGCCGCCATGCCCGCGCTCGATCCCAGAAACGCGCGGCGACTCATGCCGAGCCGGCACGCGTTGCGTGTCGCCGTCGCACGCAGCAGCGCCGCGACCTGCGCCTGTTCCCTCGTTTGCGGAAGCGGCAGGTACTCTTCGTTGGAGACAACCCGCGTCGGAATCGGCGAGAAGCCGTCGGTATCGGCATCCCACGTCGCCTTCCTCAGCCAGTGTCGCGTGTTCAAGGGCTCCTCCGTGGCGCCATGGTCGCTCGTCTCGGCGATGACGCACGGGGAAACGGACGAACGGCCCGAGTGGCGGGACGAAAGGTGGTTTCTCGCGGACGAGAGGCGACGCGGAAGCTAAGGTGACCCGCCAGCGTTTCGCGCCTACCCCTGTCGGCGCTGAGCTACGCGCCCCGAGAGGTTTTCGTTCCCTGGAATCCGGGTCACAGTATCGATGTGCGATCCCCAATTCATCAGCCACCTGCTTACATATCGAATTGTGGGAACCGAATAGCGAGAGGCCCTCTAGGCTCATTTCTTCTGCGACCGCGTTCACCTGGTGTTCGTGGCACCCCGGACGAACACGCGGAACTCTTCTGCGCCTGGACCACTATTCGGCCTCTGAAAGTCGTGCCTTGTCCCAATAAGGAAGACGTCCGTCATTGTGTGGTCAACTTATCAGGCTACGAGCGGGGCCGTCTGGATGCGCGCGCAAGGGGTCCGAGGAGATCAGTAAGCGACCCCCTCGGGAGCCCGATAGGGCCCAGACCTGCCGAGCCTTGTCTATACTCGTCGGGGATGATGACGATTCTTAGCGAACTCTTGCTTGAGCCACTTGGAGGTATTGATGGACCTTCGCGAGTTCGTAGCCGAGACGCTCACTCAGATCGTGGAGGGCGTGAAGGAAGCGCAGACTCGCGCAAAGGACCACGGGGCACAAGTGAACCCCCATCTCACTACGTCTGCCGAACTCGCCGTCAAGCAAACGTCCCGGCGCTCGGCTTCAGAGCTCGCAATTACGGGCCAATATCGGAAGCGACCGCCGAATACGGGTGAAAATACGGATGGCGCCACCGCGCCTCGCGCGGCGAATTTCGTGGCGGCGCCACGAAATTACGTTT
>Ga0070706_100006194_pt1 | contig 11319 bp, 11 predicted proteins | sample KBSK5501metaG_FD_65476 | JGI IMG/M metagenome (GOLD analysis project Ga0070706, IMG submission 65476) | Corn, switchgrass and miscanthus rhizosphere microbial communities from Kellogg Biological Station, Michigan, USA - KBS K5-50-1 metaG | ecosystem: Host-associated > Plants > Roots >...
GCCCCGATCACGAGGACGTGCTTCGCCAGCCCGGCGTTGATGTATGCCTGGCCCGTCGCAAAGGCGTAGACGAAGCCCGAGCACGCCGCCATCACGTCGAACGCGGCCGCCTTCGTATTCCCGATCGCCTCCTTGACGAGAGCGGCCGTCGACGGCATCCAGTAGTCCGGGGTGAGCGTGGCGAGCAGGATTAGGTCGATGTCGTCCGGCTCGATCCCCGCGGTCCGGATCGCCCGCAGCCCGGCCACGGCTCCCATCGACGCGGTCGTCTCGTTCGCGGCGGCAACCCGACGCTCGCGGATCCCGGTCCGCGACCGGATCCACTCATCGGAGGTGTCGACCATCCGCTCGAGGTCGGCGTTCGTCAGGACCTGCGATGGGGCGTAGCGGCCCCAGCCGGTGACATGGGTCCGGGGCGTGGCGGTCCCCGGCGACGATGCGTTCACAGGGGGTCCACCTCGATCAGCGGCTGCTTTGCCTTCACCAGCGCGCCGTTCTCCGGAACGACCCGGACGACGTGCCCGGCGAGGTCGGATTTGATCTCGTTGAACAGCTTCATCGCCTCGATCAGGCCGACGACCTGACCGACGGCGATCTCGCCGCCGGCCGTCACGAACGGCGCCGAGCCCGGAGCGGGCGAGCCGTACCAGACCCCCGTCAGCGGCGCCTTGACGCTCGGCCGGCTGGGCGGCTCAGCGGCCGCGGCTGCGCCTGCGCCGGCGGCCGGGGGCCCGTCCATGGTCGCGGCCGGGGCAGCGGGTCCGGCCGCCGCCATTGAGGCGATCGCCGAGGGTTTGCGCAGCACGAGGCGGGTCCCGCCCGCCTCCACGGCCAGCTCGGAGAGGTCGGAGCGGTCGAGCAGCGAGCCGAGGCGGTCGATGAGCGCGAGCAGCGACGCGTCGGCCGCGTCGAGCCCGCCGTCGGTCCGCTCGACGTCGTCGGTCATTCCGCCCACCGCCGGAAGATCAGCGCCGTGTTCTGGCCACCGAACCCGAACGAGTTCGAGAGCGCGATCTCGATGTCGTGTCGCGCGGCGCGATTCGGTGTCAGGTCGAGCCCTTCGGCGGCGGGATCCGGATGCTCGAGGTTGATCGTCGGCGGGACACAGCCCTCCCGGATCGACTGGATCGTGATGACGGCTTCCATGGCTCCAGCGGCGCCGAGGCTATGGCCGATCATCGACTTGTTGGCGGTGATCGGGATCGCCGTGGCGTGCTCGCCGAAGATCGTCTGGATCGCCTGCAGCTCCGACTTGTCGCCCTCGGGCGTGGACGTCGCGTGGGCGTTGACGTGGTCGATGTCCTCGGGCCGCAGGCCGGCCTTCGCGAGGGCCCGCCGGGCGGCGGCGACCGCGCCGACGCCGCCAGCCGCCGGCAGCGTGATGTGGGACGCATCGGCGGTCGCGCCGTAGCCGATGAGCTCGGCGAGGATCGGCGCGCCGCGGGCCCTGGCGTGGCCAAGCTCCTCGAGAATCAGGACGCCGGCGCCCTCGCCGGGCACGAAGCCGTCGCGGCCCGTGTCGAACGGGCGCGAGGCACCCTCGGGGTCGTCGTTGCGCCGCGACAGGGCCCGCATCGAGTCGAAGCCACCGACGAGCGGCTCGTAGACTCCGGCTTCCGAGCCGCCGGCGATCATCGTGTCAGCGTCACCCCGCCGGATCGTCTCCCACGCCTCGCCGATCGCGTGGCCGCCCGTGGCGCAGGCCGACGCCGTCGTGAAGTTCGGGCCGGTCATCCCGAAGCTGATCGCGACCTGGCCGGCCCCGACGTTCGGGATGCCCATCGGGATCAGGAACGGACTGATCCGATCCGGACCGCGAAGGGCGTTGATCGAGATGCCATCGACGAGCGTCCCGACGCCCCCGAGACCCGTCCCGAGAATCACGCCGGTTCGCGCCGCCTCCTCGCCCTCCAGGCGGGCCGGGAGCCCGGCCTGGTCCATCGCCTCGCGGGTCGCGACGAGCCCGAACTGGATGTACCGGTCGGTGCGCCGCAGCTCCTTCTTGTCGAGGACGTGCGAGGCATCGAGGTCCTTGACCTCGCCCGCGATCCTCGCCTGGAGTCGCGACGGGTCGAACGAGGCGATCGTGGCGACGCCCGACCGGCCGGCGACGAGGCCTGCCCAGCTCGAGGCGACGTCGTTGCCGAGGGCGGTGAGCAGCCCCATCCCGGTCACGACCACGCGGCGCGGCTCGGCCGGCCAGGACCAGGCTGTCGCCGCTGTTCGGGGCGCCGCCACTGGCCGGGAGCCGAGCGCCGTCATCGGACGAGCTTGCCCGTTCGGACGGTCGCCGCGCGGTAGACGTCGCCGGCGATGCCCCGTGCCGAGATTGCATTCGCGACCGCCATCGTGTCGAACTCACTCCGCCGGATCTCGGTCCGGATCTCCTTGCCGTCGATCTCGACCAGCGCCCACGATGCGGTCGGGTCGCCGTCGAAGACGTACCCGGCGGATCCGCCGTTGACGATGATCTTCCAGCCGAGATCGCGGACGTCCGGAAGGTGCGTATGGCCGCAGCAGATGATCCGGGCGTCTGTTCGCGAGACCGACTCGAGCATGACCGACGGGTCGAGCTGGGCGTCGAAGCCCTGCGTCTGCGACCCGGGGGAGGCGTGGCAGGCGAGGATCATCGTGTCCTCGAGGACGAGCCGGCGCTCCGACGGCAGCCGGCGAAGCCAGCCCAGGCGGTCGTCGCCGAGCTCGTCATGGGCCCATTCCGCGGCGGCGAGGAACGTGTCCGGGATTCCGTCGGCGAACCACGGAAACGCGGCCGCGTAATCGAAGTCGGCGACGGCCACGTCCGTGTTCCCCTGGACGATCGTGGCGCCGCTGGCTTCCATGTCCCGGATCGCATCGACGGCACCGGCGGGATCCGGTCCGTTCATCACGAGGTCGCCCGCGACGATCACGGCGTCCGGCTTCTCGCGCTTGACTGCCTTTCGAACCGCTTCCAGCGCGGCGAGATTCCCGTGGACGTCCGATAGCACAGCGACGCGCGCGCTCATGGCCGGCTCACGATGACGGCCCATCGCAGCGTTGTCGTCTGCGCGTGTTCGCTCACGCACGGCGAAGTGCGCTCGCTCACATGCTCGCTTCCGCCTTGCGCTGCGCCATCCTTGCGAGCCGGCAGGGTCATCTCAGCACCCCTTCGCCCGGGATGACGAAGCTGAGCGTGGCCTCGCAGGCCACCTCGCCGTCGACGCTGGCGATGCCCCGCCCCCGCCCGAATCGGCTGCCGAGCTTCTCCATCGTGACCTCGAGCCGGAGGACATCGCCGGGTACGACGACGCGCTTGAACCGGCAGTCGTCGATGCCGGCGAAGAGCCCGATCCGATCGCCGAAGCCGGGCTGCTTCGCGACGAACACGGCCATCGTCTGGGCGAGCGCCTCCACCTGGAGGACGCCCGGCATGACCGGGAGGCCCGGGAAGTGGCCCTGGAAGAACCACTCGGTAGCCGCCACGCCCTTGATGCCGACGATGCGCTTCTTCTCGGCGTCGTACTCCACGATCCGGTCGACCAGAAGGATCGGCCAACGATGCGGGATCAGGGCCTCGATCTCGCGGGTCGAATGGATCGTCGTCATCTTCAGGATCGCCGACGGGGCGTCGGTCGCGGCATCGGTCACGGGCAGCTCCATTTGGGGCGTTCAGTGTGCCGCGAATCGAGTCTGCCACGCGGCGAGGTGCGTGCAGGTCCGCACAGGCGGCGGGATCCTGGGCCGGCGACCTGCGCGCTGGTCCGGTCGGCGGACCAGGGAGAACCCCGCGCCATCACGCTCGGGCAGCGGCGGCCAGGAATGCCGACGAGCCGACGCGATCGAGGAGATTCGTCGTCATCCGGCCCTCGAGGAATGCTTCGCTCGACAGCAGCGCCTGGTGGATCGACACGTTCGTGACGATGCCCTCGATCAGCAGCTCGGCGAGGGCAGCCCGTGAGCGCTCGATCGCCGCTTCGCGGCTTGGGCCCCAGACGATCAGCTTGCCGAGGAGCGAGTCGTAGAACGGCGGAACCTCATAGCCGGCGAACAGATGGGAGTCCATCCGGACGCCCGGCCCACCCGGCGCGAGGTAGCGCTCGATGACGCCGGCCGAGGGCCGGAAGTCATGCTCCGGATCCTCGGCGTTGATCCGGAACTCGATGGCATGGCCCCGACTCACGATGTCGGACTGGCTGAATCCCAGCGGCTCGCCGGCCGCGATGCGAATCTGGGTCGCCACGAGGTCGACCCCCGTCAGCATCTCGGTGACCGGGTGCTCGACCTGGATCCGGCTGTTGATCTCGATGAAGTAGAAGTTCCCATCGCGGTCCACGAGGAACTCGAGCGTCCCCACGTTCTCGTATCCCGCCGACACGATCGCCCGGATCGCGCGGGTGCACAGCTCGGTGCGGGCCGCCTCGGACAGGGCTGGCGTCGGGCCTTCCTCGAGGATCTTCTGGTGGCGGCGCTGGACGCTGCAATCCCGCTCGCCGAGGTGGATCCCCCGACCATATCGGTCGATGGCGACCTGGACCTCGACGTGACGGGTCTCGTCGAGCCAGCGCTCGAGGTACAGGGAGTCGTCGCCGAACGCGGAGCGCGCCTCGGACCGGCAGACATTCAGGGACGCCTCCAGCTCGCGCGGCGTCCGGACCATCCGCATCCCCTTGCCGCCGCCGCCGGCGGCCGGCTTGATCAGCAGCGGGTAGCCGACCCGCTCGCCCTCCTCGAGGGCGTGGGCGTCGTCCCGGAGGATCCCGTTCGAGCCCGGGATGGTCGGCAGGCCCAGCGATCCGAGCAGCCGACGCGTCGATTCCTTGCTCGCGAAGCGTTCCAGGACGTTAGCGGGCGGGCCGATGAACATCAGGTCGTGCGCTCGCACGACCTCGGCGAACCCGTCGTCTTCGGACAGGAAGCCATAACCCGGGTGGATTGCCTCGCAGCCCGTGACGATCGCCGCGCTGATGACGGCGGGCACGGACAGGTATGAACGGCGGGCGTCGGCGGGCCCGATGCAGATCGCCTCGTCGGCGAGCTGGACCGGGAGGCTCTCCCGATCGGCCTCGCTGTAGGCGACGACCGCCTCCACGCCCAGGGTTCGGCAGGCGCGGAGGACCCGGAGCGCGATCTCGCCGCGGTTGGCGATGAGGATCTTGCGGAACATCAGGCCTCGGTTCGCTCGAGCGGCCGGCCGGCGAGCTCGATGATCACGAGCTCCTGGCCGTACTCGACGGCCTGGCCGGCCTCGACGAGACTCGCGCCGACGATGCCGTCGGCGGGCGCAACGACCTCCTGGGGCACACCGAGCATGTCGACGGCGCCGATGCGGTCGCCGGACCGCACTCGCGTGCCGGCCTTCGCCTCGTTGCGCGGCTGGAAGATGCCGACGGCGGGCGACGTGGCGATCGCCCGGAAGCGGTCGGCGCCGTCGTCGCCGGAGCGGTTGCCGGACCCGGGCGACGGCGCACCGGTGCCGGCGACACCCGCACTCCCGGTCGCGCTCCTGGAGCCGGTGGCGTCGAGGTCGGCCGACCCGGGCGACGAGCCGTTCGTCGAGTTGGGGCCGGGTGCGGACCTGGCGTCTCTGGCGCTCCGGTGGCCCTCGAAGCCACCGGGGGCGTGGCCGTGACCGGCATGACCCGGCTGCGACCGCGCCGCTCGATCGGTCGAGCGGCGGTTATGGGTGCCGGCGCCGTCCGCCGGCCGGCGGACCCGGACGGTCCATGACCCCTCGCCCACCTCGATCTCGCCGAGCCCGGTCGCCGAGAGCTTCGCGACGAGCGCCGGCAGGAGCTCGTCCGCGAGCCGGTCGATCGCGGCGTGATCGGCCGACCGCTCGGCCGCCGAGCGCGGATGGTGGTCACTGCCGGGCGCGGTCCGGGCGCGCGACGATTTGGCGGTCCTGGCGGCCCGCGGTTCGGGCGGCTGCTGGGGCTCGGTCACGCGGGTCAGACCTCGTCACGAGCCGGCGGCTCGTCGCGGCGGCCGGCGGGGATGTTCGGGATCCCGGACCAGCGGCCCGAGTCGAGCAGGTTCCGGAGCCGGTCAGCGAGGCCGGGCCGCTCCGGCATCGGTGGCGGTGCCGCCTCGACCTCGCGGAAGGCTCCGAGGTTGCGGAACCGACGGTAACGCGCTTCGACGAGGTCGTCGAGCGGGACGGCCGCGAGCGCGTCCAGCTGCTCGCTCACGACGTCGCGGATCCGCCGGGCCGTCTCGACGGGATCCGTATGGGCGCCCGCGCCCGGCTCGGCGATCACGATGTCGACGACGCCGAGCGCCTGTTGTTCCGGCGCAGTCATCCGCATCGCGAGCGCGGCGGTCGGTGCCTCGTCGGCGGTCCGCCAGAGGATCGCGGCGCAGCCTTCGGGGCTGATCACCGAGTAGACGGCGTTCTCCAGGGCAACGATCACGTCCCCGACCGCGATCGCCAGCGCCCCGCCCGAGCCGCCCTCGCCGGTGATCACCACGACGATCGGCGTGCGGAGGCGGCTCATCAGCCCGATCGATCGGGCGATCGATTCGGCGATCCCTCGCTCCTCGGACTCGGGGCCCGGATGAGCGCCCGGGACGTCGACGAACGTCACGATCGGCAGGCCGAACCGCTCGGCCAGCTCCATGATCCGCATCGCCTTCCGGTAGCCCTCCGGGTGGGGCATCCCGAAGTTGCGCCGGATGTTCTCCTCGGTGTCGGCCCCCTTCTGCTGGCCGACCACGACGACGCGGCGATCCCCGATCTTCGCCAGCCCCGTGACGACGGCCTCGTCATCGCCGAAGAGCCGGTCGCCGTGGAGCTCGACGAACTCGTCAGCCATGGACCCCACGAGCTCGAGGATTCGGGGACGGCGCAGGTTGCGGGCGAGCTGGACGCGCTCCCAGGTGGCCTGTTTCGGGTCCGGGGACGGCCTCGGCGCGGCGCCGTCCGCAGCTCCGTCGCGTTCGCGCGGGCGAACGGATGTCCCGGCATCGCGCCCACGGCCGAGGAATCGGTCAACCACGTCGGGACTCTTCGCTCGGCGCCGTCATTGCCGTGGTCGCCGCCTGGTCACCCGCGCCGGAAGGTGGCGACTCGACCGGATCGGCCGGGATCGCCTCCGCGCCTGGGGGCGGCTGGATCGCTTCGGGTGGTTCGACCGCCGCGGACGGGACTGGCTCGGCCGTCTCAGGTGCGGCCGGATCGGCCGGCTCGGCCGAGGTCCCACGGGCGTCCGTGGATGCCGGCTCGAGTTCCTCCATGGACCGGAGCTCCACCTCGGGCGTCGGCCGGCGTTCCGCTCGGTCGGATTGTGACCCCGGAGCCGGTGGGGGCGAGCCGGTTCGGGTCGGAGGGCTCGTTCGTGGCGGCGCGCCCGTTCCGTTGCCGTTCGTCGGGGAGCTTGGTTCGGGCTCCATCTGCATGACGCGTTCGGCGAGGTTGGAGAGGAATGACAGCGGCCGGAACGGCGGCAGGCCCAGCACGTCGCCGGGCGGCGTCTCGTCGGCAGCCGGAACCGTTCGCGCGACGAGGAACCCGAGCAGGCTCGACAGCTCGGCACGGAGCTCCGTGCGGTGGACAACCCGGTCGAGGAAGCCGTGGGCGTAGAGGAACTCCGATCGCTGGAAGCCCGGCGGCAGCTCCTGGGCAATCGTTCCGGCCGACACTCGCGCGCCGGCGAAGCCGATCAGGGCATTCGGCTCGGCGACGTTGACGTCGCCGAGAACGGCGAAGGACGCGAACACCCCGCCGGTCGTCGGGTCGGTCAGGACGCTGACGAACGGCACGCCTGCGGCTCGGAGACGCTCGATGGCGGCAACCGTCTTCGCCAGCTGCATCAGCGAGAGCGTCCCCTCTTGCATCCGAGCCCCGCCGGAAGCCGACACGATGATCAGCGGGGCGCGCGCCGCCAGGGCGTGCTCGGCCGCTCGCGTGACCTTCTCGCCGACGACGGCGCCCATCGAGCCGCCCATGAAGCCGAAGTCCATGACGCAGATCGCCACGGGCCGATCATCGATCGACCCTGTGCCCCAGACCGCGGCATCTCGCATGCCCGTCGCCAGCTGGGCGGCGGCGATCCGGTCCGGGTAGCTCTTCTGGTCGACGAACCCGAGCGGATCCTCCGACTGGAGACCGGCATCGCGCTCGGCGAACGAGCCCGCGTCGAGCAGGAGCCCCAGCCGGGCGTCGGCGGACAGACGGAAGTGGTGGCCGCACGACGGGCACACGCGCAGGACCTTGTCGAGCTGCCTGTTGAACAGCATCTCGCCGCACGAAGGGCACTTCGTCCAGAGATCGGGCGGATACGCGTCGCGGCGCGGGCGGAACGAGGGGAGCTTGATCGGCATCTCAGTCGAATCCTCGGACCGATGGCTCGCGAGGCCACGAAGGATCGCGGCCAGCCGAGCCCCGCCTCGGACCTCGGAGGGTCCTGGGCCTGGCGATCGCCGCGCCAGAAGTCCGGACGACGCGCGCGGCGCGGGCCATCGGCGAGCCGGGGCGGTTCCGCCGCCAGGCCACCAGGGCCGCACCCGCGAGCGACAGCGCCGCGGAGGTCAGGGCGCCGCCGATCAGGAGAGGCCGGGCGAGATCGCGCCGATCGCCGTCCAGCGCCTCGGGAGCGTCGCCGAGAAGGCCGTCGACCGGATCGCCGAGCGACGGATCGCCCGCCGATGTTGCGGTCCGGGCGCGGAATGGCACGACCCGGCCCTCCGCCCCGACGGCGGTCGGGACGCGGAGTGCTGTCGCGGCCTCGGCGAGGCGGGTCGCCAGGCGCTCCTCGAAGCGGAACGATGGGTGGACCCGGACGAGATCGTGGCGAAGACGATCCACCGCGGCCCGGATCGCGGGGTCGAGGCGCTCCGCGGCATCGGGGCCCGTGGCCGCCTCGGGCACCGAAGCCGGCGCCGACGATCGGCGCGAGCGTTTCGCAACGGCCGGGTCGTCGCCCCGGAACGGGCGGCCGGCCAGGATCGCGTCGAGATAGAGGTCGGTCAGGAGGGTGTCGGCGCTCGACGCGTCCCGGTCGAACGGGATCACCGTCGCGGCTCGCGCGATCCGCGCGCGTCGGTCCCCCGATGGCCAGCGCGGTCGCCCAGGTCACGAGCGACCGTCCGTAACGCCCGGTGGATCAGGACGCGGACCGCGCCCTCGGACCGGCCGAGGACGCCGGCGATCTCGGCCGTGCTCATCTCCTCGACGAACCGCAGGACGAGGGCTCGCCGGCGGTCCGAGGGCAGGCGCCCAACGGCGGTCCAGGCGGCCGTCGCTTCGTCCCGACTGGCCGCGCCCCCCTCGAGGTCGAGCGGATCGGCGACGAGCGCCGCGGCATCGAGCGGCGCCTGCGGATGCCGGCGACGGCCTCGCCGCTGGTTGGCGATCGTGTTCCGGGCGATCTGGAAGAGCCAGACGCGGAAGGTCGAAGCGCCCTCGCCGTCGGCCGGCCGCGCCCGTTCCTCGAACCGGGACAGGTTCGTCAACGCGGCGAGGAACGTCCGTTCCGTCGCGTCCTCGGCCTCGTGGTGGTCGCCGAGCTCGTAGTAGGCGTAGCTGTACACCTGCGCGAGATACCTGCGATAGAGGGCATCGAACCGGAGTGGATCGAGCTGAGCCGCCTCGACGAGCGCCCGGTCCCGATCGAGGTGGGCGACCCGAGCCGCGCCGTCGGCATGCGCCGACCCTGCTCGTGTTGCGTCGCTCACCCTTCCGAACACCGGACGGACCATCGTGTTACAGCCCGATCGGGGAGATGCCCGCGAGCCGGACCCGGACGACTTCGCCCACGAGGATCGAGCGCTCGCGACGGGGATCACCCGGCGCCGCGATCCGGAGGGCGCCGCTGTCGGCGTCGGCGCCGATCGCCAGCGCCGTCTCCGTCGAGCCGTCCGGAAGCAGCACGTCGATCGTTCGACCAGTCGTCACTTGGCGCTCGATCCAGCCAGTGGCGTCGAATCGGCCCGCGTGGAGCGCGTCGATCCGGGCATCGAGGCGGTCGCGGAACCCGTGGACGAGCTGCTCGTTGTCAATCGCGCGGTCACCCGCCGCGGCGCGCAGGGACGTCATCGAGTCGCGGAGCTCGACAGGGAAGGCGTCGGCCGGCCAGTCGGCGTTCAGGCCGATCCCGACGATCGCCCGCGGATCGTCCGTGCCGAGGCCGTCGGTCTCGCCGAGGACCCCGCCGAGCTTGCGGATGACCGTCGATGATCGCCCGGCGCCGTCGGTCGTCCCGCCGGCACCGTTGACCGTGACGACGAGGTCGTTCGGCCACTTCAGCCCGATCGATCCCGCGCGAAGACCGGTTGCTTCCTCGGCCGCGTCGGCCATCGCGAGCGAGACCGACGCCGCAAGGCGCCAGACCCGATCGGGCGCCAGCCACGAAGGTCGGAACCCCAGCGACATGAGGAGGCCGCGTCCCGGCGGCGCGATCCACGTCCGGCCGTGGCGACCACGTCCGGCCGTCTGCTCCCCGGCGATCGCCACGCAGATCTCCGGCTCGCCCGCGGCGAGCCAGTCGCGGACGACGTCGTTCGTCGATGCGACGCTCGCGAATCGGTCGAGGCGCCGGATCTGCGGAGCGGCCGCCGTCGCGATCGCCGTCACCGGACCGCTGCGGTCCCGGTGAGGCTGGAGCTCGTGGCGGCCTCGAGGGCGGCGGACTCCGGTCGCTCCAGCTCGAAGGCCCGATGCAGCGCCTGGACCGCCGTCTCCAGGGCGTCCTCGGCGATGATCGTGGTGATCCGGATCTCGGACGTCGAGATCATCTCGATGTTCACGCCCGCCTCCGCCAGGGCGTGGAACATCCGGGCGGCGTAGCCGGGCGCGTTCTGGATGCCGGCACCGACGATCGACACCTTCGCGACCGACGAATCGGTCGTCATCTCGCGGAAGCCGAGCTCCCGCGCGATCGGCTCCAGGATCCGCTTCGCTGTCGCCAGCTCGACCTGTGGGATCGTGAAGCTGAGGTCGGTCGCGCCGCCATGGCCGACGTTCTGGACGATCATGTCGACGTTGATGCCCGCTTCGGCGAGAGGCTCGAAGACGTGCGCAGCGACGCCCGGCCGATCGGGGACCTCGACGAGGGTCACCTTCGCGACGTTCCGATCGTGGGCCAGGCCCCGGACCTTGTTCCGCTGCTCCACGAGGGGGTCCTCCTTGATCACCGTTCCGGGAGCGTCCTCGAACGAGCTGAGGACCTCGATGACGACGCCGTTGACCCAGCCCAGCTCGACGGCTCGTGTCTGCATCACCTGGGCACCCTGGTGGGCGAGCTCGAGCATCTCTTCGTAGCCAATGATGCTCAGCTGGCGGGCCTCCGGGGCGAGGCGCGGATCCGCGGTGTAGATGCCGCGGACGTCGGTGAAGATCTGGCA
>Ga0070706_100006196_pt1 | contig 11316 bp, 12 predicted proteins | sample KBSK5501metaG_FD_65476 | JGI IMG/M metagenome (GOLD analysis project Ga0070706, IMG submission 65476) | Corn, switchgrass and miscanthus rhizosphere microbial communities from Kellogg Biological Station, Michigan, USA - KBS K5-50-1 metaG | ecosystem: Host-associated > Plants > Roots >...
AGCACGATCGGCTGCAAGGGGTGGCCGGCGCGAGAATCGGGATCGGGGCTCGGAACGAAGTACTTCAACACGCCGTAGGCGAGCCCCGACAGCGACACCGCGGCGAGCGCGGCGTGGTTCCACCAGGCTTCCCAGCGCCTCACCGCGACCCGCTTCCGACGGCCGTCGGCGTCGGGGGTGGCGTCGCAGCCTTCTGGAGAACCTGGTGGATCGCGAGAACGCGCCGTGCGGCGTCGGTCGTCGCCCGAGCGGTCAGAGTCGCGCCCGTGACGGGCCGGATCCCGCGCTTGACCGAGAGCTCGTCGTTCAAGGGCTTCCCGGCGAACTGCTGGTACCACCGCGGGCGCGGCAGGTACTCCTCGGGCTCGGAAAACGAGAGGACCTCGATTCGCGCGATCGCGCCGGCCGGATCGACGACGACCATCACCGTCTCGGCCATCGTGCGCACGAGATGCGTGTCGAAGTACGCCGTTCCGATGAGCCGTCCGTCCTTGGAGGCGGTATAGGAGGTCACCAGCGCCGGGGGCGGTGCCTCCGACCCCGACAGCCTCTGCGCCTCGCGCTTCTGCGCCTCCGTCAGGTATGCGGTCTTGCGCTCGACCGCCGCCCCGGGAAACGCGAGCTTCAACGCCTCCTCGCGCGTCAGGAAGACTTTGGCCGAGAGCGGCGATGCGGCGAAGAAAGCCATGAGGAGCACCGAGAGTGCTTTCCCGCCCCAATCACAAATCACAAATCACCAATCACAAATCTCTTCAGAAGATCCACCCCAGTGCAACGTTCCAGCGGTTGACGCCGGTGGACGCCGCGTTGTGGCGGCGCTGCCAGTCGGCCTTGAGGGTCAGCGCCTCGATGGGTTGGAACGCGAGCCCCAGGGTCCACTGCCGCACGTCGTTGGCGGGATTTCGAGCGTAACCGGTGGGAACCTCGGCCTGCGTGTCGAACGCCTCGTAGCGCACGTACGGAAGGAGCGAGAGGCGGCTGCTCGCGTTTCCCGACAGGACGTCGTAGGCGGCCTGGAGATACCAACCCTCCTGGCGGCTACCGATCGAGTCGGCCCCTTCGAAGCCGTTCAGCTCGTTGACGAGCGCCGCCTGGCTGACGCTCGTACGCGCATACAGACCGCGCAGCCAGGCTCCGCGCCAGCGCCAGTCCGCGTGAATGTCGAAGATCGTGGTTAACGCGCCGATCCGGCGTCCCGCGGGTGTCCGCTGGCCCTGTCCGGCGTCCCCCGCGAAGATCGAAGCGCCGACGAGAAGCCCGTCGATCCCCACGTAATCGAGCCGGCCGGTGAAAGCCCAGTTCTCCGCCAGCGCCTCCGAGCCTTCGCCGCTTCCCTCCCGAATCCCCTCCTCCGCGGTGAAGCCTGCGGCGTTCAAGCCGTTGACGAGATAGGCGCGGTAAGACAGCGGTCCGGCGACGCCGTAGAGCCCGAAACCGATCTCGCGCCAGGTGGTAGGAATGATGACCTGCTCGACGTCGGGCCGCCGCGCGCCGAGGAAGCTCACCGGCTCGTGCAGCTCGTTGACGAGCCCCATCGGAATCAGAACGAGTCCCGCCCGGGCGTTGACGGCGCGGGAGCGCGTGTAGTCGACGTACGCGAACTCGACCTCCGCCTCGCCCTTCTTGTCCGAGGCGACCACGGCGTTCTCGTACTCGACTTCCGTGTTCAGAACGAAGCGGTCGTCGAACTTGTAGCCGAGATAGACGACCGCGCGCAGCAGGGTGACGCGGTCCGGCTCGGACGCGGGCCGCCCGGCTTGGTCCTCCGCCGCGAACCCCTCGTAGAGAGCCTCGCCGTAACCTCCGAGCGAGACGCCTCTCTTCACGCCGTAGACCTTGGAGGCGGACAGGCCGAGCCCCAACGGCCGCGCCGGAGTCGCCGCGGGCGCCGGAGTCTCGGGCCGCGCCGGCTCCGCGCCCCCGGCCTCGCCGAGCCTCAAGGCCTCGATCTCCCGGGCGAGGATCTCGAGCCGGCGCTCGATTTCGGCGAGCCGCGCGTCGGCGGAAACGGCCGCCGCGGCCTTGAGTGCCGCAAGCTCGGCGCGGGTCTCGGCGAGGAGCTTCTCGAGGCGCTCGATCCGCTCCCGGACGTCGGCCTGGGAGGCGGCTTTTGCAGGCGCCGGCGTTGCAGCCGGAGGGGCCTGGGCGAGGACCGTCGGGGCCGCGAAGGTGAGCGCGAGGGCTCCGCAAATACATAAGCCAATGCTTATATGTCTGCGGGGTCTCACGGCACCCTCCGGGATGCGCGCGTCGCCGGCGCGAGGCCGCGCAGAGACGGGTCCGCGGAGACGACGAGCCGCGAGAAGCCCGGCGAGGCGAGCGCCCGGAGTCCCGCGTCGTTGTCAAGGAGGAACAGCGTCTCCTGAGGCACTCCCTCGCGGCGCAGGAGCTCGGACAGCTCGAGCCCGCGCGTCGGGCCGAGGACGAAGAACGCCGTGGAGAGGATGTCCGCGACAAGCGCCGACGGAGCGGCGACCGTGACGGCGCCGAAGTCGGGAGCCGGCTCGCCGCGGTGCGGATCGAGCAGGTGTCCGATCCGCCGCCCGCGCACCTCGAGGGCTCGCTCCGAGTTTCCGGAGGTCGAGAGGGAAAGATCGGAGAAGGAGAGCACCGCGACCGGCCACTCGCGGTGCCGCGGATGGGAGACCTCGGCCGTCCAGCCGCGGCCGTCGACCCCGCGACCCAGCGCCAGGATCTGGCCGCCGAAGTCGAGCAAAGCGTCGAGCGCCCCGGCGGCCCGCAACCGTTCGCCCGCTCGGTCGAGCGCGTATCCCTTCCCCCAGGCCCCTTCGTCGATCCCGGCGCCGGCGTCCAGGCGGACGGCGCTTGCCCGGCCGGGGTCCAGGCGGAAGCGATTCGGGCCCGTTGCGCGCAGTGCCGCCTCGAGCTCGCCCGGGGAGGGAATCCGGCCGGTGCCGCGCAGGCCCCACGCTGCGACGAGCGGCGCGACGGTCGGATCGAAGGCGCCATCCGTCCGCGAGGACCAGGCGAAGACGGTCGAGAGAATCGCCGAGAGCTCGGAATCGATTGCGAAGTCGACGCCCACGGGCGCGCCGTTCAAGCGGGCGAGAGGGCTGTCGCGCCACGTGGTCAGCAGATCCTCGACGCGCCGGATTTCGGCGATCGCGCGCTCCGAGGCCGCCAACGCGTCGTCGCGTCGCGGCATCCGAACGGCAATCTGGAGCGTCGTGCCCATCAGGGCGACGCGGCGCTCCGCCGGGGGGAGCCCGGGCTGCGCGGCGTTCGCGGGCGACGCCGAGAAAGCCAGTAGCGCGGCCGCGGCCGCCGTTCCCAAGCGGCGTCGGCCGGCGGCGAAAGCGGTCGGTGTGTCGTTTTCGGGATGGCTCATGGGATTGAGATTCAGTCTCAATCGCAGACCATAGCGAAGCGCCTCGTGCGACGTCAAGGGCATGCGGCGTGGGGGCGGCAGCCGTATTTCATAGAATCCGGGGCCGGAGAGGACAGCCATGGCCTGGAAAAATGGATCCGCAGCGCTTCTGACGATCGTCCTGATGGGTTGCTCCGCGCGCCGTCCCACGGTGTCGCAAGCCGCCGAACCGCCGCCGCCGCCGCCTCCAACGCCGGTCGCCGTGGCCGTCGTTCCGCCCCCGACCGCCGCGCCGTCCTCGGTTGCGCCGCCGCCGGCGTCCGCGGCCGTGCCCGACCAGCCCTACACGGGCGCCGCTCCCGAGGTCGCGAAACCCTACCGCGACATCATCCGCTTGAAGAGCGCTGGCTTCTCGGACGACTTCTTGCTGAATAAGATCCGAGCCGAGAACGTGGCATACGGTTTGACCACGTCCGAGATCCTGGAGCTGCGCGCCACGGGCATCTCGGAGGCCGTGATCGAGGCGATGTTGCAGTCGGGCCGGCCCGCGGCTCCGGGCGCGCCGGTGGCCCGCCGCGCCGAGTTCCCGGGGCTGGCGCGCTCCGAGCGTAGGGACCCGCTCGGCGTGTTCGGCACTTCGGCCAAGAAGACGGGAACCCTCGTCGTCGAGGGCGACACGATTCGGTGGTACGACAAGGAGGATCCGGAGAAGAACTTCGCGATCTACGTGCGCAACGTCAAGGAGGTCTTCAACACCTGCGTGCTGCGTCCGGAGAAGAATCTGTGCCTGGAGTTCGGGTTCGTCACGCACACGGGCGACACCTACCGGTTCCGCGATCCCGGGTGGAAGGAAGGCGCCAACCGTACGATCCTGGAGGTCACCAACTACTTCCACCAGGCGTTCCCGAACCTGTTCTTCACCGAAAGAACGGTCGAGAAAATGTGATCAACCCCGCGCGGTACGGCCGCGCGAGGTTGTCATCCCGAGCGAAGCGAGGGATCCCGGACTCGGTTCGTAGGGGCGGCCCTTGCGGCTGCCCGCATCAGAACGGGAGAAGCTCAAAGGGGCGGGGGCAAGCCCCGCCCCTACGCAGGGCGTGCCTTATCCCTTATCCCTCGCCCGCTCCCCGGTCGCGGGAGAGGGTCGGGGTGAGGGGAGTGGCCGCGGCTCGAGCTGCGGGAGCGCGAGCGACGTGTCTACGCCGCGTTCGTCTTGGCGGCCACCGCGGCCTGGCCGAGCCGGCGGCGCTTCCACCAGAGTCCGAGCAGCCAGATCGTCGGGATGGCGGCTAGAGAGTACGCCAGCAGGTGACCGATCCTCCCGTCCGGACCCAGGATTTCGGTCGCGTCGTGAAGCGCCTGCGACGAAGGCAGGAGCCGGGCCTCCGCGAGCTCGTGAAATCCGTACAGCACGAGCTGCAACAGAAAGATCGCGAGGAAGATCGAGGAGACGTTCAGAACCGCGGGCAGATCGACGCCGCGTCCGAGCCGGGTCCAGAGAAAGCCGATCGCCGCCGCCGAGACGAGACCGAGCGCGAGGCCGGCCGTGACGGCCGAGGAGCGGAGCTGGAAGAGAGCCGTCGCGATGAGCAGGGCCGTCTCCATCCCCTCACGCGTGATCATCAGGAGCGTGAAGGCGAAGATCCCCCAGAACGCGCGGGTCGGATCCCCACCCCGCGCGCGGCTTTCCAGCCGGTTCTCGATGTCCTTCTTCAGATGCGCGGAGACCCGCTTCATGTACACGAGCAGGCTTCCGACGAGCGCCGCCGCGACGAGGGCGAGGATGCCCTCCCACAGCGACTTGTTGGCCTGAGCGAAGAAGTAGCCCGCCGCCGAGCACGTGAGGACGGAGACGCCCACGGCGAGGTAGACGGCCCGCGCGAGCGCCTCTCGGCCCGTCCGCTTCAGGTAGGAGAGCGTGAGGGCGACGATCAGGAAGGCCTCGATGCCCTCCCTCAACGCGATCGTGAATCCCTGCCACATCGGTCGATTCCTCGTTCTCGGCCGCGCGGTTGACTTCCCCGGCGGGACGTGGAGAATAACGCTATTGAGACCGAGTCGCAATCCCATGGAGAAGCGCGAGCTGCAGATCTTCCGCAAGTACCTGGAGCGCCGGGGGCTTAAGCTGACCTCCGAGCGTCGGCGCTTGTTCGACGAGATCTTCGAGCGACACGAGCATCTCGAGGCGGATGAGCTTCTCGTGCGGCTTCGGGGCAAGCACCAGAAGATCTCGCGGGCCACGATCTACCGGACGCTGGAGCTGCTCGTGGACTCCGGCATCGTTGGCCGCGTGCGCATCGGCGAAGCCGGATACCGATACGAGCGCCTCCGGGCCGGCGACCACCACGATCACATCATCTGCGACCACTGCGGCCGGGTCATCGAGTTCTTCGAGCCCCGGATCGAGGCGCTCCAGGACGAGGTCGCGGCGCGCCACGGCTTCGTGCTGCTCTCCCACTCGCATCAGATGCGTGGGATCTGCCGGCGCTGCCGCCCGAGGGCGAAGACCGAGGCCGCCGCGCGATCCGCCGGCTCCGAGCCGCAGCGGCCGGTGCCTATCGTTTCCAGGTCGCGCGAATGAACCGGCGGCCCAGCCGCAGGACCGTCGCGCCGGAAGAAGCGAGAGGTTCCTCCGGATCCCGGACCTCGCGCGCGTCGCCCCCGTCGGCGTAGACCTTCAGTGCGCCCTCGGCGATCTTCCGGCGCGCCTCGCGCATCGAGGAGCAGAGCCCGAGCGCGACGAGCACCCGCGCGGCGGGGCCTCCCGCTTCGACCGACACCTCGCGGCTCTCGATCTCTTCCGGCAGCTCTCCGCGCGAGAAAGCCCGCCGGAAGTCCTCGGCCGCGCGATCGGCCGCCGCCGGACCGTGAAAGTCCGCCGTGATCCGCCGCGCGAGCTCGGCCTTGGCGTCGCGGGGGTTCTCGTCGCCCGCCTCGACCCGCCGCCGCCGCTCGGCGAGCTCCGCCGGCTGCACGTCGGTCAACAGCTCGTACCAGTTCCAGAGAATCGCGTCGGGAATCGACATGACCTTGCCGAACATCTCGCCCGGCGGATCCAGCACGCCGATTGCGTTGCCGAGCGACTTGGACATCTTCTCGACGCCGTCGGTGCCGACGAGCAGCGGCATCGTCATGACGATCTGCGGTTCGAGCCCCTCCGCGCGCATGAGATCGCGCCCGACGAGGAGGTTGAAGAGCTGATCCGTGCCGCCGAGCTCGACGTCCGCCTTCAGGGCAACGGAGTCGTAGCCCTGCGCAAGCGGGTAGAGCAGCTCGTGCAGGGCGATCGGCTGCTGCGTCTGCCAGCGCTTCTGGAAGTCGTCGCGCTCGAGGATTCGGGCGACCGTGATTCGCGAGGCGAGGCGCACGAGCCCGGCCGAGCCGAGAGCGGAGAGCCACCGGTCGTTGTGCTCCAAAACCGTCCTGGACTCGTCGAGAATGCGGAAGGCCTGACTCGTGTACGTTCGGGCGTTCTCCTCGATCTGCTCGCGGGACAGCTGCGGCCGGGTCGACTTCTTGCCGGACGGATCGCCGATCATCGCGGTGAAGTCGCCGATCACGAACACGACGCGGTGGCCGGCGTCCTGGAACTGGCGCATCTTTCGCAGGACGACCGTATGCCCGAGGTGGATGTCCGGGGCAGAGGGATCGAAGCCGACCTTGACCGTGAGCGTGCCCTTGCGGAGCTTCCGCGCGAGATCGTCCTCGTCGATCAGATCGACGACGCCGCGCCGAAGAGTACCCATCGCGGCGGCTGTGCTCACGGCGGGCCGGAATTATAAGTGCCTGCGTGGTTAAGGCTTCCTAAAACGGGAAGGCGCAGGACGGACGGGCGGTTAGCTTTGTCGACTGGAGTAAATGAGGTAACCATGCGAAAGGTGTCTTTTCTTCTCGCGGCGGCGTTTCTCGCGGCTCTGCGCCTCTCGGCGCAGCCGACGGCCAACGTCGTGACGCTGCCCGCGGCGGCCTCGATCGTCGGAGGAGCACCGTTCTTTTCGGACGTGCGCGCGTTCAACACGTCCTACACGTCCACCCTGGACGTGACGGCCACCTACCGCTGCTTCCTCGCGGGCGCGGGCGGATCGTGCACGGCGGGCACCTCGGTGGTCGCCTTCAGCTTGGCGCCGCGCGAGTCGAAGGCCTTGAACGATATCGTCGCTCAGACCTTCCTGGCTCCCAACACGGCCGGCGGCGTGGAGTTCGCCTACACCGGTGAGAGCGAGCAGCTGGTGGTCACGAGTCGGCTCTACTCGACGAAGCCGACGCCGACGGTCGGGATGTTCATTCCGGGACTCGACATCTCCGAGGCGTTTCCGAACACGATCCTGACCTCGGTCCGAAACGGCGGCCCCGTGCCGGGCTTTCGCGCGAACGTCGGGCTCTTCAACCCGGGAGACGCCGCCGTTTCCGTGACGTTCCAGATCTTCGACGGCGGCAACAACCCGGTCGGCAACCCGGTGCCGGTCCCGGGAGGCGTCCCGGCGCACGCGGGCGCGCAGATCAACGGCATCTTCACGCAGGCCGGCACGCCGACGCTGAACACCGACAACGCGGCGATTCTGGTCACCGCCAGCGCGCCGATCTTCAGCTACGCCGCGGTGATCGACAACAACACGACCGACCCGATCTTCGTCGTCGGAGCACAGGACGTGCCGCCTCAGCCGATCACGCCAGTGGGCACCTCCACGCCCACGCCGACGGTTCCCGGGCCGACCGCCACGCCGACGCCGCCGGCCGCCCAGACGCGCATGGTCAACATCGGGCAGGGAGGAACGAACTTTATCGATCAGGTCAGTGGAACCAGCACCTCGACGATCCACGTGGGCGATACGGTCATGTGGACCTGGGTCGGCAGCAACCATTCGACGACGTCTGGCCCGTGTCCCCCCTGCAGCGCCGATGGGAGGTGGGACTCCGGGATCAACGACTCAGGGCACACCTTCAGCCACACCTTTTCTCAGGCTGGGACGTTCCCTTACTTCTGCATGGTTCACACCGTGGATATGACGGGTCAGGTCATCGTTCAGCCCTAGTCACTCCCTTTCAGTTCTCCTCGGGCCGCCCGCGTGGGCGGCCTTTTTTTGCGGCCAGGACGTGTCAACACGGCGGAGGAGTCCCTCGTCCAATCGCGGGGGAGTCCATGTCCTTCCTTCGGCTGGTCCCGTTCCTCTTCCTCGCGGCGGCGGCTCGGCTCGCCGCCGAGACGATCACGCTGCCGGCCGCGGCCTCGGTCTTCGGAGCGGCGCCGTTCTTCTCGGACGTGCGCGCCTTCAACACCTCCTACGTCGACACGCTGGATGTGACGGCCGACTACCGCTGCTTCATCGGAACTTGCGCCGGCGGGAGCCGAGTCTTTTCCCTCGCGCCGAGAGAATCGCGCGCCTTCGACGACGTCTGCGTGACACTTTTCAGCGCGCCCGACTCCGCGGGCGCAATTGAGTTCGCCCACGAGGGCGCGGAGGGACAGCTCGTCGTCTCGAGCCGTCTTTACTCGACGGCACCGGCGCCGACCGTCGGGATGTTCGTCCCGGGGCTGAAGTCCTCGGCGGCATACCCCGTCGGGGTCTTGACGTCGATCCGAAACGGCGGCTCGGGAGCGGGCTTCCGCACGAACGTCGGCGTCTACAACCCCTCCGCCTCCTCCCTCACGCCCGCCTTCCGGGTCTACGATCGAGGCGCGCTCGTCGGCGCGGCGCAGCTCGACGCCCCGCTCGCTCCCCGCTCCGGAGCCCAGATCAACGATGTCTTCGGGCGGATCGGCGCCGCCGCGCTCGCGACGGACGACGCGGTCGTGGTCGTGGACAGCGGCAGCGCGTCCGCCGGGCTCTTCTCCTACGCCGCGGTCATCGACAACGCGACAAGCGATCCCATCTTCGTGGTCGCGGCGAAGGACCAGGCCGCGCCGGCCGCCCAGACCCTCGTGATTTCGGTTCGCGCGTGGGACTTCTCGCCGGGCGGCCCCGTGTCGGCTCCGCTGACTCTGAAGGTCGGCGGGACGTACACTCTCGTCTTCCGCAATTCCGATCCGCCCGGCACGCCGAACGCCCGGCACGGCTTCTCGGGAATCAGCGATCTCGGCCTACCCTCCTCCGACGACATCTCACCCGGACACGACTTCGTGATTCCGTCGTTCGCGCCTCAGGGCTACCAGCGGGGAAGCTACCCGTTCGTCTGCACGCAGAACGACTGCGGTGGGGATCCGGAGCAGCACAACGGAATGATCGGACTGCTCATCGTCGAGTGAGCCGCACACGGGTCGACTAGAATGGGCGGCATGAGCGAGCCGGAGCCCAGCACGCCGGAACCCGCGCCGGCTTCTCCGGCCGATTCGAACGAGGACGATCGCCGCGCGGAGGCGGCCGCCGCCAACCGCCAGCGGGCGCTCAAGGATTGGGAGGAGAACAAGAAGCGCTGGCGCGCCATGGGCGTTCCGAAGCCCCTGCCGGCCAAGAAATGAGGCGCGCGGCGCTCGTCGCCCTCGCGTTCCTCGTGGCGCGAGAATTGCTCGCGGCTGGAGCCATGACGCTCAAGATCGAGAGCCCCGCTTTTGCGGAAGGGAGCGCGATCCCGAGGCAATACACGTGCGACGGGAATGGCGGCTCCCCGCCGCTCACCTTCTCGGGCGTGCCCGCCGGGACGAAGGGCCTCGCGCTGATCTGCGACGATCCGGATGCGCCCTCCGGCGTGTTCGTCCACTGGGTCCTCTTCGATCTTCCCCCGGCGACGGCGAAGCTGCCCGAGTCGGTCCCGGCCGGCGCGAGTCCGCCGACGGGCGGCGTCCAGGGAAAGAATGACTTTGGCAAGACGGGTTACGGCGGCCCCTGTCCGCCGAGCGGGACGCACCGCTACGAGTTCAAACTCTACGCGCTGGACAAGGAGCTGAAGCTCCCGCCGGGATCCTCCAAGGCGGACGTGGTCGCCGCGATGCAGGGCCACGGGCTCGCGGAAGCGAAGCTGACGGGAAAGTACAAGAGGAATTAGGCAGCAGTTCCTTTGCGCAAGAGCCATCCGTCGAGTCGCCAAACGATTTGTGATTTGTGATCGGGTGATTTGTGATCAAGGCGAAACAGCGCCTTTCTCGCCTTAATCACAAATCACAAATCTCAAATCAGAAATCCTCCCTCGAGTCCTTCCTGGACATCGAGTCCCAGGTCGTCTCCTGCCGGCGGTGCCCGCGTCTCGTCGCGTGGCGCGAGGAAGCGGCGCGGAACCCGCCGCGCCGATTCGCCGGCCAGCGCTATTGGGCCCGGCCCGTGCCGGCCTTCGGCGACCCGTCGGGAAGGATCCTCATCGTCGGCCTGGCTCCGGCGGCTCACGGCGGAAACAGGACGGGACGCGTCTTCACAGGGGATGAGTCGGGCAACTTCCTCTTCGAGGCGCTGCACGCGGTCGGACTCTCGAATCAGCCTCGCTCGATCCATCGCGACGACGGCCTCGAGCTTCACGGCGCGCTTCTCTCGGCCGCCTGCCGATGCGCCCCGCCGGCGAACCGGCCGCTGCCGGTCGAGCTGGAGAACTGTCGCGAGTATCTCGAGCGCGAGATCGCGATCCTGCCGCGTCCGCGCGTGCTCGTCGCCCTGGGCGCTCTGGCGTTCGAGACGATCCTCCGCGCCATCGCCGCCTCCTCCGGCCTCACGCTCCCTCGGCCGCGACCCCGCTTCGCCCATGGCGGCCGCTACCGCATCGGCGAAGAGCTCGTGTTCGCGACCTACCACCCCAGCCAGCAGAACACCTTCACGGGGAAGCTCACGCAGGGGATGCTCCGAGACGTGCTGCGGCGGGCGAAACGCGCCGCCGCTATTACCCGCGCCCCCTCTCCCTTGCCCTCTCCCCCCGCTGGGGGGAGAGGGTCGGGGTGAGGGGGATGGCCCGCTGATCCAGTCCGCGGCTGGTTATTTTTTGAAAAGCCGGTCGAATGCCGTGCGGGCGTCGTCGGGAGTCGCGACGGCGCGAGGTCCCGTCAGGTCGAAGGTCTTCGAGGGGGAGTA
>Ga0070706_100006197_pt1 | contig 11316 bp, 6 predicted proteins | sample KBSK5501metaG_FD_65476 | JGI IMG/M metagenome (GOLD analysis project Ga0070706, IMG submission 65476) | Corn, switchgrass and miscanthus rhizosphere microbial communities from Kellogg Biological Station, Michigan, USA - KBS K5-50-1 metaG | ecosystem: Host-associated > Plants > Roots >...
CTGCGGGTCACGGTCGCGCCTCAGGCGGCCGAGTTCCAGGAGCGCCTGAGCTACAGCCTCGAGGACCCGACCGACACGTCCGTCCAGGCGGTCATGCGTTGGGAGAAGGTCCGGGCCGTCTTCCCGATCACGGCGGACACGCCGCAGGTCGTCGTCGCCAGCCTGCGCCGGGATCTGCGCGGCCTGCCGCGCTTCTTCTGGCAGGGGTGGAACCAGGCCGCGGCATACTGCCTGCGCAACAACGTCAACCTCGAAGAGGCCCTGGAGTGGTCCAACCAGTCGGTCGCGATCGCCGAGACTTTCACGAACCTGCGCACGAAGGCGGGGCTCCTCGAGAAGAAGGGAGACACGAAGACCGCCGAGGCGCTCCGCGCGAGATCCCTCCAGCTCGCAAACGAGACTGAAATGAATGCCTACGGATACCAGCTCCTCGGGCAGAAGAAGACCGACGAAGCGATTGAGGTCTTCAGGAAGAACGTCAAGGATCACCCCGGATCCTGGAACGTCTACGACAGCCTGGGCGAAGCCTATGCCGCCAAAGGCGACAAGAAGCTCGCCATCGAGAGCTACGGTAAGGCTCTCTCAATGGCGCCCGAGTCCCAGAAGAAGCGGATCAACGACGCCCTGGCGAAATTGAAGGTTTGAAGGTGTCAGGGAAAAGGTGTCAGGTCAAAGGCCCCTTCACGGGATGGCTTCGCGGGCGAGCTGGGCGCCGGGAGCGTCCTCGTCCACGACGGGAATGGGCTTGCCCAGGACCCCTTCCCAGCGCGCGACGACGACCGACGCGACGCAATTGCCCATGACGTTGATCGAGGTGCGGGCCATGTCCATCAGCTCGTCCACGGCCAGGATCATGGCGACCCCCGCTTCACCCGGCAGGTTGAAGGCCGCGCAACCCGCGGCGATGATGACGAGCGCCGCGCGCGGCACGCCCGCGACCCCCTTGGACGTCATCATGAAGGTCAGCATCATCAACAGCTCCGTGCCAAGAGACAGGTGGATCCCGGCCGCCTGCGCGATCGTCAGCGACGCGAGCGAAATGTAGAGCGTCGAGCCGTCCAGGTTGAAGGAGTAGCCGGCCGGGATGACGAATCCCGCGACCGACTCCGGAACGCCGAACTCGACCATCTTTTCGAGGGCCCGCGGCAGCGCCGCCTCGGAGGAGGCCGTCGAGAAGGCGAGGAGGAACGGCTCCCGGATCTTTCTGAAGAAGAGGCGCAGGTTCGCGCGCACGACGAGCAGGGCGGGGATCAAAACGAGGAGCGTGAAGAGGATGAGCGCGCTGTAGAGCGACGCGACGAGCTTGGCATAGGACCCCAGGACCTTCAGGCCGTGGTGGGAGACCGACCCCGCCATCGCGCCGAAGACGCCGAGAGGCGTCAGCGACATGACGTAGTCGGTCAACTGAAACATCACCGCCACGACGGAATCGAAGAATCTGAGGACCGGCTCCGATTTCCCCTTCACGTGCGCCGCCGCGATCCCGAAGAGCGTCGCGAAGACCACGACCTGGAGGATGTCCTGCTTCGCCATGGCGTCCACGACGTTGGAGGGGAAGAGGTGGAGGAGCGTCTCGACGAGCGTTCTGGGCTTGGCGAGCGTCTCTCCCGAAGGGGGAAGGCTCAACCCCTGTCCCGGCCGGACGGCGTGTGCGATCGAAAGCCCCAAGACGAGGGCCGCGGTGGTCGCGATCTCGAAATAGACGAGCGCCTTGATCCCCATGCGCCCGACGGCCTTCACGTCCCCGGTCTTGCCGATCCCGACGACGATCGTCGAGAAGATGAGCGGGACGATGAGCATCTTGATCAGGCTGATGAAGGCTCGCGACAGGAAACGGAATGTCTCGTAGGCGGCCGGATGCTCTTCCGCCGGGAAGAGATAACCGCAGAGGACCCCCAGCCCCAAGCCGTAGAAGATCAGCGCGGTCGAGGAGAGCCAGGCCGGGCGTCCGGCGGACCTCTTCACCGGCTCCCCGGTGCCCTTCGCCGCGGAATCATTTGCGGCGCATTATAGGGACAGGCCGCCCCATAACCGGGCGTCCCGCACCGGCACGGGCAGGATGGCCCTGGGCTTCGAGGGCGTGAGTCGGGCATAATACCGGCGTCGCCATGGCAGTCCGGGAAGTGCTCGTCATCGAGGACGACAGCGACCTGCGGGAAAGCCTGAGCCAGGCTCTGCGGGATTACGGATTCGCCGTGACGCCGGCCTCGAACGGCCAGCAGGCGCTCGAGCTCCTGCGCACGGGCACGAGACCCTCCGTCATCCTGCTCGACCTGATGATGCCGGTGTTGAACGGCTGGGAGCTGCGGGACGCACTTCGAGAAGACCCCGCCCTGGCCGGAATCCCTCAGCTCGTCATCTCGGCATACATGGACGAGGTGGAGCAGCACGTCCTGGCTCTCCCGCCCGGTGATTGCATCCGCAAGCCCTTTCCCATGCGCGTCCTGCTCGAAGCAATCGAGCGTCATTGCGCGCCGGAAGTGGACAGCCGAGGACTCTGAGTCGAGCGGTCGTGGCCAGCCACGACGACGACTTCGGCTCGCGACTCTGATGGCGCGGTCTGTTCGCCCGGGATCCCCTTCCGCCGCCGCCCGGCCTGCGGCGCTCGCCTTCGCCCTTCTCACGGCGTTCGGTTGCGGGCAACCCCCGGCTCGAAGCGCCCGCACGAGTCCGGCGTCCTCTCCCGCCGACGTCGCGCCGGATCTGGAGGCGCGCCTGGCGCGGTGGAAGCCCGTTCCCATGCCCTTCGCGATGGACCGGCTGAGCGCGCGCGAGGGCCAGCTCGTCGGGAAGATGATGGAGGCCTGCCGGCAGATCGAAAAGATCTTCTGGCGCCAGAGCGACCCGGAAGGACTGGCTCTCTACACATCGCTCGTCGGCTCGTCCGACCCCCGCGGCAAAGCGCTCTCCCGCTACTTGTGGATCAACGGAAGCCGGTGGGACCTCCTCGACGGAAACCGCCCCTTTGTCGGAAAGGCGCCCATGCCGCCGGGACGCTTTCTCTATCCCGCAGGAGCCACGCGTGAGGAGATCGAAGCCTACGTCCGAGCCCATCCCGAGGCGAAGACGGCGATCTACGGCGAACGGACGGTAATCGTCCGGAAGAACGGCGCGCTCGCGGCCATCCCGTATCACGCCGCCTACCGGGAATCCCTCGAACCGGCCGCGGCCGCTCTGCGCGAAGCCGCGGCGCTGTCGGAGGACCCGGCTTTCGCACGGTTCCTGCGGCTTCGGGCCGATGCGCTCTCGAGCGACGACTACTATCTGAGCGACGCCGCCTGGGTCGAGCTGACGAATCCGAAGTTCGACTTGATCCTCGCCCCCTACGAGACGTACTTAGACGAGCTACTCGGCGTGAAAGGCTCCTACGGCGCGGCGGTCCTCGTCCGCAACGACGCGGAAACGGAAAGGCTCGCGTTCTTCCAGAAGTACGTCCCCGACCTCCAGGACTCGCTGCCGCTGCCGCCTCGGGACCGTCCCTCCCTGCATGGCAAGGCCGCGCCGATGGAGGTCGTGGACGCCCCCTACCGTTCCGGAGACCTGCGGCACGGCTACCAGGCCGTCGCCGACAACCTGCCCAACGACCCGCGCATCCACCAGGAAAAGGGGAGCAAGAGGATCTTCTTCAAAAACTACATGGACGCCCGGGTCCGGGAGATCATCGTTCCCCTCGCCCGACGCCTGCTCGTCGAAGAGGACTCCGCGCGAGCCTCGGCCGAGGGCTACCTCATCGGGACGCTCCTCCACGAGATCGCGCACGGCCTCGGACCCGCCTATGCGCGCGCGGGTGGCCGGCGGGTCTCCATCCGGGAGGTGATCGGCCCCTCGTTTTCCGCGCTCGAAGAGGCGAAGGCCGACGCGACCGGCATGGCGGCGCTCCAATGGCTGGCCCGCCATGGAGCGCTGCCCGAAGAAAAGCTTCCCGAGTGTTACTCCTCCTACGTCGCCGACCTCTTCCGCACGGTTCGCTTCGGAACGGGAGAGGCGCACGCGCGCGCCGAGATGATGGAGTTCAATTTCCTCACGGGAGAAGGCGCGCTGACGCGCGAGACCTCCGGGAAATACCGCATTCACGCCGAGAAGATGCCGGCCGCTCTCGCGCGGCTTTCCCGGGAGCTCCTCGAAATCGAAGCGGCGGGAGACCGCGACCGCGCCGAAACCTGGTTCAAGAAACGCGACTCGATGCCCTCCGACCTCGCCGCCGCTCTGAAGTCACTCTCCGATGTCCCCGTGGACCTTGACCCACAGATCCCCTTTCCGGAAAGATAAAAAGTCCTTGGTCCCTGGTCCACGGACTCTTCAGTCGGACTCAGTTTGTCGGCGCGAGCATCTAGAATCGGGCGTCCATGGCCATTCAGCCCTTGCTTCCCTTTGGAGAAGAGGAGAAGGACTCGGAGAGTCCGCCTCGGCACATCGAGGAGCTGGCGAGGATCTGCCGGGAGAGGCCGCTCGAGGAGAAGGTCCTCGTCGCGCCGTCTCTCCACGTCGGGTACCAGATCATCGAGGCGCTCGCGCGGTCGGGGCAGCCCTGGGTCAACCTGCGAGTCGAAACAGTGCGCACCCTCGCGCACGCAGTGATCGGCCCGGAGCTCGCACGCGGCGGCTGGAAGCTCCTCTCCCGCGCGCAGTCGCTCGCTCTCGTGGAGCAGGCCTGTGCGGAGGCGCTGACGAAGAACTCCTACTTCGGGTCTCTGGCGGATCGGCCGGGACTCCACCGCTCCTTCCAGAGGACCTTCGACGAGCTGCGCGCCGCGGGGCTCGCCGCGGAGACTCTGCCCGAGGCCGCGTTCACGGACCGGAGAAAACACCGGGAGCTGCGCGGGGTCCTGCGACGGTACACCGAGGCACTGGAGACCGCGCGTTTCGTGGATGGCGTCGAGGTCCTGCGACGCGCCGTGCGAGCGGTCGAGGCGGCAGAGGCGACATCGGGATTGGAGACGTACCTCGTCACGGGCTCGACGGAGCTCTCCGTTCTCGAGCGGGCCTTCGTCGAGAAGCTCGCGGCGGGCAGGCTCGTCTCCCTCGCGGTGGACCCGCCCGGCGCCTGGAAGGCGCTCGCCGGGCAGGCGCGTCTCTTCCGCGCGCTCGGTGAGGAAAATGAGATTCGGGAAGTCTTCCGGAGGATCCTCCGCGAAGGAATCCCGTACGACGACGTCGAGATCCTTTATACGGATTCCGGCGTCTACCCGCCCCTTCTCTGGGAGCTGTCGCGGGAGCATGCGATCCCCTCGACGCTCGCGGGCGGGATTCCCGTGACCTACACGCGCCCTGGCCAGGCTGCGCTCGCCTTCCTCGACTGGATCGGGCAGGGCTTCGCCGCTGAGGCGCTACGGCAGGCCCTCGCGTCCGGCGCGCTGACGCTGTCACGGCTGGAGGATGCGACCGAGGCGACCGCCGGCGGCGAGGCCGCGGCGCGGGCGCTGCGCGAGTCGGGCGTGGGCTGGGGGCGTGAGCGACACCACTCCTGTCTGGACCGACTCGTGGCCGAGCTCGAGAGGCCCGAAGAGAGCGCCCGCGCCGACGCGGACTCGACCGACAGAGAGTGGGCGCAGCGCTCGGAAAGACGCTCGCGGCGACTCGAGGCGGCCCGCCGAGCGCGGGAATTCGTCCGCCGCGCCCTGGCGCTCGCGCCCGAATCGCTGGAGGCCCCGGGCGACCTGCGCTCTCTCGCCCGCGCGGTGCGGACGTTCGTGTCGGACTTCGCGCGCGCGGCCGATGAGCTCGACGGGACCGGCCGCACCGCGCTGGACGCGCTTTTCGAGGAGTTCGGAGAGCTGCTTCCGCTGCGACTCACGACGGCGGACGCCGTCTCGCGGCTGCGCGACTCTGTCGCGCGTCTCGCGATCGCCGCTGACCGCCCCCGTCCGGGCAGCGTCCACGCCGCCGTCTACAAAGCCGGCGGGTTCTCGGGTCGCCGCCACACCTTTTTCGTGGGGTTGGACGAGGCGCGCCTGCCGGGCAGGGACCTGGAGGATCCGGTCCTCCTCGACGAAGAGCGGCGACGCATCAACGACGCGGCGGAAGGGCCGTTGCTCCCCCTTGGACGCGAGAGACCGCGCGAAGCGGCGGCGGTGTTCCGGGCGTGTCTGGGCCGCCTGCGGGGGGAGCTGACCGCGAGCTATTCGAGCTTCGATCTGCGAAACCTTTCGCAGGCCGGAGAGCCTGCGCCTTCACCCTTTTTCCTCGACCTCTTCCGCGTCCGGTCGGGCAAGCCCAAAGCGGACTATTCCGATCTCGCGGACGCGCTGCCGCGAGCCGCCGGCTTCGCTCCGCGGCCGGACGCGGCTCTCGACGACACGGAGTGGTGGCTCTCCTGTCTCCACCCGGCGAGCGAGGCGCCGGCGGGAGTTCGCGGGGAGGCTCTCGCGTCCGCCGTGCGCTCGGTCTATCCGTGGCTCGAGGACGGCCACCTGGCCGAGGTGGCCCGGGCGTCCGACGAGTTCACGATCTGGGACGGCTTCGTCCGCTCGGGAACGCCGGAGCTCAACCCCCTCGCGGGAGGCGAGCCCTTCTCCCCTTCGCGCGTCCAAGACCTGGCGGCCTGTCCCTTCTCCTACTTCGTCCGCCACGTTTTGCGCGTCAAGCCGCCCGAAGACGTCCAGAGCGATCCGACGCGATGGTTGAGCGCGCTCGACGAAGGGACTCTCCTTCACGAAGTCTTCCGGGACTTCTTCGAGAAGATCACGGCCGCCGGCGAGAAGCCCGAGAGGGCGAGGCACCTCGACCTGATCCTCGCGATTGCCGAGAGCCGGATCGCCGACTGGCGCGAACGGGTCCCTCCGAGAAGCCCGCTCGCCTTCAACCTGCAGTGCGAGAACATCCGGTTCGCCTGCCGAACGCTTCTCTCGGGCGAGGAGGAGCACTGCCGCGAGGCGACGCCGCGCTTTTTCGAGGTGCCTTTCGGCTTGCCGAGGCAGGCGTCCCGGATGCGCTCCGCTTTCGCGACCCCCGATCCGGTCTCGATCGAGATCGCCCCCGGTCGTTTCTTCAAGCTGCGCGGCTCGATCGACCGGGTGGACGAGGTTCCCGACGGGACTTTCGAGATCTGGGACTACAAGACCGGCAGTTACTTGAGCTTCCGCGAGGGGATGGGGGTGCGGGGCGGCCGACAGGTCCAGCCGGCCCTCTACGCGCTGGCCTTCGAGGCGCTCCTCGACCGAACCGGGCATCCCGGGAAGGTCTCGAAGTCCGGCTATTTCTTTCCCGGCCGCAAGGGGGAGGGGCAGCGCATGGTCGCCCCGCTCGACCGCGGGGAGACCGGCCGAGTCCTCGTGAAGCTCTTCGACCTGCTTTCAGCCGGGATGTTTCCGCACGCTCTCTCGCTCGACGACTGCAAGTTCTGCGATTTGGAGGCGGTCTGCGGCGGCGCGAAGGCGGCCACCGCGCGCGCTCAGGCGAAGCTCGCTGCCAGCGCAAACGAAGTCCTGGCGGCTTTTCGAGATCTCCATGCCGAAGAGACGGACTGAGCCGACGCTCGTCGAGGCCCTGCCCGACGGGGCGGCGCGGCGCGCGATCCGGGAGGAGCTCTCGACGACGATCCTCGTCGAAGCGGCCGCCGGCACCGGAAAGACAGCGAGCCTGGTGGACCGTCTGGTCGCCCTCATCGCGACCGGTACGACAACCGTGGACCGGCTCTCGGCCGTGACGTTCACGATCCGCGCCGCCGCGCAGTTGAAGCAGCGCTTCCAGAACGGCCTGGAGAAGGCGCTCGTCGGGGAGAAGGACGAGGATGCCTCCCGGCGGCTCGCGGCGGCGCTCGCGCGGCTCGACTCCTGCTTTGTCGGAACGATTCATGCCTTCGGCGCGCGCCTCCTGCGCGAGCGGCCCGTCGAGGCGGGGGTCGACCCTGGCTTTGCGGAGATGGACGAGCCGGAGGACGGCGCGGCCCGGCGCGAGGCCTGGGATCGCTTCGCGGAGGAGCTCTTCCTCTCCGCCGACCCGCGTCTGGAGCGGCTCGTCGAGCTCGGGATTTCCTTGAGAGACCTTTCGGACTCCTTCAAGACCGTCTGCGAGAACTCCGACGTCGTTATCGAGATTGGCGCGCGCCCTCCGGAGCCCGACTTCGCGGAAGCCCGCGAGCGACTCGAGGCCTTCCTCGAGCAGGCTGCGGCGTGTGTGCCCGCGGAAGCCCCGCCGGGTGGATGGAGCAACTTCGATCTCGCGGTGCGGCGGGCGGGGAGGCTGCGCGAGCTTCTGGACACCGAGCGCGGCCCGGACTTCGTGCGGATTCTCAAGGTCCTGCGCACGCATGCCGTCCAGAAAACCGTGCCCGCGCCGCTGCGAAAGACCTTCGAGAGGTTCCGCGAGGAGGTCGTGAAGCCGGCCTTGACGGCGTGGGCGGAGTACGTCTATCCGGACGTCTGCGCGGTCCTCGTGGATGCGCGGGAGCGTTACCGGCAGTGGCGCCGACGGGAAGGACGCGCCAACTTTCAGGACCTGCTGCTCTGTGCCCGCGATCTCTTGAGGAACCATCCGGACGTCCGGACCGCCCTGCGGCAGCGCTTCATGCCGGTCCTCGTGGACGAGTTCCAGGACACCGACCCGATCCAGGCCGAGATCCTCTTTTACCTGACGGGCTCGGACACCGAGGAGAAGAACTGGAAGAAGCTCGTGCCCCTGCCCGGCTCGCTCTTCGTCGTTGGAGATCCCAAGCAGTCGATCTACCGCTTCCGCCGCGCGGACATCCAGACCTACGATGCCGTGCGGTCCCGCATCGAGGCGTGCGGGCGAGTCCTCCATCTCTCGACGAACTTCCGCTCGACGCCGGCTGTCTGCGCCTGGGTCAACCGGGTCTTCTCCCGGCCGGCGTTCTTCCCGAAGGAGGGAACCGACGAGCAGGCGGCCTACGTGCCCCTGGACACGACGAGCCGGGAGGACCCTTCCGCGCCCGCGGTCTTCTGCCTCGAGACGCCGAGCTCCCGAGCCGGCGATGCGGCTGGCGCCCAGACGGAAGCCTCGAGGATCGCCGACTTCATCGCGGCCTCCATCGCCAGGGGAGAACGGCGGCCGGAAGACTTCCTCCTCCTTTTTCGACGGCGCAAGTTCATGCCGGAGTACGCCCGGGAGCTCGAGCGGCGCGGGGTCGTCTCCGAGCTTGGCGGCGGAAAGGCCTTCGGAGCGTCCGAGGAACTCGCCTCGCTCATGCCCGTGCTTCAGGCGCTCGCCGATCCCGATAACCCGGTGCCGCTCCTGGCCGCGCTGCGCGGCCCGCTCTTCGGCCTAGACGACGAGGCGCTCTACCGGTTCGCGCGGGCGGGAGGGCGGTTTTCGTACCGGCTGGAGGTTCCGAAAGAGACCGATCCGCGCATCGCGAGGGCATTCACCCTCTTTCGCGAAGGCGAGGCGCTTGCGGAGCGCCTTCCTCCGGCCGCCGCGATCGCGCGCTTCGTCGAGAAGCTCGGCTGGATCGCGCTGGCCGCCTCCCGCGATCTCGGAGACAGCCGAGCGGGGAATCTCTTGAAGGCGTTGGCGGCGGCCCGCAAGTTCTCGGCCGAGGGGCTCGATTTCAGGCGGGCCGTCGAAGAGCTCGAGCGGCTTCGGGCGGAGGACGCGATCGAGGAGATGGGAATCGAGCCGGGACGCCCCGGCGCAGTCCGGCTGATGACGCTCCACAGCGCCAAGGGGCTCGAGGCGCCGGTCGTCTTCCTGGCCGAGCCCGGCGGGAATCCCCCCGGGTCGCGGGATTACTCGGTCGAGCGGCAAACCGAGCCTCCCCGGGGGCATTTTCGCGTCACGAAGAAATTCGAGGGCTTCGGCGAGGAGGAGATCGCGCGCCCTGCCGGCTGGGACGCAATGCAGGAGATCGAGGAGCGCTTCGACCTTGCGGAAAAGAAGCGCCTTCTCTACGTCGGAGTGACGCGGGCGAAACAGATGCTGGTCGTCAGCGTCAGAAAGACCGCGGCGAGAAGAGCCTCCGGACCCTGGGCGGACCTGGCTCCCTTCATCGAGCGTAGCCTCCCGCAGATCCCAGAGTCGCCACGGCCGGCGGCGCCGGCGCACTCGCGGCTGCCGGAGGAGCTCGAGGTGTCGCGCCGACAGCGGACAGAGAACCGTCCGCGCTGCGCCGCGCCGAGCTACGCCGTCGCTTCCGTCACGTCCCTCGCCCACGCCGGGCAGGATCGGCCTTTTCGCGAGTCCACGGGCAGAGGGCTGTCGTGGGGATCGGTCATTCATCGCCTTCTCGAGGCGGTGATGCGGGATGACTCGCTCGACGTGAAGGCTTTCGCCGGAAACGTCCTCGCCGAGGAAGGGCGCCCGCCGCAGGATCTGGAGGAAGCGGTTCACCTCGTCGAGGCCGTCCGCCGCTCGCCGCTGTGGAAGCGAGCGCTCTTGGCGAAGAGCCGGTTCGTCGAGGTTCCGTTCGCCCTGACGGTCCCGAGCGCGGAGCTCGGAGCGGCCGGTGACCCGGCGGAGACGCTCCTGACGGGAGCGCTCGACCTGGTCTTCGAGGAGGAGGACGGTTGGACGATCGTGGACTACAAGTCCGACACGATCCGCGACAATCTCGACGAAATCGTGGCCTTCTATCGGCCTCAGATTGCCCACTACCGCCGCTACTGGCGGCGGTTGACAGGAAGGCCGACGCGGGCGGGCCTCTTCTTCGTGTCGACCGGCCGGGAGGTCTGGCTCGAAGAGGAGGTTGAGAGTTGAGAGAGGACCCTCTGGCAACCGAAAAAAGGCTCCTCCTCCTGTCGATTTGGGGCGGGGTCGTTCGACTAGAGTGGGAAAGGAGAAAACGATGCGATACATGCTCTTGATCTACGACCGGGAGGCGGATTGGGCGAAGCTCAATCAGCAGGACCAGGGAAAGCTCTTCGGTGAATACGGTGTCTTCTCCGAGGCGATCCACAAGAGCGGCCACTACCGCGCCGGAGACCCGCTGCAGCCCGTGGCGACCGCCACGACCGTGCGCGTTCGCGACGGGAAGACCGTCACGACCGACGGCCCTTTCGCCGAAACGCGAGAGCAACTGGGCGGTTACTACATCGTCGACGCGAAGGACTTAGACGAGGCGACGCAGATCGCCGCCCGGATCCCCTCGGCCCGCATGGGCTCGATCGAGGTGCGCCCGATCATGGAGATGCCGGCTCGACCCTGAGGGGCGACTGCCTGCCATCCGGAGGAGCCAACTCACTCTGTCATTCCCGCGGGACCTAAGCGACGAGGGATCTGCCCCGGTTAGACGGACTACGAGGGCAGAACCCTCGCTTCGCTCGGGATGACATATTCCTTCCGGGCTCGTTATGCAGGTTACTCTGGCGGGGTCAGCCGATGGATATCGAAAAGATCTACCGGGAGGAGTCCGGACGGATCCTC
>Ga0070706_100006198_pt1 | contig 11315 bp, 8 predicted proteins | sample KBSK5501metaG_FD_65476 | JGI IMG/M metagenome (GOLD analysis project Ga0070706, IMG submission 65476) | Corn, switchgrass and miscanthus rhizosphere microbial communities from Kellogg Biological Station, Michigan, USA - KBS K5-50-1 metaG | ecosystem: Host-associated > Plants > Roots >...
CTCCAGATAACCGGTGAGCTCAATACGGAAACGCTGCGTTCGCTTAAAATTGATTCTTCTGCCTCTACACAACCGGCGGCAAAGCCTACCTCATCCCCGCGCCCTGGGGCACGCGATCTGGGCGAGAAATCTCCCAGCGACACCGCCGCGGTGCCTCCCCGGCCAGACCAGCCTCTTGCCAACGCTCCGCAAGATCGACAACTCTATCCGTCTAATCCCGTGCCTTCTGGCACTTCACCAGGAGGAGGACTCCTTGCTGGAACTCCCTACGAGACCGCCCCGTCCGATGTGCAACGCAATGTGGTAGTTTCCGCCCAAATAGCGCTGGCGCGTCGTGGTCTCTTTCGAGAGACCATCGACGGAGCCTATGGACCGGCAATGGAATTTTCGCTGCGCGCCTATCAAGCGCGGACGAGACTTCCGGTGACAGGCCGGCTGGATCTGGAAACGCTTGCTGCGCTTCGATTGTTGCCGGGCGCACGCGCACCGATCTACAATCCGTCGCGTCTGCCTGCGCGTCCTCGGCCACAGCCACCGGTACACGGTGAGTGGGTTCCCGAATAGGGCCAGGAGTGCTCAGTGGGTCGCAGCCGTGACAGTATCACGACTTCGCGCTATCGAAGTGCACCGACTGTAGTTCAGCGAAAACTGTCCCGACAAAAATTTGTGCTTCGATGCGAAGCAGAATTCGGTTGCTATCATCCGAGACCCAGATCGTGGCGCGGCGAAATTTCCGGTGCGGTTCCAACTCAAGATGCTTGCCGACCCGGTTAAGTTGCAAATCGAGTTTTATCGCGTCGTAAGTGCCAGCGTGCACCGAGATTTTTTCCCGGCCAACCACCGTAATGGTGGCAACATAAGCATTGGTCCCGGGATAAACGACCACGCGGTGAACACTGTGCTCTCCAAGTGGCTGGCTTCGCAGATAAAGCATGGCCGAGTGCAGATCAAACAGATTGGGAAAAGCAAATTGGCGCGTCTTTGTTGCGACAGCGCCGACCTGGGTATCTGTTCGTGCGGAAGTTACACCGTTATTTGTAAACGTGAGATGCGTGGCAACTTCTTTTGATCGATAATTCTCTGCTTGTCGGCTTTCGATTGGGTGCAGTGTTTGCGCATTGGCAACCGAATGATAATTCGCGTCCAGTTTCCACCAGAAGCGGACGAGGCCGATCGTCCGCCCTGTTCCATCAAGCTGAAATTTATCACCGGATGGTTTTGTAAAGTGGACGTCGCCAGCAGCCGCAGTGAATCCAGACCATCCGAAGCGATAAGTTGCACGGAGAGGCCGAGGCTCCGGAAAATTTCCAGGCGGATCTTTGCTGATCGTCGACTGCCAATTCGCCGCAAGCGACCCTGAACAGAACGCGAGAAGGATGATGGCCGTGCACTGTTTTGACCGAAATCGCGTTCGACACACAACCAGGCTCCGAACGGACATTTCTCCAGTTTGCAACCGCCTACGAAATGTTTCCGGCCGGCGTGTACGGCTATCTTTCACCTGTACGAAGAAATACACGCGAGTTTTGCTCGCGTGTATTCCGGACTTGTCGAACTTAGATTAAGGTTTCGAAGCTCTTGCCGGAGTCGGGGATGGACCGGTCGAGGTTTTCTCAACTGAACTTGCGCGGCCTGGCTTATTTAACACGGTCATAATGTCATTCGTGAAGTCAAAGGTGTCGGGGGCATACATCACAACAGGGACGCCGTTCAAGCTCATGCCCGATTTGTCAAACACCAGGTCCATTTTATTGTCTCTGACTTTCGTCATCACCACGTCGGTGATTTCCTTCACGATACCTTCTCGCATATGCATCTGCTGCTCTTGCAATTGCCGTTCACGGGTTTGACGGAAGTCGTTCATTTCCCGCTCCATATTTTTGATGTTGGCGATTTTGTCGTCGCGCTCCTTTGCTTTTTGCGACTTGGCATCGGCACTCAGCGCTGGAGCATCCAGTTGCTTGTTCAGGTTATTGACCTCATCTAGCGCCTTTTTATAGCCCTCCGCTCGATCATTAAATTCTTTCTGCGCGGCAGTCGCAGCGTCCTTCATTTTCGCCTCCGCGTCCTTGGTCTTGTTGTATTCCTTAAATGCGCGCTGCATATCGACAGTTCCGATTTTCAGTGTGCCTTGCGCAAAAGCCGCGATCGGCAAGGCCAGCGCCAAAGTAACGATTGTAGAGAGAAGCTTTTTCATAAGACAGGGATAACGGTGGTCGGAACCGCGTTAGACTGCAACCATTTATATTCGTTCAAAATTGATAGCCCACACTGAAGTTGAACTTCCCGCCGTGGGTGGTCGAGCTGTCGCGCTGGAGCGGAATACCATAGTCAAGCCGCAGAGGACCAATCGGCAAATCGAGGCGAACGCCAATGCCGATATCGGAAGCGATATCATGGAAGCCAAAAGCCCACGATTTACCATTGACGAAACCGGTATCGTAAAAGATCGCGCCACGCGTTTTGGCGACAATAGGAAAAGTCAACTCCACCGTTTCCCGCCACAGGCTGTTGCCGCCCAGAGGTTCGCCAAACCTATCATGCGGCCCGACGTCGCGGAAGTCGAAGCCCCGGAGGTTGTTTGAGCCGCCGAGAAAAAGCCGATCATAAATGGGGACATTTGAAATCTCGTCAGTTGCAACGGTATGCGTTCTCGGCTGGTCCCAGACACTGACAGTCGCGATTTCAGCGTTGAAGAGCAAGATCAGGTCCAAGGGAAAATGGAAATACTGTGACGCTTCGAGGTCCCATCCGTAGATCTGGGTATCGCCGCCGAGAAAACCGCCAGCCACATACGGCGAAAGGCTCACTCGTTGGCCGGTTCTCGTCAGCAAAGGATTGTCACGCCGATCAAATACGAGACTGGTGAAGATTCTACTCTCTGTCTGCGAGCCTTTTTGTGACTGGATATCCAGCGAAGCGCTGGAGCTCACATTGAAAATATCGAAGGTTTGCAGGCTATAACCCAGGCTCGCGTACATAAATGCATTGATTGGCTTGCGCGCCTCGATCGAAAACCCGTAATTGCGCTGGTTATACACCGAGCTCAGGTAGTCTGCTTCCGTGAAAAAAAGCGAGCCGCTGAGCGAGAGCCTCCGATCGAGGAAATACGGTTCGGTCAAGTTGAGAAGGACGTCCTTTCGTTGCGTGCCGTACTGAACGCGCAACCGGAATTTTTGGCCCCCCCCCGTGAAGGTTGGCCAGTTCAACAAATCGAAATTGCCTTGCGTCAGTTCCGCGAACCCAACCAGCTGGTCGATGGTGCTGAATCCGCCGCCGAAGCTGAACGACCCGGTCCGCTTCTCCTGCACCAAAATCATAAGATCCTTACGGCCGGCTATGTCTGTTTCTTCTGGATAGGTTTCGACTTTTGAAAAGTATCCCAGGTTTTCAAGACGCTTCTTGGTGGTGTCTACGCGAACGGTGTTGAAGACATCTCCCGGCGCAATGAGAACTTCGCGACGGATGACCTTATCCTTCGTGCGCGTATTACCGACAATACTGATTCGCTCCACAAACGAGCGCTCGCCTTCCTCAATCTTATAATGCACGTCGATCTGTGCAGGACCGGCCGGCGTCCCTTCCGGCGAAATCACAAGATCGACATAACCACCGCTGCCGTAAGCATCGGCCACCATCTTTGCGTCGTCGTGCAACGTTTTTGGCGAATAAACGCTGCCCTCCTTCATTTTTAAGAGTGCACGAATCTTATCTTCCGTCGTGACTTTCTCTCCCGAAATCGTGAGCTTGTTCACGTGATATAGCGGGCCTTCGGCAACTACGATCGTGATGACGAGCGGACCCTTCGGACCCCGTTCCTTGCGCACGTCTTTAATTTCCACGTCGATATAACCATGGTCCTGGTAAAACTCGCGGATTTTATCCATATCCTGTTGCAACTGCGCTTCATCGAGCCGGCCGGATTTATCGATGAACGAAACGATCGTTTTTCGTTTCGTTTTCATCTCCTTGCGCAGTCGCCAGTCGCTGAAATGCGTGTTCCCCTCGAAACGGATTTGACTCACCGCCCCTTTCGCTCCCTCGTTAACGGTGAAAACGACCCGTGCAGTCCCTCGGTTCTCGTCGATTGGATCGACCCGAAATTGAACGCTGATGTCGGTGAAGCCATGTGCCTGATAAACTTCGATAATTTTTTGGCGCGCTTCCTCCAATTGCGCTTCATTTATTGGCTGGTTCAGTCTCAATTTGATTTCTTTGCGCAGCTTCTGCGCTTTGATGCGTTCAGCTCCATCGATTACGATCTCGCGCACGATCGAACGCGTCTGCACTGCCACGGTTACCTTGACGCCGTCGCCTTCCGGCTCGGCGAAGATGCGAACGTTTAAAATCGCACCGGTCTTGTAAAGAGCCTCAACATCCTGCTCGACGACCTGATCGGAGTATGGCTGGCCCACTCTTGTCCGCATTTGCGCGAGAATCCGTTCCTTGCTCACCATCACGGGCCCCGTGTACTGCACCTCGATTGACCGGATGATTGGAGCGCTCTGTGGGACTTCGGGACCCTGGGCACGGACCGATATTGCGCCAGGCAGTGCGCACACGAACGCGACCCAGATTACAAACAGCGGGGCGCGCATCCGTCGGGAAAAATGTCTCATAGGTTAAGAAGCGCAGTCCCGCGCAAACAAACCTACGCGGAACAGGCGGCTATATCGGAAAGAAGAAGGCAATCGTCAAGGCGAGATTTTCCACGAAAACGGGCGTCTTGTCCACGGACGATTCCACTTCAGTGCTAGTTCAAAAGCTCGTACCAGTTGTTTCGCCGGCGCGGTTCGTAGCCGGCATCGCGAATCAGCGATTCAATTTGCGCCGCGTTTAATCGAAATGTTGTTCCCGCGCTGCTCACGACATTCTCCTCCATCATCACCGATCCGAAATCATTCGCGCCATATTTGAGCGCGACCTGGCCGATGCCCGGCCCTTGCGTCACCCATGAGCTCTGCACATTGTCGATGTTGTCCAAAAAAATCCGGCTCAACGCTTGCGTTCGCAAATATTCCGCCACCCCGGTCGGGTGTTTCACCTTCAAAACAGTGTGCTGCGGTTGAAACGTCCAGCAGATAAACGCCGTGAATCCGCCGCTCCGGTCCTGCTGGTCGCGAATGCGCTGCAAATGCTCGATCCGTTCTTCAATCGTCTCCACATGACCGAACATCATTGTCGCGCTCGATCTCAACTCGAGCTCGTGCGCGATCTGCATCACCTCCAGCCATCGATCGCTATTAATTTTTAGTGGCGAAATTTTCTTACGCACACGATCGACCAGAATTTCGCCGCCACCGCCAGGAATTGATCCAAGCCCCGCGTTTTTGAATTCGGCGATCACTTCACGCAGCGGCATCCGGAAAGTTTCGGCGAAATGCTGAAGCTCCGGCGGACTGAACCCGTGAATGTTGATGTTCGGATATTTTTTGCGGATGTGCTGCAAAAGATCGACATACCACCGGAACGACAATTTCGGATGATGGCCGCCTTGCATCAGAATTTGAACCCCGCCCGCGGCGGAAAGCTCATCGAGTTTCTGATCGATCTGCTCGAGCGAAAGCACGTAATGATCTTCGTCTTTCTCGGTTCGATAAAACGCGCAGAACTTGCAGTAAACGTTGCAGACGTTGGTGTAATTGATGTTTCGATCGACAATGTAGGTCACGATCTCGCCGCCACGGCCGTCGTAGCTTTTCGTCTTTGCCAAATCCCGCCGTGCATTGGCGAGTGCGCCCAGCTGTTCCAGACGCCAATGATATAATTCCAGCGCCTCCTGGGCTGAAATTCTTTCGCCCGCGAGCACCTTTTCCGTCAAAACATCTTGATTCAGCGAAACCATCCCGCGCCATTTTATATGACGTGGCGGCTCATTGCACGTAGATCATTCGTGATGATCAAAAGCGTGGCCATCGTTGGGGCTGGTGTAAGCGGGCTGACGTGCGCCGTTGTTTCTGCCGAGCGCGGATATCGCACGGCGATTTTCGCGAAAGAAACCGGCCAACACACAACCTCTGGAGCCGCAGCGGCACTCTGGTTCCCATACGACGCCGAACCAGCAGACAAAGTGATTGCGTGGGGCCTCGAGACTTACAACGTGCTCGTCGATCTTAGCCGCGATTCGGGGACAGGCGTCTCGGTCATCGAGTTGCGCCAATTTTCCCGCACCGCCGACGTTTCGATTCCCGACTGGGCAAGCTCGTTAGGGGCGCGACGATTGCGGCGGGATGAGCTTCTGCCTGCGTTCGCAAGCGGTTTCGCGCTCAACGTTCCGCTCATGGACACCACTATCTATCTCGATTATCTCGCAGGGCGACTCTTGAAAGCCGGGGGCGAAATCAACGCGAAGGTGCGCTTCGAAAAACTCGAAGATGTCAGCCGCGAATTCGATTTCGTGATCAATTGCGCCGGCATAGGCGCGCGTGAGCTCGTTCAAGATGTCGATCTTGAACCACACCGCGGTCAGGTCGCCATCGTTCCCAAGATTGACAATCTCACTTGCGCGATCGTTTCCGACGATGCACCCCTCATGTACGCGATTCCGCGGACGAACGATTGTGTTTTCGGCGGCACTAACGAAATCAGCGACAACCTCGAAGTCAATCCCGCCGCGACCTTGACAATCGTAGGCGAGTGCACCCGCGTCTTGATTATGGAGACTCCGCGTGTTCTCACCGAGCGCGTCGGCCTGCGCCCCTTCCGCAAATCAGGCGTCCGCCTCCAACGCGATCGCCTGCGGGATGGCCGCACTGCCATTCATAATTACGGCCATGGAGGCTCGGGCTTCACGCTCTCCTGGGGCTGCGCCGAAGACGTGTTAGACCTCGCGGCTACGTCAGCGCGATTGCTTGGAAAGAGCTAACGACGTCGTCGGGGCCTTTGGCGGCGAAGAAGCTTTCGTAATACCCGGGGCCCAGGTCCCAGTGATCGCCTTTGTAATAGTCGTCCCGGTAAAACCGCCAGACGCCGCTCACCACGACGATGCAACTGATCCGGTCATTCCAGTAATCGCCGACGTAATGAAAACTCAGGTTCGTGCGGGCGTAAGCGCCGGCGAAGCCGATGTGATCGTAAATCACGACCTCCGGCAGGCGGATGATTTCTTTGCTCGGCTCGACTGCCACCTTGCCGGCCGCGCTCGCGTGGTAACTGAGCGGACCAAGTTTCCATTTCGTGTCGATGATACAGCCGTTGTCCGGCGACAATTCAGTTTTTGGTATTTGTCTCATAAGCGGCAGATGTTTGGTTTATTATCCATCTTGTACCAATAGAACCGGTGCTGTCGAGCAGATTGAACCACGGATTACGCGGATTCAAACGGATGGAGGCTTCCATTCAGCTTTCATCATCAGCGATATCCGCGTAATCCGCGGTTATTAATTCAGATAACGTGTTCGCGATTATCGGAACGGAGCCGGATCGTTTTGGTCTGCAAATCGTGTGTCGCGCGGACAAAGCGCACGGTCTTGCTCTTTGCACGCATCAGAATTGAATGGGTCGTTGCCTTTGTGCCCTGCCCTTTCACGCCGCGCAGGAGAGCGCTGTCGCTGATTCCGGTCGCGCAAAAGATAATGTTTTTGCCGTTGGCCAGATCGTCAGCCGAGAAAATACGGCGCAAATCCTTTTCGTAGCCGTCGTCGATCAATTTCTTTCGTTCCTTCTCATCACGGGGCCACATTTTACATTGCATTTCGCCACCGAGACATTTGATTCCCGCCGCCGCCAGCACCGCTTCGGGCGAACCGCCGATGCCCATGTAGAGATCGACATTGCTTTCGGGTAGAGCAGGCGCCATGGCCGCCGCGATGTCGCCATCGCCGATCATCCGCAGCGACGCACCGGCAGTGCGAATTTCTTCGACGATCTCTTTGTGGCGCGGTCGATCGAGCATCATCACGACGATGTCCTGCACGCGTTTCTCCAGCGCGCGCGCCACGATGGCGAGCGTTTCGGCGATGGGCGCTTCGATGCCGAGTGAATCGCCGCGCTTCTGCGTGTATCGAATCACGCGCGGCCCATAAGCCAGCTTCGACATGTAAAACGACGGCACATCCCGCAGCGCGACCTTTACTCCCTCCTCCGGACTCGCCGCCGCGATGCAACTGATCGAGTTCGGCGCGCCTTTGGAAATGTTGGTCGTGCCGTCGATCGGATCGATGGCGATGTCGAACGGCGGTGAACCGGGAATCCAGGTCCCAAGCTGTTCGCCTTTGAAAATACCCGGCGCTTCGTCCTTAATCCCCTCTCCAATCACGACTTCACCGCAGATGTTCATGAGATCGAACATGCCGCGCATGGCGTCGCAGGCCGCCGCGTCCGCTGCCTCCTTGTCGCCGCGCCCTAGCCAGCGCAACGAATTGAGCGCCGCGGCTTCTGTCGCCCGCACAAAATCGAACTCAATTATGCGCTCGATGTCATAATATTTTTGTTTTGGCAGGCGGTGCGTCACGGAGGGATAGATTCACACAGTCGTTCACGAGTGACAAGAGGTGCGCGCGCACGTCGCCCGACAGCTTTACGGTGCGTCGTGCCCGCCATGGCTGTGCACCGACGGCCGAATGCGGAGAAAGAACTGAAATGCGTACCCAAGATCTCCTCCATAGTAACGATCGAGTCCCTCAGGACGATCATTGACTGTGAATTGGGTACCGAGTCCAATATCGAGGCCGTTGCCGTGCGATAAATCGCGGACGTATCCGACCGTGTAACCGCTCACCGGAAAGATGCGCGATTCATCCGCGCCCGTGAGCACGAGCTCGTGCCCGGATTTTTCCACGCGTTCCCAGCGCAGATAAACGGTGTCGCGCCCGCGCTGATAATTTGACTCGATCAGGAACGATTGCGTTTTTCCTTCGCCGGTGTCGTTGTTTTGGCCCCAGACAAAGGTGTTCGACCAACTGCTATCGTTTCCCAGTGGCCGGTTATAAATGACAGATGCTGTCGTGCGATGTCGTTTCAGATCAGGTTCGAGCGCTTCCGGACTTTTGATGTAACCGTGCGAGAATTGCAGCGCCAGGTTTCGTGTCGGATTCCATGAAATGCGGCCGCTGAATGAATCGAAACGCGGACGATCGAAGTCGTAGCGGTTTTCATCCGGTTCGCGCCCGGTGAACACGCTGCCTTCAATCTTGACGTTGCGCCACTGCGCGCCCAGCGTCGCGACGCCGAATGTGACGTGGGTCGAATCCTGCCAGTGATGACCGAGCGGCGCGTCCGGATTATCCATCGCCGATGCGCGGTGCATGAATGTGGGTGGCCCGAGGGCTGGCTCGCCCGGATAGCCAAAATAAAAATACGCGCTTAGATCGGCATCGAACTTCTCCGAATAACTGATCGACAACTCGTCGAATAAATCGTGCGGATGTTGGCGATCGTGGAGCGGTTGATCGTGCCACGATTCGCCGCTTTGAAAGAGAAGTGGATAGCCGCGGCCGCCTTCGGTCAGCGGATCGAGACTCATCATCAAGCGGCCGCCGAGTTGCACGCTGTCGCCGAGTGGATGGGAATACATTCCCATGATCCAGTTGGGCGCATCGATCCGATCGTCGCCGCGGTGTGTACTCACGTTCGTGTACCGCGGGAAAATTGCCCCATGCAACATCAGCATGTCATCGCCGAACATGAACATCTTGCCATACATCGGCGTTGAATCCGGGACCCATGATGTCCCAGAACTTTCCCGGCTCATCGGATCGGCAATATTGATGGACGACTGCATCGGCATCGGCATCTCGTAAGATGCGTCGCGATTCGTGGAATGAGTCGAATGGGTCAAATGCGACGAATCGGTTTGACTATGCATCTCGGATTCGTTCGAAGTTGGATGTTCTATGTCGGAGCTTGAGTGTTTCTTCTCTTCTTTCATCGGCACTAGTTTCATCCCACATTTCGGACAATCGCCTGGATGACTCATCACAACGTCGGGATGCATCACGCAGGTGTATTTCTGTGCTTTGCGTCCGTCATCTTGCTTGTGTGCCGGCCGATTGGGATCAATCGCCCCTACTTGGGCGATCGCGACGCTCGTGCCGAGTGCGATGGCGCTGATTAAAATTAAAATGTTTTTCACCATGTCGATCTAAAAGTGATTGGGATCTTGTAGAGGCAACCGTGCCGGCTGCCGGTCTGCGCAATACAGACGACACGCCTGCCACTACAGTGTCAGGGACGGCGCGCCGCGCCGTCCGACATCGCAGAGCGATGTCCTTTACCCAAGCGATGGCGGAGCGTGAGCGAAAAGGCTCCGCTGCAGAATTAACTCAGCAAATGAGTGCGCGCCGGGCGGCCCGGTATCGAGAAACAATGGCGCCAGCGCAGCTCGCGAATGCCCAACACGCGCCCATTCCTCAAAGTAAAGAACGACGGCCGAAAAACTGGCGTGATCGCGCGTCCAGTTTTTGGTTTTCGCAAGAACAACCGCACGCAAGACTTTGCAGCACTGCACTTGCGAAGATTGCTCCTTTTGCTTTGCCGGCTTGGAATGAAACGGGCACTCGTTTTGCGCCGAGGCCGGTTTCGTCGCGAGGGCAGCGAACGCGCAATGATTCGAGATCGCGATCCAGGAACAGATGGCAACCGTGACAACCATGCAGCGGGCGCCTGCATTCATGATTCCTTCAATTCGATGAACCACCGCGATGACTCAAGTATTTTCTTTGGGCAGATCGATCAGCCCGGCGATGGCGGAGTTCCCGAAGCGACTCCACCGGCGGACACAGCCTCGCTTGGCTCTGCTGGGCTGGCTTTGGCAAACTGCGGTTGCTCGACTCGCGTCGCCAAGAGCATCGCCGTGAACAACAATGCGGCTGCCAGATAATACGGAGCACCGGGCATATGAAGCGAATGTTTCGGGTTAATGAACCAGCCGAATATTGCTGAAAACAAGAACGGCCCAATGACGAACGCAATGGAGCGCAAGCTTTGGATCGCTCCTTGCAATTCGCCCTGCTCCCGTTCGCTCACTCGGTGGCTCATCATTCCCTGCGCTGCCGGGAAGGAAATATTCCACATAGAAATCACCGGGACCGAAGCCATGTACATCACACCAGTTCTCGCCAGACCGGCAATGACCATGCCGAGCGCGCCGAAAAATTGGCCGATATAGAGTGTGCGCCGTTCACCAAGCCAGGCCACGATTCGTCCGGTGAGTCCGCCGGAAATCGCCGCCGTGAACACGCCCACCATCGCAAGCGAAAAGCCAATCATGCTTTGGCTCCACGCGTAACGATAAATCGCGTAGAGCGCCCAAATCACGAAGACTTCATGCGAGATGTAGGCAAGAAATTGGAGGGTGGCGAGTTTCCAGAGCTCGG
>Ga0070706_100006199_pt1 | contig 11315 bp, 9 predicted proteins | sample KBSK5501metaG_FD_65476 | JGI IMG/M metagenome (GOLD analysis project Ga0070706, IMG submission 65476) | Corn, switchgrass and miscanthus rhizosphere microbial communities from Kellogg Biological Station, Michigan, USA - KBS K5-50-1 metaG | ecosystem: Host-associated > Plants > Roots >...
AAGAGGGTGGGCGAATACGCGACGAAGAACCGCTGGAAACAAGTCAGTTATCCCTTAGGACCCATCGAATCGCGCTGTCCGAATGGAGGTTGCGTGTCGGCGGGAGACGATTCTGAAGACGTAGCGCGCGAATCAACGGGAGTCGTAGCCTCTATCAAGGACGACCCCGATTGCTCAAAAGATTCCGATACAGCGTAACATGGTCGTCTATCATACGGCCCTCAGCAAAGAATTCTAAGGCGCGATTGCGCGCCCGTTGCCCCAACTCGTCAACGATCCTGGGCGAGTTCAGCACTTGTTCGAGACACGCCGACAAGCCCTCTACATCCCCCGGCAAGAACTTCAGGCCTGTGGGACCCACGACTTCAGCCAATGCCCCGAGGTCCGATACAATGAGCAGGCGCCCCTGCATCATGTTCTCAGCGGCAACGAGTCCGAATGATTCCCCGCTCAGCGAAGGCATCACGATCGCCGCCGCTTCGGCCAGAGTCTCCTCGACCGTGTTCGATGGCAGGTAGCCAAGAAAACTGGCGCAATCGCCTAGTTGCAAATTCTCGGCTTGTTCTTCCAAGCTGCGCCGTTGGGGCCCTTCTCCAATAATCTTCAGCCGAAAAGCGAGGCCTCGCACTTTCATGCGATGCGCAGCCTGCAAGAGAATCTCGACACCCTTGCTGCTCACGAGTCGACCGACATAAGCAAAGGTCAGCGGGGGCCGGAGCATCCTGCCGGCCAGAGAGCCGGGGCGCGCCGCGACGCCGATGTACACTGTATTTGCCCGCGGCAACTCCAAGAGCTTCGCAAGCCACCGCGTGAGCGCGACATTCCCTGCGACCTGACGGCAGAGCCACCGACGCGGAAACGTGAGCAGCCACATTTTCCAGCTAGCAAGCGTCCCCAACTTCGCGTTGCAACGCAGACATTCACGATGGCGCCCCGCCATGAAATGGCCCGGACAGGGTGTCTGTGTGGGCTCAAAGAGAAGTTGTCCGTTGGGACAGATCGCCTGAAAACCGTGATGTTCCACGACGACTGGCTTGCGCAGAAGCCATCCGAAAAGCATTGGCAGAAGGCATGGCCCGGCCAGATGGATCAAGTCCGCCCCACGGAGCAAGCGCACCAGTTCCATGAGTCCCGGCCGCCGCACGACACGAAATGGCAGCGTCCGATCATCGAACCCATCCGCCGCGCGCTTCGTCACAACCGTCACTTCGATGTCGTCCCGCCCAACGCTCCGACCCGCCAGCCCCCGTGCCAACGCCAGCGCCAGCGCCTGGGCGCCGCCTACAGACGGCAAAAATTCAACCGCGTAGATGAGGAGTTTCATAGCCGACGAGTCTCTTGCGCAAACTGTCTTGCCCTTTCGATTGCTTGCACCATCGCCTCGATGTTCTCGCGCGGGGACCAGCTCTCCAGCCGTCTTCGCGCCGCTGCACCTATCTGCTGTAACCGCGCGCGGGCGGGCAAAGCTTCTCGAAAAATCTGTGCCAGGGCATCCGTGTCCCCGCAGGGGAAGATAAATCCGGTTTCACCCGGGCGGACCAAATCGTGACCCGCACCCACGCGGTCGCTCACGGCAACGGCACAGCCACACAACATCGCCTCGTTCACCACCACACCAAACGGCTCATATTCCGACGGCAAGACCAACAAATCCGAAGCCCGATAGACCGCAGGCAATTGCGACTGATTCGCGAAGCCGAGAAAGCGAACTCTCTCCGCCACGCCCAGAGTTGCGGCTTCAGCCTGGAGTTCGGGACGCATCGGCCCTTCTCCGGCGTACACCAGATACGCGTCAGGCACGTTTGCTCTGGCAAATGCCCGCAGGAGATCCTGCGGGCGCTTCCATGGCTGCAGCTTGGCGCAGAACAGCACCGTTGGCGCGCATTCCGGCACACTCCACTCGCGGCGCACGGCGGCCCTATCCACCTCGCCGGCGCGCTCGAGCCACCAGTTGTTGTGCACCACGTAGGGTGTCAGGACAACGCGCTCGGGGGGGATCCCCAGAGAACACATCAGTTGCACGCTTCTGCTGGAGGGAACGATCACAATGTCCGCGAGGCGAAAAAGCCGGGGCCAGAACCATTTTTTGAAGCGAGCTTTCCACACTTGCTGACCTCGAGAGCGCAACTCGTGCGCATCGCTACCAAAAAGCAGTGCCTTTCGATGTAGCTTCGCGGCTGCGGCACCGATCCAGAAGGTTGCGTAGAGGTAACCAGTGAAGATCACCACGGCGTCGAACTCTCCGGTCCGCACAAGCTTCCACAGCCCAGGATTCAGCAGGCCCCAGAAGCGGCCCAAGCCTGGCCGCAACGAACGGTTCTGGATCAGGACCCAGGGATAGCCATCGAGCAAGGGTACGTCCCAGGCGAGTTCAATGCCGAACTCGGGATCCACGCCCCGATCCGCTCCTTGCAGGCTGCAATAGGCGACCATGATGTCCAACTTGGGATGCTGAGCCATCCCGCGGAACAACTGCGCCATGTACTGGACTGGGTGGGAGCAGACAAACACCACGCGATTTCTCTCCTGCATCATTCGCGAGGAGCCAGAGACTCGGGCCAGAAGCTATCTCCCTGAAAAGCAAACCACATCATTCAGCTAAGCAATCAGGTGCTTCGGGTAGCAGGTTCAATCAGGCTTCAAAGGACTTCCTGAACCGCCATTCCATGACCGCCAGACACGAGTCTTGCTGCACTGCCTACAAGAGACACGCGGCTCAGGTGAGGACATCTGCCTCAAGCGCCTGGTTTCCGACCATGGCACCAAGTCATCGTCGTGCCCCAGCCCGTCACGCCCCGCACAGCTCCACCGCTTCGCCAGACGGTCTCCAATACCTCGCGTACATCCAGGGTGGCCCCACGCCAAGTCTTGCCGGCGGCCAGGCCGTCCAGGCCGAGCCAGGATGCCAGCCGGCGGCTCTGCGTTTCGAAACGAATCCCCAGTAGGGGTTCTCGCAACCGATCGATCACTTGCCAGAGAAGCCTGCCCCTCCAATTCATCGTGGGAGTGGTGCGGCTGACAAAATGGAACAGAAACACACCGCCGGGCCTCAAAACCCGCAGCATGTCCTCGATGTAGTTGAGGGCGAGTTCTTTTGTGGGCAGATGGTGGAGGACAATGTAGCTGAAGACAAAGTCCTGGCAATTGCTCCGTACCGATGAGAGGCCAACACCATCCCCGAGCAGCCAGCCAATGTTGGTCATCCCTGCGTTCATGGCACGCCCTTGGCTGAGCATCTCCGACGAGGTGTCGAAAGCCCATACTCGTGCAAAGCGCCGGGCAAAGCTTCTGGTCATTCGCCCAACGCCACACCCAACTTCCACCATCGCTTTTCCGGAAGGCTCGAAGCCCAGCTCCGTAAGTACCGGCTCGACGAAAGAGAGGTAATCCGCCTCGCCCGATTGGAAGAATTCTTCAGAATTCCAATCCTTCTTCCAGCTGGCAATATAGAAAAATGCGTCTTTTCTGGCGCGTTCATCCCAGTCGCGCTTCATCACCTGGGTAAGAGGTCTCTCAGCCATCCCGCAGGGCTCCTTGCTAACCCTCGGTTCTTTCCATGTAGTCCACTGCCAGCGACCCCGATATTGATCCACCCTCACGTTCTACGGATTATTTAATGGTCATAAGTATTTCCAGAATCCTCTGGCTCGCGCATCCGTCACCAAATGGATTCAAGCCCGACCGCGGGAGCCCGTTCTGACGATCGTCCAACCAGCCACTGACGCGAGCAACAATCGCGTCAGAAGACGTTCCCAGCAGTTCCGCCCAGCCGGACTCAATGGCCTCCGGTCGCTCCGTGACTTCCCTTAACACAAAGACCGGCGTACCGATTGTCGGGGCTTCTTCCTGGATTCCGCCGGAATCGGTGAGTATGAGATCGGCGCGCCCCATGAGGTGCACAAATTGGGGATAAGGCAACGGCTCCGTCAGAACAATACGTGGTTGATTTCCCAGCAATGCATGCACAGTCTTTCGCACGGTTGGATTTCGATGTACGGGGAAAACCACCGTGAGGTCGCTATAGGAACTCACCAACTCAGAGATGGCCTGACAAATCTGCTGGAGAGGCTGACCAAAGCTCTCACGTCGATGGGCAGTCATCAGGATGACGCGCCCTTCCAAGCCAGTGAGTCTCGGATCGGAGAAGGGCACCGGACAGCGCAAAATTGCCTGCAAGGCATCTACGACCGTGTTACCGGTCATAAAGATCCGTGTTTCGGGAACCCCTTCTCTTATCAGATTCTCGACTGCTCTCGGAGTTGGGGCAAAGTGCAGGTCGGACAAAATGCTGGTCAATCTACGGTTCATCTCCTCGGGAAATGGTCGGAACTTGTCTGAGGTGCGGAGGCCCGCTTCGATATGAGCGATTGGGGTGCGTTGATGAAAACTGACCCAAGCGGCCGCGAGCGTCGTTGTGGTGTCTCCTTGCACGAGGAGCCAGTCCGGCTTGAACCTCTCAAAAACAGGAGGCAGTTGTTCAAGAATACGGGCCGCAACTTCAAGGGGAGACTGGTTCTCCTGCATCACGTCCAGATCACAATCCGGAGTTATGCCGAAGATGGGAAGCATCTGGTCCAGCATGTCCCGGTGTTGGCCCGACGCACAGACCGTGACCGTCTGTCCGCGTTCCTTCAAAGCCTGAATGACGGGAGCTAATTTGATGATCTCTGGTCTGGTTCCAAAGACGGTAAGTATCCTCATGATTCGGTCTCCACCAACTCCGAACCGGTCAAAATCCTCGCCAGATTCCCCGCAAGCACTTTCCAATCGTAGGGTTCGGTCAGCCGGTCCCACTCCGGCAACCACGTAGCGTCCCTCGCCTTGCAGATCGCTGAAACCCACGTCTCCACATCGCGTTCGGCGAGGAAAATGTTCGGCCATCGGAGGCGCTCCCAGGTTCGCAAGGGAGTGGAGACAACAAACTTTCTGCAAGCGGTGTATTCGACGTTTTTGATTTGAAATGCGAATTCTGTTCCAAGCGATTTCTCCTGCGCCAAGACCCCGAGATCAATGGCATTAAAATACGGCGCAATCTTAGAAGGGGCGATCGGCCCGGTGCAGGTCACACCTTGCGAGCGCACCGCTGACAGGATCGGGCTCCAGTACTCCGCGGGTCCAACGATCAACAGAGCCGCATTGGGGATGCGCTGGCAAACGGCCTGAAAGACCTTCACAACAAAATCCACGCCCGTAAATGACCCATGGTTCCCAACATAGCCGATGACAAATTTGCCTTGCAATCTCCATTGGCTCCGGACAGTGGCTACCTCTTCTGGATCAACAGAGCGCAATGCTTCTAGATCAGCGCCGTTAGGCAGAGGGATCGCGTCGATTCCGAGCTCGGCTTTCAATTTCTGACAGAGCGGCTCTGAAACAGCGAAAAGGCCCTGAACCCCGCCGGCAATTTTCCTCAACCGCCTGCGAACAAAGGCCAAATGCCGAGGAGAGGATTTCTCTTCAGGAAACCAGTCCACAAGATCGAAGAAGACTCTGACCCCGGGAGTCCTCGGAAGACCAAAGGTGTCTGCTGCCAGGAGAACGCATCGAATTCCAAGAGACGAAATGATTTTATCAAGCACGCGACGATTGAACAATTCACTCAGCGAGAGCGCGAGTCTGCCACCGACCGCACGGCGCAGCAACATCGGCTGGAGAACAGGAACCTCCAGATAAGTAATTCCATCGGCGCCCCGGCTATGATGGCTCCGCGTAAGCAAAGATTGCAGGGCCGTTCGAAACTGCCTCCACCTGCGTTGATAAGGAGTGCCACCGTCGATGTGTAGCGCATCGGACCACTTCGGTGAATAAACATCGAAGAATTCGACAAGCCTCCTCGCAAGCTCTATCTCACGAATCGTAATACTCTCCGCGCACAGATGAGGGACAACTAACAGTTTCGGCTTCACCCTGGCGCTCCTGGGGTTCCCTGTTCGGAGATTGGTGCCGCCCTAGCAAGGAAAACCTTCCAAAGGTCGCCCAGATGCCGCCGGAAAACCAGGGCGTATGAGCCGAAGATGACACTCAGCGTCACGAGAGTAAGGAGTTCCTTCCGCCCGCTCACCCACCTCACACACAAATAACGGGCCCCGAGGCCGAGAACGGCAGCGCCAGCTCCCGCGAGGAGATAGGGCGCGGCGTTCCGAAGACCCTCCCACACTCGTGCGGCGGATCCTGTCGCCACATATAGCGTCGCGATATGTGACGCTCCGATGACGATCAGGACAGCAACCGCTACTCCCGCGGTCCCGTACCGGGTTCCGAAGTAGATGGCGACAAAGCCAGCGGCGGCGGTGATGGAGCCGTGCCAAAAACTCAAATCGAATCTACCCAGCGCGCCAAAAGGGTCGGTCCATAGGCACCGAACCGCCCCATAGACCGCGATCATCTGGAAAGGCAGGATCGCGGCATTCCACTTGGCTCCAAACAGGCTCGGGATCAGGTCCGGCGCCGAAACCGCCAACGCGGCGGCAATCGGACAAACGGCGCCGCTCAGCAACCGGCTGGATTGAAAGTAGGCCGGCCAGAATCTCGAAGGGACTGGCAACAGGCGTGCCAACTCGGGGAAAACGACGCCTCCCAGGGAGCCGGCCACAAGGGTAACTGGCAACAGGGCATAGTTGTAAGCAAGCCCGTAGATGCCCAAAGCACCGATCCCCAGTACCTTGCCCACAAGCAGGTTATCCAGATTGAAGACCAGGTACCAGGCGACAGCTTGCCCTACGTACCAGCTGGAGAACGGCGCAAGCGCCATGAATGAGCTGCGTGAAATCCGCCATCGCGGGCGCCAACGATACGCCAAGCCGAGCAAGAGCGCATTGATCACGTTGCCAAACAGACTGGAGAACACAAAGGCCCAGACGCCCCACCCAGCCCAGGCGAACCCCACTGCTACCACGAATGCGGCGATGTTGACTGCTGCATCGGTCGCCGCGAGCGCTCGGAATCGAAGATCCCTCCGAAGCAAATTCCGATGAACCGTAGAAGCCGTCTGTAACCAGGTGGAAAGGGCCATCAGGAGAAGCACCGGCACCACATCCGGCCGCCCATAGAACCGGCCTACCAGAGGTGCAGCCGCTGCCATGCCGAGCGCCAAGGCGGTGGAAATGGCCAGGTTGGTCCAGAAGGCGGTATCCGCATGTTCCTCCAACTCGTGCGGCCTGTAGATTAGAAAGATGCCCGCGCCAATATCGTTAAACATGGCGGCAAAGCCGATGATCGCGGTGGCCAAGCCAAACAGACCAAAATCGTCAGGGAACAAGAGGCGGGCGAGAATGATCCCGCGCAGCAGGTTCAAGGCTCGGACCAGGAGAGAGCTGTTCAGCAACCAGAAAGAGTTTCGAAGAACCCGAAGGAGCAGTTCGTCGGGGGCGGGGCTGGCGACGCAAGGCGTGTCTGCAACGGGCTCCGCCTGGCCGGAGGCACCCGTCATCTCTCTCTCCAGCTTATGTAGTGGATGTCGTCTCCTGACAATTCCCTTTCCAACAGGGCGCAGCAGTCGATCACCACGCATCTCGGACTTCGGCGAGCCGCCGGGCACGTGGCGATGGACCGAAACTCTTCCAATGGCGCGGCAATGACGATCACATCCGCTTCTCTCACGCACTCGTCAACGGACTTGGCAAATTCCACCGGCCCGCCTAACTCGTCCTGAGCTTTTTTCATTAAAGGCTCTCTCGGATCATAGACCATCACCGGTGTCCCACCCATCAGGAACCCATCCGCCAACCGCAGCCCGCCCGGGCCTTTCTGGTTCTCCGACAGATAGTCGAGGCCCAGAATCGCAACGATGCCATCCGGAGGCAGCTTCGAGTTCACGAGTCTTGCCAAGCGGTACAAAGGATTTCGGGACGCCTTGATCGCCTGGCGAAGCGCCCTCGCAACGGCTATGGCCTGTTTCGGGAGCTGAAGAGGAAGGGACAATCGAGGATAGAAAGCAGACAGGGAATCAACGCGGCGACTGAAGTACCTGATGCCGCGTGTAGGGCGCAGCCCGGCAGACGTTAAGAGATGAGTAGCGTCCCATAGACAAAAACTTCCCGCCTTTTTCCCAACCAGTTCATAGTTGCGATGGATCTCTCTCCTCCAGGCTCTCAGGCCATATTGGTAAGACGACTGGTCGTGATTCTGATGGACAGCCATGACGAATCCACTTGCGTCAACCACTGCGGCCTTCAAGCGTCGTGCCTCGAATACCATCCACGGGTCCCACCATCCCCTGCCAAGCGCAAGCGGCGGGAGGGAAGTCCATAATCCTCGGGGGAAAACAAAATAATCACTATTGCCCGGCGGGGGAGCTTGTTCACCGCGCTCCAGAACGTACTTCCGTAGCCGGGCTTCCCACCCGTCATGGAAATCCAAGGACTGTTCGATGCGTACGCGCCATACCCGACCCACCATCAAGAACCCGCGGTTCAGCTTTCTGGTCTCCTCGATTGCTCGCGGAAAATCACTGGTCAGAATGATATCGGCATTGACGTAGCACAAGAGGTCATGGACCGCATCCTGCTGGGCTCTGCCGAACACATCACTCAATAACGGAGCGCCGGACTCATTACAGGTCACCGTTGGAACATGGCGTAGGCCCAATTCGCCGCAGATTTCCGCTGCCCCTGGCTCATTTCCAAAGAGAATGATTTCGGGTCGCGGACGCAGTGTAGTCCAACTGGTGATGGCATTCCGCTGGATAGTGCCGATGTGCCCGCGGAAGGGTTTCGGCGTGGCAAACAAACTCAGCACGGTTGCGTTCCTTGCCTCCGAATCAGCAAAACCTCAAACCGCCTGCCGGTGAAGCTGGATCCGCTCGAACTCCCCCGTCCCCAGCGGTAGATAGACAATGCCGCTGCTCGCATCCAGGTGGCTCAACAGCCGCCAACAATCAATCACGACGCGCGGCGAACGCTCGCGGGCCCACCGGTCGGCAGGGATTCCATGAAAGGCGGGCCAAGGAGTGGCCACGACCACTACATCGGCCTGCTCGATGCACTCTTGTGCCGTGGATGCGATTCGCACCTTTGTACCCAAAGTTTCCGCGGCGCGAAGATTTCCAACCGGATCAAAGGCCACTACCGGGGCTCCGTGGTCGGAGAGCTCCTGCGCCAAGAGCAAACCGACGGATTGCTCGATCACATCCGTATTCGTCTTGTAGGTGAGGCCCAGAATGCCCGCACATCCACCGCCGGGCAGATAATTGCGCACGGCATTCGCCAGCCACTCGATCTGAAGGTGATTGAATTCGTGAGTAACTTCAGCGATTTGCGAGGGCGCACCAATGCGCCGCGCAAGGTTTACCAGCGCGAGATTGTCTCGCGGGAAGCACGGCCCTCCGTAGCTCACGGCACCTTTCAAGTACTTGGAGCCTATCCGGCTGTCCAGGCCCAGGGCAGCGGTGACCACGTCAACGTCTGCCTCCGGCAGCCTCTCACAGATGCGGGCCAGCATATTGGCGAAGCTGATCTTCGTGGTGATATAAGTGTTCAAGGCAAGCTTCGTGATTTCAGCATTCACGAAGTTCATTCGAGCCGCTTTGGGTTTGTTCTCACAAACCTCGCTGTAAACCCCTGCCAGGATGTTGCCGGATCGCTCATCCGATTCCCCGATCAGGACGAAATCCGGATTGAGGAAATCGCGGATGACACTGCCCAAGGCAATGAACTCCGGGCTGTAACACAAACCGAAGTCATGCCCGCAGCCTTTCCGGCTCGTTTGCTCTAGAGCGGATTTTACAGGCCCGCCGGTGCTTCCCGGCATGACCGTGCTGGTGAGCACGACCAGATGGAAACCCACTTTGGTAGACAAGGCCCGCCCGATCGCTTCGCAGGCCGGCAGCACGAAGCGGAGAGAGAAACCGCCATTGGGCTCGCTGGGCGTGGGCACGACAATGAATGTAATATCGCTGGCTGCGACCGCTGCCACAGGATCCAATGATGTGGTCAGGCGGCCTCCGGCAGCCTGCATCATCTCTGCCAGGCCCGGCTCGAAAACGGGAGCCACGCCTTGCTTCACGGCCTCAACTCTGCGCGGATCCGCGTCTACGCCAATGACGCGCAAACCCCGCGCGGCGAGGCAGGCCGCCAGGGGAGCACCCAGCTTGCCCAAGCCAACCACTGTAACCGTCCTCTCCATAGTTCTCCTTCCCGCTTGTGATTCAAACGAACTCGCGAGCGATCTTCACATCGGCTCTGCGGTCAAACACAAGTGCCAGCCGAAGTGCTGTTCTAACCAGCGAAAGAACGGCTGCGGCATCCAGCGCCAATACCAATGTTTGACGTAGAGGTAGCGCACGTAGTCCGCGACGCGATAGGGAAAGATGTGATCCACCGAAATCTCGGTGAGCAGGAACCCGGAACCTTGGAGCAGATCGCGTGCCTGCCGCCGCGTATAGATGTAAGTGACGGGACATCCGGTCTGAGCTTCCGAATGTTCGGCCACGAGTTCGGCCAACCGCCAGAACCGGCCTTCGCCGTACGTCAGCAGAAGCCAAAGCACTTTCCAGGAGTGGCGGTGGTAAACCATGATCTTCAAAGTGCCGCCAGGCGAAAGATACTGGCGCGCCTGATGGAGAACCCGCTCCGGGTGCGGCGTATGGTGTATCACTCCAAAGGAATAGACCAAATCATATGTCTCGACCGGAACAAACGCGGCCAGCTCCTCGGCGTTGCCCAAGTAGAATCGAATGCGATCTTGTACTCCGTAAACCTCGCTCCGCCGGCGAGCGATCGCCAGTGATTCCTGGGAGAGCTCGACCGCTGTGACGGAAGCGCCGTGCCGGGCGAAGTTGATGGTGTCGGTACCAATCCCACAGCCAATCTCCAGCACTCTCTTGCCGTTCCACCGCGGAAAATCTGCAAAGCGCGGGATATGCGGCTCGACGAAGTACTTGCGAGCTTCTACTTCTTCGAAATACTCCAGCGATCCCACCAATTTCGGCGAATGACGGACATTGCAGGGACGCCGATTCCAGAAATCGACGACCGCCTCAATTTGTACCTGCTGATTGATCCTCTTAAGCTCCATCCCTGTCTCTTCCTCGTATCGGCATCGTCACCTGTTTGCCGGGCAACCGCGCGTCGTCAGCAATGCGCGTTCGACAGCCGCCACCCGGCACTCCGTACACGTCAAACATGGAGTTTGAAAAAGGCACGGACCAACAATCGCGATTGGATAAGACGAAGTCGGAAAGTACAAGGTCCTTAACCACGGGAGATGTTACGACGTACGTGATGCCCACCCGGCGAAAGTAGCGCGATAGGTCAGCCCTCGTAGGGGCAGGAACATGCATGTACTCTGATGATCTTCGGCCTGTGTACAATGACAGC
>Ga0070706_100006200_pt1 | contig 11310 bp, 14 predicted proteins | sample KBSK5501metaG_FD_65476 | JGI IMG/M metagenome (GOLD analysis project Ga0070706, IMG submission 65476) | Corn, switchgrass and miscanthus rhizosphere microbial communities from Kellogg Biological Station, Michigan, USA - KBS K5-50-1 metaG | ecosystem: Host-associated > Plants > Roots >...
TTCGGCCGTTCCGGCCGCTCGGGGCACGCGAAAGATACCACGCGATTCTCTCGATTCAAGAATGGGAAAACACCTGGTCGGTTTGCAAAAGCGCAGGTGAATGAAAAAACGGGAACGAGAGCGTGAAAAAAATCTTCGCGCAAACCTTTGCAAGCAGTTTCGCGCGCGATGAACGCGCCGAGTTACGCGTTCCCCGCCGCGCGCGCAGCTAGAGTCCTGTCCCACTGTCCGTCGTAGACGTTTCGATGCCGGCAGCAGGAGACACATGACGAGCTACCACGTGGTTGCCGAGAACATCGAGCTGTGGGTTCGGGACGATCAGATCACGTTTGATCCTCAAAGCGGAGCCGAGATCCTTTTCGGCGCCTATGCGAGTGCCGGGCTCGTGGACGCGCACGCGCATTCCACGTTTGACCTTTCCGAGCGAGGAATCGAGCCGGGTGCAAGGGAAACAGTTGGCCAGAATGTCGTCGACTACTTCCTTGCCGGCGTGACGTCTCTGCGGGACGCCGGCGGGGTGAGCATGGCTGCCGTCGACCTGCAAGGCCCTCGGCTGACCGCCGCCGGACGATTCCTCGCGCCGCCCGGTCGGTACATCACCGAGTGGACGCTTCCCGTTGTGGCCGACGACCTCACAGAAGCTGTGATCGGCCAAATCACTGCTGGGTCTCGCTGGGTCAAGATCGTCGGCGACTGGTTTTCACCATCGACCGAACGCGTCGAGCTCCACTACGGCGCCGACACCGTGTCGAAGGCCGTCAAGGCTGCGCAGGGGGCCGGCGCGCGGGTGGCTATGCATTGCATGGATGTCCCGTCTATTGACGTTGCATTAGCCGCAGGCGTGGATTCGATCGAGCACGCCTCCAACGTGACGAGATCGCAACTCGAGCGCATCGCTGCCCAAGGAGCCGCCTGGTGTCCGACGATCACTCTCGTGAGCTCATTCGTGAACCGGCCGCTATCGGATCCCGACTACCAAACACGTGTGCGCGCCTTCTACGCCGAAGGGTTGTACGAGTTGCTCCCCTTTGCAGCGGAGCTCGGCATCACGATCCTTGCGGGTTCCGACACGTTGCCACCGTCGGACTTCTGGCAAGAGATCGCGGCCTTGCATCGGTACGGATTACTGCCGGAGCAGGCACTCGCGGCCGGAACAACGGATGCTCGCCGATATCTCGGTCTGCCCGACCTGACGGAAGGCTCCCCTGCCGACATCGTGCTCTATGAGTCGGATCCGCGGGAAGATCCGGGCGTGCTCGCCGCTCCGACGCTCGTCATGGTCGACGGGAGGATCGTCGCGAGACGTCGTTGAATCGGAACCGGCTACGCGTTGCGCGCGCGCCACGCCATGTCTGCTTCGAGATAGGTCTTGAACCCGATCGCGATCGCGGCGTCGAACAAACCGTCTGCTTCGATGAGGATCGACCCGATGATCCGGTCGAGCTCGTCCTCGCTCAGGCCGGCCGCAGCGCGCGCCCCGACGAGGAACACGTCACCTTGCGCATCCACGGCGAAATGGATGCCGTAGGCACGCATATTGCGACGAAGGAGCAGCTCGTAGAACTCTTCTCGGTTCTCCTGCGGCCTGCGTATGAAGAACGACTCGAACAGCACGCGGTCCCCCGACAGAGCGATACCGAGCGGGATCGTGTGCTTCCTCTCTCCGCGCAGCTGCGCCGCCCATTGCCCGTCGGCGACTCGCTTGGAAGGGATCTCTGCTTGCTCGAGGAAATGCTCGATCGTCTCGGCAGCGCCGGACATAACGGAGCTAGATGCCGTAGGACGCGCGCGCGCGCGAGAAGCCGTCCCGGTCGACGCTCATGACCAGATGGTCGGCCCAGCGATCTTCTTTGTACGACCGCTCGGGGATGCGCGCGTCCTCCACGAAGCCGGCCGACTTGTACATACGGATCGCGCGTTCGTTGTGCGCGAGCGTCCACAGCTCGACCTTACGCAAGTTCAGAACGTCGAAGCCGTACGCGACGATCGCCATCAGCGCGTCTATCCCATAGCCCTTCCCGCGCACGTCTTTGTCACCGACGAAGATGTAGAGCGAAGCGAGGTGGTCGCGCGCGCGGAAGTTGTTCAGCCCGATGCGCCCGATCGCCCGTCCCTCGGCCACGATAACGAAGGGGTGGCCCTCCTTCGTTGCCTGCTCTTCCGACGCACGGATGTCCTCGAGGGAGAACGAACGCCCGTAATCCATCCAATAGAAAACCTCGGGGTCGTTCTGCCAGGATTGGATCGCGGGGTAATCGTCCGGCTCGACCCGACGAAGTTGTACGCGTTTGCCGGTCAACATCAAGGCCATGATAGCCCCAGAGCGGCTCGCCGACGGAGAGAAGGCCTAGGACCGCGCGGCTTCAGCCACAAGCGCGCTCTGTTCCTCGTACACGCCGAGGAGATCGGCGGCGGCGCGCCGCCAGTCGTAGCGGCGAGCGTACCGCGCGCCGGCCTGACCCATGGCGGCGGCCGTCCGACGATCGGTGAGCAGATCGGCGAGCGCGCGCGCGAACAGCTCGGGGTCGCGTCCGGGAACGAGCAGCCCCGTGACGCCCTGCCGTACGGCCGTGCGGAGACCTCCGACATCGGTCGCCACAACCGGAGTACCACACGCCGATGCTTCGAGCGCGACGAGGCCGAATGATTCCGTCCGCGACGGAACGAGGACGGCATCTGCAGCACGGTAGTAGCGAGGAAGCTCGTCGTGTGGAACGGGCTCGTGAAGGAGCACGCGATCGGCGACACCGAGATCCGCGGCCAGCTTCTGGAGTTCATCGGGATGAAGTCCGGCGCGCCCCGACGGGCCGCCGAGCATCACGAGCACGGGATCTAGGTCCGGCTGCAGCTCGTGCAGGCGCGCAACCGCGCGCACGGCAAGATCGGGCGACTTCAGCATCTGCAGGCGGCCCGCGAACAGCACGACCGTCTTCCCGGTCAGGCCGAGCGATCTCTTCGCCGCGCCTCGATCGCCCGGTGTGAACACTTCGGTATCGACGCCGGGCGTCACCACCCGCACGCGGTCGGCTGCGGCTCCGTAGAGACGAACAAGATCTCCTGCTTCCTCGATCGTGGGGGCGAGGATGCAATCGGCCTGCTCGACGATCCGCTCTTCTGCCGCGATGCGCGCGGCCGGCTCGGCTTGGTCCCCGGGCGTGAGGTTCATGTTCTTCACGCGGCCGAGCGTGTGGAACGACTGCAGGAGCGGGACGCCCCACCGCTCGGTGACGAGCCTCCCGACACGACCGGACAGCCAGTAGTGACTGTGGACCGCGTCGTAGAGCGGGGATTCGAGACCCAATTCCGCAGCTTCGTTCGATTCGAAGCGAAGCAACGAGTAAAGGAATTCGCATATGTGCTCGTCGAGCTCTTCCTTTGGAACCGGCCGGTCGGGACCGGCCACCAAGTGGATGACACGCACGCCTGGGTCGACCTCGCGGATGAGCTCTCCCTTGCCCGACCAGCGGGTGAAGATGTCGACCGCAACCCCCATCTCAGCGAGTCGCCGCGCTACCGAACGCACGTAGACGTTCATGCCCCCGGAGTCACCGATGCCGGGCTGATCGAGCGGACATGTGTGAACGGAGAGGAGGGCGACGCGCGACACTGCCGACGGGAGCTGGAGGTCGGACAAGCTGGAGGATTCAAGACGTTCTTGCATGCGATCCTTTCCCAGGTGCCGTATTGGAACGCCGGCGCGCCCTAAAGCCTTCCCGTAGTCATGCCCGCCCCACCTTGAGGTGTATCAAGGGGACGTCGACGGCGCCGAATCGGTATTTATAGGGCTCGTCTCCCCGAAGCATGTCGAATACCTGACAATGTTCCTCGGTTGCCAGCCTGATCGTCTCCGCCATCAGTACCATCCCCGGCGCCAGGTCGCCTTTCCGGTGATCGTAGGCAGAGTTGTAGACGCTCCACGTTCCTTTTTCGGAGAAAGAGAAGGTCCCCGCGACCGATTCCCCCGCGATGTCGAGCCAGGTCAATCGCAGCCACCCCTCTTGTTCGAACGCCTTCGCGATCCGGGTGAAGAGCACCGCGATGTCCTCGTGCATGAAGCGCCCCTTCGGGCCGCTCGACGATCGATGCATCTCGTAGAAGGTTCCCAGATCAGCGTCGAGGGTCGATCGGTTGGAGACTCGGATCGTGTACGGGCCGGCTTCACGTTCCAAACGGCGTGCCTTGCGGCGGATCTCGTGACGAAGCTTCCCATCGAGCGACGCGAGGTATTCGTCGTACGTGCCCAGTGGAGCACCCAGTGGAGCGACGCGAGGGCAGACGTCTTGCTGAGACTCTTCGACCTCGTAGCCTGCGGCCTTCGCCGCGCGCGCGAGGACCTCGGGCCACCCGGACTCCGACGATAACCCGAATAGCTCCGCCCGCGACCAGCCGAGGCCGTCTATCGCCTGCACGAACGCGGTCGCGACCGCCTCGCGGTCGGCCGGTTCTGAGATCGGTCCGAGGTAGTCGGTCACAGCTTCGTTGCCGAGGAATCGAAGCGTCTCATCCACATCGACGGTGACCGTCGTCAAGCCTGCGAGCGCGCCCTCGCGACGCATCTCGATAACGGCCAGCGAGCGGTCGGCACCGAGCTCCGTCTCCCACGCGGCGCGCGCGTATTGCGGGGTGTGAAAAGGACTCGCGGCGGGATCTCTCCGCCATAAGGCGAGCCATTCGTCGGAAAGATCGGTGAGCGCTGCGTCGTCCCGACGGACGCTTACCTCCATGGCGTCGAAGCGTAGCAGCGAAAAGCCCGGCGTCGCCGCCGGGCTTTTCTCTGTTCTTTGACTGATCAGCTGGCCTGCTCGGACGTCGCCTTGTCGACGGCGGACGAGACGGCTTCGATGTTCGCTTCCGCGGCCTTGCGGACCGACGTCGCTGCAGCCTTGATCCGCGCGCGCGCGGATTTCGTCTGAGCAGCCGCCCGCTTGGACGGGGCCGACTTGCGCACCTTCGTCACGAGCTTCTCGCCTCGCTTCGCGAGGTCTGTGTAGGTCTTCGAGGCCCGCTTCGTCAGCTTCGACACGCGCTTCTGCGTGGTGCCGGTGAGCTTCTTGGAGCGGTCCACGAGCTCGCTGGCGCGTTGCGGCACGGAGGTACCGAGCGACTGGATCTGCTTCGGCAACTCCCGGATGTCGACCTTCACGTTGATCGACTTCAGCGTGCCGGGCAACGTCGTCACTCGCTGCGGCAGCTCGCGGGCCTTCTCCAGTGCGGTGGTTCCAGCACCGATCGCTGCATACAGCGGCTTCGTCGCCTGCTTCGTAGCTTTCTTCGTTGTGCTCATCGTGTTGCACCTCCCTTCTGCAAACTCATTACGTTGAGGGCGGGAGGACGAAGGGGAGCCAGCCGGGTGAGGGCTGCGAGAGCCTGCGTTCTCCGTCCCCCCGCCTTGGTCTTCATCGCCGTGCTTTCTTCTTCTTTGTCTTCTTGCGTTTCTCGGTCGCCTTCGGAGCGGCCTTGGCTACCTTCGCCTTCGGGCGGGATTGCGGTTTCGGCTTCCCGCGCGCAGTGCGCTTCGGTGCCGCCGTCTTCGCCTGACGGAGCGCTGCCACTTTGCGCGCACTCGTCGCCGGCGCAGTTTCCCCTTTGCCTTGCAGCTCGTTCTCGTGACGGAAGCTTTGATAGATCTCGATCAGGACTTGCTTCTGCTTATCCGAGATCGTGAGGTCTCGCAGCAACGACGTGACGGGGTCCGTCGAGTCGTCGCGCTCTTCGAGGATGCCGGCCTTGACGTACAGCGTCTCCGCGGAGATGCGCAGCGCCTTCGCGATCGCTTGCAGGATCTCGGCCGACGGCCGGCGCATGCCGCGCTCGATCTGCGAGAGGTAAGGGTTCGACACGCCGGCCATGTTGGAAAGCTTGCGAAGCGACAGCCGCGCGTTCCGGCGCTGATCGCGGACGAAGTTGCCGAGTTCGTGAACTTTTCCGAGCGCCGTGTCCACGGGGACTCTCACAGCTTCTTTCAGATCCTCACCCTTCATGGCCAAAACTGTACGGCGCGCCCCGGTCCATTGCAAACTCTAGCAAGCACTCTGGGAAGCGGAGCAAGCACTTTCTGGAAGGTGCTGAGCGCCGTTCTAGGCCCTCTCGACCGTCCCTCGAGCGCGCAGGAAGCCGACCGGCTCCCCGCCGCCCAGGACCGGGGGTTCTCGGTGTTGCGGCAACAGGGCCTCGGGTATCAGATCAAGCTGCTCGAGAACGGCCATCACGGCAGGGCCTCGTGCGCGCGCGGCCCCGTCCCGTGCCTTCAACGAGACCCCCAACCCGCCCACCGATACGCACGCCAGACCTTCCGCGCCGCTTTTAATCAGGACGTGCGGAGCGGCCGTCATAAGGTCGGTGTCGAGTCGCTCGGAGCCTGCGACGAGGAACGGGTGCGCGCGCATCGCCGCCGCCTCGTCTCCCCCGTCGATCGCGAGCAGCCCGCAGGCAAGGGCGCGCAAAGGGGCAACGAAGGTCGGGACACCGCAGCCGTCGACGAGCGGACCGGCGACCGGACCGATGAGAGATTCGATCAGCGCGCGGACGGCTGCCTGAAGCGGGTGCTGGTCGTCGCGGTAGCTCTCGAGCGGCCATCCAGACGCCTTGCACGCCGCGACCATGGCCGCGTGCTTCCCGGAGCAGTTGTGGTAGACGGGCGCCGGCTTATGCACCCCCATGACCGCAGGCAGGTACATCGGGACATCCGGCGGGCAGCGCAGAACGCTCTCGTCCAGCCCTGCGTCGGCGAACACGGCGCGCACGGCGTCGATGTGCTCGGGCTCCCCGTTGTGAGACGCGCATGCGATCGCGAGCGCGCGCGCATCCGACGGCGTCCAACCGGCCTGCAAGGCTGCGCGCGCCTGGATCGGCTTCGAGGAGGAGCGGTAGGCGGCAGGCTGCTCGGGATCGCCCGCCGATGCCACGAGCCGCCCCTCTGCGTCGACGACGGCAACGTCGACCTCATGGGCGCTCTCGCGTGCGCCCGACCGGATGACCTCGACGACGAGCGGACCCGACATCAGTGCCCGATCGCGAGCCGCTCCGCCAGCATCGCGGGGAGCCCTGCATCGCGGATCTTCGACGCGGCGCGCTCGATCGCGTACGGGACGCGGTGAACGACGGCGATGTGATCGGTGGTGTCGTAGATCATCATCGAAGCGCGGGGGTCGCCGTCGCGCGGCTGCCCGACGCTCCCCGGGTTGATCATGAAGCGTTTGCCGCCGTTCGCCTCAAGCGATACGCCGGCTCCGTCGCGCAATGCGTGTCCGTCGATCCTGCCACCCGCGTCAACGAACAGCGTGGGCAGGTGCGTGTGCCCGAAGAAGCAGTGGCCGAATTCTGCCGCTTGGAAGCTGGCGCGCGCGACGTCGAGGTTCAGCACGTATTCCGCGGCCGGATCGACGACGGAACCATGGACGAGCAGCCCTTCGGTGGCGTCGTGCCGAGGCTCGAGCTTAGAAAGGAACGCGCGCGCATCGGGCTCGAGGACCGACTCGGTCCACGTGATCGCTTCGGCCGCCACGCGATTGAACCACTCGGTATCGAACCGGCCCGTCGCAGCGAGGTCGTGGTTCCCGGCGATCAGCACGGGTGAAGGCTGCTCGGCAAGACGTTCGATGACGGCGTTGGGATCGGCGCCGTAGCCGACGATGTCGCCGAGAACGTACGTCGCCTGTGCACGCTCATCGCGTGCGCGCGCCAGAACCACGTCGAGCGCTTCGAGGTTCGAGTGGATGTCGGAAAGAATGACGATTCGCACGAAGCCATGCTAGCGGCCGTGCTTCGGAAACGTCTGTGGTGGTTAGTCGACTTCCGAGTTGGGATGCGCGATCGGCCACGCACCCGTCCGTTCCCGGCACAGCTCGGCGAACGCTTCTGTGATCTCAGGATCGAGCTGCGTCCCGCCGGCCGCGAGGATCTCACTCACGGCTTCATCGACGGACAAAGCGCGCCGGTATGGGCGGTCCGACGTCATCGCGTCGAATGTGTCGACGACCGAGAAGATGCGGGCCGCGAGAGGGATCGCCTCGCCTTTCAAGCCCCGTGGATAGCCCTTCCCATCCCATCGTTCGTGGTGGCATTCGACGATGGGGATCGCGCGTTGCAAGAAGCGGATGGGGCCAAGCATCTGCCCGCCGAGGATCGGGTGGGTCTGCATAACCTCCCATTCTTCACGGGTGAGCGGGCTTGGCTTGCGGAGGATGTGGTCCGGGATACCGACTTTGCCGATGTCGTGGAGCAAGAAGCCGTAACGGAAGACGCGATCGTCGGCGAGCTCCGGTTTGACGCGCTCGGCGAGAGCGACGGCGTAGTCGTGCGCGCGAGAAAGATGTGACCGCGTATGCGCATCGCGCGCTTCTACGACGAATGCCAGCGTCTTCACCGTTGCGAAGTAGGACTCTTCGAGCTCGCGCAGCGTCTCCTCGAGCTCTTCGGCGCGCGCGCGCTCCTTGTGATAGATCCGGTTGAGGTCACGTGCGAACGCGAGCAGCTGGTCGCGAACGCCGGCGTCGTCGAGAAGAGGCAACGATGCTTCTTCCGTCATCGAAAGCACCGTAGCGTCGCGTTGCGCCGAATGCACAGGCCTAAGCTGCCCCATGCCTGGCTCCCATGACCGTCTCGATCAGATCAAGCGGGCTGAATGGTTTCGTGAAGAATGCATCGGCGCCCGAGCGGATGGCTTCCTCGCGCGCGCCGGGCGTGCTCTTGGCGGTGAGGATCACGATGCGAGTCGTTGCGAAGTCCGGATCGGCTCGCAACATGCGGCAGACCTCGTAGCCGTCGATCCCGGGCATCATCACATCGAGCACGACGACGTCCGGCGGGTGCGATGCTGCGATGGCAAGCGCCTCGTGTCCGTCGACTGCTTCGATGAGATCGAAGTTGGCATCGTGAAGTACCGCACTCAGGAGATTGCGGACAAGAGGGTCGTCGTCGACCACCAACACCCGCATGCGGTTTCTCTTCGCCATACTCGGGGTCCTGTCCAGGGGTTTTGACTGAGTATCGGGTGTGCGGAGAGGACCCGTCTATAGTTCCCTCGGACCCTGAGACTGACCCGCTGGTGCTAGAAAGATGACTAGAAAGTCATCCGTCCGGCATGTATCGACCGTTTAGTGACCAGTGAGCACGTCGCTCGGGTCCGCTTCGCCGCTTTGATACCGCCTCGCAAGCTCCTTGTTGAGCGTGTCGAGCACGTCCAAAAGCGGCCGGCGCTGGCCGGAGACTTCCTGTTCGGCGGCCTCCAGCTCGCCGACGATCCGGCGGATCTCGACCTCGTCGAGCGCAGGCAAGTTGGCGATCGTGTCGTCGGAAACGAGCTTGGTCACCCGGCGGTGCGGGTGGGCGAAATCGAGGTTTGGATCGGCCCCTGGGAACGAGCCCCGGCTTGGCCCGCGCTGGTCCTGGTCGGACAGGATCGAGGGGAGCAGGTCGACGAGAGACCCCACGTCTCCGCCGTTCGCGCGACGCTCCAGCTCCTTGTTGAGGATGGCGAGACGGCCGTGGAGCATCCGGCGCTCGTACGAGAGCAGCGCCTCTTCCTCTTGGGTCTCGGAGCGCATCGTACGAACCTCGCCCGTCGAACGTGCCCTGAGGTCCGCCAAGTAGTCGGCGGCGAGGATATGGTCGAGCCTGCGCTTGTTATCGGTCACGTGCCGACTCTAACGCACAATGCCGCGCGCGGGAATCCGCAGATCGAGTGTTGCCAGCTGGAGCGACAGACGGTGGCCGTCCGAAATGTGCCACTTTCTTGACTCCCCGTTATCGAGGATCCCCGTCGTACTCCTCAGGATCCGAAACGGTATGAGCAACCGGACCGGTCGACAACGGGAATCGCCATTCGAATGGGCCAAATGGGGGATGCTGGCTGGGACCTAAGGCGCTCAGAGTAAAGGGAGCCGGCGTCAGCGCGCCCGCTTAAGCTCGAAAGCAGGGGGGGAATCGTGCGCGGCTCATCTAAGCTCCGAAACGCAATCGCTGCAGCTCTGTTCGTAATCTCGATGTCGGCGGGTGTTGGGCAAGCGACAGCTGCGAGCCCCACGTACGCGCTCAGTTACATCTTTGATGCTGTCGACCATTCGCCCACCAGTGCGAAAGAGGGCACAACCATCACCAGTGTGCCGTTTAACACGAGCGGCTCTGTTCAGGTTCAACTCTCGTCACCGAACGGCGGTGGCGTGAGCAACAAGGACATCTCCATCGGGATCGCCTCGGGTCCGTCCTCTGCTTCTTTGGACGGTACGAAGATCGCGACCACGGACTCCAATGGTGTCGCCTCTTTCTCGAACCTCTCGATCGCACAGCCCGGGCATTACATATTGCAAGCGTTCAATACCAAGCTTGGGGCATCGATCCCCTCGGCGACGTTCACCATCTGGCAGAACGCCTGTAACTTCGACCAGTCCGGCGGATGTCCGGCATCCGACCCAACAACTGGATTGTTGGTGGGCTACAGTGCGTCGAGCAATGCAACAGTGGGCAAGCTGATCGTTAACACCGGCGTCGATCAACTCACCATCCCCAACGATGGGTTCTGTCACGCTCCAGCCGTCACGACCGCCGAGGCCACATCCGATTTCAACGGCACGAGCAGGACGATCGTTCTGACGTTCCCGAAGTCCAAGTGTGGCGGAGGTGCGTTCCAGGTGCTCCTGGGCAAGGACAGAACGTTCGTCGTGTTCGGCGGCACCTACGCTGCTTTCAACGCAACGGACCAGCTCTATGAAGGAAATGCCCCGCCGTGCAACGCGACGTACCAGATAAATGGAGCGCAGTACAAGATCACACCTGGTGTTGATCCCTGCCTGCAATCATCGGTGTCTCGAAAAGCGCCAAAGTCCGTACAGATCGAGACGCTGATCGTCCCGGGCACGGATATCCGATGCATTTGATCGGGTGATGCGTTCGGATCGTCGCCTTCTTCAAACCCGCGCGGAGTCCGGTTGGTCTGGCGTTCTGGCGCGAAAGCAATCGAACACGGGAGCAGCGCCGAGGCCCTGAAGGATCGTTCGGCTCTCGTTCTCGAGATCGGATGAGGCCGCATCACCGTTCGCTTCGGCCAGCCGATTGATCGCTCGCAACGTGAGAGCCACCTCATAAGCGGCGTGCCGTATGCGCGCCACGCCAAGGCCCTCATTCAAAGCCTCTTCAGCCTCAAGAAGCTCGCCAAGCTGGATGAGGGCCGATCCCCTCAGTCGATGGAGCATCGGAGTAGAGGCGCCAGCGCCGCTGAGCTCTCCCGCCCGATCAAGCGCGTCGTCCAGCATGGAGAGAGCCTCTGCCGCCCTCCCCTGGAAGAGCAGACACTCAGCGGTCCAAGCATCCATA
>Ga0070706_100006201_pt1 | contig 11310 bp, 10 predicted proteins | sample KBSK5501metaG_FD_65476 | JGI IMG/M metagenome (GOLD analysis project Ga0070706, IMG submission 65476) | Corn, switchgrass and miscanthus rhizosphere microbial communities from Kellogg Biological Station, Michigan, USA - KBS K5-50-1 metaG | ecosystem: Host-associated > Plants > Roots >...
ACGTTCGGTACTTCATTGTGGGACCGGGGTATGCCGTCCCTGCCGGATGGAGGACTCTCGCCGGCGACGACTCGGGGAAAGTGATCGAGAATCCCCTCGTCGTTCCCAGAGTTTTCGTTCCACGGTCCGTCGCGTACATCCGGGAGCCGCTGCGCCAGATCGAACTCCTGAGACAGATCGAGGACTTCGCGAGCTACGGCATCGTCGAACGCGGCGCCGAACGCGCTCGAGACAGCGATTCCTGGACACCCAACGGAGAAGGGACGGCTCGAATCCTTCAGTACACAGGCCAGAACCTTCGAATCCAGATCGATGCCCGAAGCCCGACCGTCGTCGCAACCTCCATTCCCGCATGGCCGGGCTGGCGGGTCACGCTCGATGACCGGCCGATCGCGATTGAGGCCTACAACCGCGCATTTCTTTCGTTTCGCGTGCCCTCCGGCCATCACCAGGCGCGGCTCTGGTATTGGCCGAAGGGATTCTCCGACGGGCTCTGGATTACGGGAATCACGGCGATTGCGTCCTTGGTGTTGCTGTTCCGAGGGCCGACGGCACGATCACGGCAGAACATGTCGCGCCTTGGATAGAATCTGCCCACTCGTGAGGCTTTTCCGTTGCATTCCGGCGTGACGAGCGGCGCTCGGGGTGGAAACGCGTCGCTCCGGCGCTCGACTTGACCGCGGGAGTCCTGTTCTTTCTGGTGTCGACCGTCTTTACGCCTCCGACTTGCCACGCGTCCGAATCGAATGGACACTTCCGCGCGTGTCGCAACCGGCGCTGTCGGCTCTGATCCTCGCGGCGGGGCTCGTGTCCCTCCCGCGCGAGGAGACGAGAGCGGCGGATCTTCCGCAATCGGACTGAAACGAGGAGTCGGTCGTTGGAGTGGACGCTCGCTCTGAAGCTGGTTGCGGTCTATATCGGGACCGCCGCCGCGAGCCTCCGACTTGCGCACCGCTTCGTGTCGCCGATCCGGCTTCGCGTGGCGCTCTTTCTCGGGCTCGCGCCTTTCCTTTTTGTGGGCAAGGCGATGCTGACCGGAGGCGTCTACGCGCCGATCGACATCCCGTATCAGGCGCCGCCTCTCTCGGTTCATGCGAACGAGATGGGGACCGAGCACACGCAGACGCCGCTCTTGAGCGACGTGGTCTTTCAGGAAATTCCGTGGCGCAAAGCCGTACGCGATGCCGCGAAGAACGGCCGGCTGCCCCTCTGGAACCGGTTCGTGCTGTCGGGCGAGCCGTTGCTTGCCGTGCAGCAGCCGGTCGTCCTTCACCCGGCGACCTGGATCGGAATGCTCCTGCCTCTGGCCCAGGGGTGGACTCTCGAAATGGCCTTGCGCTTCCTCCTGGCGATCCTCGCCGCGTATCTGTTTCTGCGTGAGATCGGTTGCGGCGAAGTTCCGTCGCTTCTGGGAGGAGCGGCCTGGGCTTTCTCGGACTATCTCGTCTTCTTCGTCGGCTATCCGCTCACACCGGCGGCCGCTCCGCTCCCGCTTCTTCTCTTAGGACTCCGGCGTCTGGTCACGACAGCGGATCGATCCGCCGTTGCGATCACCGTGATCGCGCTCTTCCTGATCACGGCATCGGGACATCCAGAAACGCTTCTCCACTGCGTCGCGGGCGGCGGCCTCTACTTTCTCTTCGAGTTGTTCTGGGCCGAGCCGGGGCGCCGGGCGCGCGCTTTCGCGCTTGCGCTGGTGGCGGGCATTCTCGCACTCGGCCTCTGCGCGATCCTCTTGCTCCCGCTGGCGGAGGCTCTTCCCTGGACGGTCGAGGATTTCGTTCGGAAGAACGTCTTCGCGAAGACATCGAAGGCCTATGCGATCGGAGAGAGCGCCCTCCACGCGGTCCAGAACGGCCTTCCCTATTTGTTTGGCGTGTCGGGAAAGGGAGAGGCGACTGCCGGCTACCACGAGCCGTCCGCTTATGCGGGCTCGGTTCTCTGGCCCTTCGCGGCCGCCGGTCTGCTGCTCTCGAAGAGACGCGAAAAGTGGCCGCTGGCGCTTCTCGGGCTCTTGGGCGTCGCGATGCACGCGCGCGCGCCCGGCGTCGCGAGCGCGATCGGGGCGATTCCCCTCTTCGACATCGGCTTGAACGAGCGGATGGTCTTTCTCGCGGCGTTCGGATTGGCGGGGCTCGTGGCGCTGGGTGCTCAAAGCGTCGTCGAGCAGGGCCGCAGCCGTTGGATCGGCGCCGCCTCGGCCGCAGCCCTGGTGGCGCTGGGACTCGCGGCCTGGGGCCTGCGCCTCCTCGTGCCGGCGTCGATGGAACCGGGCTACTTCCGGTATCGGCTTCTCCTCCAGGCCATCCCTCTGTTTCTCGTGGGTGTCACCGCCTTGTGGAGCTTTCGTCTCCGGCGCGCGTTATCGGTTGGCAGCGCCGCTCTGCTCTTGCTCCTTCTTCAGCGAGGACTGGAAGAGCGGGACGTCTATCCGACCTATCCCAACCGCGTTTTCTACCCGCCCCTGGAGGTCTTCGAGAAAATTCCGCGCGGTCTTCCCTATCGGTTTACGGCCGTGGGCTTCTCGTTCATCCCCAACATCGCGGCGCTCTACGAGCTCGAGGACGTCCGTGGCTACGAGGCGATGACCTTCCGGCCCCTTTTCGACACGGAGGCGCTCTGGTGCGTGCCGCAGCCCGTCTGGTTCAACCGGGTCGACGATCCGACCAGGCCCTTCCTCTCTTTCTTGAACGTGCGGTGGGTCTACGCGGCCCCGGGGTTCCATCCTCCCGAAGGCTGGAGCGTTCTGCATCAGAGCTCCGAGGGGATGTTGCTCGAGAACCCGCGCGTTCTGCCGCGCGCTTTCGTTCCGCTGGAAATAGCGGACGAACCAACCCCGGATCGGGTCCTGTCTCTTCTCTCGACCATTTCAGATTTCGGCCAGCGGGGCGTGGTGGCGCAGGAGCCGCCGGCGGGAGCTGCGGCGGGTACGTGGCGGCGCAACGGGGAGGCTACCGTCGAGATCGTCTCCTATCTGCCTCAGGAGATAACCCTCGCCGTGGACGCGCGCGTCTCGACGATCGCCGCCACTTCGGTGGCTTCCTGGCCCGGCTGGAGGTTGACGATCGACGGCGACTCAGCGCCGCTGCTCTCCTACAACCATGCCTTCCTCGCCTTCCGTGCCCCGGCCGGCCAGCACGTCGCAGTCCTGCGCTATTGGCCTCGCAGTTTCGTGCACGGGCTTCTCCTCTCGGGAATGACTTTGCTCGCAACCTTATTTCTCGGCGTCTCGCGAAGACTCGGACCGTCGAGGTAAGAGAAGAGATGGCGCTTGTTCTATGATGCCAGCCCGGCGATCGGGGGGGCCACGTACACCGCTGTCGTTTTGCTCATTTGAGGAGGTTCGAATGCATCGGAGAGTCGTTTTTGCTTCGACGCTTATTCTCGGGGCCTTGTTCGCGATGGCTTGCGGCCAATCGGAAAGTCCGGGGTCGGCTTCGGTGCCGGCGCCGGCGGCGGCCCCGCCGCCTCTCGCACTTCTGGATACGCCTGCCGAGAATCAAACCATCGCCGTCGGGACGTTCGTGTCGGGTTGGGCGCTCGATCCCTCCGGCGTCGCGGAGGTATCGGTCACGTTCGACGACGGCCAGAAACCGTTCGTGAAGACCGGTATCGACTTCCCGGGGGTGAAGGCTCAATACGCCAAGTACCCCGACGCGGACAAGGCCGGGTTCATTTTCGCGATTCCCAAGTTGAATCCGGGCGCTCACTCTCTGACGGTCACCGTGAGGGCCAAGAGCGGCGGCACCGCGACCATCCAGCGTCGGTTTCAGGTGTCCTAGAACGAAGCGGCTCGAGAGGCGTCCGTCGCGACGTCCTTGGGTCTTCCGCGATAGACGGCCGGCAACCGCTGGCCCTTCAGGACGTTTCAGAAACCGGCTTCGCCGAACGCGCCGCCGCAGCAATCGTGAACAGAACCGCGACGGGCGAGAAGATGCGGCCCGCTGACCAGAGGATCCAGAGTCTCAAGCCCCCAGCGCCGTGGAGATAAGTGAAGACGAAGAAACCCGCTAGGAGCAGTGCGGTGCCCACCGGGATGACGGCCAGGCGCCAGGGGCCTTTGGTCACGAGGAGGACGGCGAGGGGAAGCAGAAACGGCAGGGCCCATCCGGCTGAGAGGAGTGCCTGCCCAATCGATGGAAGCACGATCGGCAAACGCTTCCAGTAGATCTCGAAAACTCTTCCATACCCGTGATATCCGACGAATAGGCGCCGTGAGGCGCCAAAGGCGAACCACGCCGCCAGACACAGAACCGCCGGAAGCAGGAGCCGGAGCGCAGCCGCCGTCCAGCGGATCTCCTTTCGCCGCAAGATGAGAAAGAAAAGGGCGATGCCGAGGGTAAAGGCAAGGCCTTCCACTTTCGTCGAGGCGGCCCCGGCCAGCATCAGCCCCCCGAGAAACTGACCTCCTTTCTCGAGCGCCCACGGACCAACGAGCAGAGCCGCAGCAACTGACTCGAAGAAGAGCAGCGGCATGTCGCCGTTGCCGGCGATGTCGAAGGTGTCGCCGAGGAGACCAGCCGTGGATATTGCCAGCGCGGAAAGAGCCAATGCTGAGGATCGAGGCGCGAGCAGGCCGAGGAGGGAGGGAAGCGCGAAAGCAAGCAACCCAACCAGCAGTGGAAAAACGAGGATGGAGGCTCCCCACGCGAACCGTCCGGCGGCAAGGGAGGCGAAAGCACCGACGTTGGTCACCAGCGGCGGGTACGACACTTGTAGGTGATCGAGCAGTGGCTGTCCGAGAAAGTCAGCATCGATCGTGTGCGCTGTCGCGAACGCCTGGGCCTTCGGACCCCAGAAAAAAATCAAATCCGCCGACGAGGCGGAACCGGAAGCCGCGGCCACGAGGGACGCTGCGAACGAGACAATCAGGATGAGGATGGATGCCCACTCCAGGAGGCTCCAGCCGTCTGGACACCGAGCGGACTGACTCAAATCGGGGAGAAACCGTCGAAGAAAGACACAGAGTGCGAGTCCCGTGGCAGCGAGCACGGTCAGATTCCAGAGCCATCCAGCCAGAGCCCAGAATGTCATCAAAAAAGAGAGCACGACTGCGCCGCAGCCGGCCGCTAATGCAAAGCGGGCAGGAAGAGGTAACGAGCCGACTTTCCTGCGCGTGGCAAGCGGCGCACCAATGATCGGAAGCAACAGCAAGCTGCCAACCCAGACGGCGCCGGCTCTCAGCGCGACCTCCGCCAAATTGTGCCTTCTGGGGTCTCGGATAGGAGACGCCCTGGAGGCGTAGCGGGCCGGGGACCGACCAGGACCAGGTACTCCGCTTGCCGCTCGAGATCCGGGGTGGGCACATCGTGGATGGCGGCCGGCAGGACGCGCCGCCCGGGAAGGAGTGCGACCGCATGCCGAAAGAGAAATGTATCGGCAACCGGATCGGCAGGCTCTCCCCGTATGCTGACCGTCCCGCCAGCCGGGACCACCGTCACCGCCTTGAGGAGGAGAAGGTAGGACGTCCTGGCGGGCCATGCGTCACTCCGATCGAATGGCGTCTGTGGAGCGCGCAGCCAGTCAGCAGGCCGCGGGAGACGCGCGAGCGCAAGCGCCGCAAGGACAGCCGCCGAGATCAACGCAAGCCAGGTGGCAAGCGAGTTCCTGTCGGTTGTCATCTGTCGCGGTGCCGCCCGCGACGCGCCAGCCGCCTCAGTGTCGCCAGGTTCTGGCGGTCGAAGTCGAGCGCGTCATCCTTAGGAGTTTCGAGAAATTTTGGAATCGCGGCCAGGCGCGGATCGGTCATCAGGTTGACAAATCCCGCCTCGCCGATCGAACCGCGACCGATGTGCTCGTGCCGGTCGACGCGCGAGCCTCGCGGCTTCTTCGAGTCGTTGACGTGGATCGCGTGGAGGTGTGCCAGACTGACGGTGCGCTGGAAATCGTCGAGGGTCTGCTCGTAACCCTCTCTTGTGACGAGGTCGTAGCCGGCGGCGTGCACGTGGCAGGTGTCGAGGCACACCCCCAGCCGTCTCTGTCGGCGGGAGGCCCCGAGAATGTCGCGCAGATGCTCGAAGCGGTGGCCGACCGCCGTTCCTTGGCCGGCTGCCGTTTCGAGCAGGATCCGGACGCGCCCGGGCCCGGCGCGAGCGAAGGCTTCATCGAGCGACGCCGCGATGCGAGCGATGCCGGCCGATTCGCCTTCTCCGCTGTGCGAGCCCGGGTGCATGACGAGATCGCGGATGGCCAGACGCTCGCAGCGGAGGATCTCATCGGCGAGAGCCGCGATCGACTGGTTTCTCAAGGCCCGAATCGGGGAAGCGAGATTGATGAGGTACGAGGTGTGTGCCGCGACATGAGCGAAGGTGGCTCCGCGAGTCGCGCGGCGAAACAACCTCGCCTCAGCCGCGTGGATCTCCTTGCCGATCCAGCGGCTGTTGTTCTTCACAAAGATCTGGAGGGTCCGGCAGCCTGTTGAGAGCCCACGTTCAACGGCGAGCGGCGTGCCGCCGGCGATGGATTGGTGGGCGCCAATCGGGAGATCCTCGGCAGCAAAACGTTGCATGGCCACCGTCGGATTCTAGCGGTTGAGTCATCGGGCCCGGACGCGATGTTCGGTCACCTTGGTCAGGGGCCGGAGAGTAACGACCGCGAGACCTCCCGCAGATCCTCACCAGCGGCGGACTTGGGCTTGACGGCCACCATGAGCATGATGTCGTAGAGGTTGCTGTAGACGGGGAGGTCGAGCCGGCCGCCCGCGGTCAGCAGGCGGTAGATCCAGGCGGTGCGTTTCTCGCCGAGCACGAAGATTCCGTAGAGCATCGAACGGAGGCTTCGCCAGTAGCCAACCGAATCGATGCTGTCCACGGAGAGGCCCGTCTGTTCGACCGCGCGCGTCAGCGTCTTTCTGGAGAAGTAGTAGAGATGGGTCGGTGGATGGATCTGGCGCCAACGCTCCCCGCGCCACCGCGCGACGAGGCTGCCGATGTCGCCGGTCGTGATCACCAGCGCGCCACCGGGCTTGAGCGCGCGCGTCGCCTTTTCGATCGTTCGCACCGGATGAGGAAGATGTTCGATCGTGTCCCACATGCAGATCAGATCGAAGGCTCCCGAATTCTCAGGCGAATCGAGAAAGTCGCCGCATTCCACGGGAAGCCGAAGGGCCTCCCGTGCGTGCGCGATTCCTTCCTCCGTGACGTCGGTCCCCGAAACGTCCCAGTGTCTGCGGGCCAGGTCCAGGAAAAAGCCGTAGGCGCAACCGATCTCGTAGAGCCGCCCGGATGGAGCGAGCTCGAGGAGCCGGCGGATCTGCTTGCGGAAGTTGCGGCGGATGACCCTCTCATCGCCGCGGTAGTCGTGGTACTCGCCCCCTTCGAAATACTCCCGCGAATAGAGGTCCGAGGCGGCGCTCCCAGGGTAAAAGATCAGGCCGCACCGAGGGCACTCGAAAATCTCCTTGGCCTGAAACTTCGGGAGCATCTGCCCGGAGTATCCGCAGAGCTCGCACTTCACCGAAGAGTCTTGTCCGGCGGAGGCGAAGCTTTTTCGAGACCGACACTGCGATCGACGAGGTAGAGCGGCCTCTGCTTGGCTTCCTCGTAAACGCGTCCGACGTAAACCCCGATGATGCCCATCAGGGAGAGCTGCACGCCGCCGATCAACATGACGAGGATGATCAGCGACGTCCAACCCGGAACCGTATCTCCGACAATAAGGCGCGCGTAAAGGACGTAGACGAAGTAAACCCCGCCCGCCAGGGCCAGCATCATGCCGAGGTAGATCGAAAGATAGAGCGGGGTTGCGGAAAAGGACACCAGTCCGTCGATGCCGAATCCGAGCATCCGCCGGATTCCGTACTTGGACCGTCCCGAGACACGGGAACCCGCATGGTAAGAGACCGCGGCCGAACGATACCCGACCCAGCTCGTCAGTCCCCGCAGGAAGCGGGTTCTCTCGCGGATGTGCCGAAAGGCCTCGATGACCTTGCGATCCAGCAGGCGAAAGTCTGCTGCATTGGCCGGAAGATCGACACCGGAAAGAGATCGAAAGATCCGATAGAAGAGAGATGCCGTGAGGCGCTTCCAGCGCCCGGCGTCCTCCGTCAACTCTCGGACGGTGTACACGACCTCGTAACCTTGCTCCCAGTGCTCGACGATCGCTCCGATGAGAGAGGGAGGATGCTGCAGATCCGCGTCCATCATGATCACGGCGTCTCCGCTGGCATGGTCCATTCCCGCCGTGAGGGCACTCTGGTGCCCGAAGTTGCGCGACAGCGAGAGAAGCTTCACTCGAGGATCGCCGCCGTGAAGCTTCAGAACGGCCGCCGCGGAACCGTCCGTCGAGCCGTCGTCTACGAAGATCAATTCCCAGTCGGCCCCGAGCCGTTCCAGCTCCAGCCGAAGTGCCTGGTAGAGCGTCGGAATGTTTGATTCTTCGTTCAAGACGGGAACGATGAGGGACAGCCTGCGGCTGGCGCGCGAAGGCCGATCGGGCGGCTCAGAAAGCTGCGTCACCACGGGTAGATTGTAGGTGGTCGGGGCCTTCGACGCGGGGACTGGGGGAAGCTGTCAGCTGTTAGCTGTCAGCTGTCAGCTCGTTCAAGACGGATTCGAATCGTCGTCCAGGTGTTCCAGAAGCTCCTGCCCGACCCGTCTCGAGACGAAGATCTGCTTCAAGTAGTTCAAGGAAGTGATGGCGAATGGGACGCCTGCGGCGGAGAAGGGGGCGCCGACGGCGGCGAGAGCCAGGTGGCGCGCCTTTTCCCCAGCGGTGAACTCGGGATTCTTCCAGTCGAGGACGCTGCCGTAGTAGCGGAAGACCATCCGGTAGACGTCGGACAGGAGCTCGGAGAAGCCCATCTCGCTTCCCCAGACGAAGCATTCTCCGCCGCGGACTTTTTCGAGGAATTCCGTCACGTTCTGCGCCTCCGCGACCGTGTAGACGAGGGCGAGGGGCCCGAGGGTATGCGCGTCGGAGCCGGCAACGAGAGAAACCGCCCCGCGCTTCTCGCGCACGACCGCCATCAGGTCCTCGACGAGCCGGTTGTGCTGCGAGGCCATCGCGCCGTTCTTGACCTCGAAGATGTCGAACATCCGGAGCATCTCCTCGAAGTAGTGGCGCGGCGAGTTGCGCATCCGGTAGTTCTGAAACATGTGGTTAGCCGACGCGATGATCCGCTCCTCTTTGATGTAGCCGTGCAGGTCGTAGATGTTGCCGCGCCGCCGCTGGATCTCCTCGTGCTGGCGCTCGTCGATGTCGAAGACGTTGACGTGGATGCGCTGGCGGGTGGCGGGAAAGTAGGTCTCGACCTCTTCGGAGATGAAGAAGTCCGCCAGGTCCGGGTTCTTGTTGAGGAGGTAGAGGCACCCGTCGATCGAGTCATGGTCCGTCAGCGTGACGAAGTCCATTCCCCGCTCCTTGGCCAACCGGTAGACCTCTTCGGGCCGGTTGTAGGAGTCTCGAGTGTTGGCGACGCGGAAATACTTGAAAGTCGAGTAAACGGAGTGGCAGTGGAGGTCGGCCTTCTTGAAGCGGGTGTCGGAGAACCAGTTGGGAAGGTCCGTTTCGGGCCGGTGCGACTTCATTTCAATGTCCACGCGTTCAAATCGCGTGCCTGGGTCTCAAATTCCTGAAAGGTGATAGGTGGTAGGTCGTAGGTGGTAGGGAGAATGGGAGTTGCTGGTCCCTACCACCTATCACCTACGACCTAAGACCTCGCGAACCGTGTTAGGTTCGCGCGTAATGCGTGTCGTTTTTCGGCTGTTTTACGCGCTCCTCCTGCTCGGTGTCTTTACGGTGGGAGCCTGGCTCGCCTTTCAGAAATCGATCGTGGGCCGCTCGGTCACCGTGCCGGACCTGACCGGAAAGACCGTGCTCGAGGCGATCCGGACGGCCCACGATCTGGGACTGGGCGTCGAGGAAGAAACGCGCCGCGCCCGGCCGGACGAGAAAGTCCAGAAGGATCGCATCCTCTCGCAGCAGCCCGAGGGCGGGTCTCTGGCCAAGCCCGCCCAGGTCGTTCACGTTGTCGTCTCGCTCGGGGCGGCGCAGTTGAAGGTGCCCGACCTCGAGGGTCTGCCACCGCGCGCCGCCGCCCTGAAGCTCTCCCAACAGTCCCTCGAGCTGGGAGCGGTGTCCTGGTATCGGGACGGGGTCCAGAAGGTCGGCATCGTGTCGCAGGATCCCGAGCCGGAGGCCATCGCGGCCCGGTCCTCGAATGTCGAGGTGCTGACGAACCGCGGAGCGCCGGAAGCGCGTTACGTGATGCCCGATTTGGTCGGCAAGGACGCCGAGCAAATGCGGGGAAGACTCGAAGCGGCGGGCTTCCGGGTCGGCAGCGCGCGGTTCGAGTCCTACGAAGGGATCGCGCCCAACACCATCCTCAAGCAGTTTCCGCCGCCCGGCTATCCGATCGGCAGCCGTGAGGTCGTCTCGCTGACGGTGTCTCGCGCGGCGGACCTGGCGCCGCCCGCTGCCCGATGACTGTTCGAATCGCGCCGTCGCTGCTCGCCGCGGACTTCGCACGCCTGGCCGACGCCGTCCAGCTCGCGGAAGAGGGTGGCGCGGACCTCCTGCACGTCGACGTCATGGACGGGCATTTCGTCCCGAACCTGACGATGGGACCTCCCGTGGTTGCCGCTTTGCGGAAGGCGACGAGGCTGCCGCTCGATGTCCACCTGATGATCGAGGATCCGGAGGCGACGCTGCCACAATACCTCGATGCGGGGGCCGACTGGGTCTCCGTCCATGTCGAAGCGACGCGCCATCTCCAGCGCTGTCTCGACCTGATTCGTCGCGGAGGCGCGCGCGCGGGAGCGGCCATCAACCCGGGCACCCCGACGCTGGCGCTCCAGGCGGTTTCTCTCGATCTCGACTACGCGGTCGTCATGTCCGTCAATCCGGGATGGGGAGGCCAGCCTTTTCTCTCGCCTTCCATCGCCAAGGTCCGCCTTCTCCGCGGGGAACTGCAAGCGGCCGGTTCCCGGGCGTCCATCGAAGTGGACGGTGGAGTCGAAGCGGGCAACGCCGGCGCGCTGGCCGCGGCGGGTGCGGAAATTCTCGTGGCCGGAACTGCTATTTATGGGCAGCAGGATGTGAGAGGTGCGATCGAGAGACTTCGACAGGCGACTCGGACTGTGAGGGCTTGATGAAACAGGACGGGGGGACGGGGAGACGGGGAGACGGGGAGTGGGAGCAGGAAGTGAGCTCCCCCAGTCCCCCAGTCCCCCAGTCCCCCCGTCTGCTCCTGGCGCGGAAATCAATCTCGGGGACCACAGCTATTGGTCTCGTGGTTCTCTTGATGGCCGGCTGCGCGAGCAGCAGCGGTCCCAAGAAGCCCGACAAGCTCACGCAGGAGCTGCTGGCCAC
>Ga0070706_100006204_pt1 | contig 11308 bp, 12 predicted proteins | sample KBSK5501metaG_FD_65476 | JGI IMG/M metagenome (GOLD analysis project Ga0070706, IMG submission 65476) | Corn, switchgrass and miscanthus rhizosphere microbial communities from Kellogg Biological Station, Michigan, USA - KBS K5-50-1 metaG | ecosystem: Host-associated > Plants > Roots >...
TCCTGCAGCCCGCGCAGATCCTTGACCGCGCGGCCGTAGGCGGCCGGGTCGTACAGCGGCCGGAACGTCTCCAGCAGGTAGCGCAGCTCCTTGCAGCGCTTGCGCAGCGAGTGCAGATCCTCGGCGGGCGGGGCGGTGCCCGCGTCCTCCGCGGCGGCGATCGCCGACCCGAGCCTGATCACCCGCCGGTACGCGCGCGCGATCCGGCGGGCGGCCAGCGTGCCGACGTCGGAACCCGCACCGGCGTCCTGCGCCGCCACCTCGTCCAGGGCCGCGCGCCAGCCGGCCATCAGTCCGGCGAACCGGGCCGAGCGCAACCCCCGCACCAGCCGCCGCCGCTCGACCGCGCGCCGGCCGGCCAGGTGCGCGCGCAGCGGCTCGAGGTCACCGGGCGACGCCGCGCTCAGCCCGGTCGCCATCGCGTCGAAGCCGGCCAGGTACACGTCGAGGTCGCGCACCGGCGTGGTGAGGTCACCCAGCCACTTGAACTCCGGCGCGAAGCGGGCGGCCAGCCCGCCGGGCAGCGCGTCGCCGGCCAGCTTGAGCACCGACCGGGTGCGGCGCACCGCGACGCGCAGGTCGTGCAGGAACTCGGCGTCGACGTCGCGGATGACGAACCCCACGTTGGCCGTGATCGTGCCGGCCAGCCGCTGCAGCACGCCGGCCAGCGCCGTGTGCGCGGGCATCTCGGGCGAGAGCGCGGCACCGGCGCCGTCGGCCGCGTCCCCGGGGCCGGGCCCGGCCGCGTCGAGCACCGACTGGAACGCGGGGCGCTCGGCGGGGGAGAGCACGCCGGCGGCGGTGAGCAGCCGCGCGGCCCGGTCCGCCGCCTCCTGGTAGCCGCGGACGGGGGCGATCACCAGCCGCCGCGGCAGCGGCCCGGCGACGGGGCGGACGAGCGACGCGGCGTCCACGGTGATGCGGGCGACGGTCTTGGCCTCGCCGTCGAGAACGCGCAGCCGGGTCAGCGACCCCTCGGCGCGGGCCAGCGGTAGCAGCGCGCGGATCCCGACGACCGGGTCCAGCCGGGCGCGCACCGGGCCGTCCGGGATCGCGTCGAGCCGCCGCGGCCACCGGGGCGGCGTGAGCCGCTGGGACGCCAGGTCCGCGCCGGCCGACGTAGACAGCACGAGTTCAGCAGAATGCGACGCCGTCACCTGCCGCAGCACCAGCCCGGCCGCCTGCAGCCGCCGGTCGAAGGTGTCGAGCCAGACCTGCCGCGCCGGGCCCCTGGTCTCCTGGATCACGGTGAACCGCGGCTCCAGCGCGCCCGCCAGGCGCCGGGGCATGTCCTCGGTGCCGTCCTCGACCACGAACTCGAGGCAACGTGCCGTCGCCACGCGGGCCCTCCTCCGCCAAGACCTCGCGCTGCCGAAGCGCCAGCCTGGACCGGCCTTCCGGGCGAGCTCTGCTGCCTGAAGCGTAGCTCCGCACGCCTCCCTGACCGGAGGCAAGATCTCCAAATCAGCGGGCCAGCAACGCGCCAGCAACAGTGTAGTTCACCTGCCGTACAAATTAATTCCACCTGTCGTACACCTGGAAGGGGCGGCCAGGTGCGCGTTCAGTGGCCTGAGCTAGCCGGGCTCGTCCACACCACCTGATGCCCAGCGGCCCTCGTTACGCCGTCAAGCCCAGGGCACCTTGGTCCCGGCGCCGGCCGGTTGGCTAGGGTCTTAGCAGCCAGAGGATCGAGTCACCCGGACAAGGAGTCGTCATCAGCGCGGGCGAAAAGGAAGCCGGAGCGGCGGCAGCCGCCAGCCAGGGCAGGCACGACTGGGAGATCCCGGGGGCGTTCGCGGTCGCCGACGGCGTGCACCGGATCCCGCTTCCGCTCCCGAACGACGGGCTCAAGGCGGTCAACGTCTACGCGATCGCCGACGGGAGCGGCCTGACCCTGATCGACTCCGGCTGGGCGCTGACCGAGGCCCGGGAGAAGCTGGAAGCCGCGCTGGCCGGCATCGGCCGCGAGCTCGGTGACGTCCGCAGGTTCCTGGTGACGCACGTGCACCGTGATCACTACACGCTGGCGGTCGTCGTGCGCCGCCTGTTCGGTTCGCAGGTGCTGCTGGGCGCGGGCGAGCAGGAGTCCATGCAGATCATCCTCGCCGGCCACGCCCAGCCGGGATGGGGCTACGGCCCGCTGCTGCTGCGCAGCGGCGCCGCGCCGCTGGTCGAGCGGCTGCGCCACCTGGTGCCCGACCGAGACGCCGGCGGCGAGTGGGAGAAGCCTGACGAGTGGCTGGCCGACGCCGAGCAGATCGTGGTCGGCGACAGGACGCTGCGGGTCGTCGCGACCCCCGGCCACACCCGGGGTCACGTGGTGTTCGCCGACCTGGACAACGGCCTACTGTTCGCGGGCGACCACGTGCTGCCGCACATCACGCCGTCGATCGGCTTCGAGGCGGCCAGGCCGCCGCTGCCGCTCGGTGACTACCTGGGCTCGCTGCGCCTGGTCAGGTCCATGCCGGACCTGCGGCTGCTGCCCGCCCACGGGCCGGTGGCCGCCAGCGCGCACGCCCGCGTGGACGAGCTGATCTTGCACCACGACCAGCGCCTGGACGCGTGCGCCGAGGTGATCCGGCGGGGCGCGGTGACGGCCTACGAGGCGGCGCGGGCGCTCACCTGGACCCGCCGCGAGCGGCACTTCGACGAGCTGGATCTGTTCAACCAGATGCTGGCGGTGATGGAGACGGCCGCCCACCTGGACGTGCTCGTCGAGCAGGGCAGGCTGAGCGTGCAGGTCGCCGACGGCGTGGCGCGCTACGCCAACTGACGGCGGGCCGACGCCACCTGCGCCGGGCTGAGCAACGCGGCACCGTAGCGCATCGTGACCAGCTGCCCGAGGGCGGGGTGCGCGCCGAGCGCGGGCGCGCACGTGGCACCGGCGGCGCCCGCCGCCGCGGCCAGTTCCCCGTCGGGGATCTCCGGGCCCACGGCGAGCGGGGCGATCGCGACGCGCGACACCCCGGCCGCGCGCAGCGTCGCGACGCCCGCGGCGAGGCTGTCACCGCTGCCCAGCTGGACCGGAGCGACGGGCACGCCGAGCCGGGCGGCCAGCAGCACCGCGACGGCCTGCGCCGCGGCGAGCGCGGACTCGCCGCCCGCGGCGGCCACCAGGACGCCGACCGTGGTCGGCACCAGCGCCAGGCCGGAGATCCGTCGCGGCTGGACCAGCCCGGCCTCGGCCAGCCGGTCGTGCAGGGCGGCGGCCAGCAGCGGGTGCGGGCCCAGCGGGGGAGCGAGGATGACAGAGGGACCCGCCCGGCCGACCACGTCCGCGATGCCGCCGTCACACCCGGGGCTGGCCGTGATGGCCAGCGGGACCACGACCGCCGCGTACGGGAAGTCCGCATCCCCGTCCGCCTCGGCTGTCCCGGTGGCCGCGACTGCTGTCGTCGCCCCGGCGACCTCGGCCGCCCCCGTGGCCCTGCTGACCCTGACTGCCCCGCTGACCCCGACTGCTCCGCTGACCCCGGCCACCCCCGCTACCCCGTTCGCCCCGACAACTGGGCCCACATCAATGCACCCATCCGCCAGAACGGCACCGTTTACCCCGAAGACCTCGATTGGCCCGGTGTCCCCGTCCGCGGCGGGGTCCCCACCCACCCCGGTGTCCTGACTCGTCCAGATGTCCCCGCTGGCCCCGGTGTCCCGGCTCGCCCAGATATCCCCACCGGCCCCGGTATCCCCGCGCGCCCAGATATCCCTACTGGCCCCGGTATCCCCGCGCGCCCAGATGTCCCTGCCCGCCCCGGTGTCCGGGCTGGTCCAGATGTCCCCGCTGGCCCCGGTGCCCCCGGCTGCCGCCGCCCACTCGGCTGTCGCGACCGGGTGCTCGCGCACCGCGCCTGGGTGGCCGGCGACAGCGGCGGCGAGCACGGCCTCCAGGCCGTCCGGGCCGTCGCCCGCAAACCCCGCGCGGATCGTCGCCGCCGGGCACAGGCTCCCCGCGACCGCCGTCACGCCTGCCGCGATCTGCGCCGTCGCGGGGTACTGCGCCGCCGGGACCGCGAGGACCAGCACGGGGGCGGCGCGCGGAACCGAGAGCCGGTCTGGGCTGCGGTGACGACCCTGCGGCCGGGCTCGGGAGGAGGCACGACGCGGGAGCGGAGGGTGCGCCGTCTCAGCATCCACGAGCGCATAGTAGTCAGGAATGCCCTGGTAAGCGCTGGGTTAACGGGATGTGCCCGAATCGTTGCCTTACGGCTCCTGTCCGATGTCCTCGAACCACAGCTCCGGGCGGGCCGCGATGAAGTCCGTCATCAGCCGGCGGCAGCGCGCGTCGTCGAGCAGCGTGACCGTGACGCCGTGCTCCGCGAGCCAGTCGTGCCCGCCGGTGAACGTCGCCGCCTCGCCGACCACCAGGTTCGAGATCCCGAACTGGCGCACCAGGCCGCTGCAGTACCAGCACGGCGACAGCGTGGTCACCATCGTCGTGCCGCGGTACGTGCGCTGACGGCCGGCCGCCCGGAACGCCGCGGTCTCGGCGTGCACGGACGGGTCGCCGTCCTGCACCCGCATGTTGTGACCGCGGCCGAGCAGCACGCCGTCCGGGCCGAACAGCGCCGCCCCGATCGGGATGCCGCCCTCGGCCAGCCCCGCCCGCGCCTCCTCGATGGCGACCTCGAGCATGTCTGCGGCGCTCGCCGCCGGATCCGTCATGCCGGAACGGTACCCGCCGCCGTCTGGGTAGGCCCAGGCCCACCACGAACTAGGCGCTGCCCCATGGCGCCGACGGGCCGGCCGGACCATATTGAGCGGTATGTGGCTGGTCTTGAAGATGCTGTGGAAGTCCCTCGCCCGGATCCTGCGCAAGCTCGGCTGGGGCGCGCTGCTTGTGCCGGTGGCCGCGATGGGCATCGCGCTGTTCGGCCTGCACCTGTGGACGGCCGCGGCGGTCGTCCTCGCGCTGATTCTGTGGGTGTGGCGGCCGGCCGCGGCCGCCGCCCTGGTCCCGGTCACGATGGTGGCCGCCGGCATCGCGGGCCTGGCGGTCGCCTCGGCCGCGCCGCAGTGGCAGGGAGGATGGGCCGCCCGCACGCTCTCCGTGAGCGTGACAGGAAAGGGGTCCCTGTACGTCATCTCCCCGCAGCAGCAGGTCAAGGCGGCGCAGGCGCAGTGGGTCGCGCTGCTGCCCGGTGCTCCTCCGCCGGTCTCCATCAGTGCTCTTCCGGCGGGCCCCGCCAAGGTTTGCCTTCCGCCGGGCGCCGCCAAGGGTTTCCCTCCGCCGGGCCCCGCCCTGGGTTCCCCTCCGCCGGGCCCCGCCCTGGGTTCCCCTCCACCGGGCCCCGCCCAGGTTTTCGTTGGGCCCCCGGGGGCGCTTCACCCCGTGCCCCTCAACAAGGTCTTCGCCCGCGGCCCCTGCAAGCCGGTTGGCTGGGTCGTCATCGCCCAGCGCGGGCCCCGGTTCGTCCCCCCCGGCTGGTGGGACGGCCGGGTGCTGGTCCCGCTGGCGCTCATACTGCTCACCCTCGGCCTGTGGCTGGCACCGCGCACGATGGTCGGCGTGGTGGACCGCGCGGCGACGCTCGTGCAGCGGCTGCGCCAGCACATGCGGGAGAACCGCTGGGGCGTGCTGCTCGTGCCGGTGACGCTGTTCGGCCTGACCGTGTTCGGCGTGCGACCCTGGACGGTTGCGATGGTCATCGCGGCGGTCATCGTGGCGGTCAAGTGGCCGAAGGTCGCCGCGGACCTCGTCCCGGTCACGCTCGCGGCGTTCGCCCTGTACGGGTTCGAGATCGCGTCGAAGTGGCAGGCCACGCCGTGGTTCGCGACCCCGGCGGCGTTCGCGAACCCCCAGCAGTACGGCGCGGTCCTGGTGGACAGCCGGCAGACGGCGCTGCTGGCGGGGGCCGAGGCGAGCGTGCTGCTGGCGCTCGGTGCCTGGCTGGTGCCCAGGACGATCGGAGCGCACCTGCGCACGATGTTCTCCCCTGAACCCGACGGCGGGCTGGCCGGGCAGGTGCAGCGGCTCACCGAGTCCCGCGGCCACGTCATCAACGCGGCCACCACCGAACTGCGCAGGATCGAGCGGGATCTGCACGACGGCGCGCAGGCCAGGCTGGTCGCGCTCGGCATGAGCCTGCGCGCGGTGGAGCGCATGCTGCCGGCCAGCCCGCAGGCCGCGCTGGCGCTCGTCGCGGAGGCGCGGGAGACCTCGCTGCGCGCGCTCAGCGACTTGCGCAGCCTGGTCCGCGGCATCTACCCGCCCGTCCTGGCCGACCGCGGCCTCGGCCACGCCATCCAGGCGCTCGCCCTGGACACGCCGATGCCGACCGAGCTGGACATCAGCCTGCCCGGCAGGCCGCCGGCGCCGGTGGAGTCGGCGTGCTACTTCGCGGTCGCCGAGGCGCTGGCCAACGCGGTCAAGCACTCCGGTGCCCGCCGGGTGCACGTCCGGGTGGAACACGCCAAGGGAATGCTGCGGATCGAGGTCACCGACGACGGTGTTGGCGGCGCGGACCTCACCCGCGGGACCGGGCTCAGCGGCATCGAGCGGCGGCTCGGCACCTTCGACGGGATCCTCGCGGTCAGCAGCCCGCCCGGCGGGCCTACCATGATCGTCATGGAGGTGCCGTGCGCGTTGTCGTCGCAGAAGACCTCTTCCTCCTGAGGGACGGGCTGACCAGGCTGCTGGCCGCGCACGACTTCGAGATCGCGGCCGCGGTGGACACCGCCCCGCGGCTGCTGACCGCGCTGCTGGAGCATCGGCCCGACGTCGCGGTCGTCGACGTCAGGCTGCCGCCCAGCTTCGCCGACGACGGGCTGCAGGCCGCGCTCGCCGCGCGGCGGCAGGTGCCGGGCCTGCCGGTGCTGCTGCTGTCGCAGTACGTCGAGCAGCTGTACGCGCGCGAGATGCTCGCCGACCAAGCGGGCGCGGTCGGCTACCTGCTCAAGGACCGGGTGTTCAACGACGACCAGTTCGTCGACGCGATCCGGACGGTGGCCCGCGGCGGCACGGTCATGGACCCGGACGTCGTGGCCAAGCTGCTCGGCCGCAGGTCGCGGGACGAGCCGATCACCAGGCTCACCGCCCGCGAGCTCGAGGTGCTCGAGCTGATGGCCGAGGGGCGGTCGAACGCGGCGATCGCGCAGCGGCTCTACGTCAGCGAGAAGGCTGTCGGCAAGCACACGAGCAGCATCTTCATCAAGCTCGGGCTGGCCCAGTCCGAAGACGACAACCGGCGCGTGCTGGCCGTCCTCGCGTACCTGAACGCGTAACCCCTCGTTGCTGAACGCGTGACCCCTGGATCTAGAACCAGGCGGCCAGCGGATCGAGCGACCGGACCGCTTCCGCGACGCGGGCGCCCAGGTCGTCGGGGCAGCCGGGGCGGTAGAGCGGGCCGCCCGCGTCGGACAGCAGCATCCGCGCCTGCGCCACGCCCCGGGCCGGCAGCGGCGCCGGGCTGAGCAGCCGCCCGGCCAGCGCCCGCAGCTCGGCCGCGGCGGCCTGCACCCGCTCCCGGCAGACCGGCGCCGCCCGCGGCCGCTCGGCGCCGGACCGCTCGGCGTCGGCGAGGACGCGCCGGATCCCGTCGGCGAGGCCGCGCCGGCTGCGCGACCCCACCAGCTGCTGGGCGCGCAGCGCCAGCCGCGGATTCGCCTCCGGCGGCACGCCGCGGGCCAGCTCGCTGTCCAGGGTGAACGACCGGGCCCTGACCACCACGTGGTCCCACAGGCTCGGCCGCGTGGCGGCGAGGCCGATGCCGGGCCGCTCGGCTACCACCAGCATGGCGATACCTCCGTCTGGCCAGCACCGTGACCTATAGTTGAATTTTACTAGTCACGCGTGACCGGTCAACCTATTTATATGGTCACGAGATCGGCTAGTCTGGCGGGATGACGCTGCCGTCCTGGGTGTCCCCCGAAGAGACCAAGCCCGCGCCGCAGCCGCTGCTGCTCGTCCAGGCGTTCGTCAACACGCTGGACGTTGAGGCGGGGACCGACCTGCTGGCCAGCCCGCAGACCGCCGGGCCGTGGCTGCGCGAGGCCGGGCTGGCCGGCCCGGACCCCGCCCCGACCCCCGAGAGCCTGCGGTGGGCCAGGGAGATCCGGGAGAGCCTGCGCGCGCTGCTCGCGCACAACGGCGGCGGCCCGCCGCCGAGCGAGGAACAGCGCGCTCCGCTCGAGGCGCTGGCCGCCGCGGGCAGCCCGGTGCTGCGCGTCGAGCCGGACGGCCGAGTCCGGCTCACCGCCGACCGCTCGCCGGGTACGCTCGCCGACGGGTTGCTCGGGCTGCTGCTCGTCGTCCGCGACGCGCAGCAGGAGGGCAACTGGCCGCGGCTGAAGATCTGCCGCAACCCCGGCTGCGCCTGGGCGTTCTTCGACCGCTCGCCCGCGCGCCGCGGGGCGTGGTGCGACATGGCCGGGTGCGGCAATATGATCAAGAACAGGAACTACCGGGCCCGCCGGGCAGGATGAGCCTTTTTCGGGCGCAGGCCGGCGTTTCGCGTTACAAGGATGGCCGGAAAGGGTTCAGTCAGGAAGGACCGATGAGGCTCACCGACTTCGACGCCCTGAGCTTCGATTGCTACGGCACGCTGATCGACTGGGAGGCCGGCCTCGCCGCGGTGCTGGTCCCGTGGGCGCGGTCCCGCGGGCTCGGCCCGTCCGGCGAGGAGCTGCTGGCCGCCTACTCGGCGTACGAGGCGCGGGCCGAGGCCGAACACCCGGCCGAGCCGTACCCGGGCATCCTCGCCCGCAGCCTGCGCGGCCTTGGCCGCGAGCTCGGCGCCGAGGTTAGCGACGAGGACGCCGCGCGGCTGGGCCGGTCGGTGCCGGACTGGCCGGCCTTCGCCGACTCACCCCAGGCGCTCGCCGACCTGGCGGGGCGGTACCAGCTGATCATCCTGTCCAACGTGGACCGTGAGTCGTTCGCCGCCAGCAGCAGGCGGCTCGGCGTCGGCTTCAGCAGCGTCATCACCGCGCAGGACGTCGGCTCGTACAAGCCGTCTCCCCGCAACTTCGACGCGTTGCTGGCCGAGACCGGCCGGCTCGGCGTCCCCCCGGGCAGGCTGCTGCACGTCGCGCAGAGCCTGTTCCACGACCACGTCCCGGCCAAGCAGGCCGGCCTGCCGACCGTCTGGATCAACCGCCGGCACGACCGGCCGGGCTGGGGGGCGACCCCCGAGCCGCCCGCGCCGGCCCGGCCGGACTGGGAGTTCGCGTCCATGCGCGCGTTCGCCGACGCGGCCGCGGCCGCGGCAGCGTCAGCCTGACGCCGGCGCGTCCGGCAGGGCCGTCCCGGACAGCCCGGTGCAGTAGTCGAGCACCGCGTCCTGGCGCGCCGCGGAGCGGGCGTCTGGGTGGGTGGGCTGGCGCCGCCGGTGGTAGAAGTGCTCGCCGCTGACGTCGGCGGCCGGGTCGTCGCTGACCGCCAGCCAGGCCTGGGTCACCGCCCCCTCCGCCAGGTCGCCGGGCGCGCCCGGCCCGCCCATCTTCGTGGCCACCCAGCCGGGGTCCACCGAATTCGACCGCACGCCCGGCCAGCGGCGCGCGACCCCGAACGCCAGCAGGATGTCGAACAGCTTGCTGTCGGAGTAGGCCTGCGCGCCGTTCCACCGCCGCCGGGCCCACTGCGCGTCGGTGAGGTCGGCCGCGCCGCCGCGGTGCATGCCGGAGCTCAGGTAGACCAGCCGGCCGGGCGGAGTGATCAGCGCGGTGAGCAGGTAGGGCGCCAGCACGTTGACCGCGAACACCTGGCTGAGCCCGTCCGCGGTCACGACGCGCGGCCCGCGGTAGCCGACGCCGGCATTGTGGATCACCGCGTCGTGCCTGCCCAGGGCGTTGACCTGATCCGCGACCGACCGCGTCTCGGCGATGCCGGCCAGGTCGCCGGTCACGACCGCGGCCGCCTCCGGCAGCGCCGCGCGGGCGTCGGCGGCGCGGGCGCCGTTCCGCGCGTGCAGCGTGACCTGGTGCCCCTGGCCGGCCAGCAGCCTGGCCGCCATCAGCCCGAGCCCATCGGTCGAGCCGGTGATGAAGACGCGGGACACGATCTAGTCCTGCTTCACGCCGAGGCCGCCGGCGACCGTCGTCTCCCGGCTGGTGAACTCCCCGGTGAGCATCGGCATCGCCGCGGCGATGGCGGCCCTGGCCGCGGGCAGCTGGAGCGACGCGTCGTGCTGCTCCTTGGTGTCCCAGACCTCGCTCACCCAGATCGTGTCGTCGTCGTCCTGCGCGAGGCCGACCACGTACAGCTGGCACCCTGCCGCGCGCAGCCCGTCGGCCCCGCCCAGCAGGATCGACACGACCTCATGGCGGTGACCAGGCGTGACGCGCATCGACCCGATGTACCCGTAGGCCATCAGGGCTCCCTTCCCTCATCGATCCGCTGCCGCCGAGGCTATCTCGACGGCGCCCCGCGTGTTGATCACCCGGTCGGCCGTGATGCCGACGCCCTGCTGCCTATTCGGCCTGTGACGGCCGGTCTAGCTCGATCCCGGCAACTCTTGCCACCCGGTCAAGATCGACATCGCAGGCGAGGATGGTCGCCCGCTGCCGCCAGGCGACGGCGGCGATCATGCAGTCGACCAGGCCCCTGGGGGTGATGCCAGCCCGGCGGCATCGGCGGTAAATCCGCACGGCACCGTCGAAGTCGGCGGCCGCATCGAAGTGGTACAGATGGAACCGCAGCAACAGACGCCGCAGATCTGCCTCGCGTGCATCGCTGCGTGCCCCAGCGAGCACTTCCATGATCACCGGTTCGGTGACGGCGACCGGCCCATCGGCCGCGATGAGTTCCGACAGGCGCTGATCGGTCGCGCTCCCTGTCGCCCGGTCGTATTCGACCCAGGCTGAGCTGTCCGCCAGGATCACGCGGCACCCTGGGGGGGAGCGTCTTCGGGGATCTCCGCGATAGCGTGGGCGCCCCGCATCGCCAGCGCCTCCTCCCGTGTCATGGGCTGCCCAGCCAGGTACCGCAGGGCGAACTCCACAGCCTCGGTCTTGGTATGCAGGCCGTAGCGGTCCATGACCGCGCGGAGATAGGTGTCCTCGATCTCGATGTTCGTGCGTACCCTGCTCATACACTTAGTCTACACCTTAGGTGTATTGAACATGTACTGGGTGAGCTGCTCGCCACATACCTGGGCTTTACTGTGTTACGGAGCAACGGGCCACCGGACCGGAAGGCGGGCGATGACTGTCGAGCAGTCGACCATGCGGGCGTGGGCCGTGACCCGGCCGGGACCGATCGAGACCGGCCCGCTGAGCTACGTGACCAAACCCGTACCTTCCCCGGCGCCGGACGAGCTGCTGGTCCGCGTCCGCGCGTGCGCGGTGTGCCGCACCGACCTGCACGTGGTGG
>Ga0070706_100006205_pt1 | contig 11308 bp, 9 predicted proteins | sample KBSK5501metaG_FD_65476 | JGI IMG/M metagenome (GOLD analysis project Ga0070706, IMG submission 65476) | Corn, switchgrass and miscanthus rhizosphere microbial communities from Kellogg Biological Station, Michigan, USA - KBS K5-50-1 metaG | ecosystem: Host-associated > Plants > Roots >...
TCGTGCACGCCGACCGCGCATTTCAGCCACCAGTAGGGCGAGTGCAGTCCGTGCGCGTGGTGGTGCCCGCCGACCTGCAGGCCGGCCACGCGCAGCTTGGCCTCCAGCTCGCCGCGGGTGTAGATGCGCACGTGCCCGCCGGGCGTGTTGTGGTAGTCATCGGACAGGCGCCAGCAGATCCGCTCGGGCAGCCACGCGGGCACGGTCACCGCGAGCAGCCCACCCGGCCGCAGCACCCGGGCGATCTCGCCCAGGGCCCGTTGATCACTGGGCACATGCTCGAGCACTTCCGCCGCGATCACCCGGTCAAAGACGTCATTGCCGAACGGCATTTCCGTGGCATCCCCGCCCACCGGGCGCGCATGCGCGCTAGGTGGAACCTCCCCTGCGGCCAGCATGGCCGCGGTCATGCCCCCGACCTGCCGCAGCTCGCCGTGGTCGGTATCGAAGGCGACGACGTCGCCGCCGCGCCGGTATGCCTCGAACGCGTGCCGCCCGCCGCCGCAGCCAATATCGAGCACCCGGTCGCCCGGCTGGACGGGGAAGCGTGCGAAGTCCACGGTCAGCAGGGGCCGGCTCCCTTCGGCGAGGTGTGGTAGGCGGCGATCTCGCGGCGGTACTCGGCGACTACCGCGCGGGCGACCGCGGACCAGGTGAACCTCTCCTGGACCCGGTGCCAGGCGGCCCGCGCCAGGGACGCCCGCCGCGCGGGCGAGTCGAGCAGGCCGCGCAGGGCGGCGGCCAGTTCCTCGGGGTCGCCGGGCTCGACAAGCACGGCCGCGTCCCCGGTCACCTCGGGGAGGGCCCCGGTGCGGCTGGCGACCAGCGGGGTTCCCGAGGCCATGTGCTCGACCGCCGGCAGCGAGAACCCCTCGTACAGGGACGGCACCACCGCGATCTCCGCGCTTGCCGTTAGCTCCGCGACCTCGTCATCGCTGATCCCGTGCACGAACCGCACCTTGCTGCCGAGCGCGAGGTCGGCGACGAGGCGCTCGGTCGGGCCGCCGGGGGTGGGCTTTCCGACTACGATCAGCTGCACATCCCGCTCTGTCGCCAGCTTGCCGCCCGCGCGCAGCAGCGTCGCCACGCCCTTGATCGGTGAGTCGGCGCTGGCCACGGCCACGATCCGGCCCGGCACCCGGGGCACGGGGCGCGGGTGGAACACGCGCGTGTCGACCCCGAGCGGGATGACGTGCACGTTGCCCGGCAGCACACCGAACTCCCGGCAGACGTCGTCTCGGGCGGACGTCGACGAGGTGATGATGGGCCCGCACCGGCGGGCGACCCTGGCCTGCATCCTGACGAAGGAGTACCACCGGCGCTTGGCGAGCTTGGTGAGCCCGCGCGCCTCGGCCAGTTCGATACGCCGGTCGATGGTGATCGGGTGGTGGACGGTGGTCACCAGCGGCAGCCCGGCGCGCGGCAGCGCCAGAAGCCCGTAGGCCAGCACCTGGTTGTCGTGCACCAGGTCGAAGTCGCCGAGCCGGGCGAGCAGCGCCCGGCGGGCCCGCAGGCTGAATGTGAGCGGCTCGGGAAACGCCCCGGTCCGCATCCAGGCGAACTCGAGCACGTCGATCCAGTCCCGGAACTCCGAGGGCCGGGGCCAGCGGAAGGGGTCGGGTTCCCGGTACAGATCCAGGCTAGGCAGCGTGCTCAGGACCGGGCCCGGCTCGAGGTCCGGATAAGGCTGCCCTGAGAACACCTCGACCTGGTGGCCGAGCGCTGCCAGCTCGCGGGACAGGTGCCGGAGGTAGATGCCTTGGCCGCCGCAATGCGGCTTGCTGCGGTAGGACACCAGGGCGATACGGAGCGGGCGATCGGAGATCTGCACGCAGGTCGCACCTTTCGTCCGCTGCCGCTGGGTTGATGCGGGGACCGCCGGGCACTCTAGGCAGCGAACATTACCATCGGGTACAACTCCAGCCCCGGGTGCCACCGGTACTGGGCATAACCTGGGTGTGGGCGCGGCGGACCGGCGCTGACCCGCGGGCGTCAGGATGACGGGGAGGCCATACCGAAACCTTGGGTGGGGTGGTGGGGTGAGAAAAAGGGCACTGATCACCGGGATCACCGGGCAGGACGGTTCCTACCTGGCCGAGCACCTGCTGGCGCAGGGCTACGAGGTGTGGGGCCTGGTGCGGGGCCAGGCCAATCCGCGGGTGGGCCGGGTCCGCCAGCTGCTCGCTGACGTCCGGCTGGTGCGCGGCGACCTGCTCGACCAGGGCAGCCTGATCTCGGCCGTCGAGCGGGTCCAGCCCGCGGAGTTCTACAACCTGGCCGCGATCTCCTATGTGCCGATGTCATGGCAGCAGGCCGAGCTCACCGGCGAGGTGACCGGCATGGGCGTGCTGCGGGTGCTCGAGGCGATCCGGGTGTGCAGCGGGATCAGCACCTCGCGGACGCCGAGCAACGGCCAGATCCGGTTCTATCAGGCGTCGTCCTCGGAGATGTTCGGCATGGTGGCCGAGTCCCCGCAGACCGAGCGGACCCCGTTCCACCCGCGCAGCCCGTACGGGGTGGCCAAGGCCTACGGGCATTTCCTCACCCAGAACTACCGCGAGTCCTACGGCATGTTCGCCGTGTCCGGCATCCTGTTCAATCACGAGTCGCCGCGGCGCGGGGCCGAGTTCGTCACCCGCAAGGTGTCGCTCGGCGTGGCCAGGATCAAACTGGGCCTTGAGCGCAAGCTCCGGCTCGGGACGCTGTCCGCCCGGCGGGACTGGGGATTCGCCGGCGACTACGTGCGCGCCATGCACCTGATGCTGGCGCGGGACGAGCCAGAGGACTTCGTGGTGGGCACCGGGGTGACCCACAGCGTGGAGGAGTTGGTGGACCGGGCGTTCGCCGTGGCCGGGCTGGACTGGCGGGAGCACGTGGTGTGCGACGAGGCGTACGTCCGGCCGGCGGAGGTGGACCACCTGTGCGCCGACCCGTCCAAGGCGGCGAAGGAGCTCGGCTGGGAGCCCACCGTGGGCTTCGACGAGCTGGTGACGATGATGGTCGAGTCGGACCTGGCGCTGCTGTCCGGCCCGGGGGCGCACGAGGACGACTCGTTCGGCCCCGAGGCCTGGTAAGTGGCCCGTCGGCGCCGGTGCCATCAAAATGAGCCGACGCCCAGCGCGGCGGTGCGATCTCAGCCGTCCCCGGCGCCTCAGGCCACGCCGCCGACCGCGCGCCCTATCAGGTACGTGACCCCCGCGGCCACGACGCCGAGCAGAAGCTGGCGCAGCGCGCCGCGCAGGAACGGGCGGTCGGTCAGCCTGGCGACGACGCCGCCCCCGGCGAACGCTGCCACCGCCGCGATGATGAGCGCGGCCGCAAGCGAGTCGTACCCGGCGAGGTAGGGGATCAGCGGGATCAGCGCGCCCAGCGCGAACGTCACCAGGGATGCGGCGGCGGCGGTGACTGGCGAGGGCAGCTCGCCGGGGTCCACGCCGAGCTCCTCGCGGATGTGCAGGTCGAGGGCGCGGCCGGGTTGTGCGGAGAGCTGGGTGGCGACCGCGTCGGCGAGGTCGGGATCCACGCCCCGCATGCGGAACGTCTCCGCGAGTTCCAGGCGCTCCGACTCGGAGTTGTGCTCCAGTTCGTGGCGCTCCTTGCGGACCTCCGCCGCGACGAGCTCGTTCTGCGAGGACACCGAGACATACTCCCCGGTGGCCATCGAGAACGCGCCCGCCGCGAGACCCGCGAGGCCGGTGAGCACGATGAAATGCTGTGAGCCGTGCGCGGCGCTGACCCCCGCGCCGACCCCGGCGATCAGCGACACGTTGGTCACCAGGCCGTCCATGGCGCCGAACACGGCCGGGCGCAGCCACCCGCCGGAGACGTCGCGGTGCTGGTGCCCGTGCGCCTCGCTGGGCTGGCCCTCAGCAGCGGTCATCGATGCGCCAGCCCCGGCCGGCCAACCTCACCCAAGCGACTGGGCCGCGCGGGTCGGCAGGCCCGCCGCCTTCCACGCCTGGAAGCCGCCGTCGAGGTCGGTGGCCTCGTGCACGCCGATCCGCCGCAGCGAGGCCGCGGCGAGCGTGGAGGCGTACCCTTGCGAGCACATGACGATGATCTGCGCGTCGGCGCGGGCCAGCGACGGGATGCGCGCCTCGCTGCGCGGGTCCAGCCGCCACTCCAGCACGTTCCGCCCGATGATCATCGCGCCGGGGACCTCGCCCTCGACGATCCGCTGCTCCAGGGGCCGGATGTCGACGAGGACCGCGCCGTCGGTGAGGGCCGCGAACGCGGCCTCGGGGCGGAGGCGGGTCAGGCCGCTGCGCGCCTCGGCCAGCAACTCGTCGATGCTGGGCGCGTCGGGCGGCAGGTGGTCGGAGGTGAGCCTGGCGGCCGACGCCGACGCGTGGGCGAGCGCGGTGTCCGCGCCGCCGCGGCCCCGGGCGCCCTCCGGGCCGTCGACCGCGACCGTCTCCCTGGCGATCAGGCCGTAGTCGGTCGCGCTGTAGTAGGTCATCGCCGACAGCGGCGGCGAGTACGCGTGGATGCTGGTCGCGGACCCGTCGCCCTCGCCGTGCCCGACGTCGTGGACGTGCGCCGGCCCGAAAGCCACCGCCTCCAGGGGCAGCAGCCGTCTGCGGAGGATCCGCCGGCCGCTGGGGGCGCGGTACTGCTCGAGCAGGCAGCCTTCGGCGACGGCGAACGACCCTGAGGACCCACCGTGGTCGTGCCAGTCGGTGTCCTGGCCGCGTTCCCAGGCGAGCAGCCAGACGTCGCAGGAGTTGGACCGGTGCAGCGGCAGGTACCAGCGCACGTCCGGGTCATGAACGACGAGGTCGGCCCACAGGTCGCGGTGCCCGGCGAGCCCGACCGTGATGGCGTGCAGGTGGTGCGGGGTGAGGCGGCCGTACTGCGGGACGAGGCCACGGAGGAACTCGACGATGGCCTGCTGCCGCTCGGGGCTGACGCCCCAGCCCTTCTTCAGGCCGCTGCCGGCCTGGTCTCCCCGCCCGATCCCCGCGCCTTCCGGGGTGACGGTGACGATGGACACGTAACCTCCTTTCGGCACAGCCATCATATTGCCGTCACTCACGCCGCGGGTGTTCGGACAGGCCAGCGGGGTGCCGTCAAGATCCGCTCGATATCCTCGCCGAACGGGCGGTCCGTCAGCACGGGGCCGAGCGGCCGGCCACCGGGGGGTTCCGGGCCGTGGGGTCCGGGGGCTTGCCCCCGGGGCGGCGGAGTGCCCCCCCGGGCTAGCAGAGTGAAGAGCCAATCCAGGACGGGACGGCACCCGGGGGGCGCCGGCTGGTCCGACAGCGCGTGCGCCTGGTAGGCCATCAGCAACTCGCAGGCGGCGACGACGTGGGCGTGCCGGAGCGCGGGCCGGAGGTTCTCGGCGGCCTCCCAGGCGAACGACTGCACGTCCTCCTGGCCGCCCGAGGTCTCGATGAGGCCCACCACGGTCGGGGCCGCGAGCCGGCGCAGCGCGTGCGTCTCCCCGGCGGCGCGTTTGTGGACGGTGACCAGGCCGGTCTCCGGGCCCGGCCGGGCGGCCAGCTGGGCCGGCAGGCCGGTGACCCGCGGGTCAAGCAGCCGGTGGCAGCGCGCCGCGCCGACCTCCGCCGCGTGGGCGAGCGCCGCGGTGAGCTGGTCACAGTGCGCGGCCAGGTCGATGCCGTGGAACCCGGCCGTGCCGGTGAACCTGCCGTCGAGGAACGCCGGCGAGTCGGTCACCCCATCGAGGGCACGGTCGGCCGCGGCCGTCAGCCCCGCCAAGGCCCGCAGCACGTGCGCCAGGACCGGGCCCGCGACCCGGAACGACACCGGCGCCTGCAGGGCCCTGGGCGCGGCCTCGGCGCCGACGGCCGCCCGGAGCCGGGCGAGCACCTGGCCGAGGAGGCCGTCGCCCCGGGCGCACGCCGCGCCGTAGGGGTCGCGCGAGGCGCGGACCGCCGCGATCGACAGGGCGGCCGCGGTCTCCATCACCGCGACCAGGTCCTCGGCCTCCGCGGCACGGCGCACGCACAGCGCGGTCGCGCCGGGCACGCCGGCCAGCAGCGCGTGTCCCTCCCGCGGGCCGAACGCGAACTCCGCCAGGCCGTGGTCGCGCAGCGCGTCAGCCGCCGGCCTGGTCCCGCCGTCGGGGGTGAGCACCTGCCCGATGCCGGCCAGTGGCCCGAACGCGTGCGCGAGCGGCACGATCTCGCCGGCGCACCCGGCGCCCGTGCGCGGGACGGCCGGGAGGAGCCCCAAGTCGAGCAGGTCCACCAGCCGCTGGCAGAGGACGGCGGAGACGCCGGCGTCCCCGGACAGGAAGGTGCGCAGCCGGACGGCGATCAGCGCGCGCGTGTCCGCGGCGTCCAGCCAGGGCGGGCCGCCAGTCGCCCGGGCGAGCATGAGGTTCCGCTGGTGGGCGCGTTGCTCGGCGTCGGTGAGGCGCACGCTGGCCAGCGCGCCCATGCCGGTGTTCACGCCGTACACCGGCCCGCCGTCGCGCAGGGCTGCGCGCGCCTGCGCGCAGCGCTGCTGGACCTCTTCGGCCAGACCCGGGGCGATCCGGACCGCCTGCCCGGCCGCGATCTCGCGGACGAGCCCGGCATCCAGTTCGGCCGCCGTGGTGATCGTCCGCACCGTCATCGCATCGCCCCGGGAATCAGACCTGATACCGGCGGAGCGCGTCCTCGTCCAGCGCGATGCCGAGCCCCGGCCGGCCGCCGACGACGAGGTAACCGTCCGGGCCCACCTCGACGGGCTCGGTCAGCATGAAGTCCCGGCGGGCCGCGGTCCAGCCCGGCGGGTCGAAGGGATACTCAAGGTACGGGCCGCCGCCGACGCCGGCGGCGAGGTGCAGGTTCGCCAGCAGGCCGATGCCGTTGGTCCAGGTGTGCGGGCTGAACAGCCGCCCTTTGGCGAGCACGTGCTCGGCCAGCGTCCGCGCGCGCGAGATGCCCACCGCGAGCACCGCGTCTGGCTGGTAGACGTCGAGCGCATCGGCCTCGACAAGAGCGGTCAGCTCGGCGTAGCTGCGCGCCATCTCACCGCCCGCGACACGCACCGGACAGTCGGCACGCAGGGCCGCCAGCCCCGCGACGTCCGTTCCGCTGAGTGGCTCTTCCATCCAGTAGACATCGAGGTCGGCCAGCCGTTCGGCGATGCCGCGCGCCGCCGCCCGGTCCAGCAGGGGCCTCGTGTCTCCCGGCATCCGCCAGCCCTGGTTGAGATCGACCATGAGGGTGAGCCCCGGCAGCGCCTCGCGGACCGCGGTGAGACAGGCGAAGCCTTCGCGGAGGCGCGCCGGGTCGATCCGGATCTTCATCGCCTGGAAGCCCATCTCGGCCGCTGCCAGCGCCATCTCCACCCGGGCGGGCGAGTCGGCGAGCGCGCCGGTAGAGGCGTAGGCGGGCAGGCGGTCGGTGAACCCGCCGAGCAGCCGCGCGACCGGCTGCCCGGCTACCTGCCCGGCGATGTCCCAGAGCGCCGCCTCCAGCGGCCAGGGGCGGCAGCCGTGAAACGCGACCGTTTCGAGTGCCCGCACCTGCCGGGCCAGGGCGAGGGGGTCGGTCCCGATGAACAGGCCGGTGTAGCCGTCGAAGCCGTCCATGGAGTCACCCGAGCCGACGCCCCGCACGCCCTCGTCGGTGTCCACCAGCACGACGGTGGCCGGGAAGCGGCGGCGCGGCTCCGGGTCCCAGGCGGCGGGAAACGGCGGGCTGAGCGGGAGCGAGAGCCGGACGAGCGTGATGCCGGTGATCTTCATGTAGGGCGGGGTGGTGGGGTCGGAGGTACAGAGCGGCGGGGTGGTGGGGTCGAAGATGCAGGGCGTTCGAAGAAGGCGTTGAACGGCGAGCGCGCCGCCGCGAGAAACTCGTCGATGCCGGGACCGCCGGCCCTGCCGCTGCGCAGGGCCTGCAGGGTCGCGGTGACGTTGTTCTCGTGCACGGCCTTCGCGTCGTCCGCCGCGGGATTGACCCAGACCGCCGCGATGAGGACGAGCTCGCTCACCTCGTCGCGGCCGATCACTCCTTCCTCGAGCGCGAGCCCGACGCCCCGGCCGACGCCCGCCTGGGCGGCACCCCAGGTCAGGGTGCCGTGCCGCTCCCCTTCGATGGCGGCCTTGTTGACGAACAACGTCGGCGGAACGACCGCCACACCCGGCCGGGCGATGGCGACGAAGGCGGCGAACCCCGCCCGCGGGGTGGCGAGTGCCGTGACCCACGCGGCGCCGACCGGCCCGCCCCGCGGGCCGAGCACGGTGTTCACGTGGGCCGCGTTCACCCCCGTGCCGACGAACGACTCACCGATGATCATCAGACTCACCCGCCGTCCCCGTCCCTTCCTGCCATGGCCGCAGCACGCCCCGGGCGGACCCGCCGGCGCGCATGTCGGCGAACGCCTCGTTGACCTCCGTGAGCCGGTATCGCCGGCCGACCAGCTTCTCCAGCGGCAGCCGGCCCTGCGCGTGGAGCCGCAGGATCATCGGCATGTCGATGGCGGGCCTGGCGGAGCCGTAGAACGTCCCGGTGATGAGCTTCTCCGACCGGACGAGCTGCGGCCCGGGAAGCGACACCACGGAGCCGTCGGGGGGCACGCCGATGGCCACGATCATGCCCCCGGGGCGCGTGACGGAGAACGCGAGTTCGAGCAACGGGGGCAGCCCGGCTGCCTCGAACGCGTAGTCGACGCCGCCCTGGCAGTGGTCAAGGAGCGCCTCGGCCACCGCCCCGTCCTGCCCGTCGAGAGCCAGCGTGGCGCCCACCTCCAGGGCCAGGGCGCGCCGGGCGGCGGACGGCTCCACGGCGACAATCGTCTCCGCGCCGGCCAGCCGGGCACCCATGATCGCGGAGAGGCCGACACCGCCGGCGCCGAACACGGCGACCGAGCAGCCCGGCTCGATCTTGGCGCGGTTGATAACCGCTCCGATGCCGGTCGTCACGGCGCACCCGACGAGCGCGCCGATGTCGGTGTCGGTGCCCGGCGGGAGGGGCACGCACGAACGCTCGTTCACGACGGCGTGGCGGGCGAAGGTGGACAGGTAGGAGTAGTGGTGCAGCCGCGTGCCGCCCTCCGAGAGCCGGAATCCGCCGCCCGGCAGCGATCCTGCCGCCATATCCCGCGTTGCGACCTCGCATAGGGTGAGCCGCCCATGCTGGCAGGCGCGGCAGATGCCGCACGCCGGCAGCCACGACAGGACCACGGCGTCGCCGGGTGCGACCGCCGTGACCGCGGCGCCCACCTCCTCGATGACGCCGCTTCCCTCGTGGCCGAGCACGGCCGGAAGCGGGGTCGCCGACGCGCCGGTCACCGCGTTCCAGTCGCTGTGGCAGACTCCGCTGGCCTCGATGCGCACCCGCACCTCGTCCGCGCCGGGCGCCGCGAGTTCCACCTCGCGCACCACGAGGGGCTCACCAACCGCCGGCAGCACAGCAGCTTGCGTCCTCATCGTCACCCCCGATTCGGTTCACGCAGGTGGACTTTGTTTCCTGTAAGTGTTAACGCGAACTCGAGCCGGCCGGTAACCGCGCCCGCGCGAAACACCTCGGCGAGCCGGCCGGCCTGCCCGCCCTGGTCCCGCCCGCCCGGGCGGTCAACCGGCGGGAAGACCGAGCGGACTCCCGCGACCAGTTCCACCAGGGGCGGGGCTGGCTCGCGGCCGGTGACGAACAGCGCCTGGCTGGCCACGAGGGCGAGAATGGCGAGCGCTGCGTCCAGCCCGTCGGCGGCCCGCCGCTGCTTCTCGTGGGCGAGCGAGGTTGCCGTGGAAAGGTCGTTCTGGACGTCCGCGATGACAGCGGGCATGAGCGTTGGCGTCGCGGCCGCGCGGGCGGATTCCACGTAGCCGGTCACCGACCAGCCGAATAGGTTGGTCGCCCCGGAAATCGCGCCGCTGTATCCGGGTGGATTGAGGAAACGCGGCAGCCCGTAGGCCGCGCCCCGGTGGAAGCAGGCGATCTGGCGCTCGGCGGCGAGGGCGAGTTCGGCCCAGGAGGCCGAGAGCGCCTGGAGGGCGGGACAGGCCGCCGCGTTATGGAAGCCGCCGTTGGAAGCCACCCGCCCCAGTGGGTGGCGCGGGTCCGGCGGGAAGTACACCGGGTTCACCGAGACCGACCGGAGCGCGGTGGCGGCGGCCTGCTCCGCCTGCGCCACCGCGCGTCGCGCCTCACCGGCCAGCCTCGGCACGATCCGGAAGCTCACCGGCGCCTGGTGGGCGAGGCGGCCGGACCCGTCGGCGCCGGCGAGGTGGGCGCGAAGCGAGCGCAGCGAAGCGCCCTGGTGCGGGTCACCCCACAGGTCCTCCAGCGCCTCGTCGTAGGCGTCGAGCGGCGCCCGGAACGCGTCGATCGAGAGCGCGAAGACGAGCTCGGCGTGGGCCAGCCTGCGCCGCGCCCGGACCGCGGTGTCGGCGAGGACGGCGGTCGAGTAGGGGCTGCCGTTGAGCAGCGCCATGCCCTCGCCTTCCTCGAGGTCGAGCCCCTCGACCTCGGACATCAGGTGCAGCATGGGCAGGACCTCCCCCGGGCCTGACTGGCCGCCCAGGGGGATACAGGGCATCGGCGAACCGAGCAGCGCCGCCACCTGGTCGGCGACCTCGGGGCGGACCTTCGCGTGACCTTCCACGAAGTCGGCCAGCCGGGCGAAGACCATGCCCCGGACGACCTGCTCGTCGTGGCACCCTCCGCCGAAACCGAGCCCCGGCTGAGCCCCGAACGACCGCGCGTACTCGCGCTGCCGGTCCGGTGGGACCGGCGTCGAGGCCTCGACCCCCGCCCGGGTCGTCACTCCGTAAATGAACGCCGACCGGTCCGCCTCGAGCAACGCGAGAAACCCGCGGCGCGCTGCGGCCATCGCCGCGCGCGCCGCGGGGCCGATCTCGACGCCTTCCCGGTCAAACGCCACCCGCCGGAAGTTATCCAGCGAAAAGTCGCTCCGCCGGTTGACCACCACGGTCATCGGCAGAACCTCGGCCGCCGGGCGAATGCGGAAAGGCTCGTAACGGGCGCGGCGCCCGTCACATAATGGCCGCGTTCCAGAGGAAGAACTGGCCTTGCGCGGTCGGGTAGACGCCGGTGACGTTCTTCGCCGTGGCGGTGAGGTAGTCGTAGAAATAGGCGTAGATGACCGGCGTCTCGTCGAGGAGAAGCGTCTCGATCTGCTGGGCGATCGTCCGCTGGCTGTGGAGGTCAATCGCGGCGATGTACTGCCTGGACAGGGTGTCGTAGGTCGGGTCCTTGAAGTGCGCGGCGTTCCAGGAGCCCGACCCGGTCTTGGCGTTGATGGACTGCAGGGGCGCCTGCAGGTAGACGTTGGGCACCGAGCGCGCGCCGTAGTCGACCAGGCTCATCTCGCCGTCCAGCCAGTCCGACTT
>Ga0070706_100006209_pt1 | contig 11302 bp, 12 predicted proteins | sample KBSK5501metaG_FD_65476 | JGI IMG/M metagenome (GOLD analysis project Ga0070706, IMG submission 65476) | Corn, switchgrass and miscanthus rhizosphere microbial communities from Kellogg Biological Station, Michigan, USA - KBS K5-50-1 metaG | ecosystem: Host-associated > Plants > Roots >...
TTCTTCGTGGTCGATACCGAGCACGGCTCCGCGAACACGGAAAGCCTCCAGCGGATCAGCCGGGGCGCGCGCAGCGCCGGGATCGCCCCGCTCGTCCGGGTGACGGAGATCACGTACGCCCTCATCGCCCGCACCCTGGATACCGGCGCGCTGGGCCTCATGGTGCCGCACGTCGAAACGGCGGACGATGCTAGGCAGATCGTGCGTTACGCGAAGTACCCGCCCGTGGGGGAGCGCGGGTTTGGCCTCCGGGCGGCGGTCACCGACTACTCCGGGGCGTCGGTGCCGGACGCGATCGCGTGGTCCAACGCGGAGACGATGATCATGGCGCAGGTGGAGAGCCGCCGGACGCTCGATCAACTGGATGAGATCGCCGCGGTGCCGGGGATCGACGTCCTGCTGATCGGGCCCACCGACCTGAGCATCTCGCTGGGAGTCCCGGGCCAGATGCTCCATCCGACGATGCAGGAGGCCTACCGTCACGTTGTGGAGGTGGCCAAGCGCCGCGGCGTCGCGGCCGGGATCCACCCGTCGGATGTCAAGGTCGTCCAATACGGTCGCGATATCGGCATGCGGTTGCTGATGTATGCGAACGATGCCCGCTTGCTGCTTGGCGCAGGCCGGCAGGCGGTGGAGGCGCTCCGCCCTCCCCAGTAGCCGACGGCCGGCCGGTTCCTGAGGCTCCTCCGGTATAATGGAGGAGCGATGACGTTGCCCACAATGCAGGACGACGAGTCCCCGTCGGTCGGGGCCCCCGCGACGGCGACGCCGGCCGACCTCTCCGAGAAGCTCAGGGCGATCCCCGACCAGCCGGGCGTCTACCTCATGAAGGACGGAGCCGGCCGGGTGATCTATGTCGGTAAGGCCACCTCGCTCCGCGCCCGCGTGCGCCAGTACTTCCAGCCCGGCCACACGGACAGCCCGAGAATTCTCCACCTGGTCTCGAAGATCCGCGACCTCGATACCGTCGTGTGCGCCAATGAGGTCGAGGCGCTCATCCTGGAAGCCACCCTCATCAAGCGCCACCGTCCCTGGTACAACGTCCGCATGGCGGACGATAAAGCCTATCCGTACCTGAAGCTCACCAATGATCCGTTTCCGAAGATCGTGATGACTCGGAAAGTCGCCCGCGACGGGGGAAAGTACTTTGGCCCGTACCCGTACCACGAGCCCAAGCTGGTGGGCCGGACGATCCGATTGATCCGCCGGCTATTCAAGCTTCGGACCTGCAACCTGGAGATCAGCGGCGATCTCCCCCGGCCGTGCCTCGATTACTACATCGGGCAATGCAGCGCGCCGTGCGTGGCCTGGGGGGCCAGCCGGGAGCGGTATGCCGAGCAGGTCCGGCAGGCGGGAGCGTTCCTGGAGGGTAAGCAAGACGATCTGCTCCGGGAACTGCAGAAGGAAATGCAGGCGGCGGCGGACGCGACGAACTTCGAGCGTGCGGCGCAGTTGCGGGATCAGATCCGGGGCCTCGAAGCCCTGGGGGAGAAGCAGCGCATCATCTCGGCGGGTGGGGAAGACCGGGACGTGCTCGCGCTCGCCCAGGACGGCGATTTGGGGTGCGTGCAGATCTTCTTCGTCCGGGGCGGCCGGGTCATCGGGCAGGAGCACTTCATGCTCCGGGGAACCCGAGGCGCTGCCCCCGCCGAATCGCTCGGCGCGTTCCTGTCCCAGTACTATGAGACGGCGGCGATCGTGCCGCCGCAGATTCTCCTGCCGGAGCCGGTGCCGGACCAAGCGGTGATCGAGCGGTGGCTGACGGAGCGGCGGGGGGGCCGGGTGGAGGTGATCATCCCCCAACGCGGCGACCGTGTCCGTCTCGTCTCGTTGGCCCGCGAGAATGCGGCGCTCAACCTCGCGCAGGAGCGCGCGCGTTCGGGTGAGGCGGAGGGTCCGGGGGTCCGGGATCTCCAGTCCCTGCTGCACCTCGAGGCTCCCCCGGTCCGGATTGAGTGCTACGACATCAGCAACTTCCAGGGTGGGGAGTCCGTGGCGTCTTTGGTGGTGGCCGAGGGCGGACGGCTGAAGAAGCGCGACTACCGGCGATTCCGCATGAAATACACGGAAGGTCCGGACGACACGGCAATGATGCAGGAAGTCCTTCGCCGGCGGTTCGCGCAGGCGCAGAAAGAGCAGGAGCGGTTGGACCGCGATGAGCCGATTCCCGTGAAGTGGGCGGCCCTACCGGACCTGATCGTGCTCGACGGCGGGCGCGGCCAGCTCAATGCCGCGCAAGAGGTGCTGTTCGAGTACAACCTCGGTATCCCGGCGATCGCGCTGGCGAAACAGCAGGAGCTGGTGTACGTCAAGGGCCTGGCGGAGCCGATGATCCTCCCCCGCGAGTCGCCGGCGCTTCAATTGCTGCAGCGGCTTCGCGACGAGGCGCACAGATTCGCGAACACGTACCACCAGAAACTGCGGGAACGGCGGATCGTCTTCTCCGCGCTCGACGAGATCTCCGGGGTCGGAGAGCGGAGAAAGCGAGCCTTGATCAGACACTTTGGATCGGTGCGAAACATTCGAGCGGCTGGCCTCGAGGAGATCGCCGGGGTGGACGGGATCGGACCGAAGGTCGCCGAGCGGATCCACCGGTACCTTCAGGACCACCCCGCGTAGCGCCCCATGGCGTCGTCGCGGCCCGCCTTCGATCCACAGGGCTCGGAGTCCGGGCATCCGCTCGGGACCCTCTCGGGCAGGGTGATTCGGTGGCCGGCGCCCCCCGGGGCTGGTGGAGAGGGCGCCTACGCCGTCAAGGTCAGCGGCTTGCCATGGAACCAAGCGGCGGGGGTGGCGGACGCATCTGTCCGCGCCGGGTTCCAGGTCTCATCGAGCGATGGTGAAATCGTCATCGAAGGGCCGGGGTCATGCTTCGCCGCGGTGGCCCCGTCTGCGCACGATGCGCTCAGTGCCGCGGCACGCGTGGTGGACCGATTCCGAAATCCTCCGCGTGTTCTGCGCGCACGCATGCGGACATTCGACCTCCGCCGCCCCCTCGTCGTGGGGATCCTCAATGCCACCCCCGACTCATTCTACGATCAAGGCCGGTACTTCGACCGGGAGGCGGCGATCCGCCGCGCCGAGGAGATGGCCGCCGAGGGGGCCGATCTGATCGAGGTAGGAGGGGAGACCGCGCGCCCCGGTCCTCGGGTGGACCCGGACGAAGAGCATCGCCGGGTTGTGCCGTTGGTCGAGGTCCTCGCCGCCCGCTTGCCCGTACCCGTGAGCGTCGATACCTATATGCCGGCGGTCGCCCGCCGCGCCGTGGATGCCGGCGCCGTGCTCATCAACGACATCAGCGGCCTCGAGGACATCCGGATGGCCGAGATCGCCGCGGCCTCCGAGGCGGCCCTGGTGGTCATGCACATTCGGGGGCGTCCAAAGGTGCGCCAACTCGACCCACGGTACCGTTCGGTCGTCGATGACGTCTACGCGTTCCTTGAGTCGCGGACCGCCGCAGCCGAAACCGCCGGAGTGCCGCGCGCGCAAGTGGTGATCGACCCGGGGTTCAGCTTTGGAAAGGCCCCCCACCACGACGTGGAGGTCCTGCGCAGGCTTGGGGAGTTCCGAAGCTTGGGCTACCCGATCTATCTGGCCACCTCGCGGAAGAACTACATCCGCGACCTGATGGGGCTGCCATTTGAGGAGCTCCTAGAAGGAACGGCCGCGGCGGTCGCCTACGGCGTGGCGCAGGGCGCCAGTCTGGTCAGGACGCACGACGTGAAGTTCATGGCCCGAGTGGTTCGCATGATGCAGGCCATTTTGCATGCCGGCGCGATTGAACCGGCGGAGGTGGACGGACGTGGTCAAGCGAGTCAACGGAGCAGGCCGGACACGGACCGTCCGAGCGGGCGTGGACAAAGAGGCTATCCAACAGGCGGTCCGGACGATCCTGCGTGCGATCGGTGAGTCGCCGGAGCGGGAAGGGTTGGTCGCGACGCCGCGGCGCATCGCCGACATGTACGAGGAGTTGTTCAGCGGTCTTCATGAGGATCCGATGGCGCTGCTCGCCACCGGGTTCGAAGAAGAGAAGCACAAGGAGATGGTGATCGTAAAGGACATCCCATTCGCGTCGATGTGTGAGCATCATTTTATCCCATTCCGGGGCTTGGCGCACGTCGGCTACATCCCCCAGGGGCGGATCGTCGGAATCAGCAAGATCGCCCGCGTCGTGGAGACACTGGCGCGGCGGCCGCAGGTCCAGGAGCGGCTGACCTCGCAAATTGCCGACCTGCTCATGGAGGGCCTGCGCGCGCGGGGCGCGGCTGTCGTCATTGACGCGGAGCACCTCTGCATGACCATCCGGGGCGTGAAGAAACCTGGGAGCCGCGTCGTGACCTCGGCCACTCGCGGAATCTTCCGCGAGAATCCCAGTACCCGAGCCGAGTTCCTCTCGCTGGTGAAGCAGTCCGGAGCATGAGGCGCGGGTCCGGCACCGAGAGCATCCGGCCAGCGCTCCCCTCCGGCTGCGTTGCTTTGACAGGGTTAGGGCCTCTGTTATAATGGCATCAGTGTCGATTGCGCGCGGCATTTTTGCGGGAGTAGCTCAGAGGTAGAGCGTCTCCTTGCCAAGGAGAAGGTCGTGGGTTCAAGTCCCATCTCCCGCTCCATCCGGACACTCGAGGCGACGTAGCCAAGCGGCAAGGCAGGGGTCTGCAAAACCCCCATTCGGCGGTTCGAATCCGCCCGTCGCCTCCACCACCCCAAGTCTCTCATCTGCGTTTCCCCCCTTTCTGAGCGCTCGCGGCTGCGATGTCCGTTGACGCGGCCAGGGCCGCGGACGTCCGTGCCGGCGTGCGCGTGGAACTTTTCAGCGTCGTCTGGATGGTGGTCGAGGCCGCGGTATCGATTGGCGCCGGGGTTCTGGCGCACAGCGTGCTGCTCACCGCGTTTGGGATCGACAGCGTTATCGAGATCGTCACCGGCGCCATCGTGCTCTGGAGGCTCCTGGTTGAGTCCAGGGGTGCGGACGTCGAGCGCGTGGAGCGCGCCGAGCATCGCGCGTCCTGGGTGACCGGCATCGCCCTCGCTCTGTTGTGTGTCTACGTGTTCGTCACAGCGGTGATCGATCTCGCGACGGGGAGTGTACCGGAGAGTTCCGTGGTGGGCATCGTGATGGCGGTGGCGGCCCTCATCGTGATGCCATGGTTGGCGCACACGAAGTGGCGTATTGCCGCGCGACTCGACAGCGCATCGTTGCGAGGTGACGCCGCGAGTTCTCTCACGTGCGCATACATGGCCGGAACGGTCCTTCTCGGACTGGGATTGCACGCCACATTGCACGTGGGGTGGGTGGAAGACGTGGCCGCCCTGGCCTTCCTGTACTGGCTGGTTCAGGAAACCCGCGAGGCGCTCGAGGAAGCTCGTAGGGCCGCGTGACCCCTTCGGTGCACGCGTGCCGGTCAGGGAGCGGTGTTTGAACTGCCGCGCAAACCTGTGTACTATTGGCTGGGCGGGCGAGTGTCGGAACCGGCAGACGAGGCGGACTTAAAATCCGCTGGGATGACATCCCGTGTGGGTTCAAATCCCTCCTCGCCCACCAAGTAAAATAAGGCGTATCGCACGATCCCCCGGTCCTCGGGGGGCCATCACCCTCCCCCTTGCGCTCGGGGTGGCCTATCGATTCCAGCTCCGTCGCTGCCTGCCGCTCCCCGCCGCCTGCCTCACGTATGTGGCCTTTCTGTTGGGCTCGAAGATCGTGCATGTGTCCTACGTCTTCCTGCTCCTGCCGCTCCTCCTCTGGGAGCACAGCGAGCGGCCATCCGAGGCAAAAGCCTTCCTGTTCAGAGCGGCGTACGCGCTCTCCTTCGCCTTTGCGACGATCGCGGCCCCGCTGCTGGTCTTTCTGGGTCCGGGCCACACTCGTCCTGGTCTTTGTCGCTTTGCTCCTCTACGCGTCCAGGGTCTTTGCAAAGGAGGCCGCGCTTGAAAACCTTCCTCTGGCGGCACATTGACCGCATCCTGATTGCCGCCGGTTTCGTTCTCCTTATGGTCATCCTCGGGGCGACCATCCGCAACCTCACGCGCATGTACACGTCGAGGTCCCTGAAGAAGTGCGCCTCCCCGGCGGCTCACTCACGGCCCTCTACACGCTCAACGCCGGCATGAACAAGCCCGCCCTTCTCAACCGGTATGGGGACGCGCTCGTGGAGTTCAGCGGGTGGAATTCCTACGTCACCGTCGACGGCGTGACCGCCGACTTGTGGAGCCATGCCTTCGGCATCGAACTGGATCGGTCGGGGAACCGCGCGTACCTGACCTGGTCCTCGATTCCCCTTCAACAAAGCAACTCCCAGAGCCGCCAGGTCCGCCGGTATCAGATCACCCAGATCGTGAGCCTCAAGGGGGATCAGGCATTCGTGGACTATTACATCATCCCCAACGAGTCCCTTGAGCGGGCGCAACTCACGGTGGGGCTCTTCAAATGGTACTATCAGGATTTCACGGCCTCCACCGATCAGTTCAGCTTCCTGAGCTCTGACCTCGATCGCCCGCAAGCCGAAGAGCGCCTGCGTTCCCGCCGATTGACGCACGTGACCGTACTCTCACAGACACCTCCCCAAAGCCAGAGAGTCCTCGCGAACGATTTCGGAACGTACGGTCTCGAGCTCTCGTATGCGATTCCACGTCCAAAGCCCTATGAGAGGACACGCCTTGCCGGATTCCGAATCTCGTTGGGAAAGGAGGGGGCTCCTGCGAACCCGTAAACCTTGGGACCACAGGGTGGCATCCTCCCTTCTCAGTGTTATCCTGATGATAGGGTTTCTGATCTCCCTCCCCTCATCCAACCCTCGTGGGGGGGCCACAGGGCCAGTCAAGGTAGAATTCGGCCAGGGTGTGTATCCTGAAGAGCGGTGGGAGCGGGGGAAGCTCCGGCGTTGGATCAGCTCCTCAGGAGAACTACTGCTCATCAATGAGGGTCCTCCAATCACGCTCGACGTCCGGTTTGTGGCGGAGAGTTTCCGAATCCGCAGACTGCTTCGGGCGATCGTGGGCAACACAGTGCTCCTGGAGGCCGCGATTCCGCCCTCGGCACCTTTGTTCGTCTCAATCAAGCGGGTTCCGGTCAAAACGGGCACGACGGTATTGACCCTGGCGCCCGCCGAACCAGCCGATCAAGTCGGCAGGTTCTTGGCAACAAAAGACACCCGCCGGGTTACCGTGGCTATAGGGCCGGTCTCTCTTATTGACAGCACCCTGCCTGACGCCGCCCGCGAAGAAACGGGCGCATTCCCTGACTGGCAAACCCGACTCCCAGTCCTCGCCCCCGCAGAGAACGAGAGTTTCAACCTCTGCCAGCAGGGACGCCTCCTGGAAGCATGGTACGTCCTGCGTCCCGTGATTGCCTCCGGGCATGGACACCCGCTGGCTTACGCTGTCGGAGGCATCACCGCTCTGGCCCTGGACGACTTGGACGGCGCGACCAGCGCTTTTGGCCTTGGAAGTAAAGCGCGAGGGAATGACCTGTACGCAGTGCTCGGCCGACGGGTTTCCGGCATCCTGGGTCCGTACCTCGATAGGTCCGAAATGCTCCTGTCCAGGTCCGCGGATCCCGGGCGAGCCTTCCGACAACGTGGGGAGATCTACCGAGCGGTTTCCCTGTACCAGACGATCTTGGGCCGGGACAGCGCCAATCCACAGGCGACATACTGGTTGGGCTTCCTCGACCTGCTGGGCGTCCACTACCTAGATGCAAGAAGCCTTTTCCGCACCTTCATCGCGACCCGGCCCAACACGGAGGACGCGCGTGTTCTGAAGGACCTCCTGTTCTACGTGCCCCATTAGCCTTGTCGCTTGAGCCACCCGGACCGCGGGACTCCCTCTCGCCGGGCGTCCCGGTACCTGCCCCGCCTCACACAGGGCAGACCCATCCCCGAGAGGGCTACTCCCCGCCCCACCGTGACGGTCGGCGCATCGTCGCCGTTTCAATGACCGACAAGGTGTTGCTGCCCTCGTTTGCAACGTACACGCGCGAGCCGTCGGGCGTCACCGCGATGCCAAAGGGGAACACCCCGACCCCCAGCGTGGCGGTCACCGCGTTCCTCGCCGTCTCGATCACCGAGACCGTGTTGCTATCGTTGTTCGCAACGTACACGCGCGTGCCGTCGGGCGTCACGGCGATGCCAAAGGGGAACACCCCGACTCCCACCGTGGCGGTCACCGCGTTCCTCGCCGTATCAATCACCGACACGGTGTAACTGGCCTGGTTCGCAACGTACACATGCGCTCCGTCCTGCGTCACCGTCACGCCAACAGGACTCCGTCCCACCCTCACCGTGGCGGTCACCGCGTTCCTCGCCGTGTCAATCACGGACACGGTGGTACTTTCGTTGTTCGAAACATACACATGCGTCCCGTCCGGCGTCACCGCCACGCCACCGGGACCGCTCCCCACCTCCACCGTGGCGGTCACCGTGTTCCTCGCCGTGTCAATCACCGACACGGTGTTGCCATCGTTGTTTGCGACGTACACGCGCGCCCCGTCCGGCGTCACCGCCACGCCACCGGGGCCACCCCCCACCCGTACCGCGGCGGTTACCGCGTTCGTTGCCGTATCAATCACCGACACGGTGTCGTCGTATGTGTTCGTGACGTACACGCGCGCCCCGTCCGGCGTCACCGCCACACCGACGGGACCGCTCCCCACTCCCACCGTGGCGGTCACCGTATTTCTCGCCGTGTCAATCACCGATACGGTGTCACTGAAGGGGTTGGCAACGTACGCGCGCGCCCCGTCCGGCGTCACCACCACGCCGACGGGGCCACTTCCCACCCCCACCGTGGCGGTCACCGTGCTCCTCGCGGTGTCAATCACCGGTACGGTGCCGCCGATGAAGTTCGTGACGAATGCAAACGGTGGCGCGCTGGCCCCTTGCGCTGCCGCAAGCACCATCGCCGCCAGCAGGGCTATCGTCAGACGAGACTTCCCCATTTGCTTCCCCCATTCGCATCGCGCTTGAGATCCGATCAGGTCGTTCCAGGCGCGAGGCTGAGCAGTCCTTAGCTCAGGTGCGGTGAAGATCCAATGTACTCTCCGTCTGACCCCATGGATTTATTCTGCCCGACTCTCGTGGAAGGCAGACTGCAGAGGGACTGTTCAGAGACAATGAGGTAGGACCGAAAGAAGGTACCGGACGTGGCCCGCCGAATCCTCAGTGACCGATATCCTTATTCGCTTTCGATTGCCAGCGCAAGGTCCCGGCCAAAGAGCAGATTTTGCTTAAGTAGTTCGCGGAGGTGCGTAGAAACCCTCCAGGTCACGCTGGCGTTCTCCAGTCAGATCGGCTGACGTCAAGGAGCACCGTCAAGGAGAATCAACAGGTTCGGGTGATTCAGGCGTGAGGTCGATGGTCGCCCGAGCATGGCCTCTACTTCCGATAGGGACATACCAATTCTGATCTGGCCGATGCGCTGGCCCGGAACTATCAATTGGTCGGGCGAAGACTGCTGGGCTATTGCGGGGGTCACTAAAGTAACGAGAACGGCAAGAAGACAAACGGCCTTCTTCATCGATTGTCGCCTCCTGCAAATCACTTCTCGGTGGACGTGCAGAAGGAATAGGTGCCCCGAATCCAGCGATCACATGACAGGCGCCCAGTCCGCTTGCGCTCCCCCTTCTCCGGCCCGACCCCACTGAACCCGGCTGCGACCAACGTGGCCATCGACCCCACGGCGGCGTTCATAATGTCGCTGTTCGGTGTTGGTGGAGACGCGAGCGATAGGAGCACGGGTGGCGTTAGAACGGAGAGCGGCAGCAGTGGAGCCGGAGGCGGGGGCGTCGGCGGTCCTGGTGGGGGTATCGCTGGCTCGGGTGACGTTGGCGGCCTCGGTGGGGCGGGTGGCGGGATGGGCGCCGGCACGGGGGCTGGTAGTCCGGCTGAGTAAGGCCACCACCCCGCAGTACGCCTAGCGCAGTCACAATGAGCAGGGTACGAGACCGTGCCCTGCTCGCATCATTGTTACCGTGGCGGGATGGGTAGTGCCATCACCGTTGACGAGGGGCACGCCTGCGGGCCAATCGCCGTGGCCATGAACGTGCTCTTCGCACAGCCCGACAAAGGCCGCGTTCACAGACGTATAGTTTCCATCGCGCCCGTCGTGAGCAGCGGCCCGAGGCCCGCGCCACCTACGGCAAGGTTCACGGCATCTTGCCGCATCGGGGCAGGATGGTCCTCAAACACAGTCGGGTCACCCCCTGGCTGCTGATACGCGCCAATCATCCCGTCGTAGTTCGGATGCGCGAACTCGGACAGCAAGTCGTACATTGAGCGGAGTTTCGGAAACCGCTTCGTCAAGTGGTCGATGATTGTCAGCACGTTCAGCGCCTCGGGGGCGTCCGGGTGTGGCTTCCATTCATCGGACTTACCGCCGAGCAGCGCCTTCATGACGCGCTCGTCGAACGCCTCGATGGCGGCCGGATTCTGCGCTGTCACTACGGTCTCCACACGAACCGAAAAATCGTACATGAGGCACCCCGTCTCGACGCTGGCGCGTGCTAGGACGAACACCGGTGTGAAGGAACCCGCATTGACTTCCCTGACGATCCCTTCGGTGAACGGTCTTTGCTAAGGAGTTTGCCGGTATGGTTAAAAGGGGGGGCGCGATTGCGCCCTCCCCCTCGCCGTAGACGACTCGGAATTCTAAAGCCTACCGCCTCACTGACCCCCGCCGTGGGAACCACCGTTGCCGCTTCCCCGAGATCCTCAACGATCCCCACCATTGCGATCACGGTGGAAGTCCCGATCTCGGTGGAAGTAGAACGGATAATAATAGGGTCCATAGTGGTAGGGTCCATAATAGGGTCCGTAGTTGGGTCCGTAGTAAGGCCCATAGTAGGGTCCATAATCGTAGGGTCCATAGTAAGGACCGTCCCCGTAGATGAGCACCGACTCAGGAATAACAGGCGCTGCGGCCACGAAGACATCCACGCGCCCCGCCAAAAGCTGGTCTCCATTGGTCGTGACCCACACCCTCGCACCGCTTCCCACATATTGCGGAAGCATGCAGAGGCTCGCGCCGGCCGAGTTAACGAAAACTGCGGTACTTGACACTGTAGAGACCGCGCGCGCGGAGCCGTCGATCGCTTTCAACGTTAGCGTGTTCGCCTGGCAGTCAGCGGCTTGGATCGTCCCTTGTATTGCGTGTACCGCAATCACGCCCTGTGCGTGCACAAAGCCCGGGACCATCAACCCAGCGATCACTATCCCTACCATCGTTACTGTGAGTTTCGTCATCTTACTCGCCTCCACGAGCCCTCGTCGAGCGTTTAAAATCGACTCCCCTCGACAGCAGTAGACATCCT
>Ga0070706_100006210_pt1 | contig 11302 bp, 9 predicted proteins | sample KBSK5501metaG_FD_65476 | JGI IMG/M metagenome (GOLD analysis project Ga0070706, IMG submission 65476) | Corn, switchgrass and miscanthus rhizosphere microbial communities from Kellogg Biological Station, Michigan, USA - KBS K5-50-1 metaG | ecosystem: Host-associated > Plants > Roots >...
TTCCTCGGCGAGCGCAGGAGCAGCTGGCAGTATCCGTTCGGCTCGCTGCTGGCGGCGGGCGCGACGCTGTGCGCCGGCAGCGACTGGTCGGTGTCAAGCCCCGATCCGCTCGCCGGAGCGCATGTCGCGGTGAACAGGTCGATGCCGGCCGAGTCTGGCGGCGCAGCAGGCGACGGCACGCCGTCCGCCCCATTCCTGCCGGACCAGGCACTCAGCGCTGAGGCGATCTTCGCCGCATACACCTCTGGCAGTGCCAGGGTCAATGGCCTTGAGGGCGTGACCGGCTCGATCCGGCCTGGGCTGGACGCCGACCTGGCCGTCGTCGACGCCGACCTGACCCGTCTGCCGGCAGCTGAGATCTGCCGGACTTCGGTGGTGCAGACCTGGGTTCGCGGCGAGGTGGCCTACCAGCGGACCTGACCGCGTGAAGATTTCAGCCGGCCGCTGCCGGGGGAGGATTGAGGGAGGACACATGGGCAGGAGAACAACCCGATGGGCGGCGATGTCCGTCGCGGCGGCGGCAACCGCAGCGGCCCTGGCGGTTACCGCCTGCGGCCGGTCCGCCACGGGAGGGGGCGGCAGCTCAGGCAATCTGTCGCCGACGAAGGGCCTGGTGGTTTCCACGACGCCGGGCACGAAGCCGGTCCCTTCGGTGACCTGGGCCGTGTACCGGGACGTGAACTCGCTTGACCCGATTTACGCCTTCGACTACCCGGAGAACACCGCGGTCTCGCTGATGTGCGAGTCGCTGCTGAAGCAGGCTCCCGATGGCTCCATCGGGCCCGGCATCGCGACCTTGTCGACGCCGTCGCCGACCAAGTTCGTCTTCACGATCAACAAGGGCGCGAAGTTCTGGGACGGAAAGCCGGTTACGCCCGCCGATGTCGTCTACGGCCTGGACCGCAACCGGAATACTGCCCTCGGCGGCTTCTACGGCCTGGTCTTCAGCCGGGTGGCATCGATCGCCGCGACCGGCAGCGACCAGGTCACGATCACGCTGAAGCAGCCCGACTACTGGCTGGAGGGCGAGCTTGCGTCGATGCCAGGCATCGTCATCGAGAAGGCATTCGTTCAGAAGCAAGGCAAGAAGTACGGCACGCCGTCGGGCAGCATCATGTGCACCGGCGCGTACAAGCTGAAGTCGTTCACGCCCGGCGTGGGCGTCACGGCTGTGCCGAACCCGGCCTACTGGCAGCCGTCGGTCAAGCCGCTGGTCAGCTCCATCCTGGTCAAGGGCGTCGCGTCGGACACCTCGCTGACGGCGGGCCTGACGACCAACGCGATCCAGGGCACGTTCACCTCGGGCGGCCTGTCGACGCTGCCGCAGCTTGAGTCGAGCGGCGCGGTCAAGATCTACCGCGGCCAGGGCTGGTCGACCGACGCGTTCATCGTCTCGAGCACCAAGGGCGTCCTGGGTGACGTGCGGGTCCGCGAGGCGCTGTCCATGGCGCTGGACCGGAACTCCATCATTAACAACGTCTTCAAGGGCGCGGCCCTCATGCCGCGCTGGCTGGCCAACCCCGGCGTGTTCGGTTATGGCAAGTCAGCGTTTGACAAGGCTTACAACGCCTCGTCCCTGCTGCCGCATAACCTCGCGAAGGCCAAGCGGCTGGTCAAGGAGGCCGGCGCGACCGGCAAGACGTTCACGATCGGCACGTCCAGCCAGATCGCGAACATCGCCCAGGAGACCGGCGCCTACCAGGCAGCGGCCAACGCGATCGGGCTGAAGACGGTGCTGAAGTCGGTCTCGGCCCAGAACTACATCAACTTCTTCATCGACCCCAAGGCCCGGGCGGGCATCGACGGGTTCCTGACCGTGAACTACGGGGACTACGCCGATCCGGCCGCGCTGCTGGCCACCCTGGTGCTGCCCGGAGGGTCGCAGAACTATGACAACTTCAACGACCCGAAGATCATCTCGCTGCTCGGTCAGGCCCGGTCAACGGCGGACCCAAACGCGAGGGCGGCGCTCGTCGCCAAGGCCGAAGAGCGCACAGCCGCCCTGCTGCCGTGGATTCCGAACGTACAGCCGGTCAACCTGCTGATCCTGGCCAAGAACCTGACCGGCACAACCGCCTCGTTCGCTTACATGTTCGCGCCCTGGGCTAATCAGCTCGGCGGGAGATGACGGCGTGCGCCTGGCGTTCCTAGCCCGCAGGCTGGCGATGCTCGTTGCCAGCCTGCTGGTTGCCAGCTTCGTGATCTTCGGTGCCCTCTACCTCGCGCCCGGCAACCCGATCGCCGCGCTGTCCGGCGGCCGGTCCCTGCCGCCGAGCAGCCTGAAGATCCTCGAAGCTCGGTATCACCTGAACCAGCCGTTCCTGGCTCAGTACTGGTACTGGTTCAGCAATGCGCTGCACGGGAACCTGGGAATCTCGATCACGCTGCGGGAGAACGTCACGACGCTGATCGCGTCGCGGATCTGGACCACGGCCGGCCTGGTCCTGTACGCCTCGGTGATCATCCTGGTGCTCGGCATCGGCATGGGCCTGCTGGGCGGGCTCCGGCCAGGCCTGCTCGACACCTCGGTCCTGATTTCGAGCGCAGTCTCGGCCGCGATCCCGTCTTTCGTCGCGGCGATCGTTCTGGTCGCCTTGTTCGCGGTCAAGCTCCACTGGTTCCCCGCTCTCGGTAACGGCACGGACCTGCTCAGCAACCTGCGCCATTTCACGCTGCCCGCTTTCGCCCTCGCGCTCTCGTCGCTGGCGATCGTGGCCCGGGTCACCCGGGCGGCGATCCGTGAGGAGGCCGACCGGGAGCACGTCCAGACCGCGGTCAGCCGCGGCATCCCGCGCCGCCAGCTAGTCAGGAAGCACATCTTGCGCAATGCGGCCATCCCGATCACCACCATCTCGGGTATCACGATCGCTTCGCTGATCGCTGTCGCCGCTGTGGTCGAGACCGCGTTCAGCCTGAACGGGCTCGGCGCGTACCTCGTGACCTCGGCGCAGGACAAGGATCTGGCTGTGGTACAGGGCATCTCGCTGGTCCTGGTCACCGCGTTCGTCGTCATCAACGTCGCGGTCGACCTGGCCTACGCCGTGCTCGATCCGCGCGTCACGCTCGGGAGCCGGGCCACATGAGTACCGCGGTCCCGCTTGTCACGGTCCGGGCACCGCGCCGTGGCGGCCGGGCGGTCGGGTTGCTGCGCGGTACCGGGCCCGCGGGAATCGTCTCGGCCGTGGTTATCGGTGTCGCGACGATTGTCGCGGTGATCGGCCCGCTGGTGGCGCCGTACAGCGCCACGCTGCCGAACCTCGCGCTCGCCTTCGTCGGCCCGACCGGCGGGCACGTGCTGGGTTTCGACAACCAGGGCAGGGACGTGCTGTCACGGTTGCTGGCAGGCGCGACGTCGTCGATGCTCGGGCCGTTGGCCGTGGTGCTCGGTGCCTTGCTGGCCGGCACGGTACTGGCCGTCATCGCGGCGTGGCGCCGCGGGGTAGCGGACGCCGTGATCTCCTCCGGGCTCGACATCCTGTTCGCGTTCCCCGGCATCCTGCTGGCAGTACTGGCCGCGGCGGTATTTGGAGCTGGACTGCCGGCCGCGGCGATCTCGCTGGCGATCGCCTACATGCCGTATGTCGCCAGAGTGCTTCGCGGCGCAGCGCTCAAAGAGCGCAGTCAGCCGTACGTCGCGGCGCTCGAGGTCCAGGGCGCATCATCGACCACGATCTGCCTGCGCCACATCGTGCCGAATATCATGCCGCTGATCGTTGCGCAGGCGACGATCCTGTTCGGCTACGCGATGGTCGACCTCGCCGCGATCTCCTTCCTCGGCCTCGGCGTGCAACCGCCCGCGGCCAACTGGGGCGTGATGATCTCCGAGAACCAAGTCGGAATCCCGCAGGGCTACCCGCTGCCCGCACTCGCGGCCGGCGGCTGCATCGTCGCAGTCGTGATCGCGTTCAACGTTCTTGGCGAGCGGCTGTTCGAGCAAGCCCAGGCCCGCCCGTGAGTGTCGTGCGGAAGGCGCGCAGATGAGCACCGTGCGGGGGGTGCGCGGATGAGCGCCGTGCAAGCAGGCGCGGGGCGGGCCGAGGCGACGGTCCGCCCCGGCGAGCCGCTGCTCGACGTCGTGGGCCTGACCGTCCGCCTCCAGGTCGAAGGGGCACAACGGAGCGTCCTTCGTGATGTTTCCATCAGCGTCAGTCCCGGCGAGGCGGTAGGGCTGGTAGGCGAGTCCGGTTCCGGAAAGTCGATGACGGCCCGGGCTATCGACCGGCTGCTGCCCCACGGAGCCGAGGTCAGCGGCGAGATTCGGTTCGGCGGTGCGGACGTCATGGCCCTCTCAGGCGCAGCGCTGCGCGGCTTCCGCAATCAGGTCGCGATGATCTTCCAGGATCCGCGCGCCCACGTGAACCCGGTTCGGCGGATCGGCGATTTCATGACTGAGGCGCTCCGCACCAACCTGGACGTGCCAGCCGCTGAGGCGAACCGGCGGGCCGCGGACATGCTTGGCCAGGTCGGGATCACGGACGGGGAGCGCCGGCTACGCCAGTATCCGCACGAGCTATCCGGTGGCATGCTGCAGCGCGTCATGATCGCCGCGGCGCTGCTGACTGAGCCGAAGCTCCTGCTCGCCGACGAGCCGACAACGGCGCTGGACGTCACCACCCAGGCCGAGGTAATGGCAATCCTCGATGATCTGCGCCGCGAGTTCGGCCTGGCCATGCTGTTCATCACCCACGACCTCGAGCTCGCGGCCGCGATCTGCGACCGCACCGCGGTGATGTACGCCGGGCAGATCGTAGAAGTACGCGAGTCGGCGCTGCTGCACGACGATCCGCTGCATCCGTACACCGCGGCGCTGTCGGCGGCGAGACCCGACATCGCCCAGACCGCTGCCCGGCTCGCCGCGATACCCGGCCGCCCGCTTTCAGCCTTCGAGGCGCCGGACGGCGAGTGCGCGTTCGCACCCAGGTGCCCGCACGCCAAGGACATCTGCCGAGCGGAGAATCCCGAGCTGATCAGCCTCGACGGCGGGCTGTCCCGCTGCGCCCGCGCGATCGAGCTGCGCGGGCACCTGCTGCCCGGGCCAGCAGAGGACGGGCAAACCGATGCGTGATCTCGTGACGCCGCAGCCCGGCCTCGGGGCCAACGGCGATGGGCCGGTGCTCGAGGTGAGCGGGCTACGCAAGGAGTTCGGCGACCTAGTCGCCGTGGACGGCGTGAGCTTCACGGTGCTGCAGGCCAGGTCCCTGGCGATCGTGGGGGAGTCGGGCTCCGGCAAGACGACGATCGCGCGGATGATCGTCGGACTCGAGCGGCCGACCACGGGGACGATCACCACCTGCGGCCGGGATCGGTCCAGCCCGGCTCGCTCGGCCAGGGAGCGACGGCGGCGCGGCAGCGAAGTCCAGATTGTCTTCCAGGACCCGTACACCAGCCTGGATCCCCGGCAGACCGCCGAGGCGACGATCGATGAGGTACTGCGGCTGCATCACGGCTGGCCTAAGGAACGCCGCCGGGGCAGGATCGACGAGCTAGCCGGCCTCGTCGGGCTCGACGAACGGCAGGTCAGGGCGCTGCCGCGGGCGCTGTCCGGCGGCCAGCGCCAGCGGGTCGCGATCGCCCGCGCGCTTGCCGCCGAACCCCGGCTGCTGATCCTCGATGAGTCGGTCGCAGCGCTCGACGTCTCCATCCAGGCCCAGGTCCTGAATCTGCTTGCCGACATCCGCGACTCAACCGGCGTCTCATACGTCCTGATCAGCCACGATCTCGCCGTGGTACGCCAGCTGACCGACGACGCGATCGTGCTGCACCGCGGCGTCGTGGTCGAGCGCGGTCCGACTGCACGGGTGCTCGACAGCCCAGAGCACGAGTACACCAAACGGCTGCGCGCCAGCGTGCCAAGGCCGGGCTGGAAGCCGAAGCGCGGGGCGTTGCTCGGCCCCGGGGAGGAACCCGCGACGCCATGAACGACCTGAATTACCTGTCCGCCACCGATGCGCTGGCGATGTTCCGCAGCAAGGAGCTCTCGCCGGTTGAGCTGGTCGAGGCCGTGATCGCGCGCGCCGAGGCGGTCGAGCCCACCATCAACGCATTCGCCGAGTCGCGGTTCGCTGAGGCGCTCGAAGCTGCCAAGGCGGCCGAAGCCAGGTACGGCACCGGCGAACCGCTCGGCCCGTTGGACGGGCTGCCGGTCGCGGTCAAGGAGGAGGCCCCCATCGCGGGGCAGCCCAACACGCTCGGCTCGCTGCCGCTGCGCGACGTCGTCGCCGAGCACACGGCCGCGTTCGTTCAGCGGATCATCGACGCTGGCGGGATTGTGCACGCCAGGACCACCACGCCGGAGTTTTCCAGCGCTCCGGTGACCTGGTCGAAGCTCTGGGGGGTCACGCGGAATCCGTGGAACACCGACTTTTCTCCGGGCGGTTCGAGCGGCGGATCAGGCGCATCACTCGCGGCGGGCTCGACGACGCTCGCGACGGGCTCGGACATCGGCGGATCGATCAGGATCCCGTCGTCATTCTGCGGCGTCGTCGGGTTCAAGCCGCCGTACGGTCGCGTCCCCGAGGTGGCCCCGTTCAACCTGGACCACTACTGTCATGAAGGGCCGATGGCTCGCTCCGTGGCCGACTGCGCGCTGCTGGAGAACGTGATCGCGGGCCCGCATCCCAGCGATGTCGCGTCGGTGCGCCCGAAACTTGAAATTCCGGCGAAGCTGGAACCCATCGGCGGCATGCGGATCGCGCTCTCGGTCGACCTGGGCTGCTACGAGGTCGACGCGGCTGTTGCGGCGAACACGCGCACAGCTGCTGACCGGCTGCGCGACGCTGGCGCGAGCGTGCACGAGGTGTCCTTGCCCTGGGACCTGGAAACGATCGCCAGGACTGTCAACATCCATTTCGCCATGATCTTCGGCGCCTCGATGAAGGAGATCAACGATCGGTTTCCCGATCAGCTGACTTCCTACGTCAAGCGGTTCGTTGCGGATTCTGAGCTGGTCAGCAAGGACGACTTCTATCCGGGTCTCGGGCTCGAGGCGGCCGTCTACGCGCCGCTCGGCCAGCTACTCGAGGACTACGACGCGCTGATCTGCCCGACCTTTGCGGTGCCGGCGTTGCCCGCCGAGTACGACATCGACGACGTGGTCGAGGTGAACGGCAGGCCGGCCGAGCGCTGGCTGGACGTTCTGATGACGCTGCCGTTCAATATCGCCAGCCGCTGTCCGGTGCTGAGCGTTCCATCCGGGCTGTCCGCCGACGGAGTTCCTACCGGTCTGTCGATTGTCGGCAAGACCTACGACGACGTGACCGCCTTCCGCGTGGCTGCCGCGCACGAAGAGCGGCTCCCGTGGTTGGTGACGTCCGGCCCGAGGCCCGCCCTGTGACCGCTAGCTCGCCGGCGCCTGCCCTGATGACCGGAGCGCCGCCGTTCCCGGCGGATTCTGCCGTCACGCTGGCCAACTGGCAGGACCCGCCGTTCAACCGGTGGGCGTTCCAGCACGTGCGGGAACTGATCCCGAGCGCGCGGATCGCCAGGAGGCCAGGTCCCGTGCGACCGCTGCCGAAGGCTGAGGGCGAGCTTGGGCGCCTTGCGTTCGCGGTGAATGGACGCAAGCTGACCGTTGCCGAGTTCCTCGACGACACCTGGACCGATGGGTTCCTGGTCCTGCACCGCGGCAGGGTAATCACCGAGCAGTACTTCAACGGCATGCGGCCCGAGACACCGCACTTGCTGATGTCGGTCTCGAAGTCGGTCACGGCCGCCGTCGCCGGGATCCTTGCGGGCAGAGGCGTCCTCGACCCGGGCGCCGAGGTCACGACGATCGTGCCGGAACTCGCCGCCGGCTCGTTCGCCGGCGCGACGGTGCAGCACCTGCTCGACATGCGGGCAGGCACCCGGTTCAACGAGGATTACGAAGACCTGGAAGCTGACGTTCGCAGCTACGAGCGGGTGTACCTGTGGCGCCCGCCCGCCAGCCAGCAGGCCGGCGGGCAGGAGCCAGGCGGCGCTCTCAGCTACTTCGCTACGCTGCAGAACGACGGTTCGCACGGCGGCCCGTTTCGGTACCGGTCGATTCTCACGGACGTGCTCGCGTGGGTTATCGAACGCGCCGCTGGTCAGCGCCTGCACGACTTGATCAGCCGCGAGCTGTGGCAGCCGATGGGTGCCGAGTTCGACGCCGAGATCACGCTCGACCGCGAGGGCAACCCGATGGCGGACGGCGGTGTCAGCGCCACCTTGCGGGATCTGGCCAGGTTCGGGCTGTTGTTCCTGCGTCGGGGCCGGGCCGGGCGGCGTCAGGTCGTGCCAGCCTGGTGGGTCGACGACACGGTGCGCGGCGCGGCGGACGGGCCGCGTGCGTTCGCCGAGGGTGACGAGCGGTCCGGATTTCCGCCCGGCAGCCATTACCGGAACTGCTGGTGGGTGCGCGACCCGGAGCTGCCGTTCTATTACGGCAGCGGGATCAATGGGCAAGGCGTGTTCGTGCACCGGCCGTCGCAGACCGTCGTCGCCAAGTTGTCCACCTGGCCGGTCGCCTGGAGCGAGGAGCTTTACGGCCAGACCGTGGCCGCTGTGCTGGCGATCGCCGAAACGCTTGCGGACCGCGTTTAGCGCTGCTGGCCGGGTTTGCCGGCATCGCCCGGCCTGACGAGCCCGGTCTCGTAGCCGTAGACCACCGCGTGCGCCCGGTCGCGCAGCCTGAGCTTGGCCAGGATCCTGGTGACGTGGGTCTTCGCGGTCGTCTCGCCGATCACCAGGGTCCTGGCGATATCGATATGCCGTCACCTTTTCGGTGACGCCGCCCGAAGGTACCGTTGCGGACAGAGGAGCGGCATGAGCCTGTGGCTTAGCCGCTGGCCCGAGAACGGAGAGGCGGCGCGATGGCGGAGCTCGTCGGTGATCTTGAACTGGCGGAGTTCGACATCGCCGAGGCTGGCTTGGCTGGCGATGTCTATCATCAGCGCCTCGCCGAGGCCAGAAAGCACGGCTGGCTGGTCAAGTCGCCGATCGCTTACCTCGTGCTCGATCGTGAGTCGGGCGAGTTCTTCCTGCGGGCCAGGCAGACGGCCTTCCCCGGCCGCGAGATCGCCCAGCTGTTCGGCATTACCGGCGGTCGGCTCGCCGAGCAGATCGATGCCAACATACTCAACCTGACCGGCGACCGGCATCGCAGGCTGCGCGCCCTTGTGGCACCAGCCTTCACGCCGCGCGCGGCCGCCCGCTGGCGCCCGGCCATGCGCGAAATCGCCGGCTCGCTCTGGGAGGACCTGACCGGCGGCTCCAGCTGTGAGTTCGTGTCATGGTTCGCCGGGCCATTCCCGGCACGGACGATCGCTACCGTCATCGGCGCGCCGGCGGAGGACGCGGTTGCGCTGCAGGAGTGGTCGAGCCTCGTACAGCAGCAGTTCGATATCCGCGCGCTCGCCGAGGAACCTGCGCGGATCGAGCGGGCCGTCTGCGAGCTCTACGACTACGTGGCCAACCTGCTCGAGAAGCGGCGCAGCGAGCCGGCTGACGACTTGATCAGCACCTTGCTGCAGGTGGAGGCCGAGGGCGAGCGGCTGTCGGGGCCCGAATGCGTGAACCTGGTGCTCAACGTGCTCGCGGGCGGCATCGACACCACGGCAGCTCAGCTCGCGCATGCGTTGCGGCTGTTCGCGGCGCATCCCGAGCAGTGGGAACTGATCGGGCAGCGGCCTGAACTCGTCCCTCGCGCCGTCGACGAGGTGCTCAGATTCGAGCCGATCACTCCGTTCACTGCAAGGTTGTGCACCGAGCAGATCGAGCATCGCGGCGTGATCTTCCCGGCCGGCACCATCGTCGCGATCTGCGCCGAGCGGGCCAACCGGGAGACCGAAGCCGGGGAGGTCTTCGACATCACGGCCCAGCGGACAGGTGAGCGAGTGCTCACCTTCGGAGCGGGCGCGCATTTCTGCCTCGGCCAGAATCTGGCTAGGGCCGAGCTGGAGGAGGCACTTAGCTTCCTCGCACCGCGGATGCCCGGCCTCCGGCATGACGGGCCGGAGCGGCTCGGCGGGGTGGAGGGGATCTACGGCATCGAGTCGCTGCCCCTCGCCTGGTTGCCGGCTATCCGAAGCTGACCCGCTCCAGCCAGAAATCGACCAGCTTGATGTCGCCGAGTACCTCGATGCCCGCGGTATCGGGCGGCATGCGCTTGTAGATGACCAGCAGCAGGTCGGTTACCGGGCCGCGGACCGCGACGGCGGCCTTCTCATGCGATCGCCGCCAGGTGATGGCATCGCCGGTGAGGTCGACCAGCCATTCGGCTCCAGCTCTGGGCTCGGTGTCCGTGGCGTGGAAATGCAGGGTGCGATCGGGGCCGAGCAACTCGCGCATCCACGGGTGGATCTCGAAGTGCATGGGCAGCGAGCCGAGGTCCATCCACTCGTCGATGGCGTCGATAGCCACCCGCGTGTCGATGGTGAATTCCGCTCCGACCGCAAGGGTTGCGTCGGCCCGGTGGATGCCAGTCTCGTGGGTAAACCGGCGGGCGTAGAACGCCGCGTTGCCGCCAGGGACTGGCGTCCATACCCGCGCGCCAGGCCCGGCGGCGCGCAGTGTGTCCGCGAGCCGCTTGGCGCCATCGGCCAGCCACGGCGCGAGCACGGCGAGGTCTTCGCCGGTGTAGGCGGACAGGTCACGGAAGTGCTCGTCAGGAAGCTGGCCCGGCGCCCTGGTCCGCACCGTTTCCTCGGCGTGGCGCTGCGCCCCGCCTAGGTGGCGCAGGAGTTGGCCGACGGTCCAGCCCGGGCAGGTCGGCACGGGAACGGTCAGGTCCGCGCCGGTCATGGCGGATGTGAGCAGGTCCGTCTGAGCGACGATCTCTGAACAGTAGCGGTCAAAGCTGAGCAGCGTCATGAAGCCACGGTAGGCCGCGTCACCGACACGCGCGGGCTAGACCGGCGCGGCCTCTCGCCGGGCCATCCTGCGGAGCAGGACAAAGCCGACGAGGCCGATCGCGATCTCGCTGAGCCAGAGGGCAGGGTAGCCGGGAACCGGATAGGCCGCGCTGCCGCCGATGTGCAGGCCGTACAGCCACCAGGCGACGGGCTCAAGCACGAACGTGGCGGCGAGCACCCCGGCGGCCGTGAGCGAGCGGCGCTGCTGCCACCAGTATCCGAGTGCACCGAACAGCGGCCCAGTCACCAGGCCGCGCTCGGCGTAGTACGCGACCGTGCCCATGGTCAGCGAGAGGTCGGTAAGCCAGGGATGCGGGCCAAGATCGAGCACGAAGCTCTCAGCGAAGTAAAAACCGGTCAGGGCGGCGAGCGTCGCGGCGAGGCCGCACAGAGCCGCGGCAAAGACGCGGTGGGTTCCGGCGTTGGCGCCG
>Ga0070706_100006214_pt1 | contig 11295 bp, 8 predicted proteins | sample KBSK5501metaG_FD_65476 | JGI IMG/M metagenome (GOLD analysis project Ga0070706, IMG submission 65476) | Corn, switchgrass and miscanthus rhizosphere microbial communities from Kellogg Biological Station, Michigan, USA - KBS K5-50-1 metaG | ecosystem: Host-associated > Plants > Roots >...
AAAAGTGGCGACGACCGTCAGAACGTCTTTGCCGCCCTGCGAAAGAGTCGCCGCACCGGTTGCGTGACGCTTCCCGGACTTGATGAGATCAGTGCGGATCTCGGCAGGTCCCGGCACTGCCGGACGCAAGAAGTGCCCCGTGATGGTGAGCGGATGAGGCATCGGAAGCTGCTCGGACAGGGCGCGCGCAACCACCGCAAGCACGTAGCCGCCGTTCGGACCGGCGAGTGTATTCCAGCGGTCGGTAAGCTCAGCGGTGAAGGAGATCTCACCGGTGCGCTGCACCGTCGTGTCCGCGTCGAATTCGAACATCCGCGGCAGCATCGGGGAGTCGCGAAGGGCCTGTCAAAGGCCAGGTGCTGCCCGGCGTTCGGGTGACCTGACGGCCACCGGTACAGAAGGAAAGAGAAGCCGGGCAGGAGACCCACCCCCTGAGGGCGAATCAACTGACAAGGACGTCAGGAGGGGTTTGGCGATGATGAAACGGGCACTCGTGGGGCTGGTCTGCCTTGCAACGTTCGCAGGCCTGGGCAACTCGTTCGCAGTCAGTGACGGGCACTACCGCCCCGACCGCAATCACTGCACGAACGCCGACGACAACTCCGACACCCCGAAGTACGTCAACCCGAACTGCAAGAGCCTCATCATGACGCTCTCGGACGGGACGGGCCATGAATACTTCGGCGCCGGCTCGCGCCAGACGCCTGACGGCACGTTCGCGAACACGATCGACTTCTGGGTCGACCCCGGGCAGGGCCAGATGGCGACCTGGTACGTCGACTCGAAGGGCCTGCACGGGCCGGCGATGCTCCCGTCGAAAGGCCCCGGCAACCCCGCAACCGGCCTCTTCATCTACTTCGGCGCCGACGACAACCTCGACGGCGGCGAGCACGACTCCTCGAACCTGATCAACAACGGGCCGAGCGACGGCGGCGGGATGGAGTACAACCTCGACCCGGCAACGGCGACCGCCTTCGTGGCTGCCCTTCAATCGAGAAACATTGCGTCGTTGCTCGAGCACCCCACACCGCTGTTCAACGGCGGCTTGGGCTCATGCGCCGACGGCCTCTGCATGTCGATAGACACGACGCGTCGAGTGGCGTATGCCGGCACCAACACCAAGGTGCACCGCGACGTGGCGAACTACACGTGGACATACAACAAAGGCCAGAAGTCCCCATACGCGGTCGCGTGGGACCCGTACAACTGCGCCGGCCCCAGCGACACGGCCAAGGATTGCGGCACCGCACAGCACAAGAATTGGACGATCGAGCACTGGGAAGACAACAACGGCGTCACGTACATCGAGCCCGGCTTCCAGTTCTACGAGGACCCAGACCCGCAGGGCTCGCCCGGCGTGCTCGGACTGGTCGGCATCCCACAAAACGACCCGTATCCCCTCCCGGCGCTGTACATCGGGTCATGCGGGGCAGTCCTCGGCGGCGGACCGATGCAGTTCCCGGCCGGCCCCGGCGTCAACAGCGCGGGCCAGCTCGTGATCCCGACCGCCTGCGACTAGACAGCGTCCGGAACGCTTGACTTCGAGGGCCTGCGCCCTCAAGTTAGCCACGCCGAACGGACGAAAGGACGTGGCATGGCGTTTTGCGAGAACTGCGGCAGGGAGCTGTCGGATCAAGCGATCTCGTGTCCCAACTGCGGTCACCCGCGCACACCGGCGGGCGCCACGACGACGGTCGCGCAAGCCGTCGGTTACGCCGAATGGTGGCAGCGCGCCGTCGCAACGATCCTCGACGGGATCATCGTCGGCATACCGTCGTTCATCATCATGGCGATCGCGAGCGTTGGGTTCGTCGGCCGCACGGCGATCACGAGAGATGAGTTCGGGAACCCACAACTCAACTCGTCGGCCATCACGCGGCTGCTCGTCTCGCTCCTGATCGTTTCCGCGATCGGGATCCTGTATCGAACGGTGCTCGAGGGAGGTCCCCGCGGACAGACCCTCGGGAAGATGGTGATGAAGATCGCCGTCAAGGACGCCCAAACCGGCGGTCCTATCGGGTACGGGCGCGCGTTCGCGCGGTGGCTCATCGCGAGCATCCTGTGGATCGCGTTCTACCTGCCCGGCATCATCGATCTCTTGTTCCCGCTCTGGGATGCGAAGAGGCAGACGCTGCACGACAAGGCGGTCCGAAGCGTGGTGCTGCAAGTCATATAACGCGCGCGCTGGACTAGGGCGTGGCCGGCCAGTTCCAGGTGCGCCAATCAGTGCCGCCGCCGTTCGAATTCGCGACGTTCCATTCGCCGGAGAGCCAGACTTGCCCTGTGCTCCCCGTCTGATCAGCACCGGGATCTGCGCTCGCTCCCGAGTAGTCGCCCCAACGGCAGGGAGTACAGCTGTAGTCCACGTTCGGGCCGGACGCTTGCTTGATCATGAAGAAGGCTGACTGAGCGTTCGAACCATGCTTCGTCACCATCTGGATGGCCGGATAGGCCGTCCCCGACGAGGTGTTGAAGCCCATGGCCATGTTGGACCCGAACGCGCCCGTCGTACCGTTGTGCGCGCGGTCCGGCGAAACGGCGCCGTTCCATACGTACGACGAGGAGCTCGATGCCTTGCCCGATTGGAGGGTGGCGGCCCCCACCGGATCGATCTCGTACCAGCGCTCTTCCGATCCCGCCCCACCTGCAACGGCATGAGCCGTCCACACGGCCACGCCGCCGCCATGCCCCGGGTCGGATGCAGAAACCGCATGCTCCAAACGTCCGTCGAGGGTGTCGAGAAGATTCCTGGAACCTTTCTCAGGGGCGTTCGGAGGCAGGTCGAAAGTAGCAACCGGAACCGCTCTCGGAGACCCGAGCACTGCGCTCCCCGCTCCGTCGTTGGTGATTCCCACTGCTGTGATGAAGTTCGAGGGTCCGCTCGTCGAGACATCCGCCGTTCCGACGACCCAGCCGGTCCCTGATGGATCGGTCTGAACGGCAGGCACCGGCGTTGACATCTGGCTTCCATCCGCGTTGAGGACATTCCCCCACCCGCCGCCTGAAAGGGTGCCGGGACACGACGTTCCCGCCGGCGGCTTCGCAATCCAATCGATGTCGGACCCGACGTACGCGATCCCCCAGTAGAAGACATTCGCGCCGATCAACATGAAGTCGGAGCTGTCACCGAGCTTCGGATAGTCGGGCAGAAGATCGGTGCCGTAACCAAAATCCGCGCCGTACTGACAGAAGCTGCTCGGCCCACTCGGCGTCGCAGTCTTCGAGAACCCAAACGCGAACGTGTTATCTGCAACGTCAAGGACCGTGTAATAGAAGCGCTGCGTCGCCGGATCCCACAGGATCTGCGGGTCGCTCAGGTCCGCGTTGTTGTGCCCGCTCAGTTCGCCGAGTGTTCCGCTGGCGACAAGACCGCCCGAACGGTTGTAGATCCCGTACCGAAGGTTGATCAGCTCGATGTATTCGGTCGGCCCCATCGCTCCGGTGGGGTCCGGCGGCGTTAGGTCGGTCTCATATTGACCGTTCCATCCGACGCCGGTCGGGGGTGGAGGTTTCGGACCAGGCTTGGCGCGCCCGGACGCACCCTGCGCGGCACGCTGCTTCGCGCGCGCATATGCGTCGGGGTGCAGCGGCCGCCAACCAGGCACATGTCCGGGGTGACCGGTTGTGTTCGCAGGGCCCGATGTCTTGGTGATGGAAGCGGTTCGGACGTTCGAGCCGGCCGAGGCTTGGACGCCTGCGGTGAGAATGGTTGCCATAAGGAGCGCAAGGACGACTCCCCCGATCGCCAACTTACGCATGCAGTCCCCCTGCCCGGCTGCCTAGATTGTGGGCGCGCGCAAACGCTAGGTCAACCCTCCAACGCCGCAGTTATCCCAGGGTCAGAGCGAAGGAAGGGGGAGCGGAAGCGGGCTCGAGGTCGGTGTTGGTGAGGACGAAGGCTGTGCCGAAGCCGACGACTTCGGCTTCGGCGGCGAGGATGACGCCGGCCGGGACGACGACGCCGGCTGCGACGACGGGGCCGAGCTCTGTGTCTTCGGGCCGATCGCGACCGCCGGGCCACTTGGACCACCGACGATCGACGTCAGCGTGCCGAGGAGTGCTGTGACCAGCCCGCCGTCGTTCCCATTCATCCCGAGCGCCCACGCGCCGGTGCCGCGCAGATGCGCTGTGTTCGCAAGGCGACCCTTGAGTGCGATCGACGAGGCATCGTCGTAGTAGATCTCGTGCCACTGCCCACCGCTTTGATAGGCAGTCCAAGGAACCGATGCGCTCGAGTCCCAATAGCGTGGGTGCCCTGCGGCGATGATCTCGGTATACGAGACCGGCGTCGGAGCTCCTGTGGCTTGTGAATGTGGGCCGTTGTTTTGAGTCGGCCAGTCGTATCCATAGAACGGCGCGCCAAGGACAACCTTCGAGGCGGGGGCGAGCTGGGTGTACGCGCCGACCGAGCTCTCGTACGAGGGAAGCGGCGCATTCGGCGAGGCGGACTCTCGCCTGTACATGTCGTATCCCATGACGAAGAACGCATCGACGGCCGGCGCTATGGCGCCGATGTCGAAGAAGCCGTTCGAGTCATCTGCCGAGGAGACGTAGCTGTCCAACGTCACTTGCCACTCGGGGCCGGCCTGGTGAATCGCATCCGACATCGAACGGGCCAACGCGGCGAACGATGCGCGATCGGCGTTTCCGGTCCCTTCGAAATCGATGTTGACGCCGTCGAAGTTCTTCGCCTTTACGGCGGCAATCACATTGCGCGCAAGGGTCTCTCCCGCAGCCGGGTTCGTCGCTAAGGCTCTGATCGTGTCCTCGTGGAAGGCCTTCACCGTCAGCACGACCCGGATCTCTGCTTTGTGCGCGCGCGAGATCAGATCGGCAAGGTCCTGACTCTGATAGCCGACCCAGCCGTTCCCAGACTGCACGATCGAACCGTCCTTCGCTGCGTCGAGCCCGAAGTACGCGAGGGTTGTGACGTGTCGCAGGTCGAAGGTGTTCTGCATGTCGAGCGTCCAATACGGCGCAAAAGCAAAGACCTCGCGATCGGCCATGCGCGCGCGCGCAAGCACCGCGGGTGCAGCGAGCGGCGGTGCGAGAGCCGGAGCAAGGTGGAGCGGGCGGTCGGCAACAGGATCGTCCATCATCGGAGGCACGACTGAGTACGGCGAAACGGTCGGAGTGTGTTTGACGGCGGCCGGCGTCAATCCCCCGAAGGTCGAGAAGAGAACGATGGGTGCAAGTGCCGCTCGGAGAGCAAGGCGACCGAGACGGCGACGCCGTGTTTCCGGAAGTGCGCGCGCGAAACTGTCGGGTGTACTTGTCGGCCGCGCGATCGTGTCGATCAAAGTCAGAGTCCTCACTCCCCGTGGGTTCAACGACCCGGATGCGCGCGCGGTCGCGTGCGATCAACCCGACGGAATGCCCGCTTTTTCCCGCAATATCGGGCCATGGAGAGTTATTGAGGATGCGCCGGGCGCGAAGACTTTCTTGCGCGCGAACCTTCCTGCCTGAAACGTCCCCAACGGCGTCAGGTGACCAAAAAGTACGCATCCATGGGGAGAACTCCTCATGTGGGCACGCCCCGGCCGGCCGTACGGTTACGCCGAAATCTCTACAAAGGGGCGCGCTATGCACAGTCTCACCGAGCCACGAGTTCGCATCTCGGTCATCGCTCCGGTCGTGCACAGCTCCCTTCCGCCGGAGCGTGTCTTGCACGCTGCGCGCGATTTCTCCTCGCGTCGGTGCGAAGTCTTTTCAGCCGTGCAGAAGAAGTACCTGATCGTGCATGAGGTCGGGCCGACCTTCGCGGATGTGACCGAAGGCACGCGCGCAGGCCCGATCGTCAACTGGGAGCGGTGCCGCTACGACTGGTCGAAGCCCGGCTCGGTGACCGCCACGGTCATCGACACGAACATCTATGCGATACCGGGGAGCACCTGGGAGCTCAGGGCGACGCCCGAGGGAGACGGCAGTCGCGTTGAGATGATCTGGACCCGCGGCTTCAACCGAAGGCCGAAGGGACGGTTCTTCGGGTGGGTGTTCCCGCGGTTCGGTGAGAAGCTCTTCGGGAAATACGCGCGCGAGATAATCGAAAACCTCGAGAAGCTGGAAGCTTAGGGACAGGCGATCGACGCTCGCGCTGAGAGCGCCTTCACCGACGTTGCGGTCAGCGTTAGCCGCGTCAACGCGCACGTCTTCAGCGGTCCGCCGACGAGCAGCGTGCCCATCGGGTTCGTCTCCATCACGAGGTCGTAGGTTCCCGGCGGCACCTTCGAGATGTCGATGAACTGATCCGGCGTGTCCCAGGTGTAGACGTCGCCCCACCCCGGTGTGATCCCCTCGTCGACGTACAAACTCCCGTTGTCGTTGTCGGCCGGGACGTTGCACCCCGGCTGGCCGACGAACTCGCGCGCGCCGTTGGGGCCGGTGGTGGCGAAGCCGAAGTATTCATCGTCGGCGAGACAGAACGACGCCTTCTGCGACGTCGCAACCCTCGCGCCCGGACCGGGTGCGTACAGCGTGTACGAAACCAGATCCTTGTAGTGGAAGTGCCCGTGCGCCAAGTGGAACAGACAGTCGCCGGCCGCGCGCGTCGCACGCTGGCCGGTCGACGTGAGCACGACCTGTTCGGCTTGGCATTCGCCGGGGATGAAGCCGCTCGTCCCATCGGATCTCACCCACGGCAGCCGCACCGTAAGCGTGCCTGCACCGACGTTGCGCACGGTGCTGGTGAAGCGCAGGCAGCGCGTAACCGGGGTCGTCGGAACGCTGGGCGTCGGGTTCGTAAGCCCGAGCGTCTCATCGATGTAACACGAGGTCGGCGTGCCGGGCACAAGCGGCAGCGGGAATCCGAGCGGCGTCGAAGCGATGGGCGGAAGGCCGGTCACGGCGAGGTCGTACGCAGGAAGCGCCCGGAGCACGGGCAGCTCGAAACATCCGGTGACACCGCCGATCTTGGCGTCCGTGCAGTTAGCGGGCCGCCAAGTCGAGCCACGCATACGTCGCACCTCGCCGCGGTAGCCCGCACCGGGATCCTGCGCGTACGTGAACGTGACGACGATCGTGTACGCGCCCGGCACCGGCGTCTTGACGACGATCGCTTGGCCGTCGGCGCCGATGCCGTTCGCGGCGTCGACGAGCATGCCGTCGGGACCGTAGAGGTAAAGGTCGAAGCCGTCGTTGGGATTGAACGTTCGGTTGGGGCCGGTCACCGTGCTGCGGATACCGACGATGAACGGCGTCGCAGTCGCGGCAGTGAAAGTGAACTCCTTGCACTCGACCGCGCAGACCGGCGGGAGAGCAGCCGGGTTGACCAGTGGGAGCGGCGTCGGGTTGTTGGCCGCTCCACTGAAATGAAGGATCGGGCTCTGCGGGGCGAGCGCGCCGATCTTCTGCGGCGCGGTGGCGCTGGGCGGCGTCACCGGCCAGCCGAGCGGCGGCGTTGTTTGCGCGCGCGCGACCGTCACCGTCAGCGCGAGCACCATCACCAGGGCGAGCCGGATCCTCATAGTGACTCTTTCGCCCTGGGCGGGCGTGATTCCTGTTATTCGGCGCGCAGCGGCGGCGGCGGCTTCATGCGCCCAGCAATCACCGCGGGCACGCGCGCTGCTCGGCAGCTAGTTCCCGTATCATCGTTCAATGCCGCAGCTCGCGCAGTGGTCTAACTTTTACGTCATCATGGGCTCGTCCGCCGGCGCACTTACCGGTCTCATGTTCGTCGTGATCGTCCTGACGCGAGACTTCCAGTCCGGTTCAGGAGCCCGCACCTCGCACGCGCGGCGCTCGTTCGCGACGCCGACGATCGTCCATTTCACCGCCGTCCTTTCATTGGCCGGCGTCCTGAGCATGCCGGGTGTTACGCGCGCGGCGATGGGCATTATCTTGCTCGGTGCAGGGGCGGGGCTGCTCGCCTACGTCTATTTCGTCGCGCGGCGAGGTCGGCACCTCGAGGTGTATCAGCCCGACTTGGAGGATCACGCCTTCCACTTCATATTGCCGAGCGTTGCGTACGCGAGCGTCGTGGTTGCCGGCGCCTCGGCGTGGGCTTCGCCGAGCACCTCTCTCTACTTCGTCGCCGCGAGCATGATCGGGCTGCTCATCATCGGGATCCACAACGCGTGGGACTCTGCGGTGTGGATGGTGATGAGGAGCGAGTCGTAGCCGGCTGGGGAGGAAGTTCAGTCCCCGCCGACGAAGACATGGCCTAATACTCGATCCTCGAGGGAGGGCCTGTTGCGCAAGGCATTGCTTGCTGCTGCGCTCGTGCTCAGCCTTTCCCCCGCTATCACCAGAGCCCAACCAATGGTCCCGATGACCATCACGGTGGTTTCCTCGCGCGCGGACTTAGTCTCGGGGGGCACCGCGGTGGTGGCGATCACCAAGCCGGCGCGCGTGCTGCTGAACGGTGACGATGTGACCGCAGCCTTCGCCGAGAGACCGAACGGAAAGATCGAAGGCTTGGTCCGGGGCCTGCATGACGGCCTCAACGAGCTCACTGCGACCTTGCCCGACGGAACCGGCGCGCGCCTCGCGATCACCGACCACCCCAACGGTGGTCCGATGTTCGCCGGACCCCAGCTGCAGCCGTGGAAATGCGAAGCGGGAGCCGTCGACGCTGCGTGCAACAAGCCCGCCGTCTACACCTATCTATACCGCTCGACCGACCCGACGAAGTTTGGCCTTCAGCCGTACGACCCGGCTAAGCCTCCGTCGGACGTCGCCATGACGAGGACCGACCAGGGCGTCGGCGTGCCGTTCATCGTTCGCCAAGAGATCGGCTATCAAGATCGCGATCAGTACACCATCCTGACGCTGTACCGGCCGGGACAGGCGTGGGATCGTTGGGCGCCACAATCGCAGTGGAACCACAAGCTGCTCGTAACGCATGGCGGAGGGTGTGGTGCAAGCCGCGGCACGGGAAGTGCGCCGCTGGAGGATCTCAGCGGCAACGTCGGACCGAACCCGATCTTCACCGACAGCTACGTAACCGCGTTGGGGCGTGGGTTCGCGGTGATGTCGACCGCGCTCGACAACAACGGCCACAACTGCAACCTGGTGCTTCAGGCCGAGTCACTGCTTATGGCCAAGGAACACCTCATCAAGACATACGGCGACGTGCGGTACACGATCGGGACGGGCTGCTCGGGCGGATCGATCACACAGCAGCAGGTCTCCAACGCGTACCCCGGCGGCGTCTACGACGGATTGATCGTGACGTGCGCGTTTCCGGACGACATCTCGACCGGCGCGGAGTTCGCGGACTACCACGGGCTGCGCACCTATTTCGAGCAGCCCTCGAAATGGGGCCCCGGCGTCGCGTGGACGCCCGCGCAGTGGGCGGCTGTCGAAGGCCGGCCGGATCCGGTCAACGCCATCGTCGCCGATGAGGAGTTCTTCAAGAGCGCCACGGCGCCGGGTGGCTCGTGTGTGCCGGCGAACGTCGTGTACAACGCGTCGACGAATCCCGGCGGGGTACGGTGCTCGATCCTGGACGCGATGATCAACGTCTTCGGGCCGCGGCCGGAGAGCGTTTGGTCGCCGATGGAAAAGAAGGCAGGCCACGGTTTCGCAGGGCAGCCCTTCGGAAATGTCGGCATCCAGTACGGCTTGAACGCGTGGAAGCAAGGGCTCATCACGACCGCGCAGTTCCTCGATCTCAACGCAAAGGTCGGTGGCGCGGACATCGATATGAATCCAGTTCCCCAGCGGATAGCGGGAGACGAATCGGCGCTGGTGGCCGCGTACCGCAGCGGAGCGATCAACGAAGCGAACAACATGAACGAGGTCGCGATCATCGACCACGCGGGCCCCGACCCAGGGCTGGCGCACGACTACGTGCATACGTGGTGGATGCGGTGGCGTTTGGAGCGCGAGTTCGGTGGGACCGGGAACGCCGTGTTGTGGTTCGGCCCGACGCCTTTGATCGGTGACGTGCATTGGCCGAACGACGCCTTCCTTGCGATGGATCGATGGCTTGCCGCCGTCGAGCGCGACCACTCGGACGCGGCCCTGTCCAAGAAGATCGTGTCCGACCGACCGGCAGATATCCACAACCGGTGCGTGCTGGTGGAAGCTGCCGGACCGTTGCCCACCGACAGCACATGCTTGCCACCGCTGACGCAGACTCGATACGGCACGCCCCGGACCGTTGCGGGGGCATTGGCGGTCGATGATGTGAACAGATGCTCGCTGCGGCTGCTGCGCCGATACGAGGAGCCGGTGGAGCTGAGCGACGCGGAGTGGGCGCAGCTGCAGAAGATCTTCCCGACAGGCGTGTGCGACTGGTCGCAGACCGGTGTTGGCCAGCAGCCGACGATCCCGTGGATGACGTATCAGGACGCGAACGGCAACGTGATCTACGGCGGGACGCCGCTCGGACCGCCGCCCGTGTCGCAGCCTTTCTAGGGGCGCCGCAGCTACGGCCAGACGAGGCGACCCGCGAAGCCGCGCGTGCCGTACATCGCGTGCGTCTTGCCGTCGCCGCACGGCGGCGCCACGTCCGTCGCTGCGCAGTCTTGGATGAAGCTCCCCCACGCCGACCCATCCGCTGCGATATCCGAGCCGTTGAAGTCCAAGTAGCCAACGTCGCCCGGCGGTGGCCTCGACGCGCCGCCGTTTAAGATCGGCGCGCGCGGGTCGTTCAGGATCGCGCTCCACACGATCGGCGCGCGCGCAAGCGCATCGCGAGTCACCGTCAGGTAGCCGTCTGCCTTCGGCGCTTGGCCGGGCCGCTCGCCGTAGTACGACACCGCCGCGTATCCGGGCGCGCGCACCGCGGGGTTCCACGCATCGGCAACGGTCACGCCGGGCGCGGTCATGACGATCGGCCGTCCCCACGAACGGCCGAGATCCCGTGACGTCCGCAGTGTCACGCGGTCACCGCCGGCTCTGAAGCCGTACAGGTTCCCTACGGTGTCGGTGCGGAGCTCGTCGAACGCGGGGATCGTTCGCGCGATCGGCCATGTCGCGCCTTCGTCCGTGCTGCGCGCGAGGTACGTCTTGCCGCACGACACCATCACGACGAGCGAGCCGTCCGGCTCGGCTTGCGGATAGTTGCCGTCACCCGCGCCGAAGTCCTCGCCGGTCGTGCCGCACTCCGTGTGCTGCGGCACGGGATGCGACATCAAGATCGACGCGAAGGACCACGTCGAGCCGCCGTCCAACGATCGCGAGCAGATGCGCGCGCCCGGAACGTGGTTGTCGAGCATGATGGTTGCGTTGCCGCAGAAGTACACGACGTTGGGGTAGCCGGTGGGCTTCGCGCGGCCGGTAGGCGCGCGCGCGGTCACGAAGCGAGGGTTCTCGCTGAACAGCGGGCAACAGGCGGTCGCGTGGTGCCAC
>Ga0070706_100006217_pt1 | contig 11290 bp, 10 predicted proteins | sample KBSK5501metaG_FD_65476 | JGI IMG/M metagenome (GOLD analysis project Ga0070706, IMG submission 65476) | Corn, switchgrass and miscanthus rhizosphere microbial communities from Kellogg Biological Station, Michigan, USA - KBS K5-50-1 metaG | ecosystem: Host-associated > Plants > Roots >...
GTCGTTGACCCGGGCGATGGTCTTCGGCGACCAGTGCTCGTCGAAGCGCGCCAGCATCGCGTCGAGATTTACCGCGTCCATGGGCTCATCCTTTGCAGTCCGCCGGGTCAGGAGGCGCGGGAGTCGTCGTGGCTGCCGCCGGCGGCGGGCGGCTGCAGCACGTACGAGCCGAGCCAGCGGCTCGCCCGCAGCGCGAGCTCCACGTCCTGGCGCTTCTCGCCCACCGGCCGGCCGAGACCTTCTTCGGCCTTGCGGATCCGGTACTGAACCGTGTTCCTGTGCAGCGTGAGCTGCTCGGCGGTCGTCTTGTAGCTCCCCCCGCTCTGCAGGAAGACGAGCAGGGTGTCCCGCAGCCGGGCGTGGTCCTCGTCATCGGTGGCCAGGTCGGCCAGCGCGCTGAGCACCCAGGCGCGCAGCAGCTCCTCGGATCTGAGCATCATCGCCACGGGCGCGACCTCGCCGAACGCCACCACCCGCGGCGCGGCGGTCCCCGCGGCCAGCGCGACCGCTTCGGCGGCGATGGCCTGCTGGTGGGTGAGGCGGAACCCCGTCGCGCCGTTCGCCGCGTCGCCGAAGGCGAAACGGAGGCCGGACTCCACCTGGGCCCTGCTGGCCGCAGCGGGGTCAAACGCCCCCCGGACCCCCAGCGGCAGCCACGCCCACGCGCTCGATTCGTCACGGGGCAGGAACAGCGGCTCGCCCGGGCAGCCCGCCTGCCGGGCGACGCGGCCGATCGCGCGCTCAAGCCGCGTGATCTCGTCAGCGGCGCCCGCGGCGGTATCCACCCAGCACACCAGGCCCGCGTGATTCTGGCGCAGCCGGTAGCCGAGGGTGGCCTCCGCCTCGCTCGCATCGACCCGCTCGCCCGATATCAGGTCACGGATCCGGGCGGCTCGTGCCGCGCTGCGCTTGCGCGCCCAGTTCAGGCTCTCCTGGTCGTAGGCCGCGACCATGCTCTCGGACGTCAGGTCGATGTAGCGGGCCACGATCCTGGACATGTTCAGCGCGGTGGCGCTGATCAACTCGGCGTTGTCGGTCTGCCGGGCCAGCTCGCTGAGCAGCCAGTCGGAGAAGCGGGCGTGCCCGAGCCGGTAGGTGCGCAGCAGCGCCGCCAGCGGGGTGCCCCGCTGCGCCAGCCGGCGCGCGTATTCCGCGGCCGCGGTCGGGACGTGCACGTCGGCCACGTCGATGCGGTGCAGCAGTATCTGCAGGCAGGTGTCGACGTTGCCGTGGACGCTCGAGTCCAGCACGGCGAGCGCCGACTTGTCGTCCCGCAGCTCCGGCATTTCCCGGAGGATCGCCTCGAAGACATCCGCGCAGACCGCGACGACCTGGCGGGCCACCGCCGTCGCGACATCGGCGGTCAGCTCGGTGACCGCGGGACGATCGGTGTCCACCCGCGGATTCTTACACACTCCCCCGGCGTGTGGCGGCGGCCGGAACGTCAGCTGTGCAGTCGCTCGGGGGGCGCGCTCAGCACGGCGGACAGCGGGTCGAGGGCGGAGGGCGCGAGGGCGTAATAGGCGCAGGTGCCGCGCTGGTCACGGGTGAGATGCCGGCGTGGCCCAGGATCTTGAGGTGATAGGAGATCGTCGGCTGGCTGAGTTCCAATGGGCGCGTTTAGGCGCTGTGGTTACTGCATGTATTGCTGCACCTGCTCGCTGCCTTGGCCCCTACTCACGTCATAGTAGCGACCGGGACGTTGCCGTTCGATGTGGCGACCAGTTCGATCGGCTTGCAGGGAGGACTAAAGACATGGCAGCGGATGACCGGTCCTTTTTCGACCCCGACACACCTAAATATTGCAAGGCAAGAGGGCAAGAATTGCTGAGAAGGCTTCGTGAAGGGGACATCAGCGAAGAGGAGCTCGGCCGTGAGGTTGACAAGCTGTAGGGCAAAGATCACGGCAAGTGGGCGGCCCGTCGAGCGCGCGATCGCTAATCTTCGTCGTAAGGAGCGGATCTACGCCGCGCTTGTTGCCCTAAATGGCATTGTCGGTCTGGCAGAGAGGCAGGCTCATCATGATCAAATACGGGGGTCGCAAGTTGCGGCGGAGGGAACCATCCCATGCGTAGAACCTGGACGCTCGCTATCCTGACTGGCCTGCTATTAGCCCCGGCCATCCCCGCCTCCGCGGAGGCCGTCCCCCGGCCCGCCGCCGCCCCGCTGACTCCCATCCAGCACGTCGTGGTGCTCATGCAGGAGAACCACTCCTTCGACAACCTGCTGGGCGGCTGGTGCAACCAGAAGCCCTCGCGATGCCCGGCCGGGGGCATCCCGTCCTCGGTGACGCTGTCGGATGGGACGGTGGTCACCCCGTCGGTGGCGCCGGATATCGTGCCGAGAGCTGCCCACGAGGTAGCCGCGCAGGCGGCGGCGATCGACGACGGCAAGATGGACGGCTGGCAGAACGTCTGCGCCGCGCCCGTACGCGTGCATCTCGTACTACACCGCGGCCAGCGAGCCGAACCTGATCGCGCTGGCAAATGCCTATGGGGTGGAGGATCACGCCTTCACCCTGGCCGATAGCCCCTCCTGGGGCGGTCACATGAATGAGTTCGCGGCGACGACGGACGGGTTCACCGGGGACAACCCGGGCGATGGCAGCCTCACCTTGGCAGGCTGGGGCTGCGACAGCGGCCTGCTGGCTCAGTGGAAGGCACCGGGCAGCAAGGTGCTCCAGCACGTGCCCTCCTGCGTGCCCGACTATTCCCTGAACCCGGTCCGCTATCCGTACGGCGGCGCGTTCGAGGCCACCCCGGTCGCGCATGTCCCCACCATCATGGACGAGATGGATGCCGCCAGCCCGCCGGTCACCTGGAACATCTACGGGGCCACGCCAGGCGGCAGCGGCTACTCCTGGGCCGGCTGCCCGACGTTCGCTGCCTGCCTGGACACCAGCCAAGGCAAGCACCTGGTCGATAACTCGAAGTTCTTCACCGATGCCGCCGCGGGCAAACTGCCGTCGGTCAGCTTCGTCATGCCGCACGTCGGCGAGTCCCAGCACAACGGACAGCACAACTCCGCCGGCGATAACTGGATCGGCAAGGTCGCCTCAGCGGTCATGTCCAGCCCGGACTGGCCCTCCACCGCGCTGATCATCACCTGGGACGACTGCGGCTGCTTCTACGACCACGTCCCGCCGCCGCTCGCCCCCGACGGGCGGCAGGAGGGGCCGCGGGTGCCGTTTATCGTGGTGTCCCCGTACGCGAAGCCGGCCCACACCGACTCGACGACCACCTCCAGCACCGGCAGCATCCTGGCGTTCATCGAGTCCACGTTCGGGCTGGCCCCGCTGACGGCGAATGACGCGAATGCTTACAACCTGTCCGGCATGTTCAGCCTCACCTCCGCGCCGCGGCTCGTCCATCCGCGGATGAAATGGCGAAAACTGCCGCCGTCGTACTACCGGGTGAACCCGGCGGCCGCCCGCGACGGAACTTGATGCTTGTCTGTGAGGGCCTGGCCGGGGTCAAGAGGGATTCGCGCGGGATTCGGGGTAGCTGGTTTTGTCTTGTTTCCTCGTGGCTGCCGGTTCACCCGGGAGAACGCGCTCCCAAAGTAATCTATCCGCTGGTCCATGAACTCGCCGCGGACGGTATCCCGGTCGCGGCGGCCTACCGGGTGCTGAAAACCTCGAGGTCGGGATGCTACGACTGGGCAACGCGTCCAGAATCTGCGCGGGAAACGGAGAACAGGCAGCTGGTCAAGGTGATAGAGGAAATCCACGAGGAATCGCGGCGCAGCGACGGGTCTTCGCGGGCGACTGCCGGGCTGCGGCTCGGGCTCGCGGGTTCAGCCTTCGGTTTCGGGCGGGCCACCGCCTGGTTGCCGATGATGCCGAGAGCTGCCCCGGCGATGCCCGCGCCGACGTCGGTGGTGTGGCCGTGCTCGAGGAGCTTGCGGATGCTCTCGAATCCGGCGAAGGCTGCACTGGCCCAGATGACCAGGGCAATCCCGATTCCAGCCAGGTCTTCTGCGCGGTCCAGGCCGTAGGGGTAGCGTTCGGTGGGCGGCCGCCGCGATAGCCGGAAGCCGAGAAACACCACGACGCTGGTCGAGACGTCGGACAGGTTGTGGATCGCGTCGCCGAGCAGCCCGACCGAGCCGGTCAATAGCGCCAGCAGCAGCTCGGTCAGGCCGGTGGCCGCCAGGCCGACGGCGCTGATCCCAACCGCCCGGTTAGCCTCCCGCCGGTCTCGCGCGTCGTCCCGGATGCTCGGCAGGGGGAATGCCGCCGCCGGATCTCGCAGCCCTGAGGTCTTGTGCACCCTGCCAGCATGACCACGCGTCGCGCGGGCCCGAATCCCGGGCGGCAGTCTCCGACGGGTGATCCGGTTGCAGTCAATCACAAGTCATCGCGGTCACCGAGAATCCGGAGGCCTGCCGACCGGGGGCCGGCACGTGCCTGTCGTGCTCAGTCCAGGCAAGCTGATGGCAGGGAAACTGCAGGTGAACCGGGGGTAGGGTTTTTCCGTTCTAGGGGTATGGCAGGCCAGTCATTTACGGCCAGCCAGGGATCCCGGGGGGCGGTCTCTGACCGGGCCTCCGAGCAGCGCCGGGCGGCGCAGCGATGGCCGCCGGGCCTGCGTGCGGCGCAGAACTCCGGCGGCGGTTGCCTGCGCCCGCACGGACCGCTCTTGATCCCCCTCGGACGATCAAGACATCCGGGATGAACGGCGACGGGCAGTGTGTGCAGGTTCGCTGGGATCTCGGCGTATACGTGCTGGGCGCGATCCAGCCTGCCCAGCGCGCCCGGGCGGACCGGCATCTGGCGGCGTGCCCGAGGTGCCGCGCGGAACTGGCCGGCCTGGCCGGGCTGCCGGCCTTGCTCCGCAAAGTGCCCGCCGACGAGGCATTCCGGCTGTCACTGGGAAACGCGGGGCCGGCCGGGCCGCCGCTGACCGCGCTGCTCGGCCGGACGGCCCGAGTCCGCCGCCGGTGGCGGCTGGCCGCCGCGGCCGCCGTGATCACCGCGGGTGCGGCGGCTGTCTCGGGCCTGCTGGCGGTGCAACCGGCCCGCCTGCCAGCCGCCGGCGTGCCGCGATGGGCGGTCACCGTGCAGGCGGCCGACCCGGCGACACGGGCCTGGGCGGCGGTCCGGTATACCCCCGAGTCGTGGGGTACCGAACTCGAGGTGCGAGTCGCTGGCGTCGCCGCCGGAACCGCCTGCCGGCTGTGGGTGACCGGGCCGCATGGGCAGGAAGTGGCCGCCGGCGGCTGGACCATCGCGGTCGGGCAGCAGCCTGCGTGGTTTCCGGCGTCGGTGCCGTTTCCGGCCGCCACCGTGCGCGCCTTCGAGGTCACCGCAGGCCATAGGGTCCTGGTGACGGTCGGGGCCCCTCGGTAACCGCGGGCCCGGACTCACTATGCGGTGATGGGCTGAACCGGACGGCTGCCGACCGATCAGCCGCTGAGTCGGATGCCCGGCTGGCCGCGCGGCCACAAGAAGGCGGCGGATGGCCATGCTCGCGAGATGCGAGAACGGCGTTGCAGCCGCGGTGAGGGATAATCGGGTGGGTGGTTGAGGAGATCATGCGGGAGCCGTCGTCGGCCACGGGTATGGCGGCGCTGCGGGCAGGCTGGTCGCACCGGCACCGTGACGTCTCCGGCGGATGGCTGCGGCCGACCGTGTTCGGCGCGGTAGACGGGCTGGTGACCAACGCCTCGCTGATCGCCGGGGTGGGCGGCGGCGGCGCGTCGCCGCACGCCGTCGTCCTGACCGGCGCGGCGGCGCTGGTGGCCGGGGCGTTCTCGATGGGCACCGGGGAGTACGTGTCGGTCAGCAACCAGAACGAGCTGGTGCACGCCGAAGTCGCGCTGGAGCGCCGGATGCTCGCCGAATTCCCCGCCGCCGAGCAGGCCGAGCTGGCCGACTATTTCCGCGAGTACGGCGCCGACCCCGAGACGGCGTCCCGGATGGCTGCCGCGGTCTCCCGGGACCCGCATACGGCGCTGCGCCTGCATACCCGGGAGGAACTCGGCGTCGACCACGAGGAGCTGCCGTCCCCGGTGCTGGCCGGGGTGGCGTCCCTGCTGGCGTTCTCGCTGGGCGCGCTGCTGCCGCTGCTGCCCTACCTGGCCGGATTGCCCGTTCTGGCGGTGGCGCTGGGCATCACCGCGGTGGCGCTGCTGGCCGGCGGGATGGTCGTTGGCCGGCTGACCGGCCGGTCCATCCTGGCGTCGGGCATGCGGCAGCTCGCCCTGGGTGGCTTGGCGATCGCGGTGACGTACGGCGTCGGCAGCCTGATCGGTAGCAATGTTCGGTAGCCATCCGCACCCACAGGCCAAGCCTGGCGCCTGCCCGCCGCGTTGTACCGCCGCAGGGGAAAGCGCGGCGCGGTAGGTGACGCCCCGCCTGCCGGCGTTAGGGAGGGCTGGGGGCCGGCAGGCGGGGCGGGTATCGGGTCTGGTGAGCTGGCCGCCGATCGCATCAGGCTGGTGCACGTGCCGAACATGACGATCTCGGTGCCAGCCTGTGCGCGGGATTCTCAGCTTGGGTCAGCAGCAGGGCGTGGGTTTGGCCGGTGGCGGTGTCGGTGGCGTTGGCGACGATCTGGCCCCGACGATGAGGGTGGGCCACGCGCTTCGGGGCCCGGCCGCGGCCCGCGCTCTCCGGGCCGCGGCCGGGGGTCAGGCAGGCTGCCGCTGCGAAGGCAGGGGCGCCCGGGGGCGGTGCTCACGGCTGGATGGTGAGGCTGAACTGCTGGCTGGCCTGGCTGCCGGCGCCGTCGGTCACCTTCATGGTGAACGTGAAGGTTCCCGCGGTGGTCGGTGTGCCGGCCAGCTGGTTGTTGTTGTCGGTGGGCGCATCGGTGGTGACCAGCGCCAGGCCGGGCGGCAGCGACCCGGAGGCGACCGACCAGGTGTAGGGCGCCACCCCGCCGGACAGGAAGAAGTTCTGCGCGTAGGCCACCCCAACCGTCCCAGGTGCCAGGGTGGGTCCGCTGCCCGGAAGGACGACGGCCAGCGGCGGCGGCGGGTCCACGGGATACCCATCCAGTCCTGTGAACGGACCACGCGGCCATCCGGTTCAGCCCGATCCCGCAGGACTTTCTGGTCCCAGGTCAGCCAAGGTAACCCGAGCCTTGATCCGCCCGGGACGGACCGGATCCGCGTCACGCCCCGAATGCGGGCCGCCGGATCCCGGTGATTACAGTCCCGGGAGATGGTAGCCGTTGTAGTACCACAGGGCGGAGGTGTACCACAGCACGGCGACGGTGAGGGCGAGTGCGCCGCCGGCGGCGGGGAGCGCCCAGCCGGGCAGCCGCCGGGACTGCACTAGCAGCACCTTGGCAGTGAATGCGCCGTAGAAGAAGCAGCCGGCCAGGGAGTGCACCGCGACCCTGGGGCTGGTGAGCTGTACGCCGTAGGCGAGCAGGCAGTGCACCGCGACCGGCACGGTGAGCGCGAACAGGGCGAAGCCGATGACCCGGTGCCAGAGGCGAACCGGCCGCGGCGGGCTGCCTGCCAGCGGGAGTCTGCGGTACAGCCACAAGGCCAGCAGCACCTGCAGCGCGGCCAGGCCGAGCACGATGCTGGCCAGCAGCGACTTCAGCATGACCGCGGCCAGCCCGGACTGCCCGAACAGGCTGATCGTGTAGTTAGGCGGGTGCAGCCGACCGACGGCGTACAGCGCGCCGGTAACCGCGGCGGCCAGTAGGCCGATGCCGGCCAGCCGCGCTGCAGGCGGCCGCCGCCGGCCGCCGACGGGTGCGGGCATCCCTTGCCTTCCGTTCAGCTGGCCTGGCCTGGCGCCGGCCAGGTATCTCGGTCACGAAGCCGCTGCCGTCTGCGCAGGCTTCCCGGCCCGCCGTGCCTGAGGCTGTGCTTACCGCACAGCTGGCTGCGGGGCTGCCCCGGCCGATTCTGCCAGGAAGTCACTCCCCAGCTTGCCGCACCCGGGGGCTGCCGCAGGCGGCGATCACCAGCGCGGCGGCGGCCGGCCCCGTCGAGGCCAGCCATCTCTTGTTCACCGCAGGCTCCTTCCTTCACTACCGGGCGGTGTGATACCCCGATCATGTAACGGCAGGGCTTGTTCGTTCACCCGCGGGCAGGATGTCCTGGCGGTTGCCGCCAGGCGCTGTCCGGCGCCGGCGGAGGGCTGCCGGTCAGGCAGCGCCTGGCGGGGTACCTGGCTGGCAGAAACGAACAGGCCTGCCATGCCTCATGGAACGGATCCGCCGTGCCTGCGGTTCATCTGCTGTTTCCCGCTGTCAGCCGGTTCCCAGTGGTGGCATGCCGGGAGTTCGCACGCTCATGTAAACCGGGGCCGAGGCGCTGCCGCGCTCGCTTCCGCGCCAGCAGCCAGACCGCCTGCCCGGTGCCGGACCGCAACCCGCCGGGCAGCACACTGGCGCCGCCGGGGCTGGGGCATGGATGCTGCCGCAGCTCATCGGACACGGTCACCTCGTGCCAGGGGCTGCCGTTGAGGTTGAGTCCACTGCCGAATGCCTGGCGGGGGGCCAGGGTGAGCTAGTCAGCGCGGGTGGATTCCGGCGCGCCTGCCCGGGAGAGAACTCGTGAACCGCCCGAGCCTCTCATTCGTGGCGGGGACGACAGCGATGTGCGCGCCGCCGCCTCACGACCTGCAGGTCGCGCACTGGCCCGCCGCGCGATGGCCACCCGCCGCAAGGGTTCAGGGTGATTCGCACGCACAGACGGCTGCTCGCCGACGGGCTGGCGTTCAGTCCAGCCGTCCCCGTTGCCGCGTCGCAGTCCTCGGGCACATGGACGCACACCGGGAGCATGAGTGTGATCGATGTGGCGGGGATCGCCGCATGAGCCTGGCCGTGACCCGCGCTCTTCGGGTCAAAGCTCCGCTCGCCACCGTCGGGGTACCGCATGGTTTTGGCGTAGTGCACGGTGCGCACTGTCACCAGAGTAAGTAACCTCCGCCGTTGAAGATCTTTTAGTGGATAGTGATCTTTCCGTTCATGTCCGCGGTTTGACCGTCAAGGGAGCGCACCGCATACGTGCACGGCCGCGCTGGCGGGCTGGCTACCCGCTGACATCCGCTGCTACGGCGCACGCTGGGCACCCGCCAAGCGACAGAACCTGAGGTCAGTTCGACAGGATGATCCCGCTGCCATTCGTTCCCTGGCCAACGGCCAGCACGGTCCCGCCGCTGGAGGCGGCCATGCCGCCGAAGAACCTGACCCCGCCCGGGGCGGAGATGATGCTCCAGCTGGTGCCGTCCCAGCGCTCGGTGAACGGCCCCTGGAGCTGGAGCCCTACCGCCCAGACGTCGTTAGCGGAGACCGCGGCCACCGCTCCTAGCGAGTTGTTTCCTGACGGGTTCGGGTTGGGGCTGGGGACCACGCTCCAGCTGGTGCCGTCCCAGTGCTCGATCACCGCGGTCGGGTGAGCGGAGAACCCCCCGGTAGGCGCTCCGGGGCCGGTGCCCACGGCCCACACGTTTGCCGGGGACAGCGCGCTGAGCGGGCCGACCCCGCCGGAGCGCAGGTGCGCGGCGGGGATCTGGCTCCAGCTGGTGCCGTTCCAGTGCAGGCTCACGTTCTCCTCGGTCGTGCTGCTGATGGCCAGGAATCCCATCGCCCAGACGTCGGTGCTGGAGTCTGCCGATACCGCACCTGCGCTGATGTTCACCCCGGTGAAGGCCGGGCTGGAGACGATGCTCCAGCTCGTGCCGTCCCAGTGCTCCACCAGGGCGTTCGAGCCGCTTGTAAACCGCGCCCGGGACGGTGCTGAATTAGCCGTCGTTTCTCGGGCTGGCGGGTGGTCTGCCGTTCCGCAGAAGTACCCGCTGGCAAGGTGCGCGTCGCGGGTAGCAACCGCCTCGCCGCCGTCCCGGTGACGTTGCGATCGCGCGCCGGCACCGAACGGCGGGGCGGCGGCTGAGTAACCGCGGGGCGGAGAAATGAGCAGCGATTGCTCAGGCGGGTCATCGGGCGCGCGACCTACAAATGTGAACTACCAATCCCGGGCCGTGGCCCGAAACCTAAGGAGTCACCTTGAACATCCGCAAGCTCAGTGCGGCAATTCTGGCCGGCGCGGCGGGAGGCACCCTGTTGCTCTCGGCCTCCGCCGCCGGTGCTGCCGTCACGCCGTCGCACCATCGCAGCAGCGGCCGCGACGCCATCAAGAGTGCGACCGTCCGGCTGGCAGCGCCGCGGGTGCCGTTCAGCCTGCCGACCGGCTACACCGTGGTGACGAAGGCGTTCACCGCCTACGCCGGGTCGCAGACTCCGGTCGCTGTCCAGTGTCCGGGCACCGAGCAGCCGACTGGCGGCGGCGCCTGGGTCGCCTCCAGCGACCTGTCGGTCAACATCAACAGCTCCCTGCCCGAGGGCTCGAGCTGGGCGGTCGATGTCAACAACCCGCTGACCACCCCGACCAACGCCACCGTGTACGCGGTCTGCATGGCCCACTCGCGGTACTACAAGGTCGTCAGCAGCGGCCCAGCGACGGTCGCGCCGGAGCAAGTGAACTCGACCGCCGCCGTGTGCCCGACCGGGACCACCGTGGTCGGCGGCGGTGGCCAGTCGTCCACCGCCAACACCGACGTCAGCATCAACTCCACCGTGCCCAACCTGTTCGCCGGGGGGCACACCGGCTGGCGGGTCGCCATGGCCAGCTCCGACCTCTACACCACGAACTTCACCGCGTACGCGGTCTGCCGGCCCAAGCCCACCGGGTACTCGATCCAGACCGGTGGCACCGTGGTCAACGGGCCGTACTCGGAGACCCAAGCGTACGTGACCTGCCCGGGCGCCAGCGTCCCGATCGGCGGCGGCGGGTTCAGCAACTACCAGCAGTACGACGGGTGGATCGGCATGAACAGCTCCTACCCCCAGGGCGACGCATGGGTGATCTACGAGAACAACTACGAGAACCTCACCAAATCGGCCGCAGCGATGGCCATCTGCGCGGGAAGCTGACACACAGAGACACCACCCCGCACCAGACAGGCTCGGCGGGCAGCGTCGACAAGGCGCTGCTCGTCGGGCCGGCTTGGTCTCCTGACCGGGCCGGGGGCCCCGTTCCGCCGCCGGGGCCCGTCAGGCCCGAGCAGGCCAGGTCACAGGCGCATGTAAACGCCGCCCGCTACGTTGAGCACGGCGCCTCGATGCCGCCGCTGTTCACGAGGATCTGCACCGGGGGACCGCGGCCTCGGCGAGCTGGTGAGCAGTTCGTGTCGCCCCAGGCCATTATCGTGCGAACCGTGAGCGGTGCTGCGCCACCTCCCGACGGCCATGATGACGGGGCGGCAGGCGATGAGCTGCTCGCGGAGCAGGTGGCCTACTACCGCCGCCGGGCCGGCGAGTAC
>Ga0070706_100006221_pt1 | contig 11286 bp, 8 predicted proteins | sample KBSK5501metaG_FD_65476 | JGI IMG/M metagenome (GOLD analysis project Ga0070706, IMG submission 65476) | Corn, switchgrass and miscanthus rhizosphere microbial communities from Kellogg Biological Station, Michigan, USA - KBS K5-50-1 metaG | ecosystem: Host-associated > Plants > Roots >...
CGATCTGCCGCCTGGGATTGCAAAAAAACTTAACGACACGCGCGTGTTTGTTGGCAGTGATGTCAAAGAGTCGAAGTTTCGCAGGAACCCGGCACAGACGCTGCGCGTAGAACCTGTTCCTGACACGGCCAGGAATCAGAAGTTCAAGGTTAAGGACGAGCGCCAGCAGGAGCAGCAGGCAGATACCACGCGCAAACCGGAAGTGGATCAGGGACGGAAACAGGACGTGGGCCGAGTAAACGGCGAAGCCAAGAAAGACAATAAGGCCGCGCAGCAGCAGACGCGTCAGGCTGAGCAGCAGCAGAAAAAGGATACACGTACTCAGGAGAAGACAACGCGTGCTCAAGCGCCTGGTCAGGACAAGAAGACGACTCGTGCGCAGGAGAAGACGACGCGTGCTCAGGTGCCGGCTCAGCAGCCCAATCAGCAAAAGGCCCAGCCCAAGGCTCAACCGAAGGCGCAGGGCGAGCGAGTAGGCAAGCCGGCAAAGTCTGAGGCGAATCCGCAGTCCCAGGGAGCGCCAAAACAGGAACGCAAGCAGAAGCCACCAGACCAGTCAGGTGGGCGGGGTAATGGCGGCGGCAAAGGCAAAGGTAAGGAAAAACCGTAAGCAGTGAGCAGTGAGCAGTGAGCAGTGAGCAATGAGCAGTGAGCAGTGAGCAGTGAGCCGTAAGCGCACGTGGATGCCGGGAGCGCGGACGTCCCGTCCGCACTGAGGAGCGGAGCGGGGCACTAGCCCGACCGTGAGGGAGCGCTCTCTTGTCTGCTCACTCCTAACTTGCACTCGCTTTGCTGGGAGCGCGGACGTCCCATCTCCCTCTCCCATTGGGAGAGGGTCGCGGTGAGGGTGCGAAGCTTGCGCACTGAGCGCGCAGCGCGAATAAGCTTTCTCCTCTCCCAACGGGAGAGAGGTCAGGGGAGAGGGCGCGTAGCGTAGGGAGCAAAGCATTTTACTCCGCACGGGGAGCAAAGCATTCTACTCCGCACGGCTCCGCCGCCCGATGTGCGGAAGGTCTCTGACCTTCCGGCAGGTCCCATCAGGCCTTTCGGGGCTGCGCCCCGATTCAGGCCGTTCATGACGACAGAAACTTTTCGATTCGTTTCGATCCAATCCTCACTGGAAATACCGCGTAATCTCCGACCCAATCCATTCTCCCACCGGGACTGAGACGCCATTCCCAATCATTCGGTAAGCAGCCATTTCGCTCCCCGCGAAAGTGAATGCGTCTGGGACGCCCTGCAGCCGGGCGTATTCTCGAACCGTGTACGGCCGCACGCCGTGCGGAAATCGCGTGTCAGCAACAAGTCTCGTGCTCAAGTCTTTGGCGTAATGCGCCACGCAGGTGGGTGCGATGTCTCCGCGTTCCAGGTTGCCCGCCTTCTCTGCCAGTGCCGGTTCATCAAGAAACATGACTCATAGTCTATAGACTCATAGTCCATAGTATGGACTATGAGTCAACGGCATCGCGCATTGACGGCATTCGGATTGAGTCTTCGCCGTGAACGCGAATCAAAGAGCCTTACGCAGGAGAAACTCGCCGAGAAGGCGGATCTCGACCCAACCTATATCAGCGGCATCGAGCGAGGCGTTCGCAATCCCAGCCTGCTCAGTATTGTCCGCATTGCTAAAGCACTCGGCACTACAACTTCACACCTCAGTCGGGGAATTGAGGGCAGGAAGGTTGTGTCCGATGAAGCGAATTAGAGCGATCGATTTGTTCTCTTGCGCGGGCGGCAGTAGCTGGGGAGCAAAGGCTGCCGGCGTCTCGATCATTGCCGGCTTTGATCAGTGGCAGCTTGCCGGGAAGGTTTACAAGACAAATTTTCCGAAAGCTCGTTTCTTTCATGGCAAGCTGGAAAAGGCTCAGGTGAGAAAGCTGGCTAAAGAGCTGGGCAAGATTGATCTTATTCTCGCTTCGCCCGAGTGTACGAATCACAGCGTCGCCAAAGGAAAGAAACGAAGATCGGAAAAGAGCAGAGAGACGGCTTTTCAAGTCATTCGCTTTGCCCGGGCATTCAAGTCACGTTGGGTCGTAATCGAGAATGTGACCAGCATGAAAAGGTGGCGGCATTATAGGAGATTCATATCACAACTGGAGGGACTCGGCTACAACGTCCGTGAGCAAGTGCTGAATTCATCCGACTTCAAGGTGCCGCAGCAACGAAAGCGACTTTTTCTAGTCTGCGATCGAGAGATAGAACCTGAAGAAACGCCGACGATTGGTGGGAACAGACTAACTGCCTCCTCATTTGTTAGCCTTAATGGCGAATATCGCTGGACAAAGTTAAGTCATAGGCGACGGGCGAAGCCAACACTTGAACGCGCGAGGCTTGCCAAAAGGCGCGTTGGTACCGACAAACCTTTTCTGCTTGTCTATTACGGCTCTGATGCAGCTGGTGGATGGCAGCGACTCAATCGGCCAATTCGCACGATCACTACTCTCGATCGATTCGCCGTTGTTAAGCCATCGGCGAAGGGCCATAGGATGAGAATGCTTCAAGTGCCGGAGTTGCAGGCAGCGATGGGAATGGAGGATATGCGATTTCTTCATGGCACCCGACGAGACCAAGTTAGGATGATTGGGAATGCAGTTTGCCCACCCGTGATGCGAGAAGTAATTAGGGGATTACTCAGTGACGACGCAACCTAGAACGGCAAATATAGATACTCCATCCGAGCCAGACGATGGTTCTCGGCTGCGCCCTCGTGCACGACTCCTTCGGACACTGGGGCAGGAATTAATAAGCAATGAAGTTGCGGCAGTCATTGAACTGGTAAAAAACGCTTATGACGCCGATGCAACCAGAGTCCTGGTTCAATTTGCTTCCCCTCTCGAAATCGGGAAAGGAAAAATTGAGGTTCTCGACAACGGTCACGGAATGCCTCTGGAGACTGTACGAACCGTATGGATGGAACCGGCTACACCTTCGAAAAGGGAGCGACGGCGGAGCGAGAAGTTTAAGCGCCGCTACTTGGGTGAAAAGGGCATTGGTCGCTTCGCGACGTCGCGTCTCGCCAATGAACTAGAAGTTGTGTCCAGGGGCGACGGCGACTCGAAAGAGGTGTATGCAGTTTTTGATTGGACACAATTCGATATTGAGGAGAAATATCTTGATCAAGTAATTGTTCTTTGGGATCAACGACCACCGGTCGAAATCTGTCCTGAGGGAACTATTCGCGCATTGTGGAAAAGTGCTAAGAAGCCGCCGTCCAAACGAGACCTCTCGCACGGCACGATGCTACGGATGGTAGGGTTACGACAGACGTGGGAAGCAAAGCAGTTTGAAGACTTGAGGCGTGGCTTGGCGCGCCTGATTTCACCAAGATTAGAGAAAGACCAAGAGTTTAATGTTGAGCTGGAATTGCCGCCAGAATACGCCGAATTCAGCACGGCAATCCAACCTCCTCCGATTCTAAATTACCCACACTATACTGTGACCGGCAAAATCGATGGCGATGGCTCCTACAAACTGAATTACAAAATAATAGCCGAGGGAAAGCAATACGAATTCAGTGGCAAGTTTCTGCGGACCAAGGTTTCAAAGGACCGATGGGAAGTTCAAGACTCGGCGGAGCTAGAAAACCACGACGATTCCCGTCCGCTGGAATGCGGTCCGTTGGAAATTGAGCTGAGGGTTTGGGACCGCGATGAATTGGGCAATGTTCTTCAGAAAGTCCACTCCACAGTACAAGATATTCGACGCGACCTCGATGCGATGGCAGGGATTAACATATATCGTGATAACTTCCGAGTGCTTCCCTATGGCGAGCCCCAAAACGATTGGCTACGGTTGGACATAAGACGCGTTCAAAATCCAACGCTTCGGCTCTCAAACAATCAGATTTTTGGCGTTGTTCACATTTCTGCGGATGGGAATCCAAGACTAAAAGACCAGTCCAATCGAGAGGGCCTTGATGAGAATCAAGCTCTTAGCGATTTGCGTTTGGTAATGATTGCAATATTGGCGAAACTTGAGCAAGAACGTTACAAAGCACGGCCTCGCGCGAAGGGCAAGCAGAAACCGATTGGTGGTATATTTTCTCGCTTCAATCTCCAACCTTTGACAGATTTTGTCGCGCGAAGGCTTCCCGAGGACAAGGAAGCGAAGCGACTTGTCCGTTCAACGGAAGCGGCGTTTAGTACTCATCTAAAAGAAATTCAAACTGTACTCGCACGCTACCAGCGTTTGGCAACTTTAGGGCAGCTCGTCGATCACGTTCTGCATGAAGGTCGTCAGCCAATCGCAGGCATCGTCAATGAAGCTCAGTTGGGACTGGCGGACGTCGAAAAATCAGACAGCGATAATGGCGATAATAGAGCAAAGTTCAGCCAGCGCTTTACTACGATTCGAAGGCTCGGGGGTGTTCTGGCAACTGCGTTCAAGCGCATGGAGCCTTTCAGCGGAAGACAGAGAGGACGTCCGGTTCAACTTTATGTAGAAGACGTTATTCGGGATGCCTTTGAAATCTTTGCCACGGATCTTAGACGTTTGGATGTAAAAGCCACACTTCCAGAATCTCAGACGTTAGTGCGGGTCGACGCTGCTGAAATCGAGGAAATCATCGTGAACCTTCTATCAAATAGTTTGCACTGGTTGGAGCAGGTATCTCGTAGGAAACGCGAAATCCTTGTCACTGTGCAACGAAAGCAATCTGAAGAAGTTGAAATTCTATTTTGTGACAATGGGCCGGGCATTCCGTCAGAAAATAGGAGTTTTATTTTCGATGCTTACTTTTCGACTAAGCCGGAGGGTATTGGCCTCGGTCTCTCTATAGCAGGCGAGATTGTTACCGATTATTACGGCGGTTCCCTTGAGCTACTAAAAAGTGGCCCGCTAAGGGGCGCCAACTTTCTTATCACACTCAGGAAACGATTATGACCCATTGGAGAATCCTCATCGTCGAGAATGACGACGACATTGCGCGTCAAGTCGAAGAAGCTTCCGTCGGTTTTGTCGATGAGCCGGACACGATCGAAGCTGAACGATGCTCTAATTTTAACGCGGCAATTCCCCTTCTAAGCAGCAAGAGATACGACTTGCTAATTTTGGACTTGCGAGACGAGGCCTCAGGGTTAGTTCCCGCGGACGCTAAAGATGAAGCTGGTCGCAGAATATTGGAAGAAGTAAAGAAAACACGCTTTCTCCCAACGGTCTGTTATACCGCATTACCTCAGCATGCGCCGGAACAGACCGCGATTGTTCGGGTTGTGGAAAAAACCGAAGGCGTCGATAGGTTAAGAGAAGAGGTGCGCCGGGTGTTCGACACTAAATTGCCTGCCGTGTCGCGAAGCATTGAAGAAATGCAACGTGCTTACATGTGGGATTTTGTGAATGAGAATTGGAAGGACTTCGACTCACCACTGGAGCAAGCTGATCTCGCTTATCTTCTTGCGCGAAGATTGGCATTATCACTTCAAATCGAAGCTCGCAAATTGGCGGCCAAAATGTCCGCCGATGCGGTTCCAATTTCAGAACAGAAAATCCATCCCATGGAGATATATGTCAAACCCGTTATTTCCAAGGAGCGATTAGCCGGAGATATTCTTAACGGCAAGATAGGTGATCGGGATGGATTCTGGATTGTGTTGACTCCCTCATGCGACTTTGAGCAGAAAGGTAAGTTGGATAACGTGCTTCTTTCGGCATGTCTCCCGTTAAGTGACCAAATCGAATATGCAAACTGGTTTAAGAAACAAGCGGACAGCGATCTGAAGGGACGTTTAAGCGCCCTAATTTGTGATAACCGACACAAGGCGGCGGCGGATCGTTTTAAGTTCCTCCCCGGAACTTTCTTTCTGCCTGATCTGGTAGTGGACTTTCAACAGCTACGTTCGGTCCCACCCGACAAGGTTAGTGAATTGAAAGTTATTTGCTCACTTGATAGCCCGTTCGGCGAAGCCGTGCTCCATCGCTTCGCGCATTACTACGGCCGATTGGGTACTCAAGATATCGACGCACAGATTGTGATTAATAGACTTCAATCCGGACCAGGACCTCCTGCTGAACCTGTGGCTGTTGAAGAATAAGGACGGAACTTGTCGTTAGACCTTTAGCCGAACACCAAAGCCCGCAGCTGCTTCTTACATTGCGTAGACCGCTATCTATACCCATGGCCTCGTTTGCGGTCCATCTTTCAACGCCTTATCAAACTCTCGTCGGAGTTCATCTACGCTGCCGTGACGTTGATTGGGATCTCGCGCGGTGGCCTTTCGATACAGTTCCGCCAATTCCTCCGGCAGTCCCAAGTCACTAGGTGGAGGCCCAGCGTTAGTAAACAGCTCCCATATAAGCATGCCGAGGCTATACACATCCGTTCGTTCGGTTGAATTCATGAAATCGTCGTACTGTTCCGGAGCTGTGTACCACATCGTTCCCCAGCCTCGATGAGTCGTCGTTTGAAACGAGGTGCTGACAGGCGCCGTTGAAAGAAACTTCGCCAGACCAAAATCAGCCAAAACCCAACGGCCATTTGGCAAACGCAAGAGATTATTTGGATTGATATCACGGTGGATCAGTTTTGGCACGTTCTGGTGCAGAGCTTCTACCGCATCCATTGCCGCATGAATAATAGTCTGGCTTTCAGTGAAGTGAAGGATCGGTCGCTTCCGCTCGATCTGACTATGCCGCGCTTCTTCTAAGTAACCGGTCAAGGAGTGTGTTGCCAGATCCATGACGAACGCTGGAAAGTTTCTCTCGGTGTCGAGGTTGTCCTGGTGAAGCGCGATTACGTTTGGATGACTGACAGCCTTCAGCGCATGGATCTCGCGAAGAAACCTATGAAAGATCTCAGCATCCTGTACAATGTGTGAGTGGATAATCTTGATCGCGAACGCTTTCTTAGATTCAGTATCAATACAAGAGAAAACTAATCCGCTCGTACCCTCGCCGAGCTGATCTACTAACTCGTATCTGCCGAAAGCCTTCGGAATCTTAATTGGTGAAGGATTAAAGAGATCTGGAACATCCTTCTGTTCAGCTTGGCGGATCAGGACGCCGGCGGTGAGTTCAAGAGATTCAGGCTGGTTTCTCCATTTCTCAAATAGGCGGCGGCCGAAATCGGTTATGTGTATTAGACCTACCCGAGTCTCTTGCACTGTAGGATCTATACTCGCGTAGTTTTCCATCCTCATTAGGATCGAGCTTACTGTTCGCCCGAGGATGCGAGAGAGGTCGTTAACAAACGGAGTTCGTTCGTGCTTCGGCTCATCATGGTGCTTCAAATAGTAGTGAAGCACTATGAGAAACTCTGGTTCGCTCCAAGGACGTCCATAGAGGTGTTCGGGAGTAGTCGTTGTTTGCATAAATGCTGCGGTAGTTTTGTGCCTTAATTCTCAACCGTCAAAATGCCTTGACTAACCGCCGTAGCGCCTTCTTAAGCCGTCGTGCATCTTCTGTTTGGCATTCCCAGATTACAAATGCCCGCCAGCCGAGCCGACGAAAAGCTTGCCGGGTCCTCTTGTCGCGAGCGGCATTCCCCTCGAGTTTCTCTACCCAAAACCTTCTATTGTTTGTGGGCGTTGTGCAGTTCTTGCAGCCGGAGTGCCTATGCCAGAAGCAACCGTGAACGAACAAGGCGATGCGGCGACTTACAAAAACGATATCGGGATTGCCTGGCAGCTCTCTGCGATGAAGTCGAAATCTATAACCCATTCGATGGAGCTGTGAGCGCACTCTTTTTTCCGGTGATGTGTCCTTCCCGCGAATGCGGCTCATGTTCCACGAGCGTCGCTTCTTGCTCAATCGATCCCGCATTTTCCTATGAGCCAAGCATGGTGGCTGCTTCCTTGCCCGCGTGGACTTCGCGCGGAACGGCGGCGTAATAGGAGGTTCTCATCGGCGAATGAATTCGAATTCCCTAATACCATGAGAGGTGTTGTCGTTTGACTGAGAAGCGATATTTCTCGGGAGGTGCTGAAGATTCATCACCAAAGGTTCGAGAGACTCGTGGGCCTTAATTGCCTTTGCATAAGCTGATTCTACATGCGTCTCAATCTCTCTGAGGTTGGGATGACTGATTGTTTGGTTAATAAGTGCAATCAAAAAAGCACGATCCGCCTTGATCGATCGGACCTTAGGATCGTCAATCTGTTTGAAGAGCATACCACCGATGATATAGGGTGTATCCTGAAGACGATCTGTAAGGGCGGGAAGGTGATAAGGTTTACAGCGCGACGTAAACTCCGAACTCGTAGGTAGTTGTCGTTCCTGGGTAAACCCAGCATCAACAAATAAGAATCTAATCTCCCGATCGTGTGCCAAATTGAGGAGCAGAACCCCATATTTCTTAAGATATGTCACCATAGGTGCTTTTAATGCCTCGTCAATCGCTATGAGCAATTTAGTAGGGGAAGGGTGCGCAGCTCTAAGACCATCAAGAAAGGAGTCGAGCTGGCTCCAAGTAATCTCCTTAGGCTTCTTAACTCGCACGCAGCGAACGCCCAACGTAATTCCCAAGTCACCCTCAAGTTGGCTGAGAATTGTTGATTTGCCTGACGCGCTCGGTGCTCCGAGTATTAAGCTTTTCAATTTAGACGGTACCCACTCGTTTTCCACATCGTCGATAAAAGAATTCATCGCGTCTCGGAATATATGATCCACGGAATATACCGTCGGTACTCGCGTACCATATCCATCGGCAGACAATTGGATGATGGGTTCCTTTGGCAAATAAAGGGGGCCAGCCGTCCACTCAATTCTCCTCTGAGGCAATCGAAGATTCTCTTGATACTCAGTAGCAGTCTCGCGGGAAGGCATTCGTTGTCCAGGAGTGTCTTGAAAAGCGGCCACCACGACGTTAGCCTTCGCAAAGGCCTCTAGCACCCGTTGGGTACTCCTATCGAGACTTGAAGAGAACTCCATGGCGAACACCGCAGTAGCAACGTCGCCACTACCTAACTTCGGGTCGGTAAAGCCTTTCTTAGCCTGAGGAGGTTTGGCCTTGAAGATCTCATATTTGCCATTTCCGCTTATACTCGGCGTTACAATCACCGCACCTGACTCACCGCAAAGGACAACTTGATAGTTAAAGCCACTAAAGTGTTGAAGAGTCAGTTGCGCCATTCTAATGAGACCATCGTCGTGATCCAGCTGGCCCATCCAAGTTTCCTTCGAGTCTTCGGTATCAACCAAACTCAGCCATTCATCCAAACTTGCGATGATAGCTGTGCCTTCCACGCCGATATACTTCTTACGATCGTATCTAGGGTTAACGTACAGTGGAATGTTTTCATCCTCGCAGAATTTCGCAATATCGAGAATCTGGAACGGCTTTAGGCAGTTCATATCCATATCAATAATCACAACCCCATGAACTCGGTACTTTTCGTGCACCCGTTTGAGATAGTGCAGCGACGACTTTCGTTTGTCTTCGGGGACATGAACGTGACCATGATCGTCGAACCTGAGGATACTTTCTTTTGGGTCATCATTATCCGCAACCTTCAGAACGCGGCTTATCGTGTTCATCCGTGCATTGGTCTCATCCCTGATGCCTCGGAATTTTATGGCAGACTTTGAACCATCTATTGCTTGCGAGGCCTCAAGTATCTGGCGAAAGTCTCCCCAAACAGAGTTTCCGATGAGGCCCCAAAGAAAAGTATAACCGGGATTGAGTGCGGCAAGAATCCGGGCGCTGTTTGCCGCCCCGCCCGCCGTAGAAATTCGCCTGACGACTTCGTAACCTGGGCCCTTCGCTCCACCGTGTCGTTCTTCCTGTTGGACGATTACGGTGTGGTCGATAACCAAGTCCCCGATGACAAAAATATGGTTTCTAGAAGCGTCCGTCACGTCACGAGTCCTCGATGAACTAGCCTGTCTAACTTTACTTAGTAATTGTGCCTAGGGTGATTCGGCGCTTGGTAAAATGAAAGGCGGCGCTAAAGGCCCTTAGACTGCCCCTACGGGAGCGCACTGTCTAGATGTTTACTACGGACGATTCAACTGATTTTCCATCGGAGTGTCAAGCTTCAGGAGCGTGCCCCGCCAAGTGGAAGCCACGGGAAGTCTGGGGCAGGCTTGAGGATACGTACCCTTGCAAGTCTGGAAAACAGCCTTCAACGTCCAGTTCGCAATGGCGGTTAAGGGCATCGTAACGCAACCGTGAGGGAGGGTTTAGTTAAATATCACTTCTTAATTGTCTCTCTCCGATTCGCGCTGCGTCAATGCGGACGAAACGTCCGCGCTCCCAGCTAGCGCTCTTCACTTGGATGGTAGGAGGCTTCGAGGTGGGCGCGAATCTCTCTGAGGGTGAACCAAGCCGGCTTGAATTCTCCGCGAGCGTACAATGTCGCCTGATCTGTGTAACGGCAGGTTTGGATCACCGCTCGACCCGAAGGTGTGGATCGAAAAGGCTCTTACCTGTCCGGATGTTCTTCGATGTAATAGATGAGAGGCCCGGTGTCAAAGGCAATTAACTTACCGGCAATAAGCTAGGTTAACTGTCCCACGAGTCGCACTCCGCGTTGAGATAATCTCGTGGATCAACACCTCGCCAAAGATCAATCCCGAGCCCGCGCATCTCAGTAATGCGGTGGGCCGGTTCTAAGGGCCGTGACGACCGCAGAGCGTCGAGTAGCTTTTGCTGTTCGTCCCTCGTGAGATGCCTGGCAGCCCTCGATTAACGCTTCCAAGTGGGTCTGCATCCGACAGTTCGTCTGTACCTCTGAGAGCAGGATAGCGGGTGAACCGGAATAGTAAATATGAGGGTCACTCATCTTCCAAAATCGCTTCAGCATCAATCGTAATTTCGACGATGTTGCTGACGATGATGCCGCCCCGGTCCATGGTGTCGTTCCAGTTGACACCAAAGTCCAGGCGGTTGATTGAAGTTTTGGCGACGAAGCCGGCGCGCGTTTTTGGTCCCTTGTTGACGCCGTCTTCCCACCAGGGCGTTTGCCACTGCCCGAGGAAGTGGACGTCGAGGACGGCAGGCCGCGTGACGCCGCGAATCGTCAGGTTACCCGACACGCGGTAATCAACCTCGCCAATCACCTCGAGCTGGTGGCCGCGAAAAGTGATCTCGGGAAAATGTTCCGCGTCGAGAAAGTCCGCGCTGCGCAAGTGATCGTCGCGCGCCGGCTCGCCGGTCCAGATCTTACGCGCGTCGATTGTCACTTCGACGGAAGACTTCGTAGGATCTTCCGGATCAAACACGAGTGAGCCGTGTATATCCTTGAAGTGTCCACGGACGTTGGAGACCATCATATGCCGCGCGCTGAACTCGGCGGCGGTGTGGCCGGGTTCGAAAGTCCATTTAGCCATAGTTATTAAATCGTAAATGGTAAA